>Ga0265331_10000010_pt1 | contig 312076 bp, 261 predicted proteins | sample 41923metaG_FD_202088 | JGI IMG/M metagenome (GOLD analysis project Ga0265331, IMG submission 202088) | Rhizosphere microbial communities from Carex aquatilis grown in University of Washington, Seatle, WA, United States - 4-19-23 metaG | ecosystem: Host-associated > Plants > Roots >... | reverse complement strand
CACTGGAAGTGGCCTTTCCTCGTCGAGGGTTTTCGAGCGTCGCAACCCGAAAACACCACGACTGGCAGACCACTTCCAGCTTTTTCAACCGCTCACGCCTCCGCGGAATGTCCCTTCAGGGTTAACACCACGGGGGCCTGCCTGAGCGAGAGCGGTTTGGCCTCGACCACGGGCGCGGCCTTGCCGTCCGCTCTTTCCCGGCGAAACGGGCGGCGCCACGGACGCGGGCGCGGCGGCGGGGCGAGGCGGGTGGCCCGGCAGCTCGTTCACGATGCTGACGAGCCCGAATCCCTCTGGCTTCGGAGTTGACGCAAGATTTCTTGTCGGCAAGATTGTAAGCCGGCGATCAGTGGCCCTTGAACTCACTGACCACCATCACAAACATGGCCCCCACTTCGATGTCCTCGCGGTCCTGTGCCGTTCTGATGTTGCTGTGCCTCTTGCCGGTAGGGTTCGGCGGTTGCTCGGGGAACGGCGCCACGTCGGGGCAAAACACCGGGACCGGCGGCTCCGGACCCGGCGGCATTGGAACGGGCGGTGGTGGGACCGGTGGCGTGAGCGGAGGGGGCGGAACGACCGCCTCGGGCGGAGACAAAGGAACCGGCGGCGCGGGACTCGGATCCGGTGGGACGTCCACCGGCGGGGCCTCGACGGGCGGCGCTCAAGGCGCGGGCGGCGTCCAGGGTGTGGGCGGGAGCGGGGCAACCGGCGGCATCGGCGGAGCGTCGGGGGGAGCTGGCGCGCGCGGCCAAGGCGGTGCGGCCGGTGGCGGAGGGATACGTGGCGTAGGAACCGGTGGTGACTCTCTGGGCACGGGTGGCGCCGGCGCGGGTGGGATGGCCGGAGCCCAGGCGGACCCGCTCATCGCGGCGGCGGTTCTCGATGGGCTCGCGCTCCTCAAACCCTGCTTTTCGGCGCCCGGAAGCTGTGCGGGGTGCACGTGCGACGAGAATGCCTCCAATATCTTGAATTCGGGGGCGGCACCAGAAAATCAGCACATCACCAAACAACTTGGCGGTGAGGTCGGCGTGACCTACAACGTCAAGCTTCGCGTCGCCGGCGTTTCGGAACGCTATTGGTACACCGGAGGAACGCTTGATCCGACCGGCAAGGTTTTCTACACCGGCGGCCTTCCCACCATTCACAGCACGCAGGCACCCAACAAGAACCTGAATGCCGGCCAGGGAGCGTGCAAGATACATCCCCCGCAAACGGATGCGTCATCGTATGACTTTCCGATTCCGTTCGCAGTGCCGCCCGAGGTTGCGCCCGCCGACGGTTGTTACAATGGCTTCAACGTGTTCGCGATAACCGTTTCATCGCCGAAGCAAACCTACTTTCTGAATTACACGACGGACTACGACGGCGTCGATCGGCAACCCCACGCCGTGTACCAGACTGACTACACGGTGACGATTCCGATCGCCGGCCAGGCGACGATTGACTTCTACATCATCGACGGTGACCACCATCAAGTGGCCAACACGACCATGACGGTTCCCACCCTCAAGAACGCGCAGATCAAGCAGCCGTATTCGGGAAACTTCTTGGAGTTCGAGGTCGTGGACGTCACCGCCTCGCGATAGGTCGTCTTTTTCAGTGGTGGTGCCGCTGCCGCGCCTGGGAGCGATCGCCGGAACGGACTTTCGCGGACGGGTCACTAGGCCGGGCGGCGGCGCCTACAGCTCGGTGGCCTCGATGCGGCGGTTCTGCTGGCGGCCAACGTCGGTGGCGTTCGTGGCGATGGGGCGTTCGTCGCCATAACCGGCGGTGACGATGCGGCTGGCATCAATGCCCTTCTTGACCAGATAGTCGCGGACCGTCTGCGCGCGCTTCTGGGACAGGATCTTGTTCGCCTCCTTCTTGCCCACGTTGTCGGTGTGGCCTGAGATCTCGATGCGCGCGCTCTTCTTGTTCGCCAGGAAATCGAACACGTACTCGAGCCGGGCGAAGGACTCGGGGCGCAGGGTGGCCTTGGCCGTATCGAACTCTACACCCAGCAAGATGAAGCGCTGGGCGGGGGGGGCCGGCACCAACAGGGGCGGCGGCGCAGGCGGGCTCTTGTAGCGTAGGGTGAGGCGGACGCTCTGGTTCGGTTCGTCGGTGACCGTGACGTTCGTGGCGATGTTGCGCTGGGCGAGCGAAACGTATACGAGCTCGTACTTCTGCCCCACGGGGACCAGCACCTCGGCGTAACCGTCGGCGTCCGTCTCGCCGGTGAAGTACTTGGTGCCGTCCGGCGCGGTCAACGCGACGACCACGCCCTTCATGGGGCCCTTGTCCTTGTCGACGACGGTGAACCGCACCGCCGCCTCGGTCTTCGTCGGCTTGAGCTTGGCGCGCTTCGCCGCCTCGGCCTTCGCCGCGTCGTCCGACTTGTGCAGCGCGAACCCGTTGCTGTCGCGGATGACGTGCGCCGCCCCGGCGTCCGCGGGGGCGCCGGCAGCGGGCCCTGCGCCGGCACGAGGCTGGAGCCCGGCCGTCATGGCGCCCACGGCTGTCGCCGTCAGAAGAAGGACCTGCCGCATGGTCATTTGTCGGTTCCTCGGCCACCGACGGTATCACACGTCCGGCTGATGCCGCCGGCGGGCTTGTCAGGGACGGCCGGTGCGCGGTTGGCAATTTTTCCAGTGCCGGATCGAAAGTTGCTTTGAACGGCATCGCCATCGCACCGGTGGCGTGTTGCCGCGGAATCAATCCAAGAGGGGACCATGGACCTGATCTCGCTGTCGCGATCGTGTCGTCGGGGTTCGTGGGCCGCGCTCGTCTTCGTGGTGGCTTGCGGCGGCCAGAAGGCGCTGCCACCCGGTCCTGACGCGGGCGGTGGAGCAGGGACGGGCGGGACCAGCGCGACCGGGGGAAAGGGCGCGGGTGGCCAGGGCGTCGCGGGGGCATCGCCCTTTGGGGGCAGCAAAGGAACCGGCGGCCTGCCGGGAACAGGAGGATGGCTCGGGACCGGTGGCATGGTGGGCAACGGCGGGGTCCTGGGCAGCGGCGGCGTGCTGGGAGGCGGCGGTGTCGTCGGGAGCGGCGGCTTGCTGGGCGGCGGCGGGATCGGGAGCGGCGGGATCGGGAGGGGCGGCGATCGGGGCAGCGGTGGTGTGTCGGTGGTGTCGGGCCCGTGCCCACCGCTCGATCTCCACCCCGGCGTGGTGAGCGCGTGTGGTCTCACCACCGCGGTCGCGTACGCGCCGGATGCGAAGACCTTGGTGTCGGCCGAGGCAACCAACACGGGCAGCGGGGCGGTGCTCCTCGATTTCTGGGATCCGAAGGACGGGACGTTGAAGAGCCAGATCGCCTCGACATCGGAAATCGTGTACGCGATCGCTTTTTCACCCGATGGAGGCACGCTGGTGGTGGCAGGGCGTCCGCCGACGCCCGCGACGGGGACCGGGACGGGCGGTCATGCGGAGTCGGGGACTGGCGGGACGACGGGGTTCAGCGCGGTGAGTCTGGCGTCCGGCTCCGGAGGCGCGGCGCCGGCGCCCGGCTGCGCCACCTGTCTGCAAGAATTCGACGCCGCGACCGGAAAGTTGGTGAGAACGCTGCGCACTCCGGGAGATTACGTATCCGGCGTCGCCTTCTCTCACGACGGAACCTTGCTGGCGGCCGCGGGGGAGAGCACCAGCGTATCGCTCTTCGACACAGCCAGCGGCACGCTCGTGAGAAACCTGGCCGGGATCGCCGGGACCTACTACGACGTCGTCTTCTCGCCCGACGACAAGCAGATCGCCGCCGGCAGCCCCGCGGACACGATCATCTGGAACGTGGCGGATGGCTCCGTGTCCATGTCCCTTCCCAGCGCGCCCGACGAGGTGAGCGCGGTGGCCTTCTCGCCTGACGGCCAGACGTTGCTGGCCAGCGCCGCCAACGGCAAGCTGCAGGTCATCGACCTGCGGGCCGGCCAGAGGGGACAGCTCCTCGACACGCTGGCGGTGGACGCGGCCTCGTCGTTTCCGGGGAACGACGTCACCTCCGTGGCCTGGGTGACGAACGACGTGTTCTTCGCGGCGGCCTGGTCGGGGATCGGGGCGCGCTTCGTTCGCACCGCCACCGGGCACTTCGCGCCGGCCGCCGGCTTCTCCATCGGGACGACGGCCGCGGGCGCGCAGCGCTCCCAGGTGTGGGACATCGCGGTCGCCAGCACGCTGCAGCAGGCGGTGATCGCAGGCGACGACGGGATCGAGTTTCTGTCGCTCCAGTGAGCGCGGCCGGCGCCCCTTACCGGGCACCGCAGGCGCTCACGACGAGACATGAGGTCCTCCGGGGGTCGGTTGAGAGATCGCCGCCAGAAGAACGGACTCAGCGCAGCGAAATCATCACTCCTGCCACCGGAAGGCGGCCTGACCGGGCTCGTCGACCTCTTGGTACAGGACAGGGTATCCTCACCGCCATGCGCACCTTCGCGGTCAGCGATGTCTCGCCCGCGGTCGATCCGCTTCCCACCGTCGAGCCGCGGGCCGTGTTCGAAGTGCTCGCGGGTGGGCCGCTCGAAGCGGTCTGGCGGCCATCATCACCGCTCGCGCGGGCCTGGACGTCGCACGCCGTCGTCACAAGGGGCGCCCCAGGGTCCAGAAAAGAGGCCCCGTTTCATGGCTTCGTTGCGGCTGTTCATGCGGCTTTTGACGATCATCGACCGCTGGTGCTGACACCGGATGCCGTGTGGCTCGCGATAGCGCAGGGCTTCGCGGCGCACGTGGTCGCGAACGCGCAGACGCTTCGTTCGCGCATGGTCTCGCATTCGGGGCGTGAGATCATCGCGGTCAGGCGAGACGACTTCGTGAAGGGGTCGCCGGAGAACCCTTGGCCAGACCTGTTTGCCGCATTTGCGTCCGAGGTCGCTGCTCGGACTGGCGAGCTGCACGGCCTGGTCGTCGCCGACTTCTCGACGACAGACGCCACGGCTCGTGCCGCCAGCGAAATTGTTCTCCTTTCGGCGGCGCAGCCCTACTTCAGTTACGAGTTCCACTCGCTGTGCGGGATCCCCGAGATCACCCTTGATGGCACCACCGAGGACTGGCTCGCCCTTGGTCGGCGCGCGGAGCGTCTGATTCACTACGACGCTAGCGCCTGGATCACCGAGCTTCTGCCCGTGCTGCACCAGTTCGTCGAGGCGCACGAAGGCAGGGTGGACGTGGAGTTCTGGCGCTCGTTCTACAAGGTGAACAGCGGCTCGGGAGGACCCTACATCACGGGATGGATAAACGTGCTCCTCCCGTACGTCTTCAACCGCGAGCGCACAATGGCTGCAAATCCGGCGGTGAAGTCCTGGCGCGAAGGCCTTCATGGGGCGTCCGGCGGCGGGCCGACCACGGAGCAATTGCCCTCGGGCCTTTCTCGCGTGCCGTTCCTGTGGAAGTTCCTTCAACATGAGTTCCAGATGGAGCTCCTCGGCGGTTTCGCCGGCGTCGCACAGGATCCGCACACACTCGCGCTGCGGCCCGAGATCGGCTGGGCCGTCCGGGAGAAGGTGAGCTGATCGGCGTTCGCCGGACGCACCGGGCGAATTCGACCGCCGGCCGAGGACCAACGGATCTGGCGGGAGCTTTCGTCGACGTGATGGTTCGGATCGCTCTGGACTAGAATGACGCGACAGGAACGTCGACTCTGGGCGGCCGCACAGTGGGAGGGAACGACATGCACGACGATCCATACACCCCGCCGAAGGCAGAACTGGATGGCGAGACCCCTCGGGCGGCGGGGCCCCGGCTCTATGCGAAGTTGAGGCCCCGCATGTACGCTTTTCTCATCGACTATCTTCTCGTGGTTTGCAGCTTCGTGTTGGTTGGCGTGGCGGGTTCGCATCTCGAGAACATCCGTGGAGCGGGGGCTCTGTTGTTCCTGCTCTGGGCCGCCTGCGCGCTCTTGTACGAACCCGTGACTGTTTGGCGGACGGGTGGAACGTTGGGCCACCACCTGACGAATATTCGCGTCGTCTCCCGGAGAACCGGCGGCAATCCGACCTTCTTCGCGGCTCTCGTGCGAAGCCTCATCAAGGCGTTCCTCGGCGGCGTCTCGTTCCTGTGGATGTTGGTCTCGGAGCGGCGGCAAGCCATTCACGATGCGGTCGTGGGAGTGACCGTCGAGATTCGGAATGAGACCGTGGCGCGGCGACGAGACTACGTCCAGGGCCCGATGTGAGGTTCGCACATCGAGCCTCTTGGAAGCACGCCACAAGTGCGCCCCGGAGGACATCGTTGGAATGAGGCACTCGCCTTCGGGCCTGTCCGTTCTTAGGTAGTGGGGATGGCTGCTACATCGATGGGTCCGGCTGACGGCGATGCGCCCGGGGAACGCCCGCATCGCAGGGTCACTGTTTGCGGGGGCACGAACGTCGGCTCGAAGCCCGAGCAGAATCAAGACACGTTCGTCATCGCCGATCTCGGGTCCGGCCGCGCCAGTCGGCCCTGTATCAAGACGGACGTGTGGGTGTCTCGGCCGGGGGTCCTCATGGTGGTTTGCGACGGCGCCGGGGGCCTGGCGGCCGGCGACGTGGCGGCGCAGCTGGCGGCCGCGTCCATCAAGCAGGGATTACAGGCCGAGGGCGAAAACGTGGGACAAGCGCCAGACCACGCGTTGAAGCGCGCGGTCGTCGGTGCCAACCAGGCCATTCGCGACGAGGTCGAGGCGCACCCCGAAGAGGCGGGCATCGGAACCACGTGCACCGCCGCCATCGTTTCGCCTGAGCGGCTGGCGGTGGCGCAGGTGGGTGACTCCCGTGCGTATTTGTTACGGGACGGGCGCCTGCGCACCCTGACGCGCGACCAGACGCTGGCGTCGGGCCACGTCGATGCCGGCGACCTGCGACCCGACGAGCTCGAATCCTCTCCATATCGCCACGTCCTTGCCCAGGCGCTGGGGACGCGTGGGAGCGTCATTCCCGTCATCACCGACGTCGACCTGCGAGAGGGCGACCGCGTGTTGCTGTGCTCCGACGGGCTACACGGTCCGGTCTCCGACGAGTCCATCGCCGCGATCATGACCGGCACGACGGACATCGCCGAGGTGTCGGACGCCCTGATCGCGGCCGCCCTGGAGGCCGGCGGCCCTGACAACGTCACCGTCGTCGTCGCGGACTGCGGCCCGCTCAGGGCTTCCGGTTCTGGTGGCGCCTCGCAGAATTGAATCAGACGTGAGATTGTCAGCCCTGCCGACTGTCAGCGCGTCGTGAGAGGGGCGATGAACAGCAGGACCTCGTCCCAAAGAACGTGAGCGATCATAGGCGCGATGAGGCCTGCCGTCGTGGCGCACAGGGCGCCCCAGACCAGCCCGCACCCGACCGCCGCCATGATCAGCACCGGCGCCCCGATTGGCGCGTGGCAGATTGCGTAGAGCGCGGCGCCGGCCAGGATCGCCACGGTGGTCCCGAATCGGGCGGTCAGCGCCGCCTGCACGGCGCCCCGCCAGACCACCTCCTCCGCAATGGCGATCGGCACCAGCAGCAGGCCGAAGGCGAGGCGGGGCCGCGACGCGGTCTCGAGGTAGAGCTGGGCCGTTCCGGTCTTCACGAAGGGAACGAGCGCGCTGATGGGACCGTAGGAGAGATGCGTCGCGAGGGCCATCAGCAGCCCGGCCGCGAGCCCGATCACGATCGGCTTCGGATGCGGGCGTAGCATCTCGCGCAGCGCCTGCCATCGGGTCGCCAGCACGCCGAGCCCGACGACCACCGCCGTCGTGCCCATCCCGGACCACAGCCCCAGGGACGCCGCGATCGCGGCGCCCGCGATCCACGCCACGACGGCGACGAGGGCGACGGGCTCCGCCCCGAATCGGCTCGAGGATCTCCCTTCGGCACCCGCGGCGGTGCGCGGCTCAGGACGCGGCTTGATGATGGCCTCCGCGACGCAGCCGCTCGACCAGGCCCCAGGCCCCGGGCGAGTGGACCTCGTCGTGTTCGGCGGCAAGCGCCCGCCGCGCGGCCTCGGGCAGGGAGATGAGCGTAGGGTGTCCGATCGCACGCCAGAAGGCGTCGTCACGGGCCAGCAGATCCTGCGTCAACCCGACCACGACCTCGCGCGCGACCGACCACTCGGCGCGGGTCACGAAGCGAACCCAGTGGGACGAGAGGCGCGGCGTGAGGATCGGCAGCTCGAGCATGCGCGGCACGGGCAAGCCCATGGTCCGCGCCGCCACCTCGAGGATCTCGCGGCAAGACACCACCTGCGGACCAGGGAGATCGAACGAGGCGCTGCCCTCGGTCTTCAGCTCCAGCGCCGCGACGAGCGCGACCACCACGTCGTCGATCGCGATGGGCTGCGTGCGCGAGCGAAGCCAGGAGGGCAGCACCATCACCGGCAGGCGCGCCGCGAGGTCGCGCACGATGAGCCAGCTCAGGCTGCCGTGGCCGATGATCATGCTCGCGCGCAGCTCGATGGCACAGACCGGTCCGGCACGCAGCGCCTCCCCGACGGCGAGGCGGCTGCGCAGGTGCGACGATGCAGCACCGGTCGGCGCGAGACCCCCGAGGTAGACGATGCGCGCGAGGCCTGCTTGCGCCGCGGCCCGCGCGAATCCCTGGGCTGCTACCACCTCCCGCTCCGCGAACGTCGCCCCTTCCCCCATCGAGTGAACGAGGTACATCGCAGCCGTACACCCGGCGAGCGCCGGCGAGAGAGAGGGTGCGTCCTCCACGTCGCCCTGCACCCAGTCGAGCAGGGGCAACTGCGCGGCGGCGCGCTTCGCGTCGCGCGTGAAGCAGCGCACCCGCCAGCCGGCGGCCACGAGGGCGGGCAGGACGGCCCGTCCCACGAAGCCGGTCGCGCCCGTCAGCAGGACGGTCCGCGGGTGACCATCGTGCGTGGCCGTGGCGGGTGTCGCGGGCGTCATGGGAGATAGTCCTCCAGGTTCGTCGTGCATGAGCGGCTCGCGGCTACCAGGTCGCGAACGCGCGCGGCGCCGTCGTCGCCCTTCAGTGTGACCGGACGCCGTCACGTATGCTCGTAAGATGATCAGCCTTCGTCCGATCACGCGGCCAGACGGCGCAGGAGAGCCCTTGGTGGACTCACCCAGGAGTGGGACGAGGTAACGTGTCGAGCAGGCGGCGACATGGCGGCGGCAATCCCCGAGGCGGCGAAGAAGGTTCAGCGCATCTATCTGTTGCTGACGTTGCTGTCGACGTTGGCCGCTTCCTTCATTTGGGGGATCAACACACTGTTTCTCCTGGACGCTGGTCTCAGCAACGCGCAGGCGTTCGGTGCCAACGCGCTGTTCACGCTGGGCGAGGTGGTCTTCGAGGTGCCGACGGGCGTTGTCGCCGACACCTGGGGCAGGCGCCGATCGTATCTGCTCGGGGCCGCGACGCTGCTGGTGTCGACGTTGCTGTACCTCCTCATGTGGCGGACGCGCGCGCCGTTCTGGGGCTGGGGGCTGGCCTCCGTGCTGCTGGGCCTGGGGTTCACCTTCTTCTCGGGAGCGACCGAGGCGTGGCTGGTCGACGCGCTTGCCGCGACCGGGTTCACGGGCAAGCTGGAAACGGTGATGGCCAAGGGGCAGATCGCGTCGGGCGTCGCCATGCTTGCGGGGTCGGTCGGCGGCGGTTTCGTGGCCCAGTTGACCAACGTCGGCGTGCCCTACGCTCTGCGCTCGGTGCTTCTGGGCGTCCTGTTCGTGACCGCCTTCTTCCTCAGGGGGCGAGGGCGGACAGTGCCAGGACTCCCTGACATCTTTGCCAGGAGGTACGAGGCAGGTCGGCATGCAGGGCCTCCGGCGACCGGATCGCGACAGAACTGTCCGACCTCGACCCGCCAGCGACCCCCCCTCGCTCTGGGATAGCAGCATGGGATTGATGGAGTTTCTGGATCGCGGCTTGCTGCTCTGCAGATCGATGAATCGGGTTACGACGACAATGATGGCCTCGAGGGCGAGAGCATTCCCCTCGTGGGCGCTGCTCTTCGTGGTGATCTGCGCCTCCAGCTGTGAGGCGGCCCATGACAACCGACCCGCGTGCGCCGGTTCTGCGATTCCGGCTTGTCGCGGCGCCTGGACCTCTACCTTGCCAGGGGTGCACACCGAGCTGAATCCGGCGCGCTGCACCTTCACCGTTCGAGAGGCGACCGCGGGCCTCGACGTTCCCTTCACCGTCGTCGCGGAGACTGCCGTCGCCGACGTTGAGCCGTCGGCCTACATTTTTCCATCCTGCAGCCAACCGGATTCGAGTGGATTCCAGACCTTCGTCGCCGTTACCGCGAACGGCCAGAGCTATTGTCCCGAATGCGACGACCATTCCTGCGCCGATCCGTTCAGGTCCTCGCTGAGCTTGGACGTCGGTTGCGTTCAGGGTTCCGCGCACTGGGAGGCCCTGAACTGGTCAGGACCAGGGTCCGCCGGCGTTGTGAACGCGAAGGGCGCGGCCTTCCCTCCGGGGGACTACTTGTTCGAGATCCATCAAGTTGGACAAGCCGGGGCGGACCACAAGTTCTTCGAGATGACAGCGTCAATGACCGTGACGCTCACGCCGTAGTCGCGTTCGGGCTTGGGCGTGGCGACCGTAGCGTGACTTCCCGGCGGGCGGACTCGAGCGCACGCCGTTCGGCCTCTGGTCCTTGCCCCTGGGCAGCGCGCAGGCTTTCGCGTCGAAAGATGACGGGGATCATCCGAAACGTCGAGCCATTCCCCACGCCGGTCGTGACGAACAACTGCAGGAACATTCGTCTGCAACTGCAGCGAGATCAGCGAGACGCGGTTGCGCGACGCCACTGCCGCAGGCGCCGCCACCGTCGAGGCGCTGTCGCTGACAACCCAAGGCGGGGACCGGCTGCGCCTCCTGTCGCAGCGAGCTGGCGCAACTCATCGCGGGGCGCTCGGCGAAGCCCGCGAGGTTGGCGGCGGTAGGATGAAGGCACCGTGCGATCTCGGGGAGCCCAGGGCGGGGGGCCGAGGGTGGTACGATTCCGACGTGACCATCTACGACGAGCTGCAAGGCGTCCTCGGGGCGCTCGACGCGGCGAAGGTCCCCTACGCCCTCGTCGGCGGTCTCGCGGTGGCCGTGTGGGGCGCGCCTCGGGCCACCAAGGACATCGATCTGCTTGTGCGGCGCCACGACATTCCTAAGGCGTTGGACGCGGTCCGCCATCGAGGCTTCTCGCTCGCGGCGTTGCCGTTCGAATTCAAGGACGGAACGGAGGTTCAGCGAGTCAACAAGATCGACCCCGACGGCGATCTCATGATCCTCGATCTCATGATCGTCGATGCGAATCTCGAGGAGGTTTGGGCGAGCCGGATTCAGCTCCCGTTCGGGGAGCGCGACGTGACCGTCGTTTCGCGTGACGCCTTGATCGGGATGAAGGCCCGCGCGGCCCGTCCGCAGGACCTCATGGACATCCAGAACCTGAAGGACATCGATCGGTGAGACCCGCAATGTCGGCTGCGGCGATCGACGCACGCCTGCGAGAGGCGAGCCGGCTGGCGGGGTCCTTGCGACCGCAGGATCGGCTCGCGACGAAGATCGACCTCTCGGGCCCGGCGATCGCCAGACGCTTGAAGGAGGCCTCCGAACTGCTGGAGCTCTGTCGCGCGCTCGCCCGAGCCGGCGCCTCCGCGGCACGACCCGTCTCGAAGTCATCGACGTAGGCCGGGACTCTCACGTTCTCAGGTGGACGGCAACGTCGCACATCGAGTCCTTCGCGTTCGGCCGGCTTCCAGAGGGACACCTGCCGAGGCTCAGCGGTGGCCGTGGAAACGGTAGCCGCGGTATGTGGGACCGACGTGAGCGTGCCAGTCGCGATACGCCGGACCGTGGGCGCGCCAGTGCGCGACCAATCCTGGATACGCCACGGCGGCCGGGGGCACCCACACCACAGCGCCATTGACATAATAGAAGGGCCGGCCGCCGTCGTCGTAGTAGACGACGTAGCCGTCGTAGTAGGTGGGCGCGTAGCCGTACGCGTATTCGGGAGGTGGGATCATGCCGGCCGGTTCGGCATAGCAACCCGCGCCGGCGAGCAGGAGCGCCGCCAGCGCGGTTCCGGCGAGCGGCACGTGAATACCGCGGAGCTTCGCCACCGGTCGCGGGTCGGCAGCCTTCATCTTGATGCACGTCATGATCGACAAGTTAAACGCGCGGGTGGCGACGCGAAAGTGCCGCGCAGCCTATTTGCCGGCGGCCGGTGATCGGCATCACCAGGCGCGCCATCGTTCCCCGCCTACGACTGTTCGGACAGGAACTCTTGAAGGTTGGTCTTTCCGAAACAGCTGCCGGTGATCGCCTGGCGAATCTGTATGGCGATCAGCGCCATGATCCGCTTCACACCTGTGGTCTTCTCGGGATCGGTCGCGGCGAGAAGCCGGACGGTGATCTGGCGGTCCTTCTGCGCCAGTTGCACGAAGAAGGATTGCGAGCGGCCGTCCTCCACCACCACGCAGTCGACGAGGGCCGTTCGGTTCGCTCGGTTCACGTAGACGTCGAGCACCTTCAGGATCTCGCCCCCGCTTCTGGTAGCCCCGAGCTGGATGCCCTGGCAAGCCATTCCCAGGTCGAGCGCTTCTTCGATCACCACATGAGGCATGGGGGGTTCAATACCTCACGGCGGGCGGTCGCGCCCGGAATCAGCGCAGACGCGGCAAGGCCTCGCCCGCCTCACATGCCACAAAACACACCTCCGACAGCCTTCAGCCAATCACCGAAGCGCTGCTGGTAGGTGGCGGGATTGCACACGGCGCCGGGCCCGCCCAGGGCCGTGGTCACGCAACCGTCCCCCTGATGGTAGGAGGCGCACGTCGCGACGTTCACCTGATCGGCGCACAGGATGGTCGAGGGTGTGTCCGGACAGCTGTAGCACGCCTCGCGCACGCATTCGGAGGCGCACGCGCTGGCGTGATTGCAGGCCGCGTCGACGAAGGCGGCCACGCACAGACGAATCCCCGTCGCGTCGGCGAAGTCGAAGTCGAACGCCTGCAGGCAGGTGACGCACGCGGGGTTCGCGGCCGCCTCGTAGTTGAAGAACGCATTGCACCCGGCGGTGTTTGGCCCGCCGCCGCAACCTGCCGCCGCGTTGTCGAGATCGCGCGCGGCGCAGACCGCTTGCTTCACGGGCGGCGCCGTGTGCAGGGCGGCGGGACAGCCGGAGTAGACCCCCGGGCATTGCCGCTGCAGGCTCACGCACGTTCTCGGAGCGATGTTGACGTCGCAGGTCGACGCCGGTGTCAACGCCGTGCAGTCGACGCACGCCCTGCCGAGCTGTCCGCACTGTGCGTCGGTGAATCCCGCCTGGCACGCGCCGCTCGGGTCGCAGCAGCCGTCGCACGAGGCCGCGCACGGCATCGTCCCGTTGGGGCCGGTGCACGTCCCCAGCAGGCACGAGCTCCCCGGCGCCGTGCAGTCCACGCACCGCCTTCCCCCGATGCCGCACGAGGCTGCGTCGAGCCCGCTCAGGCAATGGCCCTTGTCGTCGCAACAACCGTCGGTGCAACTGTTCTGGTCACACGACGCTCCGGCGCCGGGGTCGTCGATGCATTGCTGTCCCGAACAGATCTGGCTGATGGCCAGGCAATTGCGGCACGAGGTACCGGAGCCTCCGCACGCGACACCGGTGACGCCGAGCTGACACACGTTGCCGTCGCAACAACCAGAGGGGCAGTTCTGGGCGTTGCACACGGGCGGGACAGCCTGCTGCGCGCACTGCTGCGCCTGGCACACGGCTCCGGATCGATTGCAGTCTTCGCAGGCGTGCCCCGACAGACCGCACGCGCCGGTGGACGCGCCCGCCTGGCAGGCGCCGCTCGCGTCACAGCAGCCGAGGGGGCAACTCGTGACGTTGCACGGCACACTCGTGCAGGAGGACCCCGTACAGTCGGTCTCCGACGAGTCGAGGCCCGCGTCCGCATCGGACGCCCCGCCTGCGTCGGCTGCGGCGTCTGCATCGGACGCGGCGTCCAGGTCGGCCGCGGCGTCCGCGCCGCCATCATTCGGATGCAAGGGATTCCCCGAGGCGCGCTGCCCCTGACAGCTCACGGCCGAGATCAGGGCCAGAACGGCGGCCCAGAAATAGTGATCTGCGCGCAGGACGAGTCGCTTGGACATGGCCTTCCTGTGTTGTCTTCAGTTCAGAAGAGGGACCCTTGCGCTGGGGGAGCGTGTGGGGCCGCGACGATGCACCGGGGATCGTCGTTCTTCACGCTGTTCACATGCTTCGAGACGGGCGTCGCCACCAAGGTTTCCTCGGGCGCCGGCCCGATCAGCCGCGCCGCCAGCGGGGGAGCGGCCGTGAGCCATTCGTCGAGGCGGTCCATCGACAGGACCGCCGGCATGCGGTCGTGAACCTTCGCGATCAGGTGGTTGGGCTCCGTGGTGAGGATGGTGAATCGCGGAAGGGTGTCGGGCCCCATCGGCCGCTGGCAGAGCGCCGCGAGCAGGACGAGGCCGTCGTCAGCACGGTGAAACCAGAACGGTGCGAGTCCCTTGCCAGGCCACTCGTAGAAGCCGTCCGCGATCACGGCGCAGCGGCTGGCGCCGCCGGCGTCGGGGAGTCCACTGCCCGACTGGGCCCGCTCGCCGCGCATGTTGACGAGCGGGCGCCCCGCCGCTGTCCGATAGCTCCAAGCCGCCGGGCGAACGACCCGTCGCGTCGCTCCCGATTCCAGGATCCAAGCCTGGTCGGTCGGCGCGACATTGAACCGCGGACGGTACAGCGCCTCGTCGGCGCGCGAAAACTCGGCGTCGAGGATCTCGGCGACGTCTTCGAGCCTTCGCTTCGTCAGGGAATAGCGGGCGCACACGCTCTGAATTGTACCCTCGGCCGGTCAGTCCGCCTGTATGATGGTTTCGCAGGCGAGCTACACGCGGCGTGTGCCTCGCGTGTGACGGGGAAATGCGGGCGGAGGCCCGGTCTCACCATGGTGGATTTGGCGTCGGAGCAGATTCAGCGGTTTCAAGATCGCCTGCGGGTGGTTTCGGAGGCGGCGAAGGTCTTCGCGGAGGCGACGACCGACTACGAGCGTCTGCTCGACGAGGTGGCCCGCATCCTGAGCGAGGTCATTGGGGATTCGTGCGCGGTCTTTCTCCTGGACGAGGGCGGCAGCTCGATGCGCGCGGCTTCGCTCCATGCGGCCGACCCGGCGTCGCTCGCGAAGATCCGGCAGACGTTTCTCGGGGCGCCCCTCGTGCTCAGCGAACAGCCGGCCCTGCGCCAGATCCTGGAGACCGGCGCCTCGTTGCTCGTTCCACGGCTCCCTCCCGCGGCGTCGCGCACGGACACGACCCGCGACCAGATCCAGGCGCAAGCTGACCTCGGCCTGCACAGCTTCCTCGTCGTGGCGTTGCGCTCCCACGGACGGGCCATGGGTGTCCTCAGCCTCGGCCGCTATCAGCGGGCGTCGCCCCCGTTCGGCGAGCATGAGCGGGAGCTGGCCCAGAATCTCGCGGATCACGCCTCGCTGGCCATCGAAAATGCCCAGCTCTTTCTGGCGGCTCGCTCCGCCCGAGCGGCCGCGGAGCAATCCGAGGAGGCCGTCCGCAAATGGAAGGCGACCCACCTCGAGATCGAGGGCAGGTTGCAGCGCACGCTCGACAACATGATGGAGGGATACACCATCCTCGATCACGACCTGCGCTACGTCTACGTGAACGAGGTCGGCGCGCGCCAGACGCGCCTCGACAGGGAGCGCGTGCTCGGACACACGCCGATGGAGCTGTATCCGAACTTCGAGAGCACCGGAATGTACGCGCTGTTGCAGCGCTGTGCGCGCGACCGCGCGCCGGTTCAGGTCGAGGAGGAGCTCACGCTCGCCGACGGCACGAAGGCCTACTTCGAGGTCAAGGTTCAACCCACGCCGGAGGGGCTCGTCATCCTGTCGATGGACACGACCGAGCGCCGGCGCGCGGCCCAAACCCGCGAGTCCCTCGAGGAGCAGCTCCGCCAGTCGCAGCGCATGGAGGCGGTCGGGCGTCTGGCAGGTGGCGTGGCGCACGACTTCAACAACATCCTGTCTGTCATCCTCGGCTACTCGGAGGTCCTGCTGAGCGAGCTGCGCGCCGGAGATCCGATGCGCGCGGACATGCTCGAGGTCCAGTCGGCCGCCCAGCGCGCCGCCGAGCTGACCCGGCAGCTGCTGCTGTTCAGCCGGCAGCAGGTGGTTGAGACCCGGGTGCTCGATCTGAACGACGTCATCCACGGCGTCGAGAGGATGCTGAGGCGCATCCTCGGCGAGCACCTGGAGCTCTTCACCGTGCTCGAGCCAGCGCTCGGCAGGATTCGCTCCGATCGCGGCAACATCGAGCAGGTTATCATGAACCTGGTCGTGAACGCGCGCGACGCCATGCCCACGGGCGGCCAGCTCACCATCGAGACGGCCAACGTCTCGCTCGACGAGGCCTTCGTGCGCGAGCATCTCGACACCGAGCCGGGTCCGTACGTGATGCTCGCGGTGACGGACACCGGGATCGGGATGAGCAAGGCGACGCGGCTGCGCATCTTCGAGCCCTTCTTCACGACCAAGGAGCGGGGCAAGGGGACCGGTCTCGGCCTGTCCACGGTGTTCGGCATCGTTCACCAGTGCGGCGGCGGCGTGTTCGTCTACAGCGAGCCAGGCAAGGGGACGACGTTCAAGGTGTATCTCCCGAGGTCCGACGACCTGATCGATGCGCCGGTCGTCCCGCCGCCGCCGAGCGACCTGCGCGGCTCCGAGACCATCTTGCTCGTGGAGGACGATGAGCAGGTGCGCGCCGTGACCCGACGAATCCTCGAGCGAAACGGATACCAGGTCCTCGTCGCGCAGAACGCCGGCGAGGCGCTCCTGGCCCAGGAGCAAAGCGGCGCCGCGATTCATCTGCTCCTCACCGACGTGGTCATGCCGCGCATGAGCGGCGCCGAGCTGGCGACACGGCTCACGGCGCGCTGGCCGGCGTTGAAGGTGCTCTACATGTCCGGCTACACGGACGGCAGCATCGTGTCGCACGGCGTGCTGGAGGGGGGAGTGGCGTTTCTGCAAAAGCCCTTCACCTCGGAGCAGCTCGCGCGCAAGCTGCGGAGCGTGCTCGACGGCAACGGCCGCGCGGACGGTCCGCCGAGCGCGTGAGCGGCAGCGGGGATCCGAGACGACCCTTCGTCTTAGGGGGAGCGCGCCGCCCGTTTCGTCGCTGGCTTCGTGGCGCCCGCGCGTGCCGACGCTCGCTCGACCAGGTCCCGCAACAATGTGCGGTGGCAGCGTTCGGGGTCGGCGCACGCCGACGAGCACAGCAACGTCAGCGTCTCGCCGGCCGCCGCGCGCGCCGCCAGCCCGCCCAGCATCGCGGCGCCGCGGCCGGTCGGCTGCATCATTTCGCTCAGATAGCGGCGCTTGTACTCCGGCCAGTCAATCGGCGCGCCGGTCTTGCCCCAGTAAGCGGCGTGCAACTCCCGGCTCGGGCCCAGGTCCTGCATCCACGCGTCCCAGGGCTCGGCGTCCCTGCGCACGCCGCGCGGGCGATAGCGGCAGACCAGCACGCGGAAACCATCGCCGGCGTCGCGAGGATCGTTCCACCGCTTCGTGCGCACCGGCATCGCGGCGATCTTAGCAGCCAGCCCGCTTGGCAGCCCGTTTGTCAGGGCGTGCGGCCGCGTCGAAGCTACCGGAGGCTGTCCTGGATGGCCGCGAACTCGACAGCCAGGTCGCTGGTCAGCCGTTCCAGGATCTTCGGGGAGAGCGTGAGGTCCGTGGCGTACCGCTTGACGGACATCGGATCGGGCGGCGAGCTGGCCGTTGGATCGGGTACCCCCACGAGGGTGGTCGCGATGCTGTCTCCGATGATACCCAGCGTCCACGCGATCGCGTGGGTGGACGGAGGCACGTCGCGGTGATGATTCGCGATCGCGCTGCTGACGGATTTGTCGAGGTTCCAGCGCTCGGTCAGCGCGCGGCCCACGTCCTCGTGCGTGCGACGCACCAAGGCCAACACCGCCTCGGTGTCGCCAACGTCCTCGGGGACGAGGCTGCCCTGGGGGCGCTCGCTGACGACCCAGAACAACAAGGACGCCCCCACGTCCGACATCAGGCCTATGAGGTACGCCGTGTCGCCGCTCATTCCCTGTGCGGGTCCAAGCAGATCGCACAGCGCCCGCATCGACAGCGCGCGGGCGACCGACCGCCTCCAGACGATCGTCATCAGCTCGCGGTAAGGGCCCGGGCGGACGGCGCACAGCCCATGCAGAAATATCGTCTGAACGAGATTGTGCACGTGGCGCAGCCCCAGACGGCTTATGGCCGCGCGCAGATCCACGGCCCGTCCCATGTGGGAGAACTGGGCCACGTTGGCCAGCCGCAAAATGTCCGCGGCAAGGCGGGGATCCGCCTCCACCGTCTTCGCGATATCGTCCAGCGACGAGCGAGGATCCTCCACTTGCTGCTGCAACCTCGACAACGCCGCCGGTATGGCAGGTATCACGATCTCGCCCTGGCGGAGCTTGGTCTGCAGATCTCGCAGGCGCTCTGCGCGTTTCTGGTCCTCCACCGGCGCCGTGGGCTGCGGCGAGAGATTCTTGATGACGGCTTCGTTCGTTCGGCGTCGCGCCTCGAGGGCCCGGCCAACGGCCGAGATGATCTCGTTCAGCGTCCACGGCTTTCGCACGTAGTCCACGGCCCCCCAGCGCAGCACCTCGATCACGTCGTCCATGTTCCCGTGCCCGCTCATGACTATAACCGGGGGGCTGACCCCGGGTTCCTTCGCCTGCAGTCGGCGCAAGAAGGTGTGACCATCCATCCCAGGCATACGCAGATCGAGAAACACCACGTCGGGCAGGAGCTTCTCGATCGCGTCGAGCGCGGCGCCACAGTCGGAGGCCTCGAGGACCTCGAACCCCAGCCGGGTCAAGGTCCGGCGGAGGGCGACGCGCAGGAGCTCCTCGTCGTCCACCACCAGGACGCGTACCCGGGACTCGTTTCCCGAGCGCAAGACTGTCGCTTCAGGCATCGCGGTCTCCTCACCCGAGGTAACGCCGGACGATGGCGCGAAGGTTTGCCGAGTCGAAGGGCTTCTCGATGTTCTCCTTGGGCGGCTCCGAGAGGAAGGACCGTCCCTCCGGCGTGAACGTGCCCCCGGTGAGGAAGATCATCCTGTTCGCCTGGTCCGGCGCGACGGTGGACAGCTCGCGATGAAGCTCCATGCCGGTCATGACCGGCATCATCAGGTCGCACAGGATCAGATCGAACTTCCGACCGCTCGCGCAGAGCGCCAGCGCCGCCTGCGCGGCGGCGACCACCTCGACGTCGTGCTCCTTGGAGAGGCTTCGACTGACGGCGCGGAGAATGATCTCTTCGTCGTCCACCACCAGGATCCTGCCCCGCCGTGCTGCCACCGGGGCTGGCGAGACGGCGGCTCGGACCTCGCGCTCGCCCTGAAGCGCGATCGGCAGCACGACCCGAAAACGAGCCCCCTTTCCCACCTCGCTGTCGACGGTCAGCTGCCCACCCATGTCGGTGACGATTCGCTGGCAGATGGCCAGCCCGAGGCCCGTACCGGCGCCAACCGCCTTTGTCGTGAAGAAGGCGTCGAACACGCGACCGATGATCCCGGGCGGTATTCCCGGGCCCGTATCCGACACCTCGACGACCACGCGGCCGAGGTGCACCCCCGTGGTGATCCGGATCTCGTTGCGCTCGGCGTGGCCCTCGGGCAGCGCTTGCGCGGCGTTGACGAGGAGATTGAGGAACACCTGTCCGAGTCTCGCCTCGTTTGCATCGACCAGCGGGGTCTGGCCGTAGACCTTGACGACGCGGGCTCGATGGCGAATCTCGTTCCACGCCATCCGCAACGAGGACTCCATCACGGCCTTCACGTCCGAGGGCCCTCTCTCCTCGACGTCTGGCGCGCGTGAAAATATCTTGAGGTCGCGCACGATAAGACGAACGCGATCGGCCGCCTGTCGGGCGTCGTCGAGGGGGCCCTTGACCTCCTCCAGAAACCATGCGGCGCTCGGGATCCCGTGAGTGCCCTCGACGGCCATCGTGCTCTCCACGCTCGCCGTGACATATTCCAGGTTCGCCATCACCGCGGCGAGCGGATTGTTGATCTCGTGCGCGACCCCCGCGGCCAGCGTGCCCATCGAGGCCATGCGGTCGCTGACCATCAACTGCGACTCGAGCTTCTTCTGCTCGCTCACGTCGCGAAGCACCACCAGATTGCCGACCGGGTCTCCCGTCTGGTCGGCGAGCGCGGTGGTCGTGAGGTTGACCGACACGTCGTGGCCATCATGGTGCCGGAGGGTGGCGTCAATCACCCCTCTTCTCCCGGAGTCGCCCCCCCGCAGCGCCTCCATGACTTGCCCCCTGGCGTCCGGCCTCACCAGGTCGGGCAAGCAGGCGCCGAGCATCGTGTTTGCTTCGCAACCCAGCATCTCGCCGAGCCGTCCATTGATGAAGGTGATGTGATCGCCGAGATCGAGCTTGATGATGCCGTCGCTCGTCGCCTCGACTATCTGGCGATACTGCTCCTCGCTCTGCCGCAGCGCCTGCTGCGCCTTCGACAGGAGAACGGGCGTTTCACTGGCACTGTCGACCATGGCATCGATCTGCCCGGAGAGCAGCGCCTTGATCGTGGCCTGCGCCTCCGCGAGCCGTTGCCTGAGCTCGCGGTCGACCACGGCGGACGTGGCGGTCATTTGTTTCCCAGCACCAAGAGGACCTCGGTCGTGTCACTCAGGTTTCCAATGACCCGCTGGACGGGCAGCGGCATGACCCTCACCAGCGTCGGGGTGACGATCACCCCGTCGTCGAGCGCCCGCCTTGGGAACTTCAGCAGGTCGACGACCTCGAGCTTGTACTTCATTCGAAGGTGGGTCTCGCAGATCGCGTTGGCGTTCGCGATCGCGCGGACGGAGTTCGGGCTATTCCCCGCGACGTAGAGGCGCAACACGAACCGGGGGACGCTGGCGGCGGTTGCCATCTATCGCGCTCCGGCGTGGCCGTTCTTTCGGGTGCCTGGCGCCGCTGCCGGGGGCGGGCTGATCCCGTCGGCGTGGCGCAGCCTCCGGAGGGTGGACCGATCGGAGGTCAGCACCTTCGATACGGACACCTCCGTGTCCGCCAATGTGGCGAGCTCGGCCTCCCGCGCCGCCAGCTCCGTCTGGATGACGCGCAGGCGGGCGAGGGCCTCATCCTGGGCGAGCTTGAGCTGGGTGCGTTTGAGCTTGGTCGCGACCTGAACCCGAGCGGCATCGGCGATCTCCTTTTGCTCCTGCTCCCAGCGCGCCACCCCCATCAGCACCTTGCCCTCGGCGGCGTAGACGTCCGCGAGGTCCACGCCTCCGTCCGACAGCACGAGCTCGCGAACCTGGTTCGAATGTCCGGTGCCACGGGACTTCACGATGGTCAGCGCGCGATTGCGCTCGCCCTCCTCCGCGACGTACGAGACGTGGATCCAGGTGTCGGCGGTCGTCGATATTCCCGTCGCGGTCGCCTCGTCGGTGCTGAGCCCGTCCATCAACGACGTGTTCACCACGGTGATGCCCTCCATCTTGAGGAAGTCCAGGAAGTTCTGGGCGGCATCGGCGGAGGCCGGATGAGTCATCTTCGCCGACAGCGCGGACAGCGGATCGATCACCATGCAGCGGGGGCGATGCGCGCGCACTTGCGCCCGCAAGTTGGCGAACTGGTCCTCGATGTTGGGACCGCGCGTCCGCGTCGAATACATCTTCAGCAACCCGGATTTTTGGTGGACCGCCAGGTTCACCCCCACCGAATGCAGGTTGCGGACGATCTGGTCCGCGCCCTCGTCAAAGCTGACGTAGAGCGTGCGCTCTCCGCGCTCGCAGGCGGCTGCGGCGAACACGCCGCTGAGGGTAGACTTGGCGGTCCCGGGGGCGCCGGAGATGAGGACGTTGGCGCCACGATGGTATCCACCGCGCAACATGCTGTCGAGCCGCCCGACGCCGGTCGAGACGCGCTCGTTCGTCACCGTGTACCTGAGCTCCGTCGGACCACGATGACTCAATTGCATCCCGTCACGCGTGAGCGCGATGGGCAGCTCGTCCTCGACGAACGGCGAGCCGCGGTACTTCATGATCCGAAGGCTGCGGAATGACGAGCCCTCGATCATCTGGTGGCCGAGGATGACGACACAATCGACCATGAACTGCAGAAAATCGAACCTCTGGTCGGAGAGATTCTGGCCGACTTTTTGCGTGATGATCCCGGTCAGGCCGGTCGCCACGAGCCAGTCGTGGATGCGGTAGAGCTCCCGCCGTTCCGCGACGGGATCGTCGAGCAGGACCAGCAGCACGTCGATGCCGTCGAACACGATGCGCTTGGCGTTCAGCTCGCGCGCCTTGAGCTCGAGCAGCTTCAGCATTCCGGTCAATTCGAAGTCACCTGCCTTGACGACCTCCGGGGAGAGCTGCGCGTCGAGGAAGTGAAGCTTCTTCTGCGCCAGCGTGGCGACGTCCCATCCAAAGGTGGCGGCGTTGGCCACGATCTGGCGTTTCGTCTCCTCGAACGCAACGAAGATCCCCGCCTCCTTCCTTTCGCGCGCGGCGCTGACCAGCGACTGCAGCGCGAAGACGGTCTTGCCGGAACCGGCTCCCCCCATCACGAGGGTGGTCCCCGCTCGCGGCAGGCCCCCGTACGTGATCTCGTCGAACCCCTGGATGCCGGTCGGCACCTTGGTCACCGCGGGATAGGATGCTTTCGTTTCCACGCGGCTTCTCCTTCAAGCTTCCACAAGACCAGCGTGGCTGCCTGCGCGGGTCGCCCCAAGGGGACCTGTCTCTAGGAGCTGACACGACGCCATGCATACATAGTACGCTGTATGGGCGCGTGGCGCTTGACATCTTTGGGAGAGGCGTTGGACCCCTCGCCCGGGGCTTCACGCGAGCCGCGAGGAGCTCAACCGCTGTTCACGACCCGAGTCTCAGCGCCACTGCGTGAACAGCGGCACCGCGAGATTGTCGCCCTGTGCGCTCTGTTTGAGGCGGTGACGCTTGTGCTCGAGCCGCGCGCGTGCTGACGCCTGGCGCGCTCGCGCCTTCGGTCGGGCTGAGCTGGCCGCGGTGTTCGTGACTTCCTCGGTGGCAGTGGCCGCCGGCGGCGCGACCGGCTTCGTTGCCTCCACCGGCGGCAAGGCCTTGGCGGGGACCTGCCCGGCCTGGACGGGCAAGGGCGGCGGCGGCGGGGCGGGGAGCGCGGTGCTGTTGACGACGGCCTGCTGGTTGGACGTCGCCGCTCGATGCGCCACGATCGCGATCACCCAGACGGCTGCCAGAGCGCAGAGCAGCAGCCAGTCGAACCGATACCTCGCGCCACGAAACAGCCCCAGGCTCCCTCGCCGCTCGGGCGGCAGCGTGACCGGAGGGATCGAACGCGTCAGCGAGGTCTCCGCGTCGACCCGCTTGAGGTGCTCGGCCAGGAAGGCCCGGTGCTGTTCGCGCTGCAGCGCGAAGTGCTCGTCCATGTAGTCGCTGACCGTGACCGACCCCTCTTCGTCGATGAGGACGGCCAGGATCCCCTCCATGCGCGTGGCGATCTCGAGCCCCGTCGCCGGGCGGCCGCCGCGATCCTTCGACAGCAACTCGAACAACAGCTCGACCAGCGCGGGCGGCACGTCGCTGCGAACCTCGCCGATGTCGGGGGGCGGCTCGACCAGGATGCGCCGGGTGCCATCGAATCCTGACGTGTTCGGATACAGGCGCACGCCGCTCAGTAACTCGTAGAGGGTGACGCCCAGCGAGAAGAAGTCCGAGCGACGGTCCGGCTCTTCGAACCGGAGCTGCTCGGGCGACAGGTAACCCATGTTGCCCTTCAAGACGCCGGCGTTGGTCTGACTGACATTGCCCAGCGCCTTCGCGATCCCGAAGTCGGTGACCCGCACAGTTCCGTCGAAGCCGATCAGGATGTTCTGCGGGGACACGTCCCGGTGCACGAGGTGCAGGACGCTGCCGTCCTCCGACCTGACCTCGTGCGCGGCGTGCAGACCCATCGCCACCTCGATGCAGATCCGCACGGCCACCTGGATCGGAATCAGACGCGAGCCCATCATCTCGCGGATGGCGCGAGCGAGCGACACGCCCTCCACGTAGTCCATGATGAGGTACGGGCCGTCCTGATCCTCGCCGACGTCGGTCACGCCGACCACGTTGGGGTGACGGACAAGGCCGGCCAGCCGCGCCTCGTCCATGAACATCGAACGAAACCTCGCGTCACTGCGGTATTGCTCGTGGAGCCGCTTTCGGGCCGACCAGCGCAGGAAGCGGCTTTCCCGACGAAAGCACAGCTCGACGTACCCCATCCCACCCTGCGCGATGGTCGCGAGGAAGGTGTAGGCGGTCGTCCGAGCAGGCGCCGGGCTAAAACCCGCAGTCACCGCGGTATTATACACTACCGAAATCCATGGATGGTGGGGGCGTCCAGGCCGAGGGATGCACTGCGTCTTTCACTTGACCGCTTCGCTCGCGACGACGGGGTTGAACCGAAATCCTGCGGCCAGGACACTACACCAGGGTCGGCCGCGAGTCAGTTGGACGCCGACGTCGGATCTGCGACGAGGTCGAGATAGAAGAGTTTGCCGTCCTTGTTCGTGGGATCGGCGGTGGCGATCATGTAGCGGGATGAGCTGTTGTCGTAGCCGATGCCGGACACGTTCGTCGTCGCGCCGAACTTGTAGGTGTAGAGCAACACCGGCCCGCTGCCGCCGTTGATGTCGATGATGTAGACGGTCCCCGTGGTCGTGCCCACGACGAGGATCCCCGACTTGTAAAGGGGCGCGCTGGCGTAGACGTCCGACGACGACGGTCGATACGGAAAGCCCGTCATCTGGGCGCCCGTCGTTCCGGACGAATTGTAAGACGCGTAGAGGTGGCCATCGCCGTCACCGTAGAACGCCCGCGAGGTGAGCGAGTCGACGTAGAGGGGAGCGGTGACGGCGCAGACGCTGCCGGAGGTGCACGCGTTGTGGTTGGTGTCGTCGTGATAGCTCCAGAGCGTCGTCAGCCCGGTCGCGGTGGCGTCCATGACCCAGAGCTTGCCGACGTTGTCGGCGCCGTAGACCTTGTTGCTGAGGACGGTCAGGCGTCCGTTCACGGTTCCGGTCAGCGAGCCGTGGCTGGTGACGAGCGCCTGGGTCGTCATGTTGGTCTTCTCGATGGCGGCGCTCTCGCCGGTGAACATGTACGTGGTGCCGCTGTTCGTCCACAGCGCGGGGGCGGCGGCGCTGACGGCGGCGCTGACGCTGAGCGGGCTGCTGGAGACGAGGGCGCCGGTGGCTTGCACCAGCGTCCACACCCTGTTCGTGCTGCTCGAGACGCCGCCCCAGTAGAGGTTCGTGGCGTCCATGGCCAGCGGGGTCGTGATGGTGCAGCCGCTGCAGATGTAGGGATTCGCTGCCCAGCCGGAGGCGGTCGTCGTCAGGGACGTCGAGCCGTTGTCCGTCAGCCGGTACACCTTGCCGGCGCTGGTCGCCACGTAGACGTAGTGCACGCTCGAGATGGTGTCGAAGCGGGGGGCGCCGACGATGTTCTCGCCGTTGGGGCCGTCCCAGGAGTAGAGCGCCGTGCCGCTGGAATTGCGCACGTAGATCCGATCCGCGCCGTTCGCGTTCACGTCGTGATAGAGCGCGTAAGACGAGTAGTAAGTGAAGGTGTTCCAGTCGAAGGCCGCCACCGGGAACCCCTCGATGGTCCCCGTGGTGTCGGCCATCGCGGCGCGCACGAACTGCACGACCGCGCCGTTCGACGCCGGGGTGTTGCCGACGCCGTTGCCGTCGGAGTCGTCATCGGACTTGGCGGTCGCGCCGGTCCCGCCCGCGATGGTCAGGCAGCTGCGGTCGCTCGCTCCGGTGGTCCAGTTGTTCGCGCAGGTGGTGCCGCCGAAGATCGCGCGCGTCTCGCCGTCCGCGGTGCCGTTGCCGGCCAGCTTCACCGCCTTGGTGGTCGTGCCGGTGGTGGCGCCCGAGTCGAACGTGCAGCCGTTCGACACCAGGTACAGGGCGGTGCCGTAGATCTGCAGCAGCTGCGAGCCCGTTCCCCCCGAGAACGCGATGTTGTCGAACCGCGTGACCGTCGTCGACGACCCGGCGACGGCGTTGATGTACATGCCGTTCGTGTCCGGGTTCTTGACCGTCAGGCCGGTGATGTTCAGGACCGGCGTTGCCGTCGACGTCGAGCCGACCTTGAACGTATAGTAGGTCGAGGCGCCGCCCGCGGTCTGGATGACGGCCGCGGTGCTGGACGCGTTCAATGTCCCGTCGATGATCAGCGTCTTGGCGCTGCCGATGGCCACGGTGCCCCCGCTCGTCGCCATGCCGAGCGTCCCGTCTTCCTTGACGGTCAAACCGCCCGAGAACGTGTTGGTCGTTGAGCCGACGGTGTACGTCCCTGAGTTGACCGTGGCGACGCTGGCGGTGGACGAGACGTTCAGCGTGTACGAGCTCGTGCTGAGCGTGCCGTTGTCTTGCGCGAAGGTCCCGCTCACGGTCGTCGCGTTGCCGAGCGTGTACGTGGGCGTGCCCGCCAGGCCCGACGGGTAGGTGCCGCTGGCCAGCGACGCGATCTGCGCCGCGGTCAACGGCGTGTTGTAGACCCGAACATCGTCCATCGTGCCCGAGAAGCTGTAGTTCACGCTGGTCGGGTTCCGGCCGATGCTCAGATCGGTGGCGGAGGCGTAGTAGATCGCGTTGCTGTCCGAGGTGGGGGTCCCTACCGCGACGCCGTCGAAATAGGCTGTCATCGTGGTCGAGCTGATGACGCCCGCGATGTGGTGCCAGTTGCCGTCGAGGGCGTTCGCCACCGTCGCGACCACGGTGGCCCAGGTGCTGACGGCCGTCTGCTTCACGAGCGTGATCTGGGTGTTGCTGTTGACGCGGATCGCGTAGCGATTGGAGCCGCTCACGATCTCGCTGCCGCCGCTGTCGACGGCGGTTGCCTTGTACCAGGCGGATATCGTCACGGTGCTCGGCTGAAGGACGGCGGGAAGCGTGCCCGTGGTGACGTAGGAGTCCGCTGTTGCGAACGACAGCGCGGCAGGGTTGTAGAACGACACGGCGGCGGGAAGCCCGGTGTCGACCCACGCTGGTCCGGCGGTCAAGGTGCCGTCATTCCCGTTGCCCGAGTAGTCCGTGGCCACGAGGCTCTGTCCGTCGTCGAGCTTCCAGTAGCCCACGAGGTTGGTGGCGGCCACGGGCTCGATCCGGACGTTGGTGAAGGTTCCCGTATCGAGGGTCTGCGAGGCGATGGCGTCGAGGACCACGGTGCCGGTGCTCGGCGTGATGGTCACCGCGCCGTTGCGGTTGATGTCGCCCGCGCGCAAGGTGTACGAGGAGAGGCTGAAGGCGCCGGCCGTGGTCGTCAGGCTGCGGGCGGGATCGATCTCCATGCGATCGGCCAGCGTCCAGGTGCCGCTACCGGTGATGCTGACGTCCTGAAACATCGAACCGGCCGAGAGGATCTTGTTGGTCGTCGCGCTGCCGTTGAACGTCACCAAGCCGCTGGTGCCCGTCGTGTAGCGCCCGCCGTAGTTCAACCAGTTCCCACCCACCGTGACCGTGTTCGTCCCCGCGGCCAGGTTGCCGCTGGCGATGACCAGATCGCCGGCGATGACGGGCGCCCCCGACAACGTCTGGGTCGCGGCCGCCGTTCCGGGCTGGTTGCCGATGGCCAGCGCCGAAATCTCCGTTACGGACAGTGCTCGGTTGTAGACGCGGACGTCGTCGATGTTGCCGTAGAAGTTGTAGCCGGAGTTCGTTGGGTTCCGGCCAATGCTGAACGTCGATGGGGAGGTGTAGTAGATCGCCGTCGTGTCGGCGTTCGTCGCTATCGAGACGCCGTCGAAGTAGAGGGTCATGCCGGAGCCGGTGATCACCCCCGCCACGTGGTGCCAGTTGCCGTCCAGGCTCGTGGCCGCCGTGCCGTTGAGCGCGACCCAGGTGGCGGAGGCCGTCTTCTTGATCACGCCGACGCCGGTCGCGGTCACTCGCAGCGAATAGCGATCCGACCCGCTGATGAGCTCGCCGCCACCGGAGCTGATGGTCGTGGCCTTGTACCAGGCTGAGAGGGTGACCACGGATGGTTGCAAGACTGTGGGGAGCGTTCCCATGTCCACGTACTGGGCGCTGGCGCCCGCGAAGCTGAGGCTCTTGGCGTCGGCGAAGGAGACGCTGGGGACGGCCGCCGATATCGTCGGCGCGGCGGTAGAGGCGCCGAAGGTCCCGTCGTTGCCGTGGCCGGAGGCGTCGGCCGACGTCGTTCCCGACGTTTCGTCGAGGTTCCAGTAGCCGACCAGGCCGTCGTTGATCGTGAGGTTGTTGAAGGTGGCGCTGTTGCTGGCGAAGGTTTGATTCGATCCGGAGCTGAGCAGCACCGTGCCGGAGTTGTGTGTGAACGTGCCGCCGGTCTTGTTGAACGCCCCTTGAATCTCGAGGCTGCTGCTCGTCGAGGTGAACGTGCCGGCGGAGATGTTCAGACTGCCCGACATCGTGACGGGGATGGAGTCCGAGACGGCCCAGCTCCCGGTCCCGCTGATGGTGACGCTGCCGAGGGTGGAGCCCCCGAACAGAATCTTGTTTCCCGAGGCGGTGCCATTGAAGGTGAGCCCTCCACTGGTGGTGACGATGCCGCCGTAGTTCCAAAAATTGCCGCCGACGGTGATGGTGTTCGCGCCGCCCGCCAGCGTGCCGCTGGCGATGGTCAGATCGTTCGCGACCGCGGGCGCCCCGGTCAGGGTTTGTGTCGCGACACCCGTGGCGGGCTCGCTTCCCTGCGCCATCGCCAGGATCTGGGCGGCGGTGAGCGCGCGGTTGTAGAGCCGGACCTCGTCGAGATCGCCGGTGAAGTATTCCGTCGATACGGAGCTTCGACCGAAGTAGATGGTGCCCGTGCCGTTGCCGTTCTGGGCGGAGAAGGAGCCGGTGGTCGTGTTCACGCCGTCCACGTAGACGTACTGGTGGTTGCCGGCGCCGTCCTGCACGAGCGCCACGTGATGCCAGCCGGCCGTGACCACGGAGCCGGTCGAGTTCGTGACGGGGTTTGCGTTCGTCCACCGCGGAGAGCCGCCGTTTCCCGGCGAGATCCACAGGCCGAAGTATGGGCTCACGTCGCGGCTGAAGGTGACGACGCCCTGATAGTTCGCGCTGGTGAGGTTCGTGGCGTTCACCCAGGCCGACAGGGTGTAGCTGTCGGTCGACGCGAATTCGTCGTAGGCAGTCTGAGACGTCGACGCGTAGCTCGTGCTGCCGTTGAAGTGAAGGTAGGCGGGATCGTCGAAATTCACGGGCGGCGGGCTGGCCGTCGCCTGCGTGGGCGCGGTGGCGCTGTAGGCGAGGTTCGTGAAGTAGCCGGACGAGTTGTTCGCGCTCGTGCCCGACGTCTCGTCCAGCTTCCAGTATCCGACGAGCCCGTCGTTGACGACGAGGTTGTAGAACGTCGCGCCGTTGCTCGCGAAGGTCTTGCTGCTGGTGGATCTGAGCAGAACTTCCCCGCTGTTGTGGGTGAAGGTCCCCCCCGTCTTGTTGAAGGCACCCCAGATCTCCATGCGGTAGATGGTGGCGGTGAACGAGCCGCCAGTCTGGACGAAGTCGCCGCCGACGACGATCTTGGACGACGCCGTGCTGCCGGTGAACGTCCCGGCGTTGATCGTGAGGTTGGCGTTGGTGATGAGCTGGCTCGAGCTCTGGTTGAAGGTGCCCGCGCCGGTGTTCATCGTGACCGAATTGACCGTGGTGTTGGCGGCGAGCGAGCAGGTGCCGGTTCCAGAGCTGCTGAACACGACGTCGTCCGCGGAGCCCGGGATTGCGCCACAGGACCAGTTCGCGGTCGAGGCGTTGAAGTTCGCGGCGCTGCCGGTCTGCCACGTGCAGGTCGCGGCCTCCGCTCGGCCGCCGGCCACCAGCCAGGCGCCGAGAACGAGGCCCGCGACGACGGAGCGGCGACGACGCCTGACCAGCGCCGCGAGCGCGAACACCAGGAACGACGCGCGGCCGACGGGATGCGGTGAATCGGTGGGCGTCGCTTCGCGCCCGGCCACGCTGCAGCCCTGGCTGGCGTGAGCTGGCTGCTCGCTCGGCTCGGGCGTGGCGGCTGCGTCGGGGCCGGCTGGCGCCTGGACTGGCTTGGCGCCGCCGCCGGCCGGCGACACCGCGGTCGAGGGCGGCGCGCTCAGCTCGGCCTCGGCCGTCCCGCCGAACGCGCCCAGGTTGATGCGGCCGCCGTTGGGGGCGGGCTCGGCGGAGAAGTCGTCGGTGGGATCGCCATGGTCTGTGGAGGGTTGCCGCGCGCCGAGGTGAAGGTCGCGCTTCGCGAGATCGGCGAAGCCCACCGCCGCCGACAGATCGCTTCCGCCCCGCGACAGCCCGAAGTAGTCGGCGCCGTTGCCGCTGACATCGTTCCACCGGCTCTCGAGCGTGCCCGGGTGGTCGGCCCACAGGCCCGTCTCATTCCCCATGACCAGGCTGTTCTTCACCACCAGGGCGCCGAACGAGCGCGCCCCCCGCGCGTTCGCGACCAGGGTACCGTTCCGAAGCGTCGCGCTTCCGGCGGCGCCCACATCCAGGCCCGCGTCGGTGTTGTCGCGCAGGATGACGTTCGTGAGCCGCGCGTCCAGCGAATCCGCGACGGCGATCCCGACGCGCGCGCCCGTGACCGTCAGGCCCTTCACCTCCGCGGGCTGTCCCGCCTGCGTGCCAGCGATCGAGACGCCGGTGGCCTGCCCGGTGGCGTCGAGGATCGTGCGCTGCGGGCCGGCGCCCGCCAGCGTAACGCCGCCGCGAACGTGCAGCGTCTCGGTCAGGTGCTGGGTTCCCACACCCAGGTTGACGACGTCACCGGGGCGAGCGTGGGCGAGCGCGTCCGCGAGGCTGGGCCAGTCCTGTCCGCCCACCGACACGGGGGGCGCCGCCACGACGGTGAGGACCTGGCGATCCGACCAGTCGGACCAAGCGCCGTGGCTGTCGCGCGCCCGCACCGCCACGACGTAGCTGCTGCCGGCCTGCAAGCTCGCGGGCACGCGCCACGACGTCGCGCCCGCGGCGGTGAGCGTGGCCTGCTCCCAGGTCTCCAGAATCTCGCCGTCCCGATCCAGGCGTACCTGATACGAGACGGCATCCCCTTCGGGATCGAGGGCGGCCATCCAGTGCATCACGGGCGAGGCGTCGCTGATCGTCAACGCGCTGCCGCCGAGCAGAACAGGGGCAGCCGGCGGCTGATTGGCGGTCGACGGATAGCTCTGCAGGACCCCCGTCTCGGTTGCGACGATCAGGCGCCCGTTCGCGAGCACGGGGGACACCCGCGACGGCGCTGGCAGCGTCTTCGACCACAGCAGGGCGCCGGTGGAGGCCCGGAGGACTTGCAGGCTGGGGGTCAGGGTCGACGCGATGGCGACGAGCGGCGAGGCGCGGACCGTGGCGGACGAGGACACCCCTGAAGACGAGAGGCTCTGATAGACGGTGGGCGTGGGACAGAGCCAGTACTTTGGAATGTCGTTGAACGAGGAGACGACCGAGCGGCCGTTCGCGCGCTGCCACAGGACGTGACCGTCCTTCGCGCTGACGGCCATCATCGACTCGCGCAGCAAGAACTGATCGGCAATGCCGTCGGCGTTGGTGTCGAGCGCGTCGTCCACGCGCAGGTCGAAGAGCAGGGCCCCCGGCACGGCCGCCAGCGAAGACGTCGCGAACTGGCGCCCCATCAAGGTGCCCGTCACGTCGGGCGCGGCGGCGGGCAGCGCGACGGGCCAGCCCGCGACGGCCAAGCCCGTCGCCAGGTCCACGGCGTGGATCCGACCGCTGTCCCCGCCCGGAAGAAAGTACGCCCGGCCGTCGAGGATCACGGGCGCTGCGAGGTTGACGATCCCCCCGGCCTCGTAGGTCCACAGGCGATTCCCGGTCGCGAGGTCGAAGCTGTAGTAGTGCCCTTCGTTCGCGCCGATGACGACCTGGCTGCCGTCGGACGCCGCCGACGAATTGCTGAACTGGGCCAGCGCGTCGGGCGCCGTCTCCCACAGTGTGTCGCCGGTGATCGCGTCGAGCCGCATCAGCGAGCGTGCCGGATAGCCCTTCGCGACGATCAAGCTGTCCCCGATCACCGTGGGCGACGATTGCGCGAGACCGACGCCTTGCTTCTGCCAGGCGACGCGACCGTCGGCGAGGTGCAGCGCGTAGAGCTTGCCGTCGAGCGACGGCACGAAGATCTTGCCATTCAAGATGGCGGGAGACGCCTGCACGCTGTCGCCGGTCGAAGACTGCCAGAGCGGCCGCCCGTCGCGCGCCGCGAACGCGCGGATGATTCCGTCGCGAGCGCCCACGACGAGGACGCCGTCCGCGACCGCCGGGTTGGAAACCGTCGTGGTCCCGCCCGGCAGCGCCGTGGACCAGCGCCTCGCCCCGAAGGCGCCACCCGACTCCTCGGCGCTCTGGCGCTGGTGGCTCGCGCCCCAGCCCGCGCTCGCCCAGTCATCGGCGCGCGCGAGTGAGCCCGCCGACGCGAGGACGGCCGAGACCGCGCCCAACGCGGCGCCACGGATGAAGGACGATCGGCTCAAGGCAGCGCCCATGACATTCTTGTTCCCTGTTCGTCATCGGCACTTCAGGGACAAAATGTAGCGGGCACGGGCGCTCGGGCCCTAAGAGGACGCAAGGGCGGCGGTCCGCCGACACCACCCCCTCGAAGGGGCCACCCGCAGAAGGGCGATGCCGGCTTCAGGAACGCGAGCGCGCCCGCCGACGCGTCAGGAGAAGATGCCGGCGAGGGGGCCGGTGTACTGCGACGATGCGCCGAGGGTCGTCATGTTCACGCCGAAGATCGGCATGAGCGCGAGCCACATGTCGTTGAAGGGACGGTTGCCGCTGCCGCCCGTCTGGCTGGCGAGCGTTCCGTCCGTGACCTTCAGGAACGTGCCACCCTTGAGGCGGGTGTTCTTGCCGCCGAACAAGATGAGCGGCATGTTCTGCTGGTTGTGGTCCCAGGCGCGCGCCACCTCGGTGCAGTAGACGATGATGGTGTTGTCCAGCAGGCTGTTGCCGTCCACGTCAGTCTGGGCGGCGAACTCCTGGATGATCGTCGACGTCGACACCGAGTAGAAGGTGTTGATCTGGTTCAACCAGTCGCGCGTCATGGTGTCGGATGACGGATCGCTGTGGCTCGGCGGGTGGTGTGGCGTCGACTGCAGGTTGCCCTTGATCGTGGCGCCTTGGAAGGTCCCCGGGAACACGACCCAGTTGGTGCCAGCCGACCACATGAACGTGGCCACGCGGACCAGGTCGCACGCGAACGCCGTCTTGATCAAGCGGAGCTGGTTCATGCCCAGATCCAGGTGCGGGTGGCTCGTGGGCATGGACGGAATGTAGTAGTCGACGCCGCTCAGCTTGCTGCCTCCGCCCGGCGCCAGGCTGCCGCTGGCGCCAGCGCCCGTCTGGGCGAAATTCACCGGCATCGCCGGCTTGGTGCACGTCGACGTGTTCGTGCCCGTCGTGTACATCGCCCTGATGCTCGCCTCGAGCTGAGCGATGGCGGTCGTGTGGCTCGTGATGCGGTCCTTTTCGCTGGAGGGAACCAGGGTCTGCAGGCGCGCCAGATCGCTGCGCATGTAGGTCAGCACGCTGAGCTTCTGCGCCAGGATCTTCGACATATCGGTGCCCATGGGCAAAGAGCCGCCGAAGATTCGGTTGAAGGTATTGAGCGGCTGGGTCTCGGCATAAAGGGGCTGGCGCGCCAGGCTGATGTCGCTCTGGTTCGTCAGGGGCGCCTTGTACGACAGCACGCGCGGCGCCACCTCGTCGCGGTCGGACCGGATGTCGGCCGCGAGCTGCAACGATCCGAACATCGTCGGGTTCGGCTGCGACGGGCCGCCGAGCGTCGGCGACATTTGCAACAGGATCTGGTCGATCGAAGGCCCACCCGCGACGTGATCCTGCTGGCCAATCTGCCCGAGCGTCGGAACGCCCGTCATCATGGCGACGATCCCGCCTTCGTGGGTGTTCTGCCCGCCGTAGCCGTTGTTCTTCGACGTGGCGATCATGTTGAGCCCGTCGATCATCACCATGTTCTTCTGCAAGGGCGCGAAGGCCGCCGATTCCGAAGGCAGGGTGAAGTTCGTGGTCGTTCCCGTCGCGTTCGGGCGCCAGGTGGCCAGCCCCGGCGCCGCCCCGAGCGGGTGGTGGAGGATGAGCAACCGAAGCGGCGCTGCCGCGCCGGCGGCGCGAGCCTCGATGGAGCGCAGCAGAGGCAAGAGGAGCGTCGCCGACCCGCCGCACGCCCGCAGGAAGGACCTTCGAGCAAACTTGTACGAGATCACTTCATACCTCCCGCGCGCGCTCGCACGAAATTGGCCAGCGCCACTTGCCGGAACAGGGACGTTATCGTTCCGTCGGTTTGGGTTCGGACATCCTGGACTTCACAGGTGTTGTAGGTGCGAATCATCGAGCCGATCGCGTAGCTGGCGATCTTCTGCACCGAGCAGCCGTTGGCGACGCCGCTCGACACGAGCGCCTGTGCGAAATCCGTCGGCCCGGACGCCGTCTGTGGCGCGAAGGGCGACGTTGGAACGAACGTGACCGACGTGTTGATGGGGTCACCCACTTCGTCCACGGTGCGGTAGTTCCCGATCGGCCCGAAGTTCTGCAGCACCCGTGCGTACGGGTCCATCTGCGAGTGGCAGGCCTTGCAGGGCTGGAACATCAGCCGCGCGTCGGACTTCTGGATCTCGCTGTTGCAGGCCGACAGCGACATCGTTCCGTCCGGAGACTTGCACGAGATGACGTTCAACGACGACGGCAACGTCAGATCCACCGGCATCCCGAGGGCATCCTGACAGAGGATGTCGTCGTGGATCTGCTTGCCGCGCTTCACGATCGACGTGAGCGCGGGGTCGGAGGCGGACCACAGGTAGCTCGGCTGGCTGAGCATGCCGATGCGGCCTTGCGACGACGGCCAGGCGGCCGAGACGAACGTGGTGTTGTCGGCCGGCTGGCTGCCCGAGAAGGTCAACCCGGGGTAGAGCGTGGCCAGCCGCTTGTTCACGAAGACCTTTTGCGAGGTGAAGAGATCGTTGATCTTTCCGCTGCCCGACCAGAGCACGTCGGACACGAACTGCTGCGTCGACGTGAGGAGATCGTTCTCGAGGGTGGTCTGATCTTGATCGGCCGCCGCGAGGGTCGACAGCAGCGATGTGTCCTTCGTCTTGTCGAACATCTGACGGACGTTGAACCAGTCGATCATGATGCTGGTGAGGTTCGTCTTGACGGCCTGCAACCCGACGAGCCGATTGATCTGGGTGGTGAGCCCCGCCGTGGTGCCGAGGCTGCCGTCGGCCGCCGCCGCGAGCAGGGGCGCATCGGGGATCGAGCCGAGGAACATGAACCCGAGTTGGCTCGCGACCTCGTAGGGCGTGAGCATGGTATCCGGGAATTTTCCGCTGGCGTCCGGCGTCAGGGTCGAGGGCCCGAGCTCGGTGCGGTACACGAACGACGGCGAGATGATGAGCGACTGAATCATCAGGCCGATGGCGGTGTTGAAGTCCTGGGTGATGCCAGCGGTGTAGACGGCCATCAGGTTCGTCACCTCGGAAGCGTCGAGGGGACGGCGGAAAGCCTTCTGTCCGTACGTCTGCGCGAAGCGGGTGGCGCATGCCATCTGCGCCTCGCCCGTGTTGCAAGCGGCGAGCTGGGTGATACGCGACGCGATCTGGGTCAGCACGTCTTCCGAGGTCTGGAACATCGCGAATTGCATGTTCTGATCGACGCTGAGCGAGGAATCGCTGAAGAAGGCGTAAGCCGCTTGGCCGCCGCTGTTCGACAGCATGGGCGCCGCGGCCAAGCCCAGCAGATCCTTGACGGCGTTGCCGTACTGGGCGGTCGACAGCCGCCACAACCGCCGGGTGATGGGCTGCAAAGCCGTGCACGGCGTGCCGCCTGTGCCGCTGGCGGAGCCGCCCGAGCCCGGGTTGTTCCCCGTGCCGTTGCCGCCGGTGCCGCTGCCACCCGTGCCGGAGCCGTTCCCGCCCCCGGAGCCGTTGTTGCCCCCCGAGGCGGCGCTGTTGCCGCCCCCCGTTCCCGAGTTGCTGTGTCCGCCCGAACCAGACGTGGAGCCACCGGTACCCGAGCTATTGCCGCTGCCCGACGAGCCTCCGGTGTCCGACGACGTACCGACAGCCGGACCCGTACAGGCCCCGGCCATCAGTGAACCTCCTATCAGAAGACCCAACAAACGAGCCTCGGTCCTCATGCCTGCCTCCGTCTTGGTCCGGGTCGAGCAGGGAAACACCATCACGGGTCTCCCGCTTGCGGAATGTTAGTATCGCATTTCGAAAGGAATGAGTCAGTCTATTTTTTAAGATCCTTACTTTTTTGCGCAGCGCGTCCAACCAGCTCGCGCCTGAACGCGCCGAGTTACTTATAGTAGCTGGACCGCCCCCATACGGCTCTACGCGCGCAGTTGCCGAAAGGATCGGGTGGGGTCCGTCACTCCGTCACGGGCGAATATGGCGCGCGAGGTCACGCAATCGCCCGGCTGCCTGTTCGGGCGTCAGGTCCCGCTGCGGCTCGGCCAGCATCTCGTAGCCGACCATGAACTTCTTCACGGTCGCCGACCGCAGCAAGGGCGGATAGATATGGGCGTGCAACTGCCAGTGCGCCGCAGCGCCACTGACGAAGGGGGCGCCGTGCCAGCCCATGGAGTAGGGAAACGAGACCCCGAATAGCCGATCGTAGGCGCGCAGCAGCGTCCCGAGCAGCGCCGCCAGGCCGTCGCGCTCGAGCGGGGAGAGGTCCGGTAAGCGCTGCACCGGTCGGCGGGGCAGGATGAGCGTCTCGAAGGGCCACACCGCCCAGAACGGAACCAGCGCGGTGAAGGTTTCGTTCTCGCACACGAGCCGCGTCCCGAGCGCGCGTTCACGCTGGAGGTAGTCGACGAGCAGGGGAGCCTGGTGCGCGTCGAGGTACACGCGTTGAAACCGGTCCTCGGCTGCGGGCTCGCTCGGCAGCGCGCTCGACGCCCAGATCTGTCCGTGGGGGTGGGGGTTCGAGCACCCCATGACGACGCCCTTGTTCTCGAACACCTGCACCCACGGGTACCTGGCCCCGAGCGCCGCCGTCTGCGAGGCCCAGGTGTCCACCACCCCGGCCACCGCAGCCTGGTCCATCTGGGCCAGCGTCAGATCGTGGCGCGGGCTGAAGCAGATGACGCGGCAGACGCCGCTCGCGGGCTCGGCGCGCAGCAGCGGATCGCCGGCGCGGTCACCGTCCCCCACGTCGACGCCGCCGCCTGCTTCCGCCGGCAGCAGCGCCGCGAAGTCGTTGTCGAACACGAACGTGCCCTCGTAGGGGGGATTTACCTCGTCGCCCGCGCGCCGGTTGCCCGGGCACAGATAGCAGGTGGGATCGTAGGCCGGCCGGCGATCGTCGGGGAGCGCCTCGTTCTGGCCCTGCCAGGGGCGCCGCGTGCGATGGGGCGAGACGAGGACCCACTCTCCCCGCAGGGGGTTGAAGCGACGGTGCGGCTGCGCCTCGGGATCAAACGGCATCGGGGACGGCGAGGTGAGCGCCGCGCGCCGGGCGCGACACGAAGCTGGTGGAGGTGTGCTTCGTGCGCGCACGGTATTCGCGGGCGAAGGTCTCGGCCACGGCATCCACGTTCACTGTCCGCACCAGCGTGACCGTGCAGCCGCCGAAGCCACCACCGGTCAGGCGCGAGCCGAAGACCCCACCGGCCGGGCCGATCTCGCGGGCGATGTCGACCAGCGTGTCGAGCTCGACTGAGCTGACCTCGAAGTCCTCGCGCAGGGAGCGGTGGCTCTCGTACATGAGCGCGCCGACCTCGTCGAACTCCCGCGCCTGCAGATGCGCGGCGGCCGCGAGCGTGCGGGCGTTCTCGGTGACGACGTGGCGTGCGCGCCGTCGGACGACGGGATCGAAGATGCCGCGCGCGCTGTCGACCATGGCGGGCGTGGCGTCGCGGAGGCTGGGGACGCCGAGCTGGCGCGCGGCCTCCGCGCATTCGGTCCGCCGGCGCGCGTAGGCGCTGTCGGCCAGCGCGTGCTTGACGTTGGTGTTGCAGATGAGGACGCTCACGCTGGGATCGGCGAACGGCACCACACGGACGACCTCGAAGCGACAATCGATGAGCAGCGCGCCTGTCTCGTCGCCCATCACAGACGCGAGTTGGTCCATCAGTCCGCACGGGACCCCGGCGAAGTCATGCTCGGCCTGCCGGCAAATGCGGGCCTTTTCGCGTGGGTCGAGCACCGTCCCCGTCGCCGCCTCGAGCAAGGTCGCGGTCGCGACCTCGAGCGCGGCGCTGCTCGACAAGCCCCCGCCGAGCGGCACGTCCGAGACGATCGCGGCGTCGAGCCCAGGGGGGACGAGGCCGCGCTCGGCGAACCCGCTGACCACGCCGCGCAGGTAGTTGGCCCAGCCGGGCTCACCGGCGGCCACCGATCCATCGAGCGGGATGTCGGTCGCCGCGTCGAGCGCGGCGCTGTAAGCGCGAAGGCGCCCTCCCCCGTTCGAGGCGGCCGCCGGCCCGGCGGCGATGACCACGTGGCGATCGATCGCCAGCGGCAGCACGAAGCCGCCGTTGTAGTCGGTGTGCTCGCCGATCAGGTTCACGCGACCGGGCGCCACCGCCAGCCAGCGCGGCGCGACGCCGAAGCGCCGGAGAAACACGCGCGCGGCGGTGTGGACTATCGAAGCCTCGGCGGCCCGTGAAGCCTCCGACGCCGCGGACGGCTCGATTCGCGCTGACGGCACGATAGGCGAAAGCGCCCCTTCGGGAAGCGATGTCACCCTGGGTACCACACCTTTCGCGGATCGTCGGCGCCACGCTGGTATGCCCACGCGGCGTCGACCATCTTCTTGAGATCGTAGCGCGGCCGCCAGCCCAGCAGGAACTTCGCCTTCGCGTTGTCGAGCCACGTCGAGTGGTACGGGGTCGAGATCGGCACGGACGGCAGGCCGCGCGAGGCCGCCAGATACGCGCCGAGCTCGCCGTAGTCCACCGGCTCGTCCATGCAGACGTTGAACGTCTGGCGGCGCGCGGCCGGGTGGTCGATGGCCAGCAGGATGGCCCCGATCAGGTCGTCGACGTGGACGAAGTTGCGCTTCACGGGCCGCCCGTTCGGGTCGAGCATCACCGGAACGCCGCCCGCCTTGATGTGGGCGTCCGCGGTCGCGGCCCCGACGAGATCGCGCCAGCGCGGCCCGCCGAACACGTCGTCGCCAAACGAGAGCTGATACTTGAAGTCGTCCTTCTCCATGATCCAGGGCGCGCGCAGACAGCAGGCGTTCATGTCGTACTGGATCATGTACTGCTCGAGCATCACCTCCTCGAGCACCTTGGAGAGCGCGTAGCAGCCGGGGTAGGCGCTGTGCTTCTGCGTCTCGGTGACGGGCAGCGGGTGCGGGTAGAAGAAGTGGCCCATGCCGGCGTCGCCGCCGATGAGGATAAACTGCTTGAACGCCGCGCTGGCGCGGCAGGCCTCGAGCAGCCAGAACATCCCCTTGATGGCGACGTCGATGATGGAGTCGGGCGTCTCCTTGCTGGTCGCGAGGTGCAGCACGTGGGTGACGCCTTCGAGCGCCCGCTCCGCGGTGCCGCGATCCTCGATCGCGCCTGAGACCACCTCGAGCCGCGGTCCGGCCGGGAGCTTGCGGTTGTGACAGAGGGCGCGCACCGTGAACCGCGAGAACGCGGGATCGGCGAGCAGGCGCGCGATGAACGTCTGGCCCACCTTGCCAGTGGCGCCGGTGACGAGGAGTCGTGAGTCGTTTGTGGTCATGTTCCTTTTCCGATTAGCGAACCCGGCGCCGCGAGGCGTTCTTCTCGAACACCCGATCCACGATGACCGCCGCCAGGATGACGCCGCCCGCGACGACGTTCTGCCACAGCGACTTGCCCACCAGGTTCACGGCGTTGAAGGTGATCTGCATGATCCCTGCGCCGATGAGGACGCCGAAGACCGAGCCGCGGCCGCCGAGCAGCGAGCAGCCGCCGAGGACCGCGGCTGCGACGGCGTGCAGTTCGTACGCCGAGCCGAGGGACGGCGTGGCGCTGGGTAAGTACGCCACGTAGAGCAGCCCGGCGATCCCAGACAGGGCGGCGCTGGCCACGAAGGTGATGAGCCGGACCCGCTGCACCGGCACGCCGGACAGGCGCGCGGCCTCGGCGTTCGAGCCGATCGCGTAACAGTAGCGCCCGAACAACGTCCGATGCATGAGGAACGCGGTGATCGCGATGGCGCCGAGCGCGAACCAGAACGGCATGGGCATGCCCAGCCCGACACCCTCGCCGAGGAAGCGGAAGCCCGGGTACTTGCCCTGAAAGCCGATGTCGGTCCCGCCGGTCAGCACCTCGGCGAAGCCGCGCAGCAGCAGCATCGACCCCAGCGTCACCACGAACGGCTGCACCCCGAGCCACGTAATCACGAGGCCCTGCAGGAACCCCACCAGCAGCGACAGCGCCATTGCCACGGCGATCGCCGAGCCGATGCCAAAGCCGGCATACATCGTCAGGTAGCTGGTGGTGACCGCCGACAGGCAGATGATGGAGCCCACCGACAGATCGATCCCGCCCGCGATGATCACGACCGCCTCGCCCAGCGCGAACAGCGAGATGAGGGAGATGTGGCGGACTGTATTGCGAAGGTTGTCGGCCCCGAGGAACACCGGATTGAGGACGGCGGTGACGACGGCCAGGCCGATCATCACGGCCAGCATCGTCAGCTCCTTCTTCACTCGCGACATCCTCGCCGGCGAGGCGGCGGCCGGCGCCGGCGCCGGACCTGGGCCAGCGGGCGCGGGATTCGTGGGGATCGGCACGTCGGTCACGTTGGCGCTCATGCGGCTGCATACCTCAAGATGTTGGCGTCGGTAAGATCTCCGCGCGCGAGCTCGCCACGGGCCTTGCCCTGGGCGAGGACGATGGCGCGGTGACAGAGCGCCGCGATCTCCTCGGCCTCGGAGCTGGAGACGATGATGGCGGTGCCTGCCGCCGCGAGCTCGCGAACGACATCGTGAACGTCGCGCTTGGCGCGCACGTCGAGGCCGCGGGTCGGCTCGTCGAGCAGCAGCACCCTGGGGTTGCGGGCCATCCACTTGCCGAGGACGATCTTCTGCTGATTTCCCCCCGACAGCCCGCCGGCGAGCCCCCCGGCGCGGATGCGAAAGCGTTCGATGTACGGGCGCGCGATGGCCATCTCGTCCTCGAGCAGCAGGCGCTTGAGCGACGGCAACGCCAGGTTGCGCTCGACCAGCATGCCGAGGATCAGGCCCTGCGACGCCCGCTCCTCGGGCACGAGCCCGAAGCCGGCAGCCATCGCGTCGCGCGGCGTCCGGATCGAGATCCGCTTGCCCCCCATGGTCACCTCGAGCTCGCAAGGGCGGACGCCGAACAGCTCGCGCAGGACGCTGCTGCGACCCGCGCCGACCAGCCCGGCGAGGCCCAGGATCTCGCCCGCGTGAAGGTCGAACGCCACCCGCCCGCGCACGGACAGCACCACCTCCGGCCGCGAGGTGGGCGGCGCCGCCTCCGCCACGTTCGAGGTGCCGGCCAATAGCTCGACCAGCTTGTCGAGCGTGGCCTCCCGGGTGGGAAGCTCCGCGACGCGCTCGCCGTCCCGCAGGCAGACCACGCGGTCGGTGACCTTCAGGACCTCCCGCAGGCGGTGGGAGATATAGACCATCGCGATCCCGTTCTTGCGGAGCTGCGCCAGCAGCTCGAACAGGCGGGCCGCGTCCGTCTCGCTCAACGTCGCGGTCGGCTCGTCGAGCAGCAGCACCTTGGCGTCGAGGGACAGCGCGCGCGCGATCTCCGTTCGCTGCTTCTGCCCGGGCGACAGCGCCCGCAGCGGCATGCGCGGATCAATGTCGCCCCCGACGCGTTCGAGGACCTTGCTGGCGCGGCTGTAGAGCGCGGGGCGGTCGATGATGCCGAACCGGTGGGGCTCGTGGCCGAGCAGCACGTTGGACCCCACGTCGAGGTCCTCCGCCTGAATCAGCTCCTGGCGGACCAGGGAAACGCCGAGGCGAATCGCGTCGGCGGGGCTGACGGGCGACTGGCCCTCGATCGACACCGTGCCGGCGTCGGGCAGGTGCACGCCCGCGGCGATCTTCATCAGGGTCGACTTGCCGGCGCCGTTGCCACCCAGCAGACCGACGATCTCGCCGGCCGAGACATCGAAGTCGACGCCGCGGAGCGCGCGCACGCCCCCGAAGGATTTCTCGACCCGTCGCAGCTCCAGCGTCATTTCTTCAGCTCACGCAGCTCCGTCCAGAACTTGTCGACGTTGTCCTTGTTGACGACCAGGATGCCCGTGTCGACCGCGGCCTGCACCGGCTTGCCGTCGCGGATGTCCTTCAGCGCCTTCATGGATTGATAGCCGAACTCGAACGGTTTCTGCACGATGGTCGCGGTGATGAGGCCGTCCTTCACGCCCTTCAGCGTCTCTTCCTCCTCGTCGAACACCACCAGGATGGGCTTCGCCGCGCGCGTCGACGCGCGGACAGCGTCCGCCATGCAGGGACCGTTGTAGGACCAGATGCCCATGATCAGCACCAGGTCCGGATAGCGAGCGAGGGCATCCTCGACGTTCTTCTTCGCGAGCGCCCGGTCGGTGTGATCGAGGAACACGGGAAGGATCTCGATCCCGGGCGTCTTGCCCAGCGTCTCGTCGATCCCCTTCTTCCGCTCGATGGCGTTCTGCATGTCGATGCGACCGACGAAGAGCGCGACCTTGCCCTTGGTGACGTTCGCGGCCTTGAGGGCGGCGATGGCGGTGTTGCCGGCGACGTGCCCCGCCTCGACGTTGTTCGTGCCCACGTAGACCTTGCGGGGCGACTTCGGCGCGTCGGAGTCGGCGGTCACGAGCGGCATCTTCGCCGCCACCCGCTCGAAGATCCCCGTCATCGCGTCCGGGTTGATGGGGCTGATGGCCACGCCGTCGAAGCTCTGGACCATGATGTCCTCGAGGAAGCGCTGCTGATCGGCGACCTCGCCCTTGAGGGGCCGGAACATCTCGACCTTGATCCCGAAGTCGCGCTCCGCCTTGCGCAACCCCTTCTCGCCGATGTTCCAGAAATCGGTCGAGTTGTTGGTCACGAAGGCGAAGTGGTACTGCCCCGCGGGCGCGGCCGGCGCGGCGCCAGGGGACCCGGCCCCTTCGTTCTTCTTGCAGCCGGTCCCCGCCAACATCACGAGCGCCATCACCAGCGACAGCGACAGCGTCTTCGTCACGCGCGTCGAGGTGATTCCCGCCGTACCCAGAGATCGCATGGTCCGCATCAGCTGCTCCTTGGCCTATTCCGTGGTGAACCGGTGAATCATCACGTGCGCGTAGCTCCGCTCCGGACGCAAGATCACCTGATCGCGCCAGGCGGGAACGTTGATCGCGTTCGGGAATGCCTGCGTTTCCAGGCAAAGGCCCGTGTATTGCGGATAGGGTCGCCCAGCCTTGCCCGCGACGGTGCCGTCGAGGAAGTTCCCCGAGTAAAACTGCACCCCAGGCTGGTTCGCAGAAAGGCTGAGCACGCGACCCGAGCCGGGATCGCGCAGGCGAGCCACCGGGCGCAGGGCCCCCGGCTCGCCGTCGACGACGAAGTTGTGATCGTAGCCAACGGGCTTGCCCCCGACCGCCGCCAGCTCATCGCCGATACGCTTACCGGCGGTGAAGTCGAAGGGCGTTCCCCGAACGCCGGCGACCGCCCCCGTCGGCACCATCGGATCGCCGGGGGTGTAGCCGTGGGCGTGCAAGAGGAGCTCGTGGTCGAGGATCGGCGCGGCACCCGCGCCGGAGAGGTTCCAGTAGGTGTGGTGGACCATGTTGAGGAGCGTGACGGCGTCCGTGCGCGCGCCCATCTCGACTCGAAGCTCGTTGTCGTTCGTGAGTGCGTAGACGACGTGCGCCGTCACGGTGCCCGGATACCCTTCGTCGCCGTCGGGCGAGACGTGGGTCAGCCGGACCGCTGGGCCGTCGGCGCGCTCCATCGCCTCCGCGCTCCACACGACCTTGTCCCATCCCTTCACGCCCCCGTGCAGGTGGTGCGCGCCATCGTTGCTCGCGACCACGTGGGCCTTGCCCTCGAGCTCGAAGCGGCCGCCCCGGATGCGATTCCCGACGCGCCCCACCATCGCCCCGAAGTAGGGACTCCCGGCGACGTACCCCGCGAGCGTGTCGAACCCCAGCACCACGTCGCCCCTGACCCCGTCGCGGTCGGGGACCTCGAGCCGGGTGACGATGGCCCCATAGGTCATCACCCCGAGGCGGAGCCCGGCGCTGTTCGTCAGCGTGTAGAGCTCGACGCCCTCGCCGTCAGCCTCGCCGAAGGGCGTCTTGGTGATGGCCATCTAGACGTCCCAACAACCACTACCAGGTCAGCGTCACGCCAGAGTTAATCGTATTCACGACCTGCCTCTGTCCCAACCACCAATCCGCCTGTGCCCGAAAGTAGTCGATGTCGAAGTGGAGGAAGTCGGAAAAGTGGTAGACGAAGCCCGCGGCAATGCCCATGCGCCGCTTGAGGACGCTGGTTGCCACCATCATCGTCGTCGGATTCGCGACAACGTCCGCAGGAACTTCGTGGACCTGGGTCGCGCCGGCGCCAAGGGAAACGTCCACGTGTCCGAGTACGACCATCGACTGGACGTAGTAGCCATCAAACTTACGTAGAGCTTGCGAGTTGGCGATTTCGAGAACCGCGTTGCTGCCGTCGAAAGCGTAGTCGAAGCCGAGTCCGCGGCCGGTGTGAGCTGCCACGCCAAGGCGAAGCACTGAAATTTCGAGGCGGCCGCCGGCCCCAAGGCCCCAGACGCTGTCGCTCCGGTCGCTGCCGGTTGCGTAGACCTTTTGAAACGCACCGTTGGCAAACAAGTGCACCTTTCCGATGTTCCCGATTGGGCGATCGAAAGTCGCCTCGGCCTCCGGCCTTCCAAGCTTGGTCCTGTCCCAATACAACCCAACGAACCGGTTCGGATCGAAGTAGCCGGCCGTCAGCATCAGACCGTGAAAGCTGGGGGTGGCGTACTGGATCCCAGCACCAAAGCCATTCGCGATGACCCCGTAGCCCACGAACCCCCCTGACGGCCCTTGGGAATCAAATCCGGCGGGGCTTCCGACGCCGTATCGGTGAGCGTAGAGGAAATCGATCTCGGTGGCGCCCCGGGAGAACAGGGTCAAAGAGCGTCCCACGAGGAGAGTCCCCGCCGGTCCTTCTACGCGGACGTAGCCCTCGCGGGCGTCCGGGAAAACAGGCACGAATTTCCGCTCATTTTCGCTCTCGATGTTCGCCCAGATCGACAGATAACCGGTGACCATCGTGTTTTCCGTGAGCTTCCTGCGCAGGCCGAAAGCCAGGATGTTGCCCAGGAATCCACTGCGAACGCGGGTGGATTCAACTTTACCTTGCCCGATGCCACCCATGGGCAAGGTCGTGTACAGGCCTCCGATCGCGACCCCGCCGTCGCCTATAGTGGGCGTCGGATTGCCGTTCTGGTCGAAGGCCGTCGGCAGAGTATCGCCCTTCACCCCTTCGAAGAAACCGCCAAGGCGACCCTCCGTGAAGAACTCGAAACCGCCATCGGTCTTCACCAGCGTCAGCTCCGCGTGCGCAGCCCTACCCGATGCCAAAACCCCGACGAGGAGGATTAGCCCGGTAGCTCTATTCTTCGGGATCATTGGGCAGCGGTGACGTCGGTGATGTCGAAGAACACCCACTGACCATAGGAACCGGTGGGGGCCTGATAAGGCTGCATGAACGACGTCGGAGCCGGGGGCATCGCGCCGGCGAGGCTGACGGTCTGGGGCGACTGGCACATGTTGCCTTGTGTCGGGCCGCAGTTCTGGACGAGCGCGCAGTTCGAATCGTAGCTGACGAAAGTCACCTTGCCGCCCCCGGTGACTTTGATTGTCGCGCTGTAGTCGATCTTGGATGTGAGATGCTGCGTGAGAGAGCTGGTGTGGGGATTTTCGCTCGCGATCACGGAGTTCAGGTAGTAGTTGTTGACCGCCGCGGCGCCGGTGCCAACCACGTTCGTCAATCCTGGCACGGCTGGCGAAACGTCGAGCTCGTAGGTGTTGTAGTCACCCCCATTCGTGGTCGGCTGTTGTGCGCCGCCCACGATAAACAGGCTCGTGCCCTTTGCGATTGAATCCGTTCCCGATGCGCGGGTCCCACCGACGTACGCATAAGACTCCACCACGCCCCGGACCCGGAAGGTCACGTTGTAGATCTTGCCGGCATCTCCCGCGATCGGCCACATGTGCGTGGTCGTCAATGTGCCGTTCGTACAGGCAACGTTCGTGCAATCGTATCCGCTCCTGTGGTCCTGACAGGGATAGAGGTTGAGAGCGCCATCCCACGGTCCCACGATGCTGAGGAGGTCGCCCGAGCTTCCCGCGGTGCCAGCGCCACCGACTCCGCTGCCGCCTACGGCTCCGCCCGTTCCTGTTGCGCCTCCTGTGGCCGCGCCACCCGTCGCCGCCCCGCCTGTCGCGGATCCGCCCGTGGCCGCCCCGCCGGTGGCTCCGCCAGTTCCGGTGCCGCCGGTCGCGGTGCCGTTCCCGCCGGTGCTGGTCATGCCGCCGGTGCTGGTCATACCGCCCGTGCCAGTCATGCCGCCCGTGCTGGTCATGCCGCCCGTGCTGGTCATGCCGCCCGTGCTGGTCATGCCGCCCGTGCCGGTCGTCCCACCGGTGTTCGACGACCCACCGGAGCCGTTCGACCCGCCGCTGCTCGAAGCGGTGGGTGCTGTGTTGCTACATGACGCGACGGCGAGACCGGCGACGAGCATGCTCGTGGACGCGAGGGCGGAAAATCTCATGGGGTGCCTCCGGGATGTTTCGAAATAGACGTGCAACCTATCATGGGGGACCGGCAAGACGCGACCGGGCTTCCCCGGCCAAATCGAGCGCACCCTACCAGAAGGCAGGGGATTAAGTAAAGATGACTTACGAATCGACTCGCTGCCCGTGCTGATCAGGGGCAGAGGATGGGGGCCGGTGGATTCGGGGCGACGAACGTCGGCAGGGTGGCGGCGCTGGTCGACATCAGCGTCCCAGGATGGGCGGTGTGGCCCGCGGTCGTCACCGAGTCGGCGACCGTGGTGCCCGAACCCGGGGTCTCGTTGAACTTCCAGTAGCCCACCAATCCCGTCTCGTTTCCAACCAGGGACTTGTTGTAGTTGCTCATGATGTCCGCGGCGGCTCGGGCGACATTCCACACGCGGAACTCGTCTATGTAGCCGTTGAAGCAGGAGAACCGCGGGTTGTTGCATCCGATGGTGAGCTGCGTCTGCGTGGTCGCCAGCTTGGTTATCCCGCCCGAACCATTGACAGTGATCTTCAGCGCGCCGTTCACGTAGGTCAACAGCGCCGTGCCGTTCCACACCATGGCGAAGTGCACCCACTGATCCTTCGTCGAGGTGATACCGAGATCGTTCATGCTGTCGCCGTCGAACCCGCCATTGGTGTAGGGGTCGAGGGTCGCGTGATTCGTGCCGGCCCCACCGACGGCGAACGTTCCGAAGTCCAAGCCGAATCCGCCCGCCGAGGACTGCGTGCCGTACTCGAAGATGGTGTTCGTCTCCCCGACCCAGTCAGTCGTCTTCACGTAAGCCCAGAACTCCAGCGTCCGAACGGCGTTGCCAATCGGAAGGTCAGTCATCAGATCGACCATCACGCGTGCGTGGGCGGCGTCGCTGGCCGCTCCCGTGCCGTTGCCGCTGAGGGAGATTGCGTTCCCAGCGCAGTTCGCCATCCCGCTACCACCCGCCGACGATCCGCCCGCGCCCGCGTGACCCGCGCCGCCCGTGGAACCGGCCGCACCGCCCGTGCCTGTCGCTGCGCCGCCTCCAGCTCCGCCTCCGCTCGACCCCCCGGCGGCTCCGCCTGTGGCCTGACCGCCCGTCCCCACCGCTCCGCCGGTGCTGCTCGTCCCGCCGGTGCTCGTGCCGCCAGTGCTGGTCGTGCCGCCGGTGCTGCTCGTCCCGCCGGTGCTGCTCGTCCCGCCGGTGCTCGTGCCGCCAGTGCTGGTCGTGCCGCCCGTGCTGCTCGTCCCGCCGGTGCTCGTCGTCCCGCCGGTGCCCACCTTGCCACCGGTCCCGGTCGACCCGCCCGTGCCGTTCGAACCGCCGCTGCCGCTGCCGCCTCCGCTGCTCGAACAGGCGGACGCCCCCAGGACGCACCCGAGCGCGAGCCAGCGAACGGACACCGACAGAAAATGGGGCCGTGCATTAGTAACCATGCTTAATCAATTAGCACGATTCAGCGGGACCAGTCTACCGGCATGACGAAGCGGTGGATCCCCGCCACCAGCAGCCCGCGCGCCCGACGCTTCGGCGACAGCGTAACAGCGACGGCGTCGAACCGGCTCCACATCGACGCGCGCTGGATCGCCCCGATCAAGTAATCGGTGACGGTGGCGGGCAGCTCCGTGATCCGGCCCACCAGCACGGCCCGCCGGACGCCGTAGATGTTCAAGCCGGCGCCGACTCCAGTGGCGACCGCGTCCAGCGTCGTACGCATCCAAGGGGGGAGCTCCTGCTCGGTGGCCCGTACCACGTCCGCGAACGTGGACCCCGGCGCCTTCGACTCGCGCAGGCTCTGGATGAGGCCGCGCTCCGAGGCGAGGGTCTCGAGGCAGCCGCGTCCGCCGCACCCGCAGAGGCGCGTGTTGCCCGGGATCGGCGTGTGCCCGATCTCCCCGCTCATGGGCAGGGCTCCCTGATACGGCCGTCCCCCGAGCATCAGAGCCCCGCCAACGCCATCCGCGATGTCGACGAGAAGAAAGTCGTCGCCGTCGGGGCGGGAGCCGAGCTCGCCGAGAGCGAGCGCGCGCATCTCCTGCACCAGCCCGATGGGGGCCGGCCAGACCTGGCGCAACATCCATGGCAGGTCGGCGTGCTCGGTCCAGTGCAGGTTGGGCGACAGCAGGACGCGCGCGGTCCGTTCGTCGACCACGCCCGGGGTGCTGACGACAACCGCCCACGGGCGCTTGATGTCTATCTTCTCCGCGCTCTGAACCACGCGCTCGAGCCAGGCGTTGGCGGTCGTCGGCGTCTTGAACTGGACCTCCCAGCGCTCCTGCTCCGGGGGCGCGGGCGGGAGCGCGGCGATCCGTGTCCACTCGACGCCCAGCTCCATCACCACGAAGCGCGCGCGCCCCGTCGCGAGCCGGAGCTGCTTGCCGGGGCGACCGACGCTGGGACGTCCGCCGTCGACGAGCTTGATCTCCTCGACGACGCCGGCGTGGACCAGATCGTCGATGATCTTGCCCGTTGTGGGCTTGCTCATCCCGGTCGCCTTGGCCAGCTCGGCGCGGCTGGCGGCCTGACGATGCAACAATTGCTCGAGCAGCGTGGCCTGGTTGGCGAGCCTCAGGCTCGCGGGAACGGCAGGCATCAACGCTTATCCGTGGTCATGGTGGCTCGCCGACGACGGCGACGGAATGTATCACGCCCGCGATCCGGGGCCTCCCGGCCGATGGTCCAGGAGCGCGGGTCGCCTCAACAGAAAGTACACGCGCACGCACAACAACGGCGCGATGCCGCCGATTGTGACCTTCGGGTCGAGTGCTGCCAGGGCTATTCGGCGCGTATCCAGAAGACGTTTGACACCATCGGGACCGTTGACTAAGACGCCGCAACCGCTACGAGACGGCTGTTCGGAGTCGCCTGGCGATCCCTGGGGTCGGTGGGTTTGAAAGGAGTGGACATGAGTCGCAAACGAGCGAGCGCCAAATTCAACGGGCTGGTGAGTGTCGGAGTCCTGGCAAGCGTGGTGAGCTGCGGTTCCCCGGCCAAATACACGGGTCCAATGGATTCTGGAACAGCCGGAATTGGCGGCGGTTCTTCCGCTGCCGCGGGCTCCCCGGGAATTGGTGGCAGGACGGGATCGGGCGGCATGACGGTAGCCACGAGCGGGGGCGGGGGCACCGGCGAAGGTAGTGGCACAAGCACCGGAGGCACGATGGAGACGGGCATGGGCGGCAGCTCCGGCATGTCCGGGACGGCTGGCCAGACGAGCGCGGTCGGCGGTACGAGCTCGGGCGGCACCGTGACGGGCGGTACGGCGACAGGCGGAAAGGGAACTGGCGGCACCGGGACAGGTGGGATGGGAACGGGCGGAATGGGAACAGGTGGCGCGACCGGGGGTAAGGGAGGCACGAGCACGGGCAGCGGCAGCGGTGGCAGCGCGCCGGCATGCCCCAGTCCCGAGGTTCAGCTCTGCGGAGGAGCAATGTGCTGCAACCCCGCTCCGGCGAACGCCTTCATCTCCTGCACCTCATCGACGCCCTGCCTCGCCCAGTGCAACACGGGCTATCATGCCTGCAACGGGCAAGTGAGTCCCTGCTACTCCGACGGAGACGTCCAGCACTGCGGCGACGGATGCCTCGACTGCCGGCAGGCCAACGCCACAGCAGTGTGTGGAGCACTGACATCGGCCCAGTGCGCAAATACGTGTCTCGGTACCACCCTCGCGTGCCCCGGAGCTTCCGTCAAACCTACCTGCGGAAGCTGGGATTTCGAGTCGGGAACGACCGAAGGCTGGACCAACAGCTCGAACAAATACAATCCGGACGCTTCCGCGGGCCAGTTCGGCGTCAGCTCTGCGCAACACTCCTCGGGAACGCAGGCCCTTTTCATAGGCCATACCAATCCCGGCGCAACGCCGGATGCATTCTCGCTAACTCGAATTCAGCTGTGCCCCCTTGGCTCGGTCGACCTCAGCTCGAAGATTCTCTCCGTCAGCGTCTACGCCGATCCGGCCCCAGGCACCTCGACCGCCGATTTGAACCTGGAGAACAACTGCGAAATGTTCCTTTGGACCTACCCTTCCGGCGGAGGCTACCTCAATCCCGAAAATGGAACCCAGACCCTAAAGATGAGAACCTGGACCAGGATGGACGCGTCCCTCGGCACCGGGCCATCGGCGGTGTTGACTGGCCTCGAGCTTCAATTCAGGACTTACAACACTCCCTGGGTCGGCACGGTTTACTTCGACGACATTCGCCTCGTCCAGTCGCCCTAGCCGCGGACTGTGGTCGGCGGACGGCGCTTGCCTGGAGGGCGGTGCGCTTCCGCTCACCGGGCTCTTCGAGTAGATCTGCCTGCGGCTTCAGTGACTTCGCCCTCCCATACCGATGAACCTGCCTAAGACCGTCGCACTTGCCGCAGCGGCGGTTGCCTTGGTGGGCAGTCTGGCGTGCCGGAAGCAGGCTTCGACGCCGACGGGCGGGCAGGAGACTGGCGGGGCGGTGGAGGTTTGGCCGGGGATGATGACGACGGTCGGGGAGCTGGCGAACGAGTGGAAGGCGCCCTGGCGGAATGGGGGCTTCTTGCTGAAGAAGGGCAAGCGACCGGAGCGCCATGTGCGGCGCGTGGCGACGTGCGCGGATCTCTCGGGGCTCGTGGAGGATGACTTCGTGCCTGGGCCCGAGTGGGAGCGCTACAACTTCCGCGAGCAGTCGATCCTGTGCCGGGTCTTGGAGGCGGTGATGGCGGCACGGCCCGCGCGGGTCGACCATGTGCGCGAGCTCGTGAACGCGGAGGACCCCGGGGACCTGCTGCCCGCGAGTGTCGCGCCGCCAGCGCTCCCTGCGCAGGCGGGGCGTGCCGCCACGTCATGGCACGCGGTCGATCCCACGCTGAAGCTCGATCGGGAGGGCGCGCGCCCTGGATATCGCGAGTGGCTCGCCCACGGGGCGTACAACGGGCGCGTCACGTGGTGGGCAGCGGGGGACTTCGACGGGGATGGGTTCGAGGACGCCGTGTTGTTCGTGAACCTCAGCCCCGCGCCTGGCGGCGACGGCGGCGCGGGCGCGACGACCTTCATGCGCGCGGTGGTGCTCACGCGCCGGCAGGCCGGCGGGCCCGTCACAGTCGTGAAGCTCTTCGAGTAGCGCGAGCGCGACCGCCCACGCTAGCTGCTAGGGCCTGCCGACGAACGTGGTGACACTCTGCGCGCCGAGCGTGACGGCTACGCGCGAGCCGGCGACGGGCACCGCCGTCTTGGACGCGAGGTTGTCGGTCGCCGACGTCGCCCAGGGCGTCAGGCTGCAGGGCGCGCTCCCCGAGATGAACAGCGACAGCGGGGTGGCGGTGGTGTTGTTGTTGATCGCGACGATCGCGACGGTGCCGTCCGCGGCCTTCGTGTAGGCACTGACGAGCACGCCCCCGGGCGCCGTCCCCGTGGTCCCGACGCGCTGGAACCCGGGGCGTACGAAGCGGCTGAAATTCCCCTCGACCCAGAGGCGCTTGCTCGGTTTGTTGCTGGGCATGTCCCACAGGGCGCCGTTGTCGTTCGCGTTCGAATAGACCCACCAGTAGTGCCAGGCGTTCATGCTCGCGATCGTCATCGCGTCGTGAATCAGCTTCGCCACCCGCAGGCCGCTGGCGATACTCGGGTCGCCGGTCTTGCTGCCCTGGTCGTAGATCTCGGTCTCCCAGAACTCCTTGCCGGCTTGCTGGATCTCCGGGTAGGCCGCCGGGGAACAACCATACTCGTGGGTCGCGATGATCGTCGTGTACTTCGCGGCGTTCGTGTCGTTGAGGATGGCGCTCTTGTAGGCGGCGAAGCCGCACCAGTTTTGCGTCTCGGGGCCGACGATCTTCACGCCGGAGGCGGCCAGCGCCGGACCCATGTAGCTCCCGATGAACGACGCCAGCGACGCGGCCGTGTAGACGCAGGATTCGTAGGTGACCTTGGCATCGGGCTCGTTCTGCGCCGACACCGCATAGATGTTCACGCCCTGCCCCTTCATGTACGAGACGAACCCCGCGAGGAAGGTCCCGAACGCCTGGCCATTCGACAGCGTACCCTCCACCTCGCCGTTCGCGCCGGTGTTCCCGGTCTTGTCGGCCGCGGGCGGCGTCCAGGGCGTGGCCCAGACGGTCACGCCGTGCGCGACCGCCAGCTTTGCGATGGCGAGCTCGCTGGTCTGCCCGGTCTGGTAGTCGATCCGCACGCGATGCAGGGACAGACCGGCGCCTGTCGTGGTCGACCACAACAGATCCGCGTCGGCGGCGCTCATGGTCGAGCCCCAGGCGGTCGACACGCCGAAGCCGGAAATTTTCTGGTGAAGGTCGGCGAGGTTGACGGTCACGTCGCCAGCCTTTGCGGTCCCGCCGCCACAGGTGGTGCCGGAGCCGCCCCCGCCCGCTCCCATGGCGCCTCCGCTCCCGCTGCCGGTCGTCGCACCGGCAGCGCCACCGGTCCCCGCCGCGGCGCCGCGGCCACCCGCGCTGGCGCCCCCGGAGGCAGGCCGACCACCCGCGCCGCCCGTTCCTGCCCCAAGCGACCCGCCCGTCCCGATGCTGCCGCCGCTGGCGACCGTGCCGCCGCTGCCCACGGCGCCTCCGCTGGCGGCGAGGCCCCCGCCCCCGGTTCCAACGCCTCCGCCGCTCCCCGCCCGCCCCCCGCTCCCCGCGGCGGCGCCCCCGCTGCCGTGGGAGCCGCCCGTCGCGCCGGACAAGCCGCCCGTTCCGTCGGTGGCTCCGCCGGTTCCATCGGTTGTGTTCCCCGCCCCGTTCGCCCCACACCCCACCAAGAGAAACGCCATCGCGAGGCAACCCGCGGCCGGGCGTCGGCAAGAGAGTCTTTCGGGGGGGCCGCTACGCATCATCCATTCATTGTAGCGAGTCCAGCGGGTTCCGGGCCGAATTGCGGCCTTCCGAAATCACTGGACGAGCTGCTGGACGAACGCCACGAGGTCGGCGCTGCCGAGAGTCGCGGACATTCCCGTGGGCAGTCGAGCGACGATCCAGGTCACGTTCCACGTCAGGCTCTTGCCCTGGGCGACCGCCTGATAGGCCCCCTGCTCCTCGACCTCGACGTAAGCTCCCTGGCCTTGCACGAAGACCTCGATCTCGGCCTCGCCGGGGGCCGCCATCCCCGGCGGGATGTCGTTGAACTTCTTCACCAAAACAGTGTCGCCCGCGACGTGCGCCAGCCACCCGCCCGCGCCGTCCGCCAGCAGTTTTTGGTCGGTCCCCGCGGCCGCGTCCTGGATCCAGGTGCACCCTGCCGCATCCTCCGTCGGCGGCAGCGCGAAACCGCCGCCGGCCATCGGCGCGCCCGTTCCGGTGGGGTAGAACGTCAGCCCCCCGGGCGGAACGCGGGTGATCTCCCAGGGCGCCACCGACATGGCACGGGTCTGCGCCGTCACCTCGTACGCAGCGTCGATCCGGGAGCCCGTGCCGCCAGGGCTGAATCGCTTGGTCAGGCTGACCCCGAAGGTCGTATCGGTCGGGCCCACGAATTCGACGCTGGCGGAGGCGCGCGTCGCCGTGTACGCGGCACTATCGAACGCCGCCGGCGGAGGCCACCCCCATAGACTCTGCGGGCTGGTCCAGAACGTGGACCCGAAGTTCGAAGGATCCGCCGACGGTCCGCTCAGCAGATTCGCGCCGCCCGCGAGGTGTACGTCGGTAATTCGCGCGCCGCGCGGATCGACGGTCAGGGACACCTTGCCGGTGTCGATCCCGAAGTCTCCCGCCTCCTCGAACGTCTGCGTGCGCTCGTTGCCGCAACCCGCTCCAACGATCAGGAGGCCCCCGACCGCCGCAGACACGACCCCGGGAACGAGCCGCGTCCCCAGGTTGCTTCCCGACCATCGCAAACAATTCAACCCCACCATGATCCGTCCACCTTTCTCGCCGCCTTGGCGTCGCGACAGTATGTCACGGCGTCACGGCGTCGATGTTGTTGCCGGCGTCGGGTTGGGTCGCGATGAAGACGACGATCAGGCTCCAGGCAGCGAGCGCCGGGATGAACAGCAAGAACTGCAAGGGCACCGGCAGCGCATAGATGATCGAGACCATCGGGATCCAGAACAGCCAGTTCGGGATCAGGATGGCGACGACCCGCCGGCGTAGAAACGGCTCGGCGAGGGCGGCGAGCGTGGCGCGCGGGTTGTAGTGGCGCTGCGGCAACAGGAACAGCAGCGCCACGAGGACGGTCCACGGGGGCGTGAAGGCGAATTGATCGAACGCGGTCTTCGCGACGACGGTGCGAAGTCGGGGATCGCCGCCGAACAGCAGGGCCTCGACGTGATAGAGCCTGTCGATCACCAGCCCGTCGAACGCGAAGAAAGCGATGTTGAACGCGATGGCGCCGGCGCGACCTCGCCAGCGGGTCCGCGACCGATCCGCCAGCAACTTGGCCAACTCGGGCAACACCCCGCCCGCGAGCGCGGTGGAGCCCATCGAGAACCAAAGGCCTCCCGCCCGCTTCCACCCCGCCGCGACCGCGGAGGCGCCGCGAAAGGACGGGCTCAGCCGATACGCGATCGCCAGGCCGAGCGCCGCGGCCTGGATCAGGAGAAACGGTCGCCAGAAACGCCTGAGCGCGGCCACACCGGAGGACCACGCCGACGGACGGGGGAGCGGCGGCAGAGGTTCGATTGCTTTCACCGTCCGTCCTCGCGAGCCTCGGTCGACCGCATCGTGTCGCGCCGCGCAGGGGAAAGCAAGCCTCGAAACCCCGACGAAATCGCGAACCATCACCCGGGGTACTAGCCTGATGACGTGAGCTTCCCCATACTGCCGCCCCGATGACGATCTCCTCGGACACTGCGACGCGAGAAACACAACAGCGGTGGCGCGCGGCGGTTCTGGCGGCAGTCCTGCTGGCGATAGCTGGTGCCTCGCTCTCCTGTCAGGGGAATGGCGGAGAGTGCGCGCGTGGACAAGCCTGCGACTGCAGCGGAGGCACCGACTGCTACCAGGGCTGCGCCGACGGCGACGGCTGCAACGAGAGCTGCCACAACGCCACGCACTGCGGGGGTGTTTGCGGAAATTCCTGCACGCACACCTGCCACGACGTCGGCGACTGCACCACCTCGTGCGGGGACGATTGCCAGGTGTCATGTCACAACAACACCTCGTGCGGCGCGATCTGCGGGGCGCGCTGCCAGTATGAGTGCGCCGAGGTCAGCGTCTGCGGGGTGCGCGTGGGACCGGGCAGCGTGGTCTCGTGCACGCAGGTCACGACCTGCGCCGTCGAGTGCGAGGGCCCGTGCCAGGTCCAGTGCAGCGGGGTGGCGTCGTGCGACGTGACCTGCCTCGGCGGCACGGCGCCCACGGCGTGCAGCGCGGATGTGCTCGCGTGTGGCCCGTGCTGAGGCGGCCCTCGGCGACGCGCGCCCTGCGGCTGTTCGCCGTGTCCGGGTTGCTGCCAGCGGTGTTGCTCTGCTCGGCGTCCTCCGCGTTCGCGGAACCGACGACGTGGCTCCGCTTCTCCGATCAGCCTGCGTATCGCCTCGAGCTGGAGCCACATCTCGTCGTCGGGGCCGCGAACCCGCCCGGGCCGGGGGCGGGACAGGGCGCCGGCGCCGGGGTCCGCGGCTCGGTGATGCTCTCGCGCGATGGGTTCATCGCGGGCGTGAACGACTCGATCGCGCTCGGGTTCGGGCTCGACGTGCTTCGCTACGGAGGTGGGGGGAGCTTCTGGGGCACGTGCGTCGCGAGGACGCCGGGGCCGGCCGGCACATCAGTCTGCACGGCGGTGGATTCACCGGGCGGCGCGCGCGGCTACCTGTTCATTCCCGTCGTGATGCAGTGGAACTTCTGGTTCACGAAGCAATGGTCGGCCTTCGGTGAGCCAGGCGTCGACATCTTCTTCACGTCTCACGGGGGCGGGGCGACGCCTTCGCTGGCCATCGGGGGGCGCCTCCACGTCACCGAAGCGGTGGCCATCGTCTTGCGCCTCGGCTGGCCCACGACCACGTTCGGCGCCTCGTTTTCGTTCTGAGCGCAGGCGCCGGGCGGACGGTTTTGACCGCTGTCTGACGGCCAAATGTCACTGTTCGCTGGCTCCGCTTTGTGAGATCCTGCGCTTCGATCTCCGCGCGCTGTTGCGCGGATGGCTCCAAGGAGGTGACTCATGCGGACCCTGCGAATACGACCGATGAATGTGACGGTTCGTCAGAATACGCGCGCCGGCCGACTGTTTACGCCCGAGGTGCTGGCCCCCGGGATTCCGAAGACGCCCGCCCACAACCTCGTCGACAAGGGCGGAAGGACGATTCGTTCGCTGACCTACGCGAACTTTTACGTGGGCGGTGACGCGTCGTGGAAGCAGACCGACCGCGACAACATCGACAAGTCTCTCGCGGCCGCGATGACGGACGCGCAGTTGAGCGACGTCATGTCGCAATATTTCTCCGGGCCCATCGAGACGACGTTCCGCGAATCGCGGGTGCTCTCGGGGGCGAAGCCTCATCTGGTGACGAAGGCGTCGATCGAACGCAGCGTGCGCAAGCTCCAGAAGGACGGACAGTTCAAGGGGTACGAGCTCGCGTCCACGGTTTTCAACTTCCTGTTGCCGAGCGGAACCACCCTGCAGGACGACGACGCGCCCAAGGCCTCCGACGGGACCGCGGACGAGCGCGGCGAACGCGCGGGAATTCCGTTCGAGGAAGACGCGAGCTCGCTGGAAGGGCTCGGCGGCTATCACGGCTCCGTGCACGTCACGGCCGGGGGGCAGGCGACGGTCTACTATGCCGTCGGCGTGTTCTCCGAGCTGCTGGCGGACGGCCGCGAGAACGGCATCGTCGCCTTCGATGAACCCTGGAAGAACGTGGTGGCGACCTTCTATCACGAGCTCTGCGAGGCCAGGACCGATCCCGACGTCGAGGACGTCATCAAGGGAATCCTGCCGGAGAGCGCGCTCGGCTGGGTATCGGCGCAGGGCGAGGAGTGTGGCGACTTCCCCGTGTTCGAGGCCGAGCCGAACCTCGGAAAGGTGTTCAAGGAGATCAAGCTGGCAAACGGGATGGTTGTCCCCGTGCAGCTTCAGTATTCGAACCGCGACAACGGCCCAGGGCAACCAAAGTAACACGAGCTTCGCCCCCAGGTTGCCGCGCCGTCACGCGGCTGGCCTCTCGAGGCGCACGGAAGTGAAGGTCAGAAGGCGGCCGACGAGCCGGCCCGATGGCGAAGCCGCACCCAGGACCGGAGCGGAGCATACTTTGGCGTATGTGAGCACCGGACCGGAGGTGCGGCGCAGCCAGCGGGTCGGATCGTCGGCCGTCGGTGGAACCAGAAGTAACGTCCCTCAGGGTTAGAAGATATAGAACGCGGAGAGCTGAACGCGGTGGTTCTTGGCCTTGACGTTGTCGACGTAGGTCTGGCGGAACTGCGCGTACTCCAGCCCGAATCGGATGGAGGCGGTGGCGTCGATGGAGTACGTGCCGTCGAACCAGTCGGACTTGCTGAACAGCTTCGTCGAGGTCGCGCCGAGCGCGTCGATGTTTGGCGACTTCATGTGCGAGTAGTTGGCCGAGATGTACATGCGAATCGGGGTCGGAAAATAGTACTGGGCCCCGACCATGAACGACTGCCAGGTGATCCGGTGCAACACGCCGTCGGCGGTGTAGGCGAACAGACCGTTGTCGATGTCCTGCGGATAGGTCCCCACCACGCCCATCGCGTTCGCGGGCAGCGCCGCGAAGCTGGCGCCGCCGGTGAGGCCGGTGTAGAGGTCGGCGATCGCCTTGCCGTAGACGAACGAGCCCGTCAACGTGAGCGCGTTGCCGTCGTTCACGGTGGTGGCCGGGATGATCGGGATCAGGGCGTCAGCCGAGATGCCCCACCCGGAGTTCTTCACGGTGTTGACAGGAGAGGCCGCGAACTCCGGCAGCACGAAGCGCCGAGCCACGCCGGATACGCCGACTGACAGGGCGTCGAGCGCGGTGCCGGCGGCGCCGCCAGTGTGAACGCCCTTCCAGTGGTTCACGGCCAGCTTGATGCCGGCCTGGCCGTCGGGCACGAATGCGTCGCGCTGGGGCGGCCGTGAGGCCGCGATCGCGATCTCGACGTTCACCGGATCGCTCTTGAAGACGTGCGACAGGCGGAGCTGGGGCGAGCGCGAGTAGATCTGGCCCGGAACCCCCTGCATCTCGATCGTGTTGGGATGAAACAGCGACTGCCACCCGAAGAGCTGCCAGTACTGACCGGCCAGCACGTCGACGACGGGCGTCTCCAGCTTGAGCGCGAAGTGACGGACGCGGAACGTCGGGCTGGTGAAGAACGACCCCTCCGAGACGGCGGGTGAGCCGGCGGGCGACGGCGACCCCTGGGGCTGGTTGCCCAGGAAGTCCATCTCGGCGATCGCGGAGCTCTTGATGTCTCCGGTCTCCGGCCCCTTCAGCTTGAAGCCGAGGCGGGAGTTGCGAACGCCGAAGATCATCCGGTGGTGGTTGGCCCCGAAGCTGCCGTCGCGGGCGATGGCGGCGTTGCCCGCCAGGTCGTTGAAGCTCTGGGTCGAATCATAGATGGAGTCGAACTCGACGAAGCCGTAGAACGTCGCCGCGAACTTCGATGTCATCGGCGGGTTCGCGGGCGGCGCGGGGGGAGCAGGCGGGGGAGGCGCCGGCAGCGTCATCAGGGTCGGGGGCGGCGGCGGCGCGGGCATCTCGGCGGGCGGCGGCGCGGCAGCGGCCGCGGCTGAGCCGGCGGGCGCGTCCGCGGCCGGCGGCAGGGTTCCGGGCGACGCAGGGTTGGTCTGGTCGGGCGCCTGCGCCAATGCGGCTGGGGCGATGCCGAGCGCCAGAAGCAGGGCGAGGCTACGGGTCGTTGCGGGTTTCATTGGGGCTCTCCTTTTTCCGTCCATCACTGGGCGCGGCGAACGTACACGCTCCCGATGTCGGAAACGCCACGGAAATGTGACAGTTTTGCGTCGGTGTTTTCGCGGCCCGACGGCGACCGCGATCGGCTCGGGCAAGCGTCGGCTCCGCTCCCCTCGGGAGCATCGCCGCCACCACGTCACGACGTTCGGCCCGAGGTCAGCCGAAGCGGCCGGTGATGTAGTTTTCCGTGCGCTCGTCGCTCGGGTTCGAGAAGATCTTCGTGGTGTCGTCGTACTCCACCAGCGTTCCCGTGCGGCGGTCCGACTTCGAATCGATCTCGGTCGTGAAGAAGGCCGTCCGGCCGCTGACGCGCGCGGCCTGCTGCATGTTGTGCGTCACGATGACGATGGTGAACGTGCTCTTCAGCTCCCGCATCAACTCCTCGATGCGCGCGGTCGCGATGGGATCGAGCGCGCTGCATGGCTCGTCCATCAGCACGACCTCCGGCCCCACCGCGATGGTGCGCGCGATGCACAGCCGCTGCTGCTGCCCGCCGGACATGCCCAGGGCGGAGGCCTTGAGGCGGTCCTTGACCTCGTCCCACAGCGCCGCACTCCGCAGCGACTTCTCGACGATGACGTCCAGCTCGGCCTTGGATTGCACGCCGCTCGAGCGCGGTCCGAACGCCACGTTGTCGTAGATGCTCTTCGGGAACGGGTTCGGCTTCTGAAAGACCATCCCGATGCGCCGCCGGACCTCCGTCGCGGATACGTTGGGCCCGTACAGCTCCGCGCCGCGGTAGCGCAGGCCCCCGACCACGCGCGCGCCCGGGGTGACGTCGTGCATGCGATTGAAGCTGCGCAGCACGGTCGTCTTCCCGCAGCCAGAAGGGCCGATGAAGGCGGTGATCTCGTTCTTGAAGATCTTCATCGAGACCCGGCTGACGGCGCGGAAGGCGCCGTAGTAGACCTCGACGTTGTCGAGCTCGAACACCGCCGTGGCGTCAGGCCGACCGGTCGCGAGGGGAGGGCCAGCTTCGATCGCCACGCCGCTGGAAAAACCGCGCTTCGGCGGACTGGGCTTCTCGATCCGGTCTTCGGTCAGCATCGACGACTACCTCCTGCGGGCGATACGCGCGGTATAGGCGCGCGCGATCAACGTAATGATGAAGGTCAGCGCGACCAGCGTGAGGGCGGCGCCCCAGGCACGGTCCTGCGCGGCGACGAACGACGACGTCGCGTTGCCGAAGATCTGCACGGACAGGGCGGTGTTCGCCTCGCTGAACAGGTTCGGGTTGAATTCGCTGGCGGCGCCGACCGCGAACAGCAGCGGCGCGGTCTCCCCGGCCGCCCGGGCCACCGCCAGCAGCGCGCCCGACACGATCCCGGGCAGCGCGGCGGGCAGCACCACCGTCAGGATGGTTCGGCTCTTCGAGGTGCCGAGGGCGTACGCGGCCTCGCGCAGATGCCCCGGCACCAGCTTGAGCATCTGCTCGGTGGCCCCGATCACCACGGGCAACATGAGACACGCCAGCGCCAGCGAGCCACCGAACGCGGAGTATCCGAAGTGCAGCGTCCAGACGACATAGATGAATAGCCCCATGACGATGGAGGGGACTCCGGTCATGACCGTGGCCATGAAGCGCACGAGCTGTGAGAAGCGGTTCTTGAGCCCGTACTCGTGGAGGTAGACCGCGCCGAGGACGCCGAGGGGCACCGCGATCAGCGTGGCCGCTCCGGTCACGAGCAGCGTCCCGACGATGGCCGGGCCCATCCCCGGTCCGGGCCGCCGCGCCACCATGGGGATCTCCTTGACGAAGAAATCCGGGAAGCCCTTGAAGGCGACCATCAACCCACGGCCGAGGACCGCCCACACGACCGCGATCAGCGGCAGCGCCACGACGAACACCGAGGCGATCATCAGCCCCGTCATGATCGCGCTCTTCGCCGAGCGCCAGCTTCGCTTCGCGCTGAGGTTCGGTGGCGCGCTCGCGAGCGCGGATATTGAGGCGTCGATCACGACCCGCGTCCCCGCTTCATCGAGCGTTGCACGATCGCCGTGGCCCCGAGGTTGACGACGATCGTGATGACGAACAACGTGACCGCCAGTGCTATCAGCGCCGACTTGTGCAGATCATCGGCTTCGCCCCATTCGTTGGCGATGACGGCCGGCATCGAATTGCCGGCGGCGAGCGGACGCAGCGTGATCTGCCCCAGGGCCGAGCCGATCACCAGCGCGGCGGCGATGGTCTCGCCCATGGCCCGACCCAACCCCAGCATGACCGCGCCCACCAGACCGCCGGCGCTGTGCGGTATCACCGCCGCGCCGATCATCTCCCACCTCGTGGCGCCAAGCGCCAGCGCGCCTTCCTTGTCGCCGGGCGGCGTCGTCTCGATCACCTCGCGGGACAACGACGTGATGATCGGGATGATCATGATCGCCAGGATGATGCCGGCCGTGAGGAATGAGCGTCCGAGGTCGAAGTGTTGCGACAGCACCAGGACCCCCCACAACCCGAACACCACGGATGGCACGCCGGCCAGCAGGTCGATCAGGTACACGAGCGGCCTCCGCACGGCGGGTGGCGCCACCTGCGTCATGAACAGCGCCATGCCCAGGCTCACCGGGACGGCAATCACGAGCGCGATGGCCGCGGTGAAGGCGGTGCCCCAGACGAACGGCAGGGCGCCGAACAGCGAGTCGGCCGGCGACCAGCGCGACGTCGTGAAGAAGCTCAGGCCCATCTGCCGGAACACCGGCAGCGAGCGCTGCGTGATGGTGAGCGCGATCAGCCCGAGGATCAGGAGCACGAGCGCGGCCGCGCTCGCCGCCGACCAGCGGAAGGCGCGGTCGGCGTACGCCCGATTTCCTCGTAGATCAAGCATGGCTCAGGGGACCTGAATCTTGTCGAGCTGCTTGACGGCCTTGTCCTGCAGGCCCTTCGGCAACGGCGCGTAGTCGATGTCGCTCAGCAGCTTCTGGCCGTCCTTGACCAGGAACTTCAGGTAGCTCTTCAACAGGTCCCCCTTCGCCTTGTCGGTCTGCTTGGCGTAGACGATCACCCAGGTCTGGCAGGTGATCGGATAGGACTTGTCGCCCTTCGCATTGAGCGCGCTGAAGACGAGGTTGCTCTTGACCTCGATGCCGTCGCCGGCGGCCGACGCCGCGGCCGTGGTCGGCTCGACGAACTTGCCCGCCTGGTTCTTGACGCTGGCGTACTTCAGGCCCGAGGCCTTCGCGTCGGAGAGATCGACGTACCCGATCGCCCCCTTCGTCGACTTGACGATCTGGGCGACGCCACCATTTCCTTGGCCGGCCTGCGTGTCGCTCGGCCACTCGACGGTGGACCCGCTCTTGAGCTTCCAGGTGCCCTTCGCGGCGGTGTTCAGGTACTCGGTGAAGTTCTGCGTGGTGCCGGAGCCGTCGGCGCGGTGGGCCACCACGATGTCGGCGTCAGGCAGCTTGGCCCCCGGGTTCTCCGCGGCGATCGCCTTGTCGTTCCACTTCTTGACGTCGCGCTGAAAGATCTTCGCGATGGTGTCGGCGGACAGGCGGAGGCTGTCCACGCCATCGACGTTGTAGCTGATCGTGATGGGCCCGAGCAGGATCGGGAAGTACAGCACCTCTCCGCCCTTGATCTTCGCCATGTCGGCCTCTTTGTACGGCGAATCGGAGCCCGCGAAGTCGACCACCATGTCCGCCAGATCCTGACGACCCTTGCCGCTGCCGCCGCCGCCGTAGTTCACCGTCACGCCCTTGTTGGCCTTCTTGAACTCCTCGATCGCCGTCTCCTGGTACGGCTTCGACAACGTCGAGCCGCTACCATTGAGGGCCGCGCCCGCAGCAAAAACCCTGGGCGTGCTGGCGAATCCGAGGACGGTCAGCGTGGTGACGAGAATCGAAATCTTCGACATTGTTCGGGGTCTCCTTTGAATATTCGTCTGACTGAACCCGCGCGGCGCGTACCTCCTCCGGTTTCGAGAGAAGTTGAAATTGCGTCGTGCGATTGCAGCTACCTTAGGACGAAGAGCGAGCGGTGATGGTGAAGTCTCGGCGCGTTTTGTGACCGAATTGCAACAGCTTCGAGGCGGTTAAGAAACGGATCGGTGGCGCACGTCGGTGGCCTCCACCATGAAGATGACCTCTTCGGCGAGGTTCTTGACGTGGTCGCCGATTCGCTCGAGGTAGCGACACACCGAGCTGAGCGGCAGCACGCGGGTGACCGTGGCGGGATCGGCGGCGACGTGCGCCATGAGCTGCGCGAACAGGCTGGCGTTCAGGCGATCGATCTCCACATCGGCCTGGATGACGGCGGCGGCTTGCTGGGCGTCGCCGCGCACGAACGCGTCGATGACGACGTGAAGGTTCCGCTGCACCATCACGGCGAGCTGGGTCAGATCCCCACGCGAGTCGAGCGAAGGCAGGCGGTTGAGCTCGAGCGCCCGCTTGGCGATGCCCGCCGCGAGATCGCCGATCCGCTCCACGTCGACCACGAACTTCAGCGACATCGTCGTGAAGCGGAGATCGGAGGCGACGGGGTGGCGCGTGGCGAGGATCTGCATGGCCATCCTGTCGATCTCGTTCTCCTCGGCGTCGATGAGCGAGTCGGCCTTGACGACCTGTTGCGCCAGCGCATCGTTTTGGTCGGTGAGCGCCTTCATGGCAAGCGCGATCTGCTCCGCCGCGCGCCCCGCCATGTTGGACAGCCGATCTCTCAGTGCCTTCAACTCTTGCGCAAATTCTCGATCGGTCAGGTCCACCATGGCGGCGCATAGTATCACGCGCGTTTGCAATGAAATGCGCCGAGAACGTGACGAACAAGCGGGCGAACGCGGAAATCCGGGGCTCCTCACCTCATCGTCGAGCAATCGTCACACACTCGTCACAAATCGCGCTGGTCACGCGCGCCTCCCCACGCGCAACGTGAACGTCCGCGCCCACGCCGGCCGCCCGGGCAGCGCGTGCACGCGCGCGCGAAATGCCGCGAAGCGCGCCGGATTCATCGCGGGTCCGATGAAAGAGATGGAGCGCAAGATGCGATCGAGCGTCTCCGGGTCGATCGGCGTCTCGTCGTGAAATCGACGCTCGCGCGCGAGCTTCACGCCGGTGACGGCGGCGACGTGGACGATGTTCTGCGCGAGCGCGCGCGGGCGCCGGGGCACCGCCGCCTCGATGATGGCGCGCAGGGCCTGCATGAACGGCGTCTTGCCGAGCTCGCAGGTCACGACGGCGAGCGCGCCCTTTGGCGCGAGCACGCGCGCCAGCTCCCTGCCGATGAGCTCGGCGTCGATGAAGTGGAGCGCGTCCGCCACCACCGCGAGATCCAGGCTGCCGTCATCGAGGGGCAACGTCTCGGCGGCCGCGTGCACCGCGCGAACGGCGACCCGGCTCTCACGCGCGCGCGCGCGCAACCGCTCGAGCATCGCGTGCGCCGGCTCTACCGCGATGACGTCGAGACCGCGCGCCGCGAGCGGCAGGGCGACGTGACCGATGCCGGCGCCGAGATCTCCAACGCGCCCTCCGTGCAGCGACGCCAGCTCCACCAGCGCGTCGATCAGCGCCGGCGGGTACGCGGGGCGGGCGTCGTAGACGTCCGCCATGCGGTTGAAGACCCAGCGCGTGGGATCGTCGAGGCCGACCTTGCGGCGACCGAGGCTCATGCCGGCGGTGGTACCATGGCCGCCGAGCGGCGTCCGGCCTTTTCGCGCGGGGCCGATACGCGGGCGCGTTCGTGTTATACGCCCGGGTTCGCCCGAGGTTCGGATCGTCTCATTGCCATTGCCATCACCCATGTCCACGTCCACGTCGCAGGCGGCCACCACGCCAAAGAAGCGCGCCCTCATGCCCTCGACGCCGCTGCGTCGTCGCTTGCGGGGGCACGGCCACGCCCTCGACTCCATCGTTCGCATCGGGAAGGGGGGCCTGACCCGGGCGATCACCATCCATCTGACGAAGGCGCTGTTCGACCACGAGCTCGTCAAGGTGAAGCTCGAGGCCGAGTGCCCGGACGACCGCTTCGTGATGGCCGACCGACTGGGCGCCGAGCCGGGCGTCAACGTCGTCCAGATCCTGGGACGAACGATCCTTCTATACAAGCGGCATCCGCAGGAGCCGCGGTTCGAGGGCAAGCGCGCCGAGGGGGGGGCCGAAGCCGTCCCGGTGGTCCCGAAGCGCGGGCGTCCGAAGACGGGCTCCCGGCGGCGCCGGTAGCGGCCGTCCGCGGGGCGTCATTGCTTTTCGGAGGCCCGGAACAGCATGGCGTCCCCTCCACCGGCGGCGGTGATCACGTACGCGCCGAGCTTCGCGGGCACGAGCACGGGGGTTCCGCGCCGCAGCGGCACGGGACCTCCTCCTCCCGCCCACCGGATCTCGGCTTCACCGGCCGTCGCGACCCAGACGTCGAGGCCGTGGTCGGCCGCCCGCGCGACCGCCGCGCCCGAACGGAGCTGCGCGCGCGCGACCTCGAACTCCTCGGCAGGCGTCGCGTACAGGCCGTCGCCGCCCGCCTCGATGATCCGGGGCGGGCCGTCGTCAAACCTCAAGATGCCGAGGAGACGATCGATGTCCACATGCTTGGGCGTCAGCCCGCCTCGCAGCACGTTGTCGGAGTTGGCCATCACCTCGAGGCCGACGCCCTCGAGGTAGGCATGTGGCTGCCCGGGGCCGAGGAAAATGCCCTGGCCCGGCTGCAGGCCAACCAGGTTCAAGAGAAAGAATGAAATGAGACCGCGGTCGTTGTCGGCGGCGCGGGCGTGATCGCGGTCAGCGCGGAGCAACCAGTACGCCCGATCCGAGGGGGAGGGCGCGGGCCCCTGGCGAAGGCGCGCGAGCAAGGGGACGAGCAGGCGATTGATCTCCGCCTGGTCGGCCCGCATCGCCCGGGTGTACAGCTCCTCGAGGAGGCGCTGCCGCGCGCTCCGGTCACCCGCCGCGACCCGCAGCCGAGCGGCGAGCTCGGGCGCGAGCGGCGCCAGCTCGCGCGCTTCGCCGCCGAGCGCGGCGGCGATCTCCTCGAGCGGTCGAAAGCCCTCCAGCGCCCAGAACGGCGTCAGCGCGACGAGGAGCTCGGGCTTGTGGTTTGCGTCCTTGAAGTTGCGGCGATCGTCCCGAACGGGCAGGCCGCGCGCATTCTCGTCGGCGAACCCCGCCGCCGCCTGCGCACGGTCAGGGTGCACCTGGATCGACAGCGCCCGCTCGGCCGCCAGGATCTTCATCAGGAATGGGATCCCTGGCTTCGCGCCAGGCTTTCCGAGCACCGTGGCAGATGCGGCCGCCAGGATCGCCGGCAGCGCGACGCTGGTGCCGTCAGGAAACAGCGCGCGCGAAGGCAGCGCGGCGTTGTCACCGATCCACAGCTCCGCATAGGGCAGCGCGGCCTCGGCGCGGGTCCCCAGAAATCGGGGGATGTACGCGTCCTCGCCCACCTCGCCCCATTGGTAGTGCTGGACATCGCAGGCAAGCGGAATGGGGAACGGCGCCGCAATGAAGCGCGCGAGGGCAGGCTCTGGCGTGGCCACGTCGAAAACTCTAGCACCACGCGCGGTTGTCGCTTCGTAAGTCTCGGGCGCGGCCGGAAGCTGGGAAGCTGGATCGATCTCACGCGGAAGTGCTAAGAGCAGTCCCGTGAAAGGCATCGCGTCCCCGTGGCCATCCTGATTGTCGGCGGCGCCGGCTACATTGGCAGCCACACCGCGAAGCTGGTGGCGAGCGGCGGCGAAGCGCCGGTGGTGCTCGACAACCTCGTCTACGGGCACCGCGAGGCCGTCAAGTGGGGTCCCTTCGTCGAAGGCGATCTCGCCGACGCCGCGCTCGTCGATCGGGTGCTGAAGGAGCACGCGATCACCGCCGTGATCCACTTCGCGGCGTACGCCTACGTCGGCGAGTCGGTCACGAATCCGCGCAAGTATTTCCGCAACAACGTCGTCAACACGCTGAACCTGCTGGACGCCATGGTGGACAACGGCGTTCGCGACATCGTGTTTTCGTCGACGTGCGCGACCTACGGCGAGCCCACGGAGGTCCCCATCTCCGAGAGTCACGGCCAGCATCCCGTGAATCCTTACGGCGAGACCAAGCTGATCGTCGAAAAGGCTTTGAAGTGGTACGCGGGAGCGTACGGCCTCAGATACGCCGCGCTCCGCTACTTCAACGCGGCGGGCGCCGATCCGGACGGCGAGCTCGGGGAAGATCACGCCCCCGAGTCTCACCTGATTCCGCTGGCCATCGCGGCGGCGCTGGGGCGGCGGCCGATGCTGGAGATCTATGGCACGGACTATCCCACACCGGACGGCACCGCCGTGCGCGACTACATTCACGTCGCCGATCTGGCGGAGGCGCATCGCCTGGCCCTCGCTCGCTTGCAAGGCGGAACGCCCAGCCTGCACCTGAACCTGGGCACCGGGCGCGGCCATTCGGTGCGGGAGGTCGTGGCGGCCGTGGCCAAGGCCGCCGGCCGCCCGGTGCCGTTCCGCGAGGTCCCGCGGCGCGCGGGAGACCCCCCAGCGCTGGTGGCCGACGCCCGTCTGGCGCGCGAGACGCTCGGTTGGAAGCCGAAGTTCCCCGATATCGCCACCATCGTCGAGCACGCGCTGCGATGGCACCAGCGGGCGGCCACCACCCGCGGCTGAACCGGCGGCCAGGGTGCCGCCACGCAAAACCTGCTAGGCTTTTCAGATGATATCGATTCTCATCGCCATCGTGGGCCTCGGCGTGCTCGTCGTGTTGCACGAAGGGGGACACTTTCTGGCCGCCCGCCTGTGCGGGATGCGCGTCGAGCGCTTCTCGATCGGGTTCGGTCCCACGCTGCTCGGCTTCAAGCGTGGTGGCACCACCTTTCAGATCGCGCCCATCCCGCTCGGTGGGTTCGTGCAGATCGTCGGCCTGAACCCGAACGAGGAGTTCGACCACAACGATCCCTACGTCTACCCGAATCGTCCCCGGTGGATGCGGATGTTCACGATCGTCGCGGGGCCGCTGGCCAATTACCTGACCGCCTTCGTCATCATGTTGTTCGTCTTCACCATCCTGGGTGTGCCCCTGCCGTCGAAGACCGAGCGCATCGTCGACGTGGAGGCGGGCTCCGCCGCCGCGGCCATCGGCTTGAAGGGGGGAGATGTGATCGCGAAGGCGAACGGCCACCCCATCGGGCCCGAGCACACGATTCGCGAGGAGATCAAGGCTACGGGCGGGACGCCGATCGCCCTCGATGTCTTGCGCGACGGCAAGCCGATGAGCCTGACCATCACCCCCAAGCAGAAGTCCGCCGGTCAATATCAGATCGGCGTGTTCATCGATCACTTCGATCTGACCGCGCTCCCCTTCCCGTCGGCCGCCAAGCAAGCGCTGATCTACCCGTACGAGAAGTCCAAGCTCATCCTGGGCGGGCTTTACAACATGATCACCGGCAAGGAGAAGGCGGAGCTGTCGGGCCCCATCGGCATCACGCGCGAGATAGCCCGCGCCGCCAACCGCAGCGTGTGGGACTACTTCGGCATCATCGCCATGTTGTCGGTCTACCTTGGTCTCTTCAATCTGCTGCCCTTGCCCGCGCTCGACGGTGGCCGGGCGCTGTTCCTGGCCATCGAGGCCGTGCTGCGGCGGCGCATCAACCCGCGCATCGAGGCGACCGTCCACACGGTGGGCCTGGTGGTGCTGCTCGGCGTGCTGTTGCTGGTCAGCTTCAAGGACATGACCCGGATGTTCGGCCGGGGATAGCGTGCGCCCGTGAGCGCCAGACGCCGCGGGCCACGCCCCGGCGGCTCCCGCATCCATGACGGCCTGGTGGGGGCGCGCGCCCTCGTCGGCACGCCCTACCTCGCCGACCCGAGCTTGCGCGCCGAATACCAGCGGGACATCGCGCCGCGAACGGAGGCGGCGCTGTCCAAGGTGTTGAGCGAGATCTTTCCCGGCACCGGTGACGAGCGCCCCCGTCACGTGCTCGATCTCGGGGCCGGGACGGGCGCCGTAGCGGCTGCCCTGCGCGCGTTCTTCGGCGAACGCCTGCGCGTCGTCGAGGTGGACCAGGTGGCCCGGGGACCCGGCACCCGGGTCGCGGACGTCACCCGCGTCGACACGCTGAAGGGGTTTGGGGCGCCGTTCGATCTGGTGGTCGCGGCGCACGTGCTGAACGAGCTGTACGTGGGCGAAGAGGCGGTCGCGCGAGCAGCGCGCATGGCGCGCCTCGTGCGGGCCTGGTGCGAGGAGCTGCCCGGCCAGGATGGATTGCTGATCGTCATCGAGCCGGCCTTGCGCGAGACCTCCCGCGTGCTGCTGGCGGTCCGCGATCAGCTGCTGGCCGCGGGGCTGCACATCGTCGCCCCGTGTTTCTTCAACGGGCCTTGCCCAGCGCTCGAGCGTGGGCGCGATTGGTGTCACGACAGCGCCAAGGAGGGCCCCGGACGCCGCGTGGACTTCAGTTACCTCGTGGTTCGGGCGGCGGGACAGGCGGCCATCGATCCGAACCGGGTCCGGATCGTGAGCGATCCCCTCCCCGAGAAGGGTCGCCTGCGCTTGTTCGCGTGCGGCGTGTCGGGGCGACACCCCGTCGTTCGCCTCGATCGTCACGTCTCCGCCCGCAACGCGGATCTGGACCGCCTGGAGCGCGGGGACGTCGCGGACATCGCCCGCACCACCTTCGCCGGGGACGGGTTGCGGGTCGGAGCCGATACCACCGTCGTCCGCGTCGCCCCTCCGCCCGGCGATGCGGGGCCTCACCCCGACGAGTGAGCTGAGCTCGGCGGTCGGACGCCGCCGCGGTCGAGTCAGCAGCGTCGGCAACGTGCTTCGGGATATGATGGGCGCAAGGATGCGCATTGGACAGGAGTGGATCTGGGACTGGCCTCTGCCCGTCGTGGCGATCGCGCTCCTGGCTGTCCTCGGCGGCCTGAGCTTCGTCATCGACGCCGAGCACAAGGGGCGGGTCCGGGCGGGGGTGTTCTTCGCCGGTGCATATCTCTCCTCGCTGTGCCTGGTGTCGCTGTTCTTCCCGCTGCGACCGGGCGCGGATTGGGTTTCGCCGCACCTCTATACGTTGCGGGTGCTCTACCACCTGCTCTTCTGTTTCACGGTGGTGCTGACCGCGGGGTTGGTCGTGTTCGATCTCTTGCTGGCGCGGCGCCAGATCCCGCGGATCCTGCGGGATCTGATGCAGGGCTTCGCCTACCTGGTGGCGGGGTTCATCGTGCTGACCCGCGCCGCCGTCGACGTCACCAAGATCTTCACCGCCTCGGTGCTGACCACTGCCGTCATCGGCCTGGCCTTGCAAGAGACGCTGGGGAACCTGATGGCCGGCCTCGCGCTCCAGATGGAGCGCGACTTCGATCTGGGGGACTGGATCAAGATCGACGATCGGCTGACCGGTCGAATCCGCGAGATCCGGTGGCGGGTCACCAGCCTGGTGACGAAGAACGGGGATCTGGTGTTGGTCCCGAACGGCGTGGTGGCCCGCGCCGTGTTGACGAACTTCAGCCGGCCCAGCACCGCGCACCGCCAGTGGCTCTATCTGCGCATGCACTTTCGCCACGCACCAGCCCAAGTGCGGGAGGTCGTCCTCGAGGCGGTGCGCGGCGTGACCGCGATCCGGAGCGAGCCGGCGCCCGATTGCCTGCTGTGGGAGTTCAAGGACGACGCTGTCACGTACGCCGTGCGCTACTGGATCGATGACTTCCAACGCGATGACTCGCTCGACGCCGAGGTGCGGGCTCTCATCTGGTACGCGCTTCACCGCGCGGGCATGGAGATCCCGTTCCCCTCCCGCAACATCCACGTCACCGAGATGACGGAGGATCGCGCGCACCGCAAGCTGGACGAAGACTACGCCCGGCGGGTCGACGCGCTCTCGCGCGTCGATGTGTTTCGTGCCCTCGACGCCGAGAAGATCGACCGCCTGGCGCGGCGCCTGCGCCTGGCGCCGTTCGGTCCGGGCGAGATCATCTTGCGCGAAGGGGATCCGGGGGATTCGCTTTACGTCCTGCGGACCGGCGAGGTGGCGGTTCGGGTCAACGTGCGCGGCCACGCGCGCGACGTCGCCAGCCTGAAGGCGGGACAATTCTTCGGCGAGATGTCGTTGATGACCGGCGAGATGCGCTCGGCGACCATCGTCGCCAAGACGGACGTCGAGTGCTACATCGTCTCGAAGGACGCCTTCCAGGAGATCCTGGAACAGAAGCCCGAGCTGGCGGCGACCATCAGCGACATCCTGTCGCGCAGGCAGGAAGCCCTGGGGGCGTCGGCAGATTCGTCCGGCCCGGTCGCGGTGGCGCAGTCCCAGCAACTGCTCTCGAAGATCGCTGCGTTCTTCGGCATAAAGACCCGCTGAGGAGAGGCCACGATGTCAATGTGGGATCAGCTGCTCGGAAGGCCGTTGTCGAGCGACGAGGCCGAGGATCAGCAGATCGGCGCCGTCGCGGGCATTCCCGTGCTGGGCCTCGATGCCTTGTCTTCGGCGGCCTACGGACCAGAGGCCGCGCTCACGTTGCTGCTGCCGCTCGGCGCGGCGGGCCTGCGCTACGCGACGCCGATCATCGCCGTCATCGTCGCCATCCTGGGGATCGTCTATTTCTCTTACCGCCAGACGATCGCGGCCTACCCGGGCGGAGGTGGGTCGTACACGGTGGCCCGCCGGAACATGGGCCCGGCCTGGGGCCTCGTCGCGGGGGCCTCGCTGGCGCTCGACTACGTCCTGAACGTGGCGGTGGGGATCTCGGCCGGCGTCGGCGCGCTCGTGTCCGCGCTGCCGGCCTTGCTGCCCCACACGCTGTCGATCTCCCTGGCCGTGCTGACGCTGCTGACGTTGCTCAACCTCCGAGGTGTGCGCGAGGCCGGCATCGCCTTCATCGTGCCGACGTACGCGTTCGTTGCCAGCCTGGGCGTCGTGATGGTGATCGGCCTCGCGAAGGCATTTGCCGGCGGAGGCCACCCTGCCCCCGTCGTCGCGCCGCCCGTGCTCCCCGCCGCGATCCAGGCGGCCGGCCCGTGGCTCTTGCTGCGGGCGTTCGCCAGCGGATGCACCGCGATGACCGGAGTCGAGGCCGTCTCGAACGGCGTACCGCTGTTTCGCGCGCCGACCGTGAAGGTGGCGCAACGCACGCTCACGGCGATCGTGGCCATTCTGGTGTGCCTGCTCGGCGCCATCGTCTACCTATGCAGGGCGTACGGCATCGGCGCCACCGAGCCCGGGCAGGATGGCTATCAGAGCATCCTGTCCATGCTCGTGAGCGCCGTCATCGGCCGGGGCGCGTTCTACGCCGTCACCATGGCGACCATCGTCGCGGTCCTGGCGCTCTCCGCCAACACGAGCTTCGCCGACTTTCCGCGGCTCTGTCGGGTGCTCGCCCAGGATCGCTACCTGCCCGAGTTCTTCGCCGAGCGCGGCCGACGTCTGGTCTACTCGCGCGGCATCGTCGCGCTGGCGATCTTCTCGGGGGCGCTGCTGATCGCGTTCGGGGGCATCACCGATCGGTTGATCCCACTGTTCGCGATCGGGGCATTTCTGGCGTTCACCTTGTCGCAGCTCGGGATGGTGCAGCACTGGCGGCGGGCGGGCGCCCCTCGCCATCGGCTATCGCTCGCCGTCAATGCGATCGGGGCCGTCGCCACCGGGACCACGTTGATCCTGGTGTCGGTCTCCAAGCTCACCGATGGCGCGTGGATCACCATCGTGGTGCTGCCCCTGCTGCTGGCGTTCTTCCTGCGCGTGAATCGGCACTATCGCAGCGTCGCCGCCCAGGTCGAGACCATCGCGCCCATGGAGATGCCGACCCGCGCCAGCCCGGTGGTCGTCGTGCCCGCGGGCTCGTGGAACAAGCTCACGCGGCACGGGTTGAAGTTCGCGCTGCGTTTATCGCCCGACGTCCATGTGGTGCAGGTGCAAACCGAGACCGACAGCATCGAGGATCTCTCCGACAACTGGGAGCTGCTGATCGCGAGCCCCGCGCGAACGGCGGGCGTGCCGCTGCCCAAGCTGACGGTGCTCAAGTCGAGCTACCGGCGCTTCTTCGCTCCGTTCGTGGAGTTCGTCAACAAGCTCGACCGCGAGCACCCGGATCGCGACGTTGTCGTGGTCATCCCCGATCTGGTCATGAACCGGTGGTACGAGGGCTTCCTGCACAACAACCGGGGGGCGTTCCTGCGGCAGCTCTTACGCGTGCGCTGCAGCTCCCGCGTCGTGGTCGTCGACATTCCGTTTCACCTGCGCGACTGATCCGGGGTGCCGGCGCCGGCGCCCGGTGGGCGCCGCGGAAACAGCACCATCTCGAGCGGCTTCACCAGGATCAGGATGGTCAACGCCGCCGCGAGCGCGAGCAGCGTGGTCCGCCACAGACCACAGGCGGCGATGATCCCGAGCGAGGCGGTCAGCCACATCGCGGCGGCGGACGTCAGGCCCTTGATCTTCTCGTGCTGATCGTCCCGCCGAAGGTGAATGATCTCGCCACCACCCAGGAAGCCGACCCCCGCCGCCACGCCCTGTATGACGCGGGTGACGGCCTCGGCCCCTGCGCCCATCGACAGCGGCACGAGCACCAGCAGGCACGAGCCGAGGCTGACCAGCATGTGCGTTCGCATGCCCGCGGGCTTGCCGGTGCGCTGGCGATCCCAGCCGATCACCAGCCCCGCCAGCACGGCGACGCCGATGCGCGCGCCCAGAGCGTCCCAGCCGAGAGCGTCCGTGAACAACATCGCCCATCGTCACCGAAAACGCCGACGAGTCAAGGGGCCGCCGGATCGCCTGGGCCTCCCGTGGGATGGTGGCGCGAGGCAATCATTGCCGACCGGCGATCAGGCGTTCAGGGCCGAGGGCGTTTCCGTCGATGGCACTCGAGGGCCATATGTCCTCCGCGATACTCGATGCCGATTTCGCTTTGCTCCTGGACAGGGGGAGGTCACCGTCGCCATACGCGCCGCAGCGGCTGTCATGTCAGATGTCGTTGTTTTATTTAACTATTTTCGCCAATTTCCTCCTCCACCAAGAGACTGGTACAATATAACTGGTGGCTTAGATTACTACAATTACTAACATAAATTCGAGACGAGCCCGGGGTCGCGAGCCGCGAATCGGCCGCTACCGCATGCTGGGTTTGCTCGCCAACGGGGGCATGGCGGAGGTGTACCTGGCGCTGTCGGGCGACCTGGACGGCTTCCGGACGTTGGTCGTGGTGAAGCGGATCCTGCCTCACCTGGCGTCGAACAAGGACTTCATCCGGATGTTCTTCGACGAGGCCCGAATCCTGACGCTGCTCGACCATCCGAACATCGTCCGCGTGATCGAGGTCGGGCAGGATCGCGATGAATACTTCGTCGCGATGGATCTCGTGCAGGGCAAGCCGATGTCCGCCGTGATCCGGAAGGCGTTCAAGCAGGGCACTCCACCGTCGCAAGCGCAGGCGGCCTATATGGTGGCGCAGGCGGCGAATGGCCTCGGCTACGTGCACGGATTGACCGACCCGGCGGGCCTGCCCCTGAACATCGTGCACCGAGATGTCTCCCCACAGAACATCCTGGTGTCGTACGACGGCGCCGTGAAGCTGATCGACTTTGGCGTGGCCCGCTTGATGGGGGGCGCCTCGGTCACGCAGCCCGGCGGCCTGAAGGGGAAGATCCACTACATGGCCCCCGAGCAGGCCGCCTCCGGGCGCGTGGATCGGCGCTCCGACGTGTTCGCGCTCGGGGTCGTGCTTTGGGAGGCGCTCTGCGGGCGACGCCCATTCCGGCGCGACACCGAGATGGACGTCTTGAGCGCCGTCGTGCGGGAGAGCATCCCTGCGCCGTCGAAGTACGTACGGGTGCCGGCCCGCCTCGAGAGCATCGTCATGCGCGCGCTGGAGCGGGATCCCGCCGATCGGTTCCAGACCGCGCAAGAGATGGCGCTGCAACTGGAGCGGTATGCGTTCTCGAGCCCGGAGTTCAATCCCGGGCAGATCTCCACCGTCATGCGGGCCCTGTTCGCCTCCGACGTGGCACGGTGGCGGAAGACGGTCTCCACCGTCAAGAACATCGAAGGCGAGCCAGACGAGTGGACCAACACCAGCGGGACGTATCTACGTCCCGCTGGAATCGACCTGACGAACCGAGGCTCGACGCTGGCGCTCCGTCCTGTCCCGGACACGCCGCGGGCGCTGCTGTCCACGCAGGAGGTCCTCAGCCTCGCGCCCTCGCTGCCGTCGATTGCGCTCGAGTCGAGGCCCGGCAAGCCGCCACGCCGGAGAACGGTGATGGGCGGCGCGATGGCGCTGGGGATCGTCGCGGTGTTGGGGGGACTCCTCGCGCTCGGTCGGCGCCATCCCGCCATCGCGCCGCAGTCGACCGAGGCGCAGCCGCGACAAAGCGCCGCCGCGCGGCCCGCTCGATCCCCGATGTGGGTCGAGGCCTTGCCGTCGCCGACCTTACTGGAGCCGCCTGCCGTCGCCGCGGCCGCCGCCGAGATGCCCGAATCCGCGGGGGCCGAGCAGGCTCCGCTCGCCGCGGCCAACGACGGGGCCAATCCGAATCCCCCGACCGCGGCCGGGCCTGCCGCCGAGGGCGCTGACGAGGCAAGCGTGGCGGTGCGTTCGGGGTCGGATCCTTTCATGCTGGTGACGCCCGCGCAGTCAGCGCCTGCGCGGAAGCACATCGCCGAGCCGCACCGGCGGCGGCAGCCGCACGAGGTCGCCAGCCCGAGCGCGCGGAGATCGGCGGCCGATCCGTTCTCGCCGTCGTTGGCCGCCCCACAGTGTCTCGTTCGTGTGGGGACCAAGCCCTGGTCGGAGGTCTGGATCGACGGAAGGAACACCGACGTTCACACGCCGTACTCCGGGAACATCGCCTGCGGCCGGCACACGCTGACCTTCAAGCGGCCCGATCTGCACCTGACCAGGACCGTCGAGATCACGGCGGTCGCGGGACACACGCTGATTCAGGCGTTCTCGCTCGACGGAGGGTGACGTACGCCGATCGCGAGCTCACCTCACCGGGTGAAGAACGCGCGGATGCCCTCCGCGATGCGTTCGATGGTCGCGTCGGGTAGGGACGGGTAAAGCGGCAGCGCCAGCACCTCCTGGCACGCGCGCTCCGCGTTGGGAAACTCACCGGCCCGGTACCCAAGCGCGGCGAGCGCCGGCTGCAGGTGCAGGGCGTGAGGATAGTAGATCTCGCTGGCGATTCCCTCCTTCGCCAGCGACGCGGCCAGGGCCGCGCGCGTGTCGGCCGCCACCCTGACGACGAACTGATTCCACACCGATCCAGGCGCCTCGGGCGGCAGCGCGAGCGGGAGATCGGCCAGGGCCTGCCGGTAGCGAGCGGCGACCCTACGGCGGGCGGCGGTCCACTGCGGCAGGTGGGGCAGCTTCACGCGCAGCAGCGCCGCTTGCAGCTCGTCGAGGCGAAAGTTCCCCCCGATCGCGACGTGGTGGTGCTTGCGATCGGCGCCGTGGACGCGCAGCCGCCTCGCCGTCGCGGCCAGCGTCTGGTCATCCGTCAGGATCGCCCCGCCGTCGCCGAAGCCGCCCAGGTTCTTGGTGGGGAAGAACGACAGCGCCGCGCCCGCCGTCCGCTTTCCCACGGCACGCCCGTCCTCGGCGACGGCGCCGATGGCTTGCGCGGCGTCTTCGAACAGCGAGAGCCCGCGCGCCGCGCACGCCTCCTCGAGACCACTCGTCCGCGCCACGCGACCGAACAGGTGCGCGACCACCACGGCCTTCGTGCGCGGCCCGAGCCGCGCCAGCGCGCGTTCGGGATCCAGATTCAACGTCTGGACCTCGATGTCGGCGAACACGGGTCGCGCGCCGACCCGCGCGATCGCCTCGGCGGTGGCGAAGAACGAGAACGGCGAGGTCACGACCTCGTCGCCCGGACCGATCGCCGCCGCCATCAGCATCGCCAGCAGCGCGTCCGTTCCCGACGAGACGCCGACCGCCTGCGCGACCCCCGTCGCCGCCGCGAGCTCTTGCTCGAACCCGGCGACCTCGGGGCCGAGGATGTAGCGGCCGGACGCCAGCACCCTCGCCGCCGCGTCGCCGAGCGCCGCACCGAGCGGGGCATGATCCGCCGCCGGATCAGCGAGCGGAATAGCCTCCTCCGTCCTCCGATTCCGCTCGGCGCCCTCGGGCCCGCCGGTCACGCCGGCTTGCCGTAGTTCCGCAGCCATTGCTCGAACACGAACAGGGTCCACAGCTGCTTGCGGTGATCGTGCCGGCCTTCGACGTGCTCGTCGAGGATGCGGGTCACGTCCTCCGGCTGGAAGAAGCCTTCGCGGCGGAGCTTGTCGGGCTGCAGCTCCTCGCGCAGCATCGGCAGCAGATCCTCCTTCATCCAGCGGGCCACGGGCACGCCGAAGCCCTGTTTTTGGCGGTCGAGGATGTCGTCCGGCAACAACCCGCGCATCGCCGTCTTGAGGATTCGCTTCGTCGTCATGCCGTTCATACGCAGCTCGGGTGGAAGCCGGCACGCGAAGTTGACCACGTCCGTATCGAGGAAGGGCGCGCGCGCCTCCAACCCCACGGCGGCCGAGGCGCGGTCCACCTTCACGTTGATGTCGCCCGCCAGGTAGAAGCGACAGTAGAAGTCCATGATCACGTCCCAGGAATCGCGGGCGCTCGTCGCCGCGGCGCGGTCGTCGATCCCCGTGAACGGATCGTCGCCCGCTGCTCGCCGCACGTCGGTCGTGAGCAGGGCCGCCTGCTCCTCCGGCAGGAAGCTCGACATCCAGCGCTGGTGACGCCGCGGCCCCACCGCCGAGATGCCGCGCAGGAACTGGTTCACCTTGAAGTCCAGGCTGAAGTAGTCGGTGCCCGCCGGGAGCAGGCCCGCCGCCTTGCGCGCCACGCTGGCGCCCAGCGCGCCGAGCGGCCCGGGCAGGCGATCGTAGAAGTCGCGCGCCATCTTCTCGGCCTTGAAGGTCGGGTAACCGGAGAACAGCTCGTCCCCTCCGTCGCCCCCGAGCGCCACCGTGACGTGCTGACGGGTGAAGCGCGCCAGCAGGTAGGTCGGAATGATCGACGCATCCGCCAAGGGCTCGTCGAGAAACCGCATGACGTCCGGCAAGATGCCGATCATCGATTGCGCGGTCAGCTTGTCCTCGCGGTGCTCGGTGCCGAACTTCTCCGCGACGACGCGGGCGTGGCTGGTCTCGTCGAAGCTCGCCTCGGAGAACCCGATCGAGAAGCTCTTGATGCCCCCGTGGCCCCCGGACGCCGCCATCAACGCCACCACGGTCGACGAATCGATCCCGCCCGAAAGAAACACGCCGAGCGGCACGTCCGACACGAGCCGGCGCTTCACGGCCCGGGTCAGCAGGCTCCGCAGCTCCTCGGCCGCCTCCTCCTCGCGCCGAGGAGCATGGACGTCGGGAAAGGGAAGATCCCAGTAGCGTCTGATCACGGGCGCGGCGTCCTGACGGGCGCCCACGTCCAGCGACAGACACTCGCTCGCGTCCAGTTTGCGCGCACCCTTGATGATCGACAGCGGCGCGGGAACGTACTCGAAGGCCAGGTAGCGGGACAGCGCGTTCACGTCGACGGAGCGATCGAGGCCGGGGACGGCGAGCAGCGCCTTCAGCTCGGACCCGAACGCGAACAGCGGCGGCCGGCCACCGTCGCGAGGGACGGCGGCCCAGTAGAACGGCTTCTTGCCCATGCGGTCCCGCGCCGCGAACAGCCGGCGGCGCCGCGAGTCCCAGATCGCGAAGGCGAACATCCCGTCGATCCGGTCCAGCAGCCCCTCGCCCCACTGCTCGTAGCCGTGGACCAGGACCTCGGTGTCCGAGCGGGACCGAAACTGGTGTCCGGCGGCGGTGAGCTCGTCGCACAGCCCGGCGAAGTTGTAGATCTCGCCGTTGAACGTCACCTGAACGGCGTCGTCCTCGCCCCCCATCGGCTGCGTTCCCGCCGCGCTGAGATCGATGACGGACAGCCTGCGGTGGCCCAGCCCGACGCCGGGGGCGAACCAGAAGCCCTCGCCGTCAGGCCCGCGCGGCGCGAGCGCCCTGGTCATGCGACGCACGACCTCGGAGTCGACGGTCGCTCCCGTCGGATCGACGATCCCCGCGATGCCACACACGCGCGCGCGCTCCCGTTAGACCGAGCCGACGCCGGCGACCGTCCCGCCCGGCTTCTGCAGCCGCGGCGGTTCGAAGTTGACGGTCTCGCTGATCAGATAGGTCGGCTTCGATTGCGCCTCGTGATAGGTCCGGATCTGCAGCTCCGCGAGCAACCCCATCATGATGAACTGAATTCCCAGCATGAAGAGAAACACCGACACCACGAACAGCGGGTTGCGGTGCACCCAGGCGTGCTCGGCGAACTTCTGGAACAAGGTGAACGCGGCGGCGGCGATGCCGGCGCCACACAGGCCGAAGCCGAGCCCACCGAAGAAGTAGAGCGGCTTCGTCGAGTAGTCGCCGAGAAACTTCACCGTGATGAGGTCGAGCACCACCTTGAACGTCCGCATCAGGCCGTACTTCGACTGTCCCTCGCGCCGCGGGTGGTGCGTGACGGGGAGCTCGGTGACCCGCGCGCCCGCCCACTTCGCGTAGATGGGGATGAAGCGATGCATCTCCCCGTAGAGGTTGACCGGCTCCAGGAACTCGCGGCGATAGGCCTTCAGGGTGCACCCGTAGTCGTGCAGCTTGACGCCCGACACGCGCCCGATGACCCAGTTCGCGATCCACGACGGCAGCTTGCGGGTCGCCACCTTGTCCTTGCGCTCGCGGCGCCAGCCCGACACGACGTCGAACCCCTCGTCCAGCTTCATCAAGAGCTTGGGAATGTCGGCGGGATCATTCTGCAGGTCGGCGTCCATTGGCACCACCACGTCGCCGCGCGCCGCCTTGAAGCCGGCGGCCATGGCCGCGGTCTGTCCGAAGTTGCGCCGGAACCGGATCAGCCGCAGCCACGGGCGCGTCGCCGCCGCCTCGCGCAGCTTCGCGAGGCTGCCGTCCTTGGACCCGTCGTCCACCAGGATGACCTCCGCCTGCCGTCCGATTCCGCGGAGCGACGATTCAGCGATGTCGAGGGCCGCAACCAGGCGCGGAATGGTCTCCACCTCGTTGTAGCAGGGGATGACGATGGTGACGTCCATGGGGGGGTTAGAATACGCGAACCTGACTCGGAGTCGAGCCGGCGCGGTCGCTTGGGCCCCGCGCGGCCGCATCCGCGAGCTTCGCGTTTGACGGGTCTGGCGCCGTATGGTTCCGTGGCGGCGTGATCGTGTCCCTGGTGATCCCCGTTTACAACGAAGCCCCGACTTTGAGAGAGCTCGTGCGGCGCGTCGTCGCCGTGGACCTCGACAAGGAGCTGGTCTTCGTCGACGACGGCTCCACCGACGGAAGCCGCGCGCTGTTGACCGACCTGGCGGAGGGGTCACTGGCGAAGTGGTTGCCGGCGGGGGCGATAGCGCGGGGCGAGAACAGGGTTCAGGTCGTCTTGCAGCCCCGAAACTCCGGAAAGGGCGCCGCGCTGCGCGAGGGCTTCGCGCGCGCCACCGGTGACATCGTGGTGATTCAAGACGCCGACCTCGAGTACGACCCGCGCGACATTCCGCGGTTGATCCAGCCCATCGTCGACGGCATCGGCGACGTCTGCTTCGGCTCCCGGTTCATCGGATCGCCCCGCCGCGCGCTGTACTTCTGGCACACCGTCTTGAACAAGGGATTGACGCTGCTCTCGAACGCGCTGAACGACATCAACATCACGGACATGGAGACCTGCTACAAGGCGTTTCGCGCCGACATCGTGAAGGGCATACGAGTCGAGGAAGATCGCTTCGGCATCGAGCCGGAGCTGACGGCCAAGGTGGCGAAGCAACGGCTCCGCATCTACGAGGTCCCCGTCAGCTACCAGGGGCGTACTTACGAGGAGGGAAAGAAGATCGGCTGGAAGGACGGTGTGCGCGCGCTCTATTGCATCCTGAAATACGGAATTCGCCGGCCCTGAGCGCGATCGGCGGCCGACCCGCGCTTTGATATCCTTCTCGCCTTCCTCATGCGGCAAACGGGATGGCGGCTGGCGGTCAAGCGCGCAGCGGATGTGTCGCTCGCGGCGGCGGCGCTCGCCGCGTCCGCGCCCGCGCTGGCGGCGGCCGCGCTGGCGGTGCGGGTCACGATGGGGCGGCCCGTGCTGTTCAGCCAGGTCAGGCCCGGCCGCGGCGGCGCGCCGTTCACGGTCTACAAGCTGCGCACGATGACGGCTGGGACGGGGAGCGACGCCGCGCGGTTGACCCGCCTCGGCCGCCTCCTGCGCGCCGCCAGTCTCGATGAGCTACCCCAGCTCTGGAACGTGCTCCGCGGCGACATGAGCCTGGTCGGCCCGCGCCCGCTGCTGCTCGCTTACCTCGATCGCTACACGGAGGAGCAGCGGCGGCGGCACGACGTGGTCCCCGGAATCACGGGCTGGGCCCAGATCAACGGCCGCAACAACGTCAGTCACGAGGAAAAGTTCAGGCTGGACGTATGGTACGTCGACCACTGGAGCCTGGCGCTCGATGCGCGGATCCTGGCGGCGACCATCTGGCAGGTGCTGTCCCGGTCCGGGATCAGTGCCGACGGTCACGTGACGATGCCCGAGTTCATGGGAACGAGCGCGGCGTCGGGAACCGCGCCCGCGCCCGAGTCCCACCGAGCTTGATGAACCCAACCGTTATATGGTTCGGGTGACATGAGGGAGCCAACCCCGCAGCCGGGAACGAAGCCGCCGCCCGTGGTCGTCTATGGCGCGGGCGGACACGGCCGTGTCGTCGCCGACGCGGCGGTCGCAGCCGGCTTCGAGGTGCTCGGCTTCCTCGACGACGGCCTTCCCGTGGGCCACGAGGTGCTCGGCTGGCGGGTGCTGGGCCCGTTGGCCTGGTTGAAAGGGCGCCCGGACGTGCAGGTCGCGCACGGCATCGGGGCGAACGCGGGTCGGGCCCGCGCCACCGAAGCTCTGGATCGGAACGGCACGGTCCTGGCCACGATCATTCATCCGGCGGCGGTGGTGTCGCCGCATGCGCGGGTGGGGGACGGCGCGGTGGTCATGGCGCTGGCGGTGCTCAATCCGGGGGCCCGCGTCGGGCGCGGAGCGATCGTCAACACCGGCGCCATCATCGAGCACGACGTGACCGTCGGAGAATTCGCCCACGTGGCGTCCAACGCCGCCCTCGCTGGTGGCGCCCGCCTGGAGGCCCACGCTCTGCTTGGAACGGGCGCAAACGTGCTGCCCGGGCGCGCGATCGGGCCAAGGAGCGTGGTGGGAGCCGGAGCCGTCGTCACGCGCGACGTGGCCGCCGACGCCGTCGTGGCGGGCGTTCCTGCCCGCGCCATCGAACAACAATCACCGCTGGCCGCACCCGGCACCGCACCCCGAACCGCGAGGTCTCCCGAGCGCTAACATGTCCCGCATCTACCTGTCACCGCCGCACATGGGAGCCGAAGAGCGCGCCCTCCTGATGGAAGCCTTCGACTCGAACTGGATCGCGCCACTCGGACCGCACGTCGATTCGTTCGAGCAGGAGCTGGCCGCCCTGGTCAACGTCGGGGCGGCGGCCGCGCTGTCGAGCGGCACGGCGGGGCTTCACCTCGCGCTCATCCTGCTGGGGGTGGGGCCAGGCGACGAGGTGATCGTGTCCGATCTGACGTTCGCCGCGTCGGCCAACGTGGTGCGCTACGTGGGCGCGGAGCCGGTGTTCGTCGACGCCGATGTCGCGACGTGGACGATGGATCCAGAGCTGCTGGCCGAAGCCATCGCCGCGGGCGCCAGCCGCGGGCGGTTGCCGAAGGCTGTGATCGCCGTCGATCTCTACGGACAGTCCGCCGACTACGAGCGACTCCAGGCCGTGTGCGCGCCCTACGGCATCCCCATCATCCAGGACGCCAGCGAGTCCCTGGGCGCGACCTACCGGGGGCGGCCCGCGGGGGCAGAGGGCGTCCTCGGGGTGTTTTCGTTCAACGGCAACAAGATCCTGACCACCAGCGGAGGCGGCATGCTGGTCTCCGATAACGCCGCCTGGATCGCGAAGGCGCGCAAGCTCGCGACGCAAGCGCGCGATCCGGCGCCCCACTACCAGCACAGCGAGATCGGCTACAACTATCGCTTGAGCAACCTGCTGGCGGCCGTCGGCCGCGGTCAACTCCGGGTGCTCGGCAGTCGCGTGGCCGCGCGGCGGGCGAACTTCGCGTGGTACGAGCGGCACCTCGGGGGTCGACCGGGTTGGGCGTTCATGCCCGAGGCGGACTACGGCACGGCCACGCGCTGGCTGACCTGCGTGACGATCGATCCCGGCGTCGCGGCCGTCGATCGCGAGGGGGTTCGGCTGGCCTTGGCGAACGACGACATCGAGGCGAGGCCACTGTGGAAGCCGATGCACCTGCAGCCGGTGTTCTCCCGCTGCCGCGTCTACGGCGGCCGCGTGGGCCGTCGCCTGTTCGAGACGGGGCTGTGCCTGCCGAGCGGCTCGGCGCTGACCGAGGCCGAGCGCGCGCGCGTCCTCGCCGTCATCGACCGTGCCACCCGACCGACGGTGAGCGCGTCGTGAACCGGCCCCTGCTGCTGCGGTCCGCGCAGATCGTCATCGACCTCGTGATGTTGTCCGCCGCGCTGTGGTTGGCGCTCTTGCTTCGGTTCGAGGGCGACGTCCCCTACCAGATGTTCAAACGGGTCATCTTCCTGTGGCCCTACATCGCGGGCCTGCAGTACGCCCTCATGGCGCTGATGGGAATCCCGCGCTTCTCCTGGCGCTATATCGGGCTGCGCGAGGCGATGCGGATCCTGGGCGCGCTCTCCATCGCGGGGTTGATGCTGGCGGCGGCGCGCGTGGTCCTGGTGAACATGATGCCGGGCAACCTCTACACCCAGTACGCCCACTTGCCGCTGGGCGTGGTGTTCTTCGATTTCGTGCTGGCCTTCGTCGGCCTCTCCGGCGTGCGCGTGGCGCGGCGCCTGTTCACCGAGCGGGCGCAGATGCAGCGCTCGCAGGCGAGCGGGATCAAGCGGGTGCCGACGCTGCTCGTGGGAGCGGGACACGCCGGGCTGCTGATCGCCAAGGAGATCGAGCGGAGCCCCTCGCTCGGTATCCTCCCCGTCGGATTCATCGATGACAACGCGCAGACCCACGGCAGCCTGGTCCACGGGATCCGGGTGCTGGGGCGGGTGGCCGACATCGAGCGCCTCGCGAGGAATAGCGAGGCTGAACAGGCCATCATCACCATCGCCAGCGCGCCTGGGCAGGTCGTGCGCAACATCGCGGAGGCGTGCCAGCGCGCCGGATTGAAGGTCAAGGTCGTCCCCGGGCTGCATCAGCTCGTGGGCGGGCAGGTGAACTTCACCCGCATCCGGGACGTCGCCATCGAGGATCTCCTGCGGCGGGATCAGGTGGTGCTGGACGATCAGGCGATCGCCGCCGATCTCCGCGACAGCGTTGTCATGGTCACCGGCGCTGGCGGAAGCATCGGCTCCGAGATCTGCCGCCAGGTGGCCCGCTTCGGACCGAAGCGCTTGCTGCTGGTCGAGCGCGCGGAGAACGCGCTGTTCGAGATCCACCGGGAGCTCCACCGGGAGCTGCCCTCCTTGCGGTTCGAGCCGCTGGTCGCCGACATCACCGACGCCCGCCGGATGAACCAGATCTTTCGAGACCACGCGCCCCAGGTCGTGTTCCATGCGGCCGCGCACAAGCACGTCCCCATGATGGAGTGGAACGCCGCCGAGGCGATCAAGAACAACGTCGTGGGCACACGATCGCTGGCCGACATCGCGAACCTCCACCAGACGCGCGCGTTCGTGATGATCTCCACCGACAAGGCGGTCAACCCCTCGAGCGTCATGGGCGCGAGCAAGCGCGCCGCGGAGATCTACATCCAGGCGCTCGCCAAGCAGAGCGCGACCCGCTTCGTGACCGTGCGCTTCGGCAACGTCCTCGACTCGAATGGCAGCGTGGTCCCGATCTTCAAGGAGCAAATCAGCCGCGGCGGGCCAGTGACCGTCACGCACCCCGACATGAAGCGGTACTTCATGACCATCCCCGAGGCCTGCCAGCTGGTCCTGCAAGCGGGGGCCATGGGACGTGGCGGCGAAATCTTCATCCTCGACATGGGCGAGCCGGTCCTCATCGTGGACCTCGCCCGGGACCTCATTCACCTGTCCGGGTTTCTGCCGAACGAGATCGAGATCGTCTACTCCGGCATTCGCCCCGGCGAGAAGCTCTACGAAGAACTATCCATAACGAACGAGCAGGCCCAGAAGACCCAGCACCCGAAGATTTTCATTGGCCGCACCACCGCCGAGCCGCTCGACGTCGTCACCACGAAGCTCGACGAGCTGAAGAGCGCCGTCGACCGTGGCGAGGCCGCCGAGGTCGTCCGCGAGCGCCTCGCGCGGGTCGTGCCAGAGTTCCTCGTCCCCGGCGAGGAGGCCCACGAGCGCGAGTCCTCGGAGCCCGCCGCCTCGGCGGTCACCGCCGCTGCAACGACCGCCTCGGCCCGCTGACTCGGCCCTCGAGATCACGGGAAGTGAAGGTCAGAAGGCGGCCGACAAGCCGGCCCGATGGCGAAGCCGACGCGAGCACCGGAGCGGAGTGCACTCATGTGCACGAGCACCGGAGCGCAGAGTCGGCGCAGCCAGCGGGTCGGATCGTCGGCCGTCGGTAGAACGAGAATCAACGTCCCTATGCTTTGGCGCCTTCTTCGCGGGGACCGTAGTACCCACCGTACTGATAGCTCCGGTAGTAGTAGTTGTAGTACGGGTCCGATGGGTTGACCTGATTGACGATGCAGCCCAGCAGACGCGCCTTGGCGTCGTCGAGCTGCCGGCGGGCGAACAACGCCGCCTCGCGCGTGGTGTGGCCGGCGCGCACCACCAGGACGACACCATCTGCGAGGTGCCCCACGATGACGGGGTCCGTCACCGCGGAGGTGGGTGGCGAGTCGAAGATCACCCGATCGTACCGCCGCCCGAACTCCGCCATGAGATCCTTGAACTTGCGCGTGTGCAGGAGCTCGGCTGGATTGGGCGGAAGCGGGCCGCAGGGGCACACGTCCAGGTTCGGGACGACGGTCTGAAACACCACCTCGTCCAGGGTCTTCTCGCCGACCACGGCGTTGGAGATGCCGATGCTGTTCTTCATCCCAAAGGCGCGATGAATGCGGGGACGACGCAGATCGGTGTCGACGAGCAGAACCCGACCACCCGCCTGGGCCATGGTGATCGCGAGGTTGATCGCGGTCGTGGTCTTGCCTTCCTCGGGACCGGGGCTGGTCACCACGAAGGTCTTCAACGGGCGGTCGGGGGACAGGAACATCAGGTTCGTGCGGATCGAGCGACAGGCCTCGGCGGCGGCCGAGCGCAGGTCGTGAAACACGCTCAGATCACGCTCCTTCTGCTCCTCCGGCGACGACTTGCCCATGGTGCGCTCGCCCATGATCGGGAGCATCCCGAGCACCGGGACACCGAGCACCGCCTCCACTTCCTCCTGGCTCTTGATGGTGTTGTCGAGGGCCTCCGCGCCGATCGCGGCGGCGAAGCCCAGCAACAGTCCCACGAACAGCGCCAGCGCGAGGTTCGCCACCGGACGCGGCTTGACCGGCGCGCTGGACGGCACCGCGAGGTCCATGACGCGGACGTTGTTGGTGCGCACCAGCCCCGACAGCCCCGTCTCCTTCTGGCGCTGGGTGATGAGCTTGTACAGGTTCAGCGTATCGTCCGTCTCGCGCGCCAGCGGGCGGTACTCCACCTCCAGCTTCGACAGCTCGATGGCGTCGTGCTTCTCCCTGTTCAACATCTTGTTGAGCGCCTCTTCGTTGTCCTCGAGCGCCATGTAGCGGTTCTCGTTCGATTTGAGCAGCTTGTTGATCTCGCTGACGTACTCCTGCCGAACCTTGGTCAGCTTGCTCTTCAGGGCCTCGATCTTGGGGTGCTTCTCGCCGTAGCTCGTCTCCAGCTCTGCCAGGGTCTTGCTCAGGTCGACGTACGTGACGCGCAGCTGTTGCACCACGGGGTTCTCCCGCACCTCGGGGAGGGTCTCCTCCTCGTCCACGTTGTCCCGGGTCGCGACGATCATCTTGCGGGCGGACTCCAGCTCGAGCTTCCTCAGCCGAAGCTCCGCGAGCTTCTGCGTGAAGGCCTGAACGTTCTGCGAGATGAGGCTCTGGCGCGCGTCCAGGCTGGTGTCCAGCAGCTGGTGCTTGCGTCGATACTCGTAGACCGCGAGCTCGGCGCGCTTCAACTTCTCGCCGACCGACACCACCTGATCCCCCAGGAAGGTCGAAGCCGCGTTCGTGCCCTCGAGCTTGTATTCCAGGTTGCTCTCGATGTACGCGTTCGCGAGCGCGTTGGCGATCTGGGCGGCGCGCTCGGGCTGGCGGTCCTCGACGGTGATCATCGCGAGCCGCGAGTCCTTCACCGGCTTCACCGAGGTCTGGCCCATCACCGCGCCAACGACGTCCCGCACCTGGCCGGGCACCCCCGCGTGTGGCACGGGATAATTGGGATCGGCGCCGAGGCCCAGCCGTTCCGCCACCTTCTGGGCGATGTCCTTGGACCCGATGACCTTGTACTGCGTCTGGTAAAATTGCAGGTCGGCCCAGTAGCTGCCGGAGCCCATCTCGACGACCTCCGAGACGTTGTTGTTGAACACCCGCGGCGCCGATGGATCGATGATGATGGTGCAGGTCGCGGAATAGATCTTGGGCGCGCGATACGTCCAAAGCGCCCCTCCGGCGCAGACGATCAACGCGGTCAGGGCGATGATTCGCCAGCGCTTGCGCAGCGAATTCATGGAGACCGTCGCGGCGATCCCCGACGGTGCGGAAGGTGCTTGGGCCGGCTCCGAGCTCAGCGGCGGACGGGGAGGCGTTGCGGGAAAAGTCGGGGACAGCACGGCGGCAAGGCTACTTCCTGAAACCAGGGCCTGCAAGCAAGCCGCCGGGGACGGGGCTGGCCGGCCAACAGCGCAAATTTTTCCGAATCAGCGCTAAAGTGGGACTTGCATGCGAAGTGACAACAGCGGCGAGCCCCGTGGTCACGGACACGCGGTGCGCCCGAGGAGGCGCAGCAAGCGCCACAGGCTTCAACGACGATTTTCGAAGCGAAAGGTTGGCCAGATCCTCCTGTTCGCCATCATGGTGGCGATCGGTCTGGCGGCCAGCTACGTCGTGAGCCGCTACGTTTGATTCCTGTCTCCGCCGCCCCGCTGGTAGCTGGCTGAATCACGCCGGAACCGCGGGGGCGCTCACTTCGGTGGCTGCGCGGCGGGGGCCGGCGGGGCCGCCGCCTTCACGGGCGCCTTCGGGGTGGCCGGCTTGGCCGCCGGCGCCATGGAAGGCGCCGCCATCATGGCCGCGGTCGGCGCCATGTCGCCCCAGCCCGCCTCGGCGATTTGCTTGAACTTCCATTTTCCGTCCTTGAGCGTGAGGACGTCGAACCCGTGCCAGCTCCCCTTGACCTTGCCCATGGTCATGGAGAGATTGTTGATCGAGATCGCGAGGCTGTCGGAGAGGAAGGTCGTCACGTGCTTGGCGGTGACCTTCATGTCCTTGGGCATGTTCGCGAAGCCCTGCATCATGCCGAGCCACTGCTCGCGGTTGGCGTCGAAGTGCTTCTCCACCCCCTTGGAGTTGTCGCTCATCATGACGATGGGAAAATCGACCATCTCCGCGAGCGCGTTGATGTCGCCCTTCTTCCAGGCCTCGTCCCACGCCTTGTAGGCGTCGGAGACGCCCTTCTTGTCCTCGCTGCTGACCTTCCGGCTCATGGGTCCCATCTTCGTCATGTCGGGACCGGATGGCGCCGCGGCAGGCATCCCGGCGGGGGCCTGCGCACCTGCCGAGAGAGAAGCTCCCGTGACTGCCGAACCAACCAACACGGCCAAACAGAATCTCGTCATGTGGAACTCCTTTTCAGCGTTGGGCGGGAAGGTAACGCGGGTTCCGCCCGGGCGAAAGCAAAATCCCGCCGCTCGGATCTCGCGGGCCTGGCGCTCTGACGGGTACTCCCAGGTCACGGACCCAGGCACGCACTCTCGCTCCGAAACTGCCAGCTCTTGCGAAGCACAATAACTATTTGAAATTATTACATAACAAAAGATTCTATTGGCACTCTCGCTCTTCCCTTGACAGCTTCTCGGGCGTGTCTATGGTTGGCGCGCCGATGGCGTGACGAAGGAGCCGAATGCCCATTTATGAATATGCCTGCGCCGCTTGCGGCCACGAGTTCGAGGAATGGCAGAAGATGTCGGACGCACCGGTCCGGTCCTGCCCGAAGTGCAAGAAGAAAAAAGTCGAGCGGCTGATCAGCCGCACCGCCTTTCAGCTGAAGGGCAGCGGCTGGTACGCGGATCTCTATTCGTCGACCAAGCCTGGCCAGGACGCCAAGGGCGCGAAGGCAGAGGGCTCCGAGGGCAAGGACGCCGGGTCTTCCGCGAAGGAATCGTCCGGAGCGAGCGACGCTTCGGCCAAGAGCTCGGAGAAGAGCTCCGAGAAGTCCACGTCGTCGGACGCGCCCTCGAAGAAGAAGAAAGAAACCTCAAAAAAAGCTGAGTCCCGCGCCGCTTAGCAGGCCGCGTCGCGGGGTGAACTTGTGAAACGACAAACGAAGGAGCAACGACCATGAAGATCCGTCCGCTTTACGACCGCATCCTCGTCAAACGACTCGAAGAACAGAACAAGACAGCCGGCGGGCTCTACATCCCCGACACCGCCAAGGAGAAGCCGATGGAGGCCACCATCGTGGCCGTGGGAAACGGCAAGATCCAGGAGGATGGTTCGCTGCGCAAGCTCGAGGTCAAGGCCGGCGACAAGATCCTCTTCAGCAAGTACTCGGGCAGCGACATCAAGATCGACGGTGTCGAGCATCTGATCCTGCGTGAGGACGACATCCTCGCCGTTTTGGAGTAGCCGCCCGGGGCCGCGCGGTCCCGGCAGCGAGCCCGCCCGTGTCGGAGCGGGGTACCTCGATTTCACGAAGAACACAAAACCACTGATTGGAGATTTCGAACATGGCAGCCAAAGACATCGTTTTTTCTCAGAGCGCGCGCGCGAGCATCGCGAGCGGGCTCAATATTCTCGCCAACACCGTCAAGGTCACGCTCGGGCCGCGGGGTCGGAACGTCATCATCGAGAAGTCCTGGGGCTCCCCGACCGTGACCAAGGACGGCGTGACCGTCGCCAAGGAGATTGAGCTCGAGGACAAGCTCGCCAACATGGGCGCGCAGATGGTGAAGGAAGTCGCCTCGAAGACGTCCGACATCGCGGGCGACGGGACCACCACCGCCACGGTGCTGGCGCAGGCGATCTACACCGAGGGCTCCAAGCTGGTGGCCGCCGGGCACAACCCGATGGACATCAAGCGGGGCATCGACGCGGCGGTCGTGAAGATCGTCGAGAACCTGAAGGATCAGTCCAAGCCGACGAAGGGCAAGACGGAGATCGCCCAGGTGGGCACGATCAGCGCGAACGGCGAGACGGTCATCGGCGACATCCTGGCCGAGGCCATGGAGAAGGTCGGCAAGGAGGGCGTGATCACCGTCGAAGAGGCGAAGTCGATGGAGACGACCCTGGACGTTGTCGAGGGCATGCAGTTCGACCGCGGCTACCTCTCGCCCTACTTCGTGACGGACGCCGAGCGAATGGAGGTGGTCCTCGAGGACTGTCTGATCCTGATCCACGAGAAGAAGCTGTCCAACATGAAGGATCTGCTGCCCTTGCTGGAGCAGGTGGCGAAGTCCGGCAAGCCGTTCCTGATCGTGGCCGAGGACATCGAGGGTGAGGCGTTGGCGACGTTGGTCGTCAACAAGCTGCGCGGCACCCTGCACGTGGCCGCAGTGAAGGCCCCTGGCTTCGGCGATCGTCGCAAGGAGATGTTGAACGACATCGCCGTGCTGACCGGCGGCCTCGCGGTCACGGAAGATCGCGGGATCAAGCTGGAAGGCATCACCCTCAAGGATCTCGGTCGCGCCAAGCGCGTCACCATCGACAAGGACAACACGACCATCGTCGAGGGCGCGGGCAAGAAGGTGGACATCGAGGGGCGGGTCAAGCAGATCCGCGTACAGATCGAAGACACCACGTCCGACTACGATCGCGAGAAGCTGCAGGAGCGGTTGGCCAAGCTGGTCGGCGGCGTGGCGGTCATCAAGGTCGGCGCCGCGACGGAGTCCGAGATGAAGGAGAAGAAGGCCCGCGTCGAGGACGCCCTGCACGCGACCCGCGCGGCGGTCGAAGAGGGCATTGTCCCCGGCGGCGGCGTCGCCCTGATTCGCGCGCTGTCGGCGCTCGAGGGCCTGAAGTTCAGTGACGATCGCCAGTACGGCGTCAACATCATCCGCCGGTCCATCGAGGAGCCTTTGCGTCAGATCGCGGCGAACGCGGGCGTCGATGGGTCCATCGTCGTCGAGAAGGTCAAGAACGGCAAGGGCGCGTTCGGCTTCAACGCGGCGACCGAGGAGTACGAGGACCTGGTCAAGGCCGGCGTCATCGATCCCACCAAGGTCGTGCGCGCGGCGCTGCAGAACGCGGCGTCCGTGGCCTCGTTGATGCTGACCACCGAGGCGCTCATCGCCGAGCGTCCGAAGAAGAAGTCGAACCAGGGCGCCCAGGGCGGTCCTGGCGGCGGCGGCGGCCACCAGCACGGTGGCGGTGACGACGACTTCTAGGTCGTTCACTCGCTGACGCAAGTCACGAGGCACGTCCAGTGGCCCGCGGGGTGATCGTCCCGTGGGCCATTTTCATTTTGCACGCGGGCGTGAAACGAGGCCGCTGTCACGGGCAGGACCGCGACGATGTTGCTACGATGGGAAGAATGCGCCCACTCCTTTTGGCCGTGCTGATCTGTGTGGCCTGCGCTGCCCCCCGGCGCGCCGATTCGACCTCGCCCACGCCGGCGCCTGGCGCGCGGATCAAGGACTCCGTGCCCGAGCGACGCGCGTCCCTGAACGCCGCCGATCGGGATCTGCAATCCGAAGGAAACGAGCAACGCTGGGGGTTCGAGGAGGCGCGTCGCCGACGAGAGGCGGCGCGGCGGGGGGACGCGGGCGCGCCCGACGACGGCCCCATCTCTCCCCGGACCTCGAACGGGTCCCTGATCCCCTCGCCGAAGCCGTGAGCGCCTAGAAGCAGCAGCTCAGCTGCCAGCTGCCAGGTGCCGTTCGAGCCTGGCGCGGAGCGCGGCCTTGGGAAGCGCTCCACGAACCTCGTCACGCTTTTGCCCTCGATCGAAGACGATGAGCGTGGGGATGGCCTGCACCTGGAACGCGGACGCCATGCGTGGGTTCTCGTCCACGTTCAACTTCACCACCTTCAAGCGGCCCCTGGTCTCGGCGGCGAGCTGATCCAGCACCGGCGCCATGGTCCGGCAGGGGCCGCACCACGGCGCCCAGAAATCGACGAGGACCGGCAGGGGGGACGCCTCGACCTCTGTCGCCCACTCGGCGTCCGTGACCACCCCTGGCGCTGCGGGGATGAGCGCGGCGTGACAGCGGCTGCACGTCGGCCCCTCGGCGAGGCGCGCACGCGTCACGCGATTCTTGGCCCGACACCCCGGACACCGAAGCAAGCAGGACGATTCGTTCGCCATCTTTGGACTGTAGTCACCCGCACGCGCCCGACCAGCGGCACCCGGGCGGGGAGCGGCTGGTTTTGCCGTCCCGTCGGCGGGCGCGCTGGGTTTCGACGTCTCTTCGATGGCAGGCCTCCGCCGTTTCAGGCAACATGCGGGGCCATGCGGATCGCCGACAAGAAGGCCGTCACCATCGCGTACACACTGAAGGACGACGCGGGAACGATCATCGATACATCGGAGGGGGCCGAGCCCCTCACCTACCTTCACGGCGCGGAGAACATCGTCCCCGGCCTGGAGAAGGCGCTCGAGGGCAAGCAGGCCACCGACGTCGTCCAGGTCGTCGTGGCGCCGGCCGAGGGATACGGATTGCGTGACGAGGGACAGATTCGCAAGGTCCCGCTGCGCAAGCTGCCCGAGGGCAAACCCCGAGTCGGCATGCGCTTCCGCGTGCAAACCGAACATGGGGCGGTCGCGGCGTTGGTGACCGCCATCCAGGGCGACTATGCGACCATCGACGCCAACCATCCGCTCGCGGGGATGACACTGCACTTCGACGTCACCGTCGTCGACGTCCGAGACGCGACGCCCGACGAGCTGACGCACGGTCACGTCCACGGTCCTGGCGGCCACCACTGATGCGGCGTCTCGCGGCCGCTAGTCGATCTCGATGCGCTCGATGACGCCCGGGCAGCGCCAATGGCCCGGATGCCAGCGGTGACGCGGGCCATAGTGCCCTTCAATCCAGAAGCCGCCCCTGCAAGCTGGGGGGCCCGGCCGCCCCACCCGCTCTTCGCGGACGACGCACCCGGGAACGACAGAGACCATCAGCGTCAGAAAGCCCAGCACGGTCACTACAGAAAGACAAGATCGCACGACGTCTCCTGGTTCGATGATTTTACTGCTTACGCTCGTGCAACGTAAGGCGGGAACCAGCGAGCGCAAGCGCGTGACGGGGATACCAACCGTTGGGTGTCATTCGTCACGAGCGGCGCACGAGGTCACGGCGCGTGACCGTCCCCGTCAGCGCCGGCTGCCATAGAGGGCGGCCAGCGCGGCGCCGATCGCCTGCGAGAGCTCCCCCAGCGTCGACGGCAGGATTGTCACCCGCTCGCGCAGGACCGGCCACATGTGCGGGCGGGCGGTGTCGCGAACGATTCGCAGGTACCGCTCGCGGAACACCTCCGTGGTGCTCTCGGGATCCATCAGCCCGCCACCAATCACGACGAACTCGGGATCGAGGGCCATCGCGAGGTTCGCGATGTGCAGACCCATCGCGCGCGCCTGAAAGTCGAAGAGCTCGACGGCCAGCGGGTCGCCTTTCTGGGCCAGGCCACGCAAGGTCAGCGCCTTTTCGCGGGGGCTTTGGTCCGAGCGCGCGAGCGCGTGGTCGGGATAGGAGGGCAGCCTCTCCTCGAGGAGATAAGGCAATCCCGCGAGCGTGGTGTAGAGCTCGACGCAACCCCAGGTGCGGCCGCAGCCGCAAAGATACGGCTTCGCGCCCAGCAGGTGCAGCGGAGCAGCCATATGCGCCGTCTCCATCCCGGCGAGAGTGTCGCCCTGCAGGGGCAAGCCATGCGCGTCGATGTACGCTGACCCCAGCCCGGATCCTGGCGCCAGCATCAGCACGCTCCCGGTCGTCGACCCTCGCACGCGCTGAGCTTCGCCCACGCCGCCGAACGCGCCGTCATTCCCCACCACCAGCGGCATCGCCCGCCCCGCTCGTTGCGCCAGGGCCTGGCTGTAGGCCGAATGAAAATCCCAGCCGTCGAACACCTTCGGTAGGTTCGCCGAATGCCCGAGGACGCCATAGCGCAAGTACGGTCCGGGTATAGCCAACCCCACGCTATTCACTTGATCCCACGTCAGCTGGTTCTCGGCGAGATACTCGGTGATCGCCGCGATCCACGACGCCACCACCGCCTGCGGCCCCTGCTGCGAGTTCGTGGCGCGCTGGTGCAGCTTCGTGGAGATGGTGGTCCCGTCCGCCCACACACCGCCGATCTTGGACATCGTGGCCCCGCAATCGGTACCGATGAAAACCTGGGTGTTCATGCTCATCGGGGCAGTCTAAGCCGATTCCGGCCGGCTTTCAGAAGGGAACCGTGCGGGCCTGGCGTCCCCGCCGTGGGCGAGCCTCAACGAAACAGCCGCGCCGCGAACAAGGCGAGCGTGCTGTAGAGCCCAGCCGGCTCGAGGTGACCGCTGACCTCGGGCGAGCTCACGGTTCCGTGGACGTGGTAGTCGAGGCCGGCGTGCAGGTCCGGGGCGTGGCCCACTTCGATGGTCACGGCCCGCTTCGGCGAGCGAACCGTCACATCGAGCGCGATGGCGCCGAGCGCGGCGCTCCCCGTCTTGGCCGCGGTCGACGCGGAAGCGCGGGGGTTCCGCAGCTCCGGAGGTACGTGAGCGTTGGCGATCACAATCTCGCCCGCGAGCCGCAGCGTGCGCGGTGGCGCTCCGCTCAGCCGTAGCGCGAACGAGGCGCTGTCGATGACGGCCACCGGGGTCCTCAATGCGTGAACGGTTCCGCGCGCCGGCAGATCGACCTCCGCCGGCATCAGGGAATGGGGCTGCAGGCGCAGGTGGCCCGGGCCGTCCGCGGTGCCGCCGATGACGACCGCGCTGTCACCTCCCAGCTGAAGATCGAGCGCGCTGACGACCACCGCCTGGTCGACGATGTCGACGTTTCCGCCAGCGACGCGCACGTGGTTCGCGCCAGGCAACATCGTGAACGTGATTCCGCCGAAGGCCGCGTGCGCCCGCAAGGAGAGTCGGTCGACCGCGCCCGTGAGGCGCGCCGTCACGTGGGCGCTTCCCTCGGCGTCACGGACATAGCCCTCGGCGAAGGGTTCGACCAGTCGGGCGTCGACGTCTCCGGCGAGCGCCAGGGCGAGGTCGGGAGATCGGCCAGGGTTCTGGACGACGCGGCCGCTCACGTTCACGGCGCCGCGTCCGAGGGCGAGGGTCACACCCTCGATCGCCGCTTCGCCGCCCTCCGAGAAAGTCACTCGTCCCGCCGGGGCCCGCACCTCGAATGGCACGTCCTTGAAGCGCGCCCGCAGCGGGGCGCCCACCGACACTTCGCCTCGAAGCGAGCGCGCCACCGCGGCGGCGTCCCCGTTTCCGTCGCAGCCGACGTCGACGTGCAGCCCGCCCTGCAGCGCTTCGACACGGGCGGGCAGGAAGGGGGCGAACGCCGCGAGGTCGAGCTCGCCACGCGCGTGTCCAGTCACGGCGCCGTTCGTTGTGGCGACCGATAGCTCGAGCTCGCCCAGCGACCCGGAGAAGCGGGTGGGATCCAGGCGCAATCGGACGCCGCCCCCGCCCCAGGCCGCGACGAGGTGAGCCTCCCGTGAAACGTGAACCTCCACGGCCGTCGCCGGGCGCGGCGATCGAGGCGCGGGGGTCAGGACCAGGGCGCCTTCGGAGAGACGCGCCTCGACGACGGGGCTGTCCCCGAGGGCGAAGTGGCTGGTGAGGGAACCGGAGACGACCCCGGTGATGGTCACGCCGCTCGGCGACGACAGCTTCTGCCGAGGCGCCGGGCGCGGAAAGGAAGGCAGAAACGGATCGAGCCGCAGGTGCGCGAGCGTCACCGCCACATCGACACGGGGCCTCGGGGCGCCGGCGCCAAGCAGGACGCCGCTGACCTTCACGCCGTCGATCACCTGGCCGACCGCGCGGATCTCGCCCCCCGCTCCCGTGGTGATGGCCAGCGTCCCGCCGCCGAGGGGCGCTCCCCGAAGGCGCGCGCCCGACACGATCACCGCGCCCGTCACGACGGGCGCGGCGCGTGCGCCCGCGAGCCGCAGCCGCGCCGTCACCGCGCCCTCGACGGCGTGAAGGTTGTCGCCACCCGCGCCGCCCGCGGCCAGAGCGACGAGGCCGCGCAGCGGAAATCGCGAAGCGGTGACGTCGAGGCCCAGGGCGCCCGTCAGGTCGACGGTCCCTTGCGCTTTCAGCGAGGCGCCGCTGTCTCCTCGCAACGAAGCGGGCGCCAGGCTGAAGGTCCTGCCTGCGAATCGAAGCGCAACGGCGGGCGGAAGTGTGAACGAATCACCCAACGCTCGCAGGCGTTGGCGCGCCGGAAACCGGACGTTCAGCGACACGTCATCGAACGTGCCCGAGACTTGCGCGCGAAATGACATCGGCCCCGTGACCAGACCCGATCCGGTCAGGCGCTCGAAGGCAACAGCGGACGCATCGACGGTCAGGTCGAATGACGGTGACAGGACCCAGTCTCTCTTGATCGGATCCCACAGCTTCAGGTGGCCGGAGGCGGCGACACGACCGCCGGCGAGGGAGGTCGTCAGCTTCGACAGCTCGAGCGTGCCCCGCGCAAGTCGTGCAGTGGGCAACCAAAGCAGCGCGTCTCCCGGCGCGCGCGGGGGCGGGCTCGTCCCCGTGGCGAGCACGTGCACGATCCGCGGTCCCACGACACCTGGCGCCCTCGCGATGGTCAACGCCAGGGCGTCGATCGCGGCCGTCCTGGCGCCGAGGTCAACGCGCGCCTGCGCGCGCCCATCGACGGCCCCGGCCGCGTCACGCAAGGAGAGGGGCAGGTACGGTCCGGCCCCGAAGCCGTGCAGCGCCAGCGCCGCGCTCGCCTGGAGATGGTCGAGGCGCGCGTCCACCCGCATGTCTCCACCCGCTGGCGAAGAAAACGTTAGCCCATCGAGGGCGAGGCGGCGCGCGGCCGGCTGCGCTTCGAGATGAAAGCCGAGCCGTCGCGCCGAGAGCGCGCCGTACCCGACGTCGAAGCCACGGGCGCTTGCGTCGAGGGTCAACGCCGCCATGGGTCCCGAAAATGTCAGCGCCAAGGCCGCTCCAACGCCGGTGATTCCCAGCTTGGGCGTCCACCCCCGGGCAACGGCGGCCGCCTCCAGGGCGTCGGCGGCATCGGCGATCGTCACGGACAGAGCGATTCCGGAGGGTTTCGAGCGACCGCCCGCGCTGAAGACTCCGGTGAGCTCCCCGTGGAGGGCCGTCGTCGAACGGCCGGTGGTGATGGCGCTCGCGTCGAGCGCGATCGCGTCCGGCGCCTCCTGCGTCGTCGCGATCCGCGCGATGCGGGCGCTCGAGAACGGCAGCACCGCCCGCCAGATCCCGTCGAGGATCGAGATCCGCCCACCGCCGCGGATCTCCCCGTTTGAGACGTCGAACGTGAACAGCGGGTGTCGCTCCGCGTCCTCGCGCAGGCCGAGGTGGCCGACCGCGTGAACGTCCCGCAACGTCAAAGCCCAGCCTGGCAACTCGAAGATGGCGTCGAGACCGTCGATGCGGACGTCCTCGAGCTGGAACGTCGGGCCGCGTCCGCCTCGGCCCTTCTGCGACGGCGCGGTGCCCGCCGCGGACGATCTTTCGTCGGGCTCCGAGGCCGCCAAGAACCCGATCCCCGAGCCGTCCTTCAATCGAGCCATGCGCCAGACGGCGTCCGTGATCCGCAGATCGTGAATCACCACGCGGCGGGGGGTCGCCTGAATTTCGATGGTGCCGACGAGTCGCCGCGCGCGAAGCACCTCCGTCTGGTCCGGATCGGTGACGACGACGTCCTCGAACTCGAGCGGCGCCGGCCGACCGCGCGCGTACGCCCACGCCGCGCCCCAGGTCCAGCTGGCGCGGCCGATCCGGATCTTGCCACGCGTGGCAGGCAGCAACTTCTCGACGACCCAGCCGAAGCGCGCGCCGTCGAGCAGCAGTGGCGCCGCGGCGACGGCGGCGCCCAGACAGGCGAGCATGAGGATGCCGAACGCCCGTCGTGGACCGCGGCGCCTCATCGACGCCAACGCAGCTTGCTCGCCTCGAGGACCGTGACCACGATCAGGCCCGCCCCGAGAGCGATGGCCAGCTCCCGGGGTGCCGGCGGACCGAACTGAAACAGCCGGCGCGTGGCGGGCAGCACGTGAATGCCCACCTGCACCAAGACGGAGCTGCCCACCACGATCAGGAGGCGGGGGTTCGTGAACAGACCGAGGCGCCACAGCGTTCGGGTCCGGCTGCGCGAGGCGAAGGATCGAAACAGCTCGCCGAAGACCAGCGCCGAGAACGCGGCGTCACGCGCGGCCGCGAGCGACTTCGTGCGAAGCGCCCACGCGAACACCGCCAGCGTGACGGCCCCTTGCAGGAAGCCGGTCAACAGGATGTTGGCCCACTCGGCGCGACCGAGGATCGGCTCCGTCGCGGGGCGGGGCGGGCGCTGCATGACGTCGGGATCGCGGGGCTCCATGACCAGCGCGAGGGCCGGCAGGCCGTCGGTCACCAGATTGATCCAGAGCAAGTGAAGGGGCAGGAGCGGCAGCGGAAAGCCGATGATGCCCGCGCCCAACATCACCAGCAGCTCGCCGGTGTTGCCGCCGAGGAGATAGATCAGCGTCTTGCGGATGTTGTCGAAGATGCCGCGGCCCTCCTCGATCGCGGCGATGATGCTGGCGAAGTTGTCGTCCGCCAGCACCATGTCCGAGGCCTCCCGGGTGACCTCGGTGCCCGTCCGTCCCATCGCGATGCCGATGTGGGCCTCTCTCAGGGCGGGCGCATCGTTGACCCCGTCCCCGGTCATCGCCACCACCGCGCCGCGGGCCTTCCAGGCGCGCACGATGTTCAGCTTGTCCTCGGGCGTCGCGCGCGCGTGCACGGACTCGCGGAGGTCCTCCTGCGAGGCGCCCGGGGCCACGATTCCCATCTCGCGCGCGATGGCGGCCGCCGTGGCCGGGTGGTCGCCCGTGATCATGACCGTGCGCAAGCCCGCGGCCTTCGCGGCCGCCACCGCCGCGATGGCCTCGGGGCGCGGCGGATCGGCGATGCCGACCAGCCCCAACAGGGTCAGGTCCTTCTCCTCGGCGCCCGAACCGATGGCCACGGCCAGCACGCGCAGCCCGCGCGCGGCCAGCTCGGCCGTGCTCCGAGCCGCGTCGTCCAGACCCGCGCGACAAAGCGGTTGAAGCGACTCGAAGGCGCCCTTGACATAGAGAACACCGTCGCCGCGGCGCACGGACATTCGCTTGCGCTCGGCGTCGAAGGGCTGCACGGCCGTGCGGGGACGCGCGGACTCGATTTCCTCACGCCGGATTCCGCGCTCGAGGGCCGCCCGCAGGATCGCGATCTCCGTCGGGTCGCCGGTGCCGTCGCGCTCCTGCTTGCCCAGGGTGGCGTCGCAGCAAGCCGCCGCCGCATCGATCAAGGCGCGCTGGTCGTGACCCCACAGCTCGCGCACCGCCATCACCCCCGTCGTCAGGGTGCCGGTCTTGTCGGTGCAGACGACCGTCGCGCTGCCCAGCGACTCCACGGCCGGGAGCCGCCGCACCAGCACGTGCCTCGCGGCCATCCGCTGGACCCCAACCGCGAGCGCGATGGTCACGATGGCGGGCAACCCCTCCGGAACGGCGGCGACGGCCAGTGAGATCGCCGACATGAACACATCCAACCAGGGCTGCTGGCGCGCCAATCCCAGCGTGGCCGTGATCCCGACGATACCGAGGCAGGCGTAGAGCAACATGCGGCCCACCCGCGCGAGCCGCAACTGCAAGGGCGTGTCCTGCGAGCGCACCGTGCCGAGGAGATGCGCGATCTTGCCCAGCTCCGTGCGCATGCCGGTGGCGGTGACCTTCGCTTCGCCGGTCCCCGTCGAGACGGACGTCCCCATGAACACGAAGTCGTGACGCTCGGCGAGCGGCGCCTCCAGCGGCGCCGACGTCGCGGACTTCGCGGCGGGCATGCTCTCCCCCGTCAGCGACGCCTCGTTCGTCGCCAGCGCGTGGGCGCGGCGCAGGCGCGCGTCGGCGGCGACGACGTCCCCCGCCTCCAGGACCAGCGTGTCCCCGGGCACCACCTCCGCGGCGGCGATGACGGTGGCGTGCCCGTCGCGGATGACCCGCGCGCGCGGGGCCGTCATCGATCGGAGCGCCAGTATGGCCCGGTCGGCCCGGTACTCCTGCAGGAAACCCACGAGCGCGTTCAGCACCACGATGACCCCGATCGCGACCGCGTCCGCGACCTCGCCCAGGAAGGCCGAGACGCCGCAGGCGGCGACCAGGAGCCCGATGAGAGGGCTCGCGAATTGCCCGCGCAGGATCACCCATCGCGAGGTCGCCCGTGCGCGCGCGATCTCGTTCGGGCCTTCCTCCGCGAGGCGTGCCGCGGCCACCGCGCCCGACAGCCCCGCCGAGGCGCGGTCCCCACCGGATGCGGCCTCATGAGAAGCCTCAGCCAAACGCTAGTACCTCGGACCCGGCCATGGTTGCCTGGTCATCCTTACCGAGGTAGGGGCGGCGAGCAACGCCTCTTGGGGCAGATGGGGTGGGCTTGGGGGGGCCAGCCGGGCCGTCATCGCCCCCAGGTACGGCCCAGGATCATCTTCACGACGAAGGCGTTGCTGGCCGCGGTCAGGCCCTCACCCACCCCGACGTTCAGCTCGAAGTCACGCACCCCGAGCAGATCGAGCACCTCGAACAGATAGTGTTGCTGCTCGGCGAGCCCGTCGGGCGCGGCGATCGGCCCCACGTCGCCGTAGTATTCGACGCCCAGCCCAATCCGCCCGGCGAGCTTCAAGACCGCGGTCGCGGCCGGCTCGAACGTGACCCGGCCGCGCCGCAGGGGCAGGTCGATGATCGGGTTCGCGGCCAGCAGGACGCGCTCGTCTTCCCACGCCACGATGGGGCGCAGCTCCGCGGCCCACTCGTCGGCTTCGTACGTCTTGGGCAGATAGCTCACCTCGATGTTGAGCCCCGCGCGGAGATGCGGCCGCCAACCGGGCGGTGTGACCAGCTTCGAGCGCAGCTTCACGCCGGCGAAATCGAACTGGCCCGAGGGACGGAAGGCGCCTTGCAGGTATGCCCCCAGCTCCCAGCTCGGCGTCACGCCGTAAGAAGGCTCGAGCGTCACGTGCGCCTGATGATTGGCCGGCAGCTCGGGCGGCGTCGCGGTGGTGCGCCCGCTCGCGACGTCGTTGAGGTGGAGCTCGAGTCCCAAGGCCCGGCGGGCGTTCGCGGTCCCGTCGTAGACCTGGATCTCGAAGGGATCGAGCGCCCGCGCCTCGCCCGCCATCGCGATGACGAGCACGGCGATGACGAAGGCGGCGCGCATCCTGCGCCTATATCTCGTTTGGACGCGGGCGCCAACCCGCAGCCCGCTCGCAGGTGGGCCCTCGCCCGGGGCACGAGTTCGACGTAAAAGGGGTCGCATGTCGCGCTTCTTGGGCCTCGACTCCAGCACCCAGAGCCTGTCGGCGGTGGTGATCGACACCGACAGCGGCGCCGTGGTCGCCAGTCACAACGTCGCGTTCGGAGACCGCCTGCCGGCTTACGGCTCGCCCCGCGGCTTCCTGCCGAACGCCGACCCGACGATCATCCACAGCGACCCCCTGATGTGGGTCGAGGCGCTCGAGCTCTTGCTCGGAGAGCTGCGCGGACAGGGCGTCGACCTGTCGCGCGTCGCTGGCATCAGCGGCGCTGGCCAGCAGCACGGCTCGGTGTACCTGGCACGCTCGTTCGACGACGCGGGGGGCTGGGTGCCGGGCCGGCCGTTGCGCGACCAGGTCGCGCCGCTGCTCAGCAGGCGCACGGCGCCGATCTGGATGGACAGCTCGACCAGCGCCGAGTGCGCGGAGATCGCGGCCGCGGTCGGCGGCGACGCGCGCGTTGTGACGCTCACGGGCTCGCGCGCCATCGAGCGCTTCACCGGCCCGCAGATCCGCAAGTTCTGGAAGCAGAGCCCCCTCGAGTGGGAGCGCACCGTCGAGGTCCACCTGGTCAGCTCGTTCATGGCGTCCCTGCTGGTGGGCCGAACGGCGCCGATCGATCGCGGCGACGGCGCCGGGATGGACCTGCTCGAGCTCGCGACCGGGGCGTGGCATCGCCCGCTGCTCGAGGCCACGGCCCCGGGTCTGGCGGCGAAGCTGCGCCAGCCGGTTCCGTCGGGCACCCAGGTCGGCGCGGTCGCGCCCTACTTCGTCGAAAAGTTCGGTTTCAGGCCGGGGACGCCCGTGGTGGCGTTCACGGGGGACAACCCGAGCAGCCTGGTGGGGATGGGGGCGGCGCTCCCCGGGCGCGTCGTGGTCAGCCTGGGAACGAGCGACACGGTGTTCGCCGCGATGGCCGCGCCACGGACCGATCCGCGCGGCTACGGTCACGTGTTCGGCAACCCGGCGGGTGGGTTCATGGCGCTGGTTTGCTTCGCCAACGGCTCGCTGGCGCGGGAAGAGGTCGCGCGGCGTTTCAATCTGGGCTGGGAGGACTTCGCGCGTGCCATCCTCGCCGAGACAAAGCCCGGGAACGGCGGCAACCTGCTGCTGCCGTTCTTCGCGCCCGAGATCACGCCCCGCTTGACCCGGCCCGCGCCGCGCTGGTTCGGCGCGCCCGAGTTCGTCGCGGGCCGCGACGCCCCGGCGGCAGCGCGGGCGGTGGTCGAGGCCCAGGCGCTCGGCATGCGGCTCCACGCCGGGTTCATCGGCGAGGCGATCGACACCCTGCTGGTCACGGGGGGTGCCTCGCGTAACGCGGGGCTCCTGCGCGTCCTCGCCGACGTCTTCCAGGCGCGGATCGTTCCGCTTCAGGTGTCGAACTCGTCGGCGCTCGGCGGGGCGCTGCGCGCGGCCGCCGCCGTCGAGGGCGCCGCGTGGGAGGACCTGTTCGCGCGGTTCTGTGCACCTGACACGGCCCGCGCGGTCGAGCCCGACCCCGCGACGCGCGCCGTGTACGCGGAGCTGGGCGCGCAACTCGAGCGGCGCGTCGAGGAGCTTGTGACGGCCGGCCTTCCGGCGTAAATTCGCGGGAAATGTCAGCCCCCACGTTCGAATCGCCGTTCTCGAGCATCGAGCCCGTCCGCTATCACGGCGCGGACGCGCAGCCGGCGCTCGGCTTTCGCTACTACGACAAGGACAAGGTCGTTCGCGGCAAGCGGATGGAGGACCATCTGCGCATGGCCGTGTGCTACTGGCACACGTTCGTGTGGAACGGCTCGGATGTGTTCGGCGCCGGGACCTTCGGACGCTCGTGGCATCGGGAGGGCGGCGACCCGGTGCAGCTCGCCGAGCAGAAGGCGGCGGTGGCGTTCGAGCTGTTCGAGAAGCTGGGCATCCCATTCTTCTGTTTCCACGATCGCGACGTTGCCCCGGAAGGGCGAACGCTCGCCGAGACGAACGACATCCTCGACCGCATCACGGAGCGGCTGGCCGGCCACATGGCGCGGACGAAGGTGAAGCTGCTGTGGGGGACAGCGAACCTGTTCTCGCACCCGCGCTACATGTCCGGCGCGGCGACGAACCCGGATCCCGAGGTGTTCGCGCACGCCGCCGCGCAGGTGAAGAAGGCGCTGGAGATCACCCAGCGCCTCGGCGGCGCGAACTACGTGCTGTGGGGCGGCCGCGAGGGCTACGAGACGCTGCTGAACACCGACATGAAGCGCGAGCTCGACCAGCTGGGCCGGTTCATGAACCTGGTCGTCGAGCACAAGCACAAGATCGGCTTCAAGGGCCCGCTGCTGATCGAGCCCAAGCCGCGCGAGCCCACGAAGCACCAGTACGACTACGACACCGCGACCGTGCACGCTTTCTTCCAGCGTTACGGCCTGTCGCCCGCCGACTTCCGCGTGAACATCGAGGCCAACCACGCCACGCTGGCGGGCCACAGCTTCGAGCACGAAGTCGCGTACGCGCTGGCCAACGGCGTGTTCGGCAGCATCGACATGAACCGCGGCGACGCCCAGCTGGGCTGGGACACCGACCAGTTCCCGAACGATCTGAACGAGCTGGTGCTAGTGGTCGCGCGGATCGTGCAGGCGGGCGGCTTCTCGACGGGGGGTTTCAACTTCGACGCGAAGGTGCGCCGCCAGAGCAACGATCCGGCGGATCTATTCCACGCGCACGTGGGGGGCATGGACAATCTGGCGCGGGCCCTCCTCATCGCGGACCGGCTGCTCAGCGACGGCAAGCTCCAGGCGTTCGTCGACGATCGCTACGCGGGATGGAACGAGGGCCTCGGCCGGGACATCATGGACGGCCGGCTGTCGCTCGACCAGCTCGCGGAGCGCGTGCTCACGCAAAAGATCGATCCCAAGCCGCGCTCGGGCCGCCAGGAGATGCTCGAGAACCTCGTCAACCGATACCTCTGACGCGAGTCTTTACGGCAGGGCGAGAAAGCGGAGCAGGGGCGACAACAAGAGGGCCGTCGCGCCTTTCTGCGCCTGGCGGGAGCCGACGACGTCGAGGCCCAGCGCTTGCGCGCGGCGCTCGAACACGCGCTCGAACAGCAGGCCCGGGCCCGCGGCGCGGGTCAGGACGGGCAATGCGGGTCGCAGGCGCGCCACGATGTAACGGTCGCGCAGGATCACGGCGTCGCGACCGGCGGCGATGCGGCAGAGCGCCCAGCCGAGCGGGGCGAGCGCCAGGCGGCGAGAAGCGTCGAGCAAGATCAGCAGCGTGCCATTCGCCTCCTCCGCGCCGCGCAGGAAGGCGCGCCCGCTGACGTTGGCGCGCACGACGCGCAGCTCGGGCACGCGGGCGGCGAGGAGCTCGAGGATCGACAGGCTGTTGTCGCGCGAGCCGTTGTTCAGCGCGAGGATCTCGAAGCGACGGCCGAGCGAGCGGAGGTGGAAGGCGATCGCCTTCACCTGATGTCCGATGCGCTCCTCGTCGTCGTGAACCGCGACGACCACGGAGATCTCGGGGAAGGCCGGCGCGCGGGGCGCCGCATGGACAACGGACTCAGCATGTCGCGACAAGCATCCTCCTGCGATGGAGAGACTCGAGCCAAGCGATTGCATACCGACTAAGCGAGAGGCCAGCGGGGAGGGGCGATTCGCAGCCTCCAGCGCATGGCGCGTTTCATTGAGGATTGCCGGGCCGGCTCGCCATCGCAAGTGTTTTCGCTCGCGCTTCGATCGGTTCAGCCGTACGCGTCGTCGGTCTTCGACGCAGACTGGCCTACATCGTACGGGGCCGGCGCGAGGCAGGCGGCCAAGGCCACGGGGTTGTCAGCGGGGATCAGGCGCAGCCGAGGGGGCGCGTGGGGGAGCTCGCCGAGACCACCCGTCGCCGAGGCGACCACCGGTATCCCCATCGACAGCGCCTCCAGCGTCGCCACCGGCAGGCCCTCGGTGCGGCCCGAGCGCAGGCGCCTGGAGGGCTGAACGTAGAGATCCGCCGCCGCCATCCAGGTCGGGACTTCCTGCCGCGCGACGAAGCCGGGCAAGCGCAGGTCGACGTTCAGGCGTTGCGCCATCGCCTGCAGCCGTTGGCGCTCGGGCCCGTCGCCCAAGATTACCACGGTGGCGGGCGCGGAGGCGGCGGCCCCCGCCAGGGCCGCCGCGCGCACCAGCACGTCGAAGCCCTTCACGGGCACGAGCCGTCCGACGGAGAGCACCGTGCGGTGGTGGAGCCGCAGGGTGCGCCGCGCCTCCATCCGTCGCGCGTGGCCGGCGTCGAACGCCCCGGGAGAGTCGTGAGCGCGCCCCAGGCGGCGCACCATCACCCGGCCCACGCGCCGGCCGGCCAGGCGCGCGAAACGATCTAGCAAATCGTTGCTCGCAAATTGAATATCGGCATCCCCCTCGGCCAGGTGCCGCGCCAGGGAACGCCCACCCGGGAGCCGTTCCAGCAACGCGACGTCGCCGGAATGGGCGTGCGTCGCGAGCGGCAGGTGCGGCGCGCACGCGCGCGCCGCCAGGCCGCACGGCAGCAGCCAGTGCGCGACGATGCGATCCCAGCCTGGCGCGCGCCGACGCAAGCGCTCGCACAGGCCCGCCCAGAAACCCACGGCCTGCAGCCAAACGGCGGGCCCCCCTTGCTCCAGCGCCTCGGGCGCGCCGGCCCCATAGAACAACGCCGGGCCGCGGGCCCCCTGCGCGGGCGGCACACGCCACACGCGCGCGCCCGCGACGCCGGCGACGTCCCCGCCTTCATCGCTCTTCCCATCGCCCGCGGCGATGACCTCGACCGTCTCTCCGCCGGCAGCGAGCGCGCGCACGGCGTCCTCGACGAACGAGCCCGCGAAGTCGCCCGCGCGCCGGGGAAACGACGTCGTGAGCACGCCGACGGTCATGCGGACTCCGAGGCCGCAGCGGCGGACGCGAGGGCCGCGTGCTTTCGCCCGCGCGCTCCGATGCGCAGCAAGAACGCCCGCCCGAGCAGGAACAAGATCGGGTACACGACCGTGGTCAGCCTGATCCCGGAGCGCCAGCCCGGGCCGTAGACTGGCCGCACCGGAACGTCGACGGCGCGTGCCCCGGCGCGCGCCAGGCGGCCGAGGAGATCGTTCGGGTAGCCGTAGCGTGCGAACATCGCCGCCGGATCGATGGCGACCAGCGCCGCGCGCGAGGCGACCGTGTAGCCGCACTGGGAATCGAACAGCCTGTATCCGGTCGCGATCCGCGTGAGCGCCGACAGCACCACGTTGCCGACGAAGCGCGCGGGCGGCATCTCCCGCCAGCAACCCGGCCACGCGAAGCGGTTGCCCTTCGCGTAGTCGGCCGTCCTCGCCAGCACGGGGGCGAGCAGCTGCGGGAGATCCGCCGGATCCATCTGCGCGTCGCCAGCCATGACCGCCGTGGCGTCCGCGCCGAGGGCGAGCGCCCGCCCGTAACCCGTGGCGATCGCGGCCCCCACCCCGCGGTTGCGATCGTGGACCACCACCTCGAGCCCCCGCCGGCCCGAGCGCGCCGCGATCCGGGCAGTGCCATCAGCGCTGCCGTCGTCCACCACGATCACGTGATCCACGAACCCGGGCACGGAGCGAATCGTGCGCGCGATCTTGTCGGCCTCGTTGAAGGCCGGGACCACCACCGCGATCCGGTTTCCGCGTAACACCTGCCCCAAGCCGAACAGACGCCGCCGATTGTGTCAACTTCGATCCACCGGCGTGACAAGTGATTCCCAAAAGCGGCACGACGACCCACGCTCTCCCGCGATGTTCTTGGACCCGAGGGAAAACGGTCCATCGTGCCCAAAACCTTTCTTCGCCTCCCGCCGCCAGCGCGAGCGCAGCCCAGTTTTGCTGGGCGAAGCGAGGGGGGCCCGGGGGTGTGCGAGCGGCAGCGAGCCACATCCCCGAAGATAGACCCCGGCACTTGACTCGGCGCCTCGTCCGCCTATTCTCCGCCGACATGGCTGAAACCAAGTCCGAGCCGAAGGCCCCGAAAGCAAAGCCCAAAGCCCCCGCCGCGAAGAAGCCGGCCGCCGACAAGACCGCGGCCGCGGCGAAGTCGGCCGAGATCGTGTCCAAGCGTGGCAGCTGCACGGCGGAGGAGTGCAGCCGCCCGCTGCGCGCCAAGGGCTATTGCCGCAAGCACTTCCTGGCCTGGCGCCGCGAGAAGCTGGGCGCCCACCACCACTACAAGATCTGCAGCAAGGAAGGCTGTCGCAAGAAGCGCGGGTTCGGTGGGCTCTGCGCCGAGCATGCGGGCAAGGGCGCGCCGGCCGAAGGCGCGGCCTCGTAAGCCCGTCGGGGCGATCGCGGTCGCTTGCAGAACATCGTCGTGAAGGGCGGCACCCGGCTGACGGGTGAGGTGCGCGTCTCCGGCGCCAAGAACGCCGCCCTGCCGATCCTGGCGTCGTCGCTGCTGGCAAGCGGGCGCTCCGTTTATCGCAATGTCCCCGCGCTCGGTGACGTGCGCACCATGGAGCGGCTCCTCGGCGACCTGGGCGCCGGCGTCACCTCGAAGCCTGGCGGCGTCACCCTGGTCGACACGTCGACCGTGAACAACGTCGAGGCGCCCTACGACCTGGTGAAGACGATGCGCGCGTCAGTGGTGGTGCTGGGGCCGCTGACGGCACGATACGGTCGAGCACGGGTGTCCCTGCCCGGCGGGTGCGCCATCGGCGCCCGTCCCATCGATCAGCACCTGAAGGGGCTGGCGGCGATGGGCGCGAAGATCGAGCTCTCGCACGGCTATGTGACGGCGAAGGCGCGTCGCCTGCACGGCGCGACGATCGTCTTCGACATGGTCACGGTGACCGGCACCGAGAACCTGATGATGGCGGCGGCGCTGGCGCGCGGGCGTACCACGCTCGAGAACGCCGCCCGCGAGCCCGAGGTCGAGGAGCTGGCGCGCGTCCTCAACAAGATGGGCGCGCGCGTTCAGGGCGCGGGCACGTCGCTCATCACGGTCGAGGGCGTTGACGAGCTGCAACCCATCGAGCACAGCATCATCCCCGATCGCATCGAGGCAGGGACGCTGCTGGTCGCCGCCGCGATCACCCGCGGCAACGTGCTGGTGCGTGACTGCCTGCCCGAGCACCTGGACGCCGTGATCGCGAAGCTGCGCGGGGCAGGCGTCGAGGTGACGCCCGAGGAGGGGGGGTTGCGGGTCCGCGCGAAGGCGGACCTGAAGCCCACCGATATCTCGACGCAGCCGTTCCCCGGTTTTCCGACGGACATGCAGGCGCAGTTCCTGGTGCTGATGACCCGGGCGAAGGGACAGTCCGTGCTGACGGAGACCATCTTCGAGAATCGATTCATGCACGTCCCCGAGCTGCAGCGGATGGGCGCCGACATCCAGGTCGAAGGCCGAACCGTCATCGTGCGAGGCCCCACCAGGCTGACCGGCGCCGAGGTGATGGCGACGGACCTGCGGGCGTCCGCCTCGCTGGTGCTGGCGGCGATGATCGCCGACGGAACGACGAAGATCCGGCGGGTCTACCACCTCGATCGCGGCTACGATCGGCTCGACAAGAAGCTGCGTTCGCTCGGCGCGGACATGCGCCGCACCCGGGGGCCCATGTGAAGCATCTGCGCGAGCGATCATCGAAGCGGGCGCCCACGGCGCCCGCGGGGAAGCGGGCGCCCGCGGCGCCCGCGAAGCAGCCAACCGGGGCGGCCGCGCGCGCGCCGGTGCGCCTGCTGACGCTGGCCCTGCCGCGCGGACGGATCCTGGACGAGGTGCTGCCGCTGTTCCGGCGCGCAGGGTTCGACCTCTCGGCGGCCGAAAAGTCGCGCGCCGGGCGGCGGCTGATCATCCCGATCGAGGAGGCGGGGCTGCGCGTGTTGATCGTACGCGACACCGACGTGCCGGCGTACGTCGAGGGTGGTGCCGCCGATCTGGGCATCGCGGGGCGCGACGTGCTCGACGAGCAGGGCCGCGATCTCTACGAGCCGATCGACCTCGGCATCGGCCGCTGCCGCATGGTGGTCGCCGAGCCCGACGGGCGCCAGGTCGACGAGTCGGCGCAGGTCCACCTGCGGTATGCCACGAAGTTTCCGGAGATCACGCGGCGACACCTGCAGTCGCGCGGCACGGTCGCCGAGATCATCAAGCTCTACGGCTCCATCGAGATCGCCCCGCTCGTGGGTCTGGCCGATCGCATCGTCGACCTGGTGTCGTCCGGCGAGACGTTGCGGCAGCACCACCTGCACGAAGTGGAGACGATCATGGAGGTGAGCGCGCGCATCTGCGTCGGCCGCGCGGCGGCGAAGCTGTACGGCGATCGGATCGACGCGCTGGTCGGGCGCCTGCGCGCCGTCGTCGGCTGAGCGTCCGCGCGGCGCCCAGCGAACGCCCCGCCGTCAGCGTCCCTGAAATCGCGGCCGCCGCTGGCGAACGAGCGCCCGGTACGCCTCGCGGAAATCCACGCTCTGCGAGCAGATCTGCTGCGCCTGTGCCTCCGCCGCCAGCGCGGACTCGAGGTCCATCTGCCCCTCCCGCTCCAGCATCTCCTTGGTCATGCCGTGCGCGAACATCGGCCCCGCGATCAGCCGCTGCGCCAGCTCTCGCGCCGTCACCAGCAGCTGCTCGCCGGGCACAACGCGGTTGACGAGTCCGTAGCGCTCAGCGGCGTAGACGTCGATGATGTCGCCCGTCAGCAACAGCTCACTGGCGCGGCCCAGCCCCACGATGCGGGGGAGCAGCCAGGTCGTGCCCATCTCTGCGCCCGACAGGCCCATGCGCGGGAAGATGAAGCCGAACCGCGCCAGGTCCGAGGCGATGCGGATGTCGGACGCGACGGCCAGCGCGGCGCCCGCGCCCACGGCCACGCCGTTGACCGCCGCGATGATCGGCTTGCGCAGCCGCCGCATGGCGAGGATCAGCTCGCCGCACAGGCGCACGAACGCCAGGATGTCCGCGTTGCCCATGCGCGTCACCTGCCCGATCAGCTCGTCGATGTCCGCGCCCGAGCAGAAGCCGGCCCCCGCCCCGGTCAGGATCACGGCCCGCACCGCGCTCGCGGGTCGGCTCTCCGACGGCTTGCCGAAGGGATCGTCCTGAAACGAACGGAAGACGTCGCGCAGCTCGCGAAACGTGTCCATCGTCAGGGCGTTCAACGTGTCCGCGCGGTCGAGCGTCAGCGTGGCGATTCCCGACGAGATCTCGATCCGCAACACGGGAGGCGGGGCGATGGTGGCTTCTGGCATTCTCATTCCTTCCATCGACGGCTCGGGCCCGTCAAGTCAATGAACCGGCAGCAGCTGCCGCAGGCGGGCGTCGTCGCGCGCCTTCTCGACGCGGACGATCGCTTCCTGGGCCTCTCCGTCGTCAGGCCGCAAGCTGGCGACCCGCCGATAGGCCTCCTCCGCGCCGTGCATGTCGCCGCGACTCTCCGCCGTCTTGCCGACGGCCGTCCACGTCGCCGGGTTCGTGCCGTCCAGGGCGGCCGCGGTTCGGAATTCGGACAGCGCCCGGGCCAGGTTGCCGCGGGCCGCCTGCGTCTCGCCGGCGATCATGTGAACCTCCGTGACGTTCTGCCCATTTTGCCGCAGCGCCAGCTTCAAGCGCTCGAGCGCGTCTTCGATCTCCGACCACCGTCGCAGCTGGATCACCAGCCGCAGGCGGTGACGCGCGAGCTCGACCGCGAAGGGTGACAGCGTGGCGGCCGTCCGCGCGTGCTCCAGCGCCTCCTCCGGATGGCCCTCTCGCTCGGCCACGTCGGCGAGGGCACCTTCGAAGCGCCCGTCCCGCGGCGACAGCCGCTGCGCCTCGGCCAGGGCCGCCCTGGCCTCGTCGAAACGACCGAGCGCCAGCGCCAGGGTCGCCTTCACGAACAGGCGCTCCTCCTCGGGCACGCCCTTCGTCCCCGCCTCGGCCAGCAACTCGGTCACCTCCGGCTCCGCCTTCCTCGGAACCAGGTAGCGGGCCACGTCCATGATCTCCTCGCCGTCCCCGACCGCCAGGGTTGCGAGCTCGGCGGGTTGATAGCGGTAGGCGTCGAGCTCGGCCAGGACGTAGCTCAACCGATCCGGAGCCAACCGCACGACGTCGCGAAACGTGGACAGCGCCTGCGCCCGCAAGTCGAGACGATAGAGAGCGCGCGCCGCTTGTTCGTATACGGCGGCGCAGCTCGGACAGAGGCGAAGCGAGCGGTTGAGCGCGGCCAGGCGTGGCGAGGCTCCTCCAGGGCGCGCCGGTCGTGCCAGCTCGTCGTACGACTGCAGCAGCGGGAAATAGAAGTCGGTCGGGAATTGACGCCCGCCCTCGACCGCCAGCAGGCGGCGCGCCTCGCCCCGCGGCGCCTCCCGCCAGCGGTCCTCGATCTGATCGGCGCCGCTGCGCGCCTGCGACCAGAGCCCCACCGACAACCCCACCACCACGGTGGCCATCACCACGACGTCACCCAGGCGGGCGGCGTTGCTCCTGGTCACGACGCCGTCGGACCTTCCCCAGGTGCGCCCCACCATCACGCCCGCCACCGCAGCGAACGGGAGCCGGATCCCCATGGTCTCGAGGCCGAAGTCGACGAGGTTGTGCGCCAGCACCGCCACCAGCCCCGCCGCCAGGGCCCCCCCGATGTAGTCGCGCCGCGAGGGCAAGCGGCGAAACAGCCACACCGCGGCGATGCCGAACAAGGCCATGCCCGGCCAGCCGATGTCTATCAGCAGCTGCAATGGTCCATTCTCGACGAACTGGAAGCGCGAGTTCTGCGACAGCGTCTTGTAGGCGGGATAGACCCGGTCGAACGCGTGGCGGCCGATGCCGAGCGGATGGTGCAAGACGATCGGCCAGCTGTCTCGCCAGACGATCGTCTTCTCCGTGCCGCCGGTGAGGTTGGTCTTCGCCAGCTCGTCGAGGACAGGGGCGGCGCCGAGCGCGACCGCCACGCTGACGAGACACGCCAGCGCCCCCACGCTCCAGGCGACGGTCCGGGCCCATGGACCCGCCCCGGACCCGGGGACGTCGAGCTGCCCGCTGCGATCAGCGCGCAAGCGGAGCGCGACGAAGACGGTGCCGCCGGCGAAGAGCGCCAGGAACGAGCCCCGCGACAGGGTGGTCAGGGCGGCGGCCGCGTTCAGGGCGGCCGCCGCGTACCAGCCGATCCGAAGCTCGGCCTCCGCGCCGAGGGCCAGCGCGAGCGTGGCGAACGCGGCCAGCTCGTAGAACTCGGCCGAGTGGTTCGGATTGATGAACGGACCGGGGAACACCGCACCCCATACGTTGAACTGCCCGTACAGCCTGTCGATCCCGGCGAGCCGGTGCACGATGCCGTTGACCACCCCCAGCAAGCCAGAGAGCGCGATGGCCTTCAGGAACAGCCGGCGGTGGCGCCGGCGGCTGGAGAAGTGCAGGGCCAACAGAAACACGACCAAGGTCGCGGCGGCGGTGCCCACCTCGGCGCTGGTCGACACCGGATCGAGGCTGAGCGGCCACGCCGTGGGCGTACCGTCGGGCGCGTTCTCGAGCAGTGTGCTTCCCGCGGGATCGATCACGCGCCGGACCCGCATCGGTATCGGAATCATCTGCACGAGCGGCAGCAGCACCAGCAAGAGGAAGAGGATCGAGAACGCCTTGCCACGCAGCCCGCCGTCGCTCATCCGCTCGCCGGCGAGGGCGAGCAAGAACGCCACGGACACGGCCGCCAGGATGGCGCTGACCGCGGGCCTGTGCACCGACCCCGCGAGGAGGGGACAGACCCCCACGGTCAAGGCGAGCAGCCACGCGCTGGCCCTGCGAAAGCCGCGGCTGACTGACCCGCCGGCCGCGGCCGATCGCGACCGGGACGCCGCGGCGGTGGGGGTATCTCCCTCAGATGTGTTGTTCGCCAAGAGAGAGGACCTCGGACCTCCGTCCTGCCCTACACGACGACGACGACAATGGAGGGCACGGGGCGCCAAAAAGTTTACATGGGTGGCCGGGGCGTCACAAGAACCTGCGGTCAGAAGGGTGCCGTATCGTTCTGTTGTATCGTTTCTGGGTTGAGGCTGGTTCACGTCCTGACCGTTTCCAGCTCGCTGGATTTCCTGCGGGGCCAGCTGCGATACATGGCTGGACGCGACATCGACGTGCATGTCGTCGCCGCCCCGGACGCCGACACCTTGACGACGTTCGCCGCCGCCGAAGGCGCGACCGCCCACGCGGTGCCCATGACGCGCGCGATGACTCCCCTCGCGGACGCGCGCGCGTTGTGGCGCCTCCTCCGCCTGCTGCGCCAGCTCGCCCCCGACGTGGTCCACGCGGGCACCCCGAAGGGCGGCTTCCTGGGAACGGTCGCGGCGTTCGCCAACGGCGTCCCCGTGCGCATCTATCACATGCACGGAATCCGCGGGATGACCGCGGCGGGATGGCGGCGGCGGGTGTTGATGGCGACCGAGTGGTTGGCGTGCCGCCTCTCGACCCGGGTCCTGTGCGTGAGCGCCTCCACGCGCGACACCGCGATCGCCGAGGGCCTCTGCCCACCGGGCAAGATCGTCGTCCTCGGCCCGGGGAGCTGCAATGGCGTCGACGCCCGCGGGCGCTTCGATCCCGATCGCATCGACGAGCGAGCGCGCGCCGGTGTGCGCGAGCGGCTGACCCTTCCCGCGGGGGCGGCCGTGATCGGTTTCGTGGGACGCATCGTGCGCGACAAGGGGATCGTCGAGCTGGCGGCCGCCTGGGAGGCCTTGGCGGCGGGGTTTCCCGATGCGCACCTGGTGATCGTTGGCCCGCTCGAACCAGAGGATCCTCCGCCCGCCGGGGTCATCGACGCGCTCCGCGCGCATCCGCGCGTGCGCTTCGTGCCGCCCGTCCCCGATCCGGCGCCCTACTACGCCATCATGGACGTGGTCGTGCTGCCCACGTACCGCGAGGGCCTGCCGACCGTGCCGCTCGAAGCGGCGGCCATGCGCCTGCCGGTCGTCGCGACCCGCGTCCCGGGTTGCGTCGACGCGATCGTCGACGGGGTGACCGGTACCCTGGTGCCAGTGAGGTCGGTGGCGCCAATCGTCGAAGCCGTCGCCGCTTACCTTCGTGATCGCGAGCGCGGTCATCGCCACGGCTCGAACGGCCGCGACCGCGTCCTGCGCGATTTCGCGCCCGAGGCGGTGTGGGCCCGGGTGTTCGCGCTGTACGAGTCGCTTGGGACCCGAACGGCACCTCAGGGGCCGGGCCCGTGGCGAGGCGGGTCCGAGGTCTGCTAGGTTCCTCGCATCATGAGCTTGGATTCCACTCGGCAAGCGGAGATCCAGGAAGAGGCGCGGGCGTTCGATCGCCGGATCGAGGAACGCTCGAAGGCTGGCTTCATCCCCGACCTTCGCCGGGCCGTGCGGTGTGAGTACTTCTACAAGAGCTTCTGGCGGGATCCGGAGTTCATTCGCATTTACCTGGGCCCGGTGATCGACGCCTACCTCGAGCTGATCGACCGCCACGTGGGGGCGGGGGCGAAGATCCTCGATGTCGGGTGTGGCGCCGGCTACATGGCCCTCGAGCTCGCGAGGGCCGGCCACCACGTGAAGGCCATCGACATCGCCAGCTCGTGCATCGAGACGGCGAAGCGGACGCTGGCCGACAATCCGTACAAGCAAGGTTTCGGTTCACTCGCGTACGAGGTGGCTTCCTTCGAGGAGGTGGAGGGAGAGTACGATGTGCTGCTCTTCTCCGGGTGCCTGCATCACCTGCCCGACGCCGAAGCGGCGGTCCGCAAGGCGTTACCGCTGCTGCGCGAGGGGGGCACGCTGCTGTGCTGGGAGCCCTGCCACGAGGAGTGGCGCACCGACGACGCTGCCCAGGTGGCGCTCGTCCGCGGGATGCTGGCGACGGCGGGACTCTGGTACGAGAGGCCGGACGCGCTCGGAATCGACGATCCGGCGGGTCTCTGGCGCCTGGTCGGAGACATTCACGAGGAGTACGTGGAGGAGCGGGACAAGAGCGAGGCGGGCGGGCAGTCACCGCACGACAACGAATCGAGTGGACGCGAGATCCTGACCGCGCTCCGTCGCTATTTCGTGGAGCTCGACTATCGACCCATGACCTCGTTCATCTATCGAGTTCTCGGCGGTATTCGCGGCCCGGAGGACACCGTCAGAGATCTTGCCCGTTTCCTGGCGAGGTACGATCGCGTCGGCGTGGACAGAGGGTTTCTCCGCCCCAACAACTTCATCTTCATGGGCCGGATGCTGCCGCGCTAGCGTCCGTTCTATCCCCACCCCAGAGACTCACGATGTGCGGAATCGCCGGTATTCTTGCCCGCGACGAGGCGACAGTTCGTCGGGCGGTCCCCGCGATGATGGCGACGCAGCATCACCGTGGTCCGGATGACGCGGGTCAGGCTTACGGGAAGCTCGGGGACCTCGTCGTCGGCCTCGGTCATACCCGCCTATCGATCCTGGACCTCTCACCCGCCGGACATCAGCCGATGGTTCACCCGGCCTCGGGCGATCGGCTGATCTTCAACGGCGAGATCTACAACTTCGCGGCGCTGAAGGCCGAGCTCGAACGACGAGGTATCACATTCCGAGGCCACAGCGACAGCGAGGTGCTGTTGAATGCCCTGGTAACGTGGGGCCCCGCGTGTATCTCCCGCCTCCAGGGCATGTTCGCGTTCGCATTCCATGACGTGCGCGCGAACCGGCTGATCCTCGCGCGTGACTCGATCGGCATCAAGCCCTTGTATCTGGCCGACCTTCCCGGCGGCGGTCTGGCTTTCGCCAGCGAGGTCAGGGCCATCCTGGAGACGGGACTCGTTCCACGCCAGGTCGATCCCCGGGGCGTCGCGGGCCTCCTCGCTTACGGCGCTGTCCAGCGACCCAGCACCATCTTTCGAGGCGTTTCCGACCTTGCGCCGGGCTGCTTCGAGATCGTCACGGGGGCGGGCGGCGCCGCTGGCCGGCGCCTCGAGCGCTTCTGGGCGCCGCCCGCGGTCGACCGGAGCGCCACGCTGTCGGCGGCGATCACCGCGGTGAAGACCACCGTCGATGCCGCGGTGAAGGATCACCTGATCAGCGACGTGCCGGTGGGGCTGTTCCTCTCCTCGGGACTCGACAGCACCATCCTCGCCGCCGTGGCGTCACGCCACGCCGCGCGCCTGCGCAGCTTCACCGTCGGGTTTTCCGACGATCCCGACCTGAGCGAGCTCGCGCTGGCCGGGGAGACCGCCCGGTTGTTCGGTCTCGACCACACGCCCATCGAAGTGACGAGCAAGGACGCCGAGGCAGCTACCGTCGCATGGCTCTCGTCGCTCGACTTGCCATCGATGGACGGCTTCAACGTGTTCCTCATCTCGAAGATGGTGCGGGCCCACGGAATCAAGGTGGCGTTGTCCGGCCAGGGCGGCGATGAGCTGTTCGGGGGATATCCGAGCTTCATGGACGTGCCACGCCTGCATCGTTGGTTCCGGGCGGCCCGCCTGTTCCCGCGGGGACTGCGACGAACATTCGCCCGCGCCGCCACGATCGGACGGCCCCGCACTATCAAGGCCAAGGCCCTCGACCTCGCGTCGTGCGATGGAAGCTTGCTTGGCCTCTACCTCGCCAGAAGGCGGGTGATCGCGCCGCCGGCGCTCAGGGCATTGGGGCTGGATCCCGCCGCGCTGAGCCTGACGGAAGACTACCAGGCTCCCGAGGGCATCGACCCCGAGCTCCTCGTCGGAGCGGACCCGGTCACTGCGGTCTCGAGGCTGGAGACGCGATTCTACTTGGGCAACATGTTGTTGAGAGATGGCGACGTCAACGGGATGAGCCATTCGCTGGAGATCCGCGTTCCCTTCTTGGATCAGCGGCTGCTCGACCTCCTGATGCCCCTGCCCGGGGCGATTCGCCTGCCGCACGGGCGCGCAGACAAATACCTGCTTCGGCGGGCGTTTCCCGAGCTGTTGCGCCCCGCGCTCCTGCGGCAAGAAAAGCGGGGCTTCACCCTGCCGATGGGTAGCTGGATGCTCGGCCCATTGCGCGAGCTTTGCAACGAAGGCCTGACCGCGACGAAGGCGCTCGGGCTGCTCGACGGCGCGGGCGTCGACGCCACGTGGGCGGCATTCGCTCGGGCGCCTGGGGGCTCCGCGTGGTCGCGCGCGTTCGCGTTGTGCGTCCTCGGACTCTATCTCCGAGGAACCAGGGCCTACGCTTGAAGATCGTACACGTGGTGCTGACGTTGGATCCGGCCGGGGGGGGGCCGCCCCAGGTGGCGGTTCGGCTGGCCGCGGCGCAGGCGGCGCTGGGGCACGACGTCCACATCGTCTTCTACGCAACCGCCGCCGCCCAACCCCGTGTGGACCAGCAGCTTGCACGCGTCCCGCATCGAGAGAAGCTTTGCCTTCATCCGGTGCCCGATCCCGGACGGTACGCGAGACTCCTCGGTCGGAGCGGAAGACGCACGCTGCGCGAGACCTGTCGCGACGCGAGCTTCGTGCACATTCACGGCGTGTGGGGGGGCCTACTGCGGGCCGCTGCCGACGTGGCGCGGGATGCGCGGGTGCCCTACTGCTTCAGGCCAGCGGGCATGCTCGATCCCTGGTGCCTGGCGCAGAAGGCCTGGAATAAGAAGCTGGCGCTGGCGCTCGGTTACCGAGCGGCGCTGAACGGCGCTTCCTTCATCCACACCTTGAACGACGACGAGAAGCGCCTCATCGGACCGCTGAGGCTCGAGGCCCGGAGCATCGTGATGGCGAACGGGGTCTTCATCGAGGAGATCGCGCCCTTGCCCTCGCCAGGGACGTTCCGATCGTCCCGTCCCGCGCTGGCCGCCGCACCGTTCATCCTGTTTCTGTCCCGGCTTCACCACAAGAAGGGCCTCGACTTGCTGGTGAATGCGTTCGCCATCCTGGCGTCAGTCCACCGCACGGTGCGCCTGGTGGTGGCCGGCCCCGACGATGGGGCCGGCGGGGACCTCGCGGCGCAAGTGGCCGCCACCGGATTGGGGGACCGGGTCGACGTCATCGGCCCGCTCTACGGGCGCGCGAAGATCGCGGCGCTGGTGGACGCTGCGTGCTTTTGCCTTCCCAGTCGACAGGAGGGGTTCTCCGTCGCCGTTCTGGAGGCGATGGCGTGCGCTGTGCCCGTCGTGATCTCGGAGGCATGTCACTTTCCCGAGGTCGCCGAGGTCGGTGCCGGGACCATCGTCCCGCTCGACGCCCCAGCGCTGGCGAAGGCTCTCGGCGACGTGGTGGCGGACCCGGGGAACGCGGCCCGGATGGGCGCCGCCGGCGCCGCCCTCGTGCGCTCACGATACACGTGGGAGGCGATCGCCGGTCAGAGCTTGCGCTTCTACCAAGAGGCGAGTGGCCGGTCCCCTGCATCGCGCCCCGGAGCCTGACCGGCTGGGCCGCGGCCACCGATCATCCGGGAGGCCGCGCGGCGCTCGCGGCGCGCAGTTCCTTGATGGCCTCGATCATTCGGCCCGCCACGCTCCCCACGTCGAATTCGGCGCGCACGCGCCAGGCCTCGTCGCGGGCTGACATGGCCACTGCCGCGTAGTGGCCGATGAACGCCGTCAATCCCGCGGCGATGGCCACGTCGTCGGAACCGTCGGCAATCCTGATGCCCCCGTAGCGCCCGGCGGAGCTGGTGGCCGCGCCCACCGCCGGCGTCGCGAGGACGGGCAGCCCCATGCCGAGCGCCTCGGTCACCACGTTGCCCCACGGCTCGTATCGCGACGGCAGGACGAGGGCGTGGGCGCTCGCCAGGTAGGCGCCCAAGGCGGCGTGGGCGACCGCGCCAACCAGACGCACGCGGGCGGCCGGCAGGCGGACCGCGAGCTGCTCCAGGTGCGCCCGCTCTGGTCCGTCGCCCACGATCGTCAGGTCGACCCGCTGCCGCAGCTCATCCCGATCGACGGCCCGAATCAGGCTCTCGATGTTCTTCTCGGGGCTGAGGCGCGCGATGGCCAGGAGATGGAAGCGCCCGCTCGCTGGGTCGAGCGGCTCGGCCCGGGGCGCGCCCAGCTCGTCGTAGTCCACGGCGTAAAAAGGGAGTGTGCGCAACTTGCGGAAGCCGAGCAGACGAAACGCCTGTTCGTTCGAACGACCGAGTGTCCAGGCCTCCGTGACGAACGGGGCGATCGCCCGGTAGAACAGCAGCCGCGCCCATCCGCGCGGACCCTCGGGAAACACGTCCGCCACGTTGGTGTCCGCCACGAACACGACCGGGCATCGGGGCGACCTCCGCACCAAGGCCTGTATCAGGGCCAGCTTGGAGCGCGTTCCGAACAACAGGATCGCGTCGGCGTCGGCGGTGTTCATCGAGTGCAGGAGCTGCCCGGGTGTCATCCGCCCCCAGTCGTGCGCGGTCGCCCCACCGCTTCGAAACGACTCGTGCGCGTAGGTCGCGCGGATTTGGCGCTCGTCGGGAGGGTTGTGAAAGACCTCCAGGCGCACGCCCGACTGCTGCGAGATCCGGCCGAACAGCTCCCACGTGTAGCTGGAGACGGGACCCGCGAGCGCCAGCCAGCGGCGGCCGAGCGCCGAAGGGTCCGCCAATCCCGAGGCCAACGTCGTCCCTTCTTCGTGCTTCATTACGTAAGACCCCGAGGAGCACCCTCAGACGGCCGTCGATGACTGGTGAACGGGCGCTCCACCAAGAAATGGAACAACCAGGCAATCAGGACGCACAGAAGGATACCGAGCGCAGCCCAGCCGAAGTGCTCGGGGAGCGTCCCCCCCCTCGCCTTGGTCAGGCAGCCGCCCATGAACACGAGTATCGGGAAATGGATCACGTAGAGCGTATACGACATCGCGCCGAGCGGACGCAGGCGCGCGAGACACGAGACCACGCGGGAGCCCCGTGCAACCCACCGACCGAACGAGCCTTGGCCGCCGGACGAAGCCACGCGTCCGCTCTCCTTTAGACCCAAGCACGCGGCGAGCATTCCAGTGAAAGCGAAACCCAGCACGATGGCCTGCGCGTTGGGGTCCCATCGCCAGAACGGAAGCGCCAGAAACGACAGGGTCAGCATGCTCAACCGCCCGTACCCGAGCCCCAACCGGCCAGCGAAGCGCTCCGCGAGCAGCGCACCCAACCACCAGACAATCATGAGCTCGAAGACGCCGCGCAGCCACAACAGGGAAGCGGGCCAGATCGGAGCGAATCCGATCGCGGAGAGCGCGACCAGCGCAATCGTGGCCGCCTGCCACGATCGACGCGCGATCGCGAATACGGCGGGGTAAAGTAGATAGAAGTAGGCCTCGTAGTTCAGCGACCAGAGTGGTCCGTCGGAGCCGAAGACGGGGTTGGTGATGAAGACGAGATTGCGAACGGCCGTCGTCAGCCGATGATCGAAGCCCAGCCCTCCGTCGAGCAGCAACGGATAAAGTCCATGATGGAGAGGAAGTCGAAGGCGTCTTCCCCAGGTATCGAGGGCCCAAGTCAACAGCAGGGCGAGAAGGAAGGGCGGATAGAGGCGTCGGGCCCGACGGACAAGATAAGGCCAATAGTCGAAGCGTACCCGCGGCCCCTCCGCGAGGGCGCGCCTCGCATAGCCGAGATGAATCACGAAACCGGACAGGACGAAGAAGAAGATCACGGCAGCGTTGCCCCATCTGAACGCGGACGCGAGGAGGACGAGCGCCTTTCCAACGCGACCGTAGTCATCGGGGTGGTGCAGATAGCCCTCCGAGTACCCTTCCCACAGCAACCAACGCGCGTGCCCTATCAGGACATACAGTGCGGCCAGCCCCCTCAGCCCGTCCAGGAACGCGAGCTCGGAGGGCGGCGGCGCGCTCCTCGCCGACATATTCCGCGGTTCCCCACGAGAACGTGGTCCGCTCCACGCGCCTTCTCGGAACCGCCGAACGGCGAGGGAAGCGTTGGGCGACAGCAAGATAAGGCGAGATCCTTTGGTCGGAAGGTAGCGGGTTGGAACGTCGCCGACTGTACCAGCCTGCATCTCGGCCGTCACCCCGAGCGCGGGTAGGGACGCTCGGGGAGAATCGAATTGAACAGCGCGGCCCAGCGGAGCGCGACCACCTTCTGGCTAAAATGCGCGTGGCCGGCGCGAAACGCGTTCAGGCGCTTCTCCAACAGATCGGCCGGGCGGTCGGACAGCCCTGCCAGGGCGGCCGCCAGGCCGGCGGTGTCCCCCGGCTCGATCACCCAGCCCGCGTCGTACCGTCGCACCGTGTCCGCCAGGTCGGACCCACGCGGGCAGATGGCCAGGATGGCCTGACCGGCCACCATGGCGCTGTACGTCTTGCTCGGCATGACCACTCCCTCGGCGCCTCTCCTCAAGGTCACGAGCGCCACATCGGCTGCCTTCATCGCAAGCGTCCAGTCCTTCTCTCCGAGGCTCTCGCCGAACAGGACGCGGTCGCCTGTGTTGGTGTCGGCGACGGCCGCAGCGAGGGCGCGAAAGCCGGCGCCGTGGCCTCGAAACTCGAGCGTCGATCCGGGTGGGAGGCCGCCCTGAACGCAGGCGATCACCGTGTCCGTGTCGTGCATCCTGCCGAGGTTGCCGCAATAAAGGATGCGGACACCACCGCGAGCTCGGCGCGGCTCGGGGCGCGCCGCTCGGAACGGCTCGGCATCCGCGCCCACCGGGATCACCGTACTGTTTGGAATATCACCGTAACGCCTCCGGGCGTGGGCCAACAATCCTTCGCCGAGGAATACATTCGCGGCCGCCCGCTCAAAAGTCGACCGGGTGAGACGGCCCAGCCATCGCTCGACGCTTCCGCGTGACTGAATCTTTGCGCCCGCGGTCAACACGTCGGGGAACAGATCGAAGACCCAGTGCACCACCGGCACCCGGCGCCCGCCAGCAGACCGAAGCGCCACGGCGGGCGCGTAGAAGGTGTTCGTACAAACGACGATCGCGGCAGGTGGCGGTTCGCGACGGATGCGTCGACGGAGGCTTCGCACATAGGAAATGTACGAGGACCAGCGCAAGCGAAAGCGGGCCGACAAAGTCGCCGCCTGGCGGTAGGCGTCCTCGCTCACCTCGAACCGGTGACGGACGTCCCAGCCCAAGGCGCGCAGCTCCCGAAGCAGCCCGCGCGCGAATGTCCCGAGCTCGACGGAAGACCAAAACTCTATGGACGAGCTCACATCCTCTCCTGGCGTGCAGCGGGGGATGAACCTATCGGTGAACGCCCGACGGGGAAAGCCCAATCGGCGCGCGCGCGCCGACGGAGCTGGGGTACGCCGCGAGTCCTCGCCGGCCGGTGTTAAGCTCGATCACCCATGGATGACTATGCCCAGGCGCTGTTGATCGACGCCGCGACGGTGCTCTCGTGCATCGCGCTGCTCGCCCGCTACGGCGACCTGCGCTTCTCTCATCCCGCGACGCCCTACATCGTCTTTCACCTGCACACCGTGACGATCCGCCTCGCGGGCCTGCTGAACGGAGCCGATGCGCTTTTCTCGCGCTGGTCCGGCATGTACGAGCCCGTCAGGCCCGAGGAGATCGCGCGCGCCGCCCTCTACTGCGATCTGGCATTCTGGTCGGTGACAGCCGTCTGGATCCTGGCGAAGACGCGATTCCCACCCGCCTCCCAGCGCTCGGACGTGATGATGCTGGAGCCGCGCATCCTGCGGCCCGTCCTCTTCGCCTCGCTGATCGGAGGCATCGTGGGGCTGAGGATCGCGGCTCAAATCCCCGGCTTTCAAGTGTACGATGGCCTGAGCCAATCGACCGACTGGTCCGCGAGCTCGTACCTGTTCATCCTGCCCTCTTGGTTCGGACTGGCGGTCCTCGGGCACATCTACTACTACGGCTTCCGCTGGTTCACCGGAGTCTTGCTTGCCGGCTATCTGGTGATCATGGCCGTCCAGGGTGGCTCGCGGTACCGGGTGATCGTCGGACTGCTGCTCGCGGTCACCATCTGGGTCGAGCGGCGAAACCGCCGCTGGCCGCCCAAGTCGATGGTGCTCGGCCTGACCCTGGCAGGGGTGCTGTTCTTCCCGATGAAGACCATCGGGACCATGACCCAAAATGGCGCCGACCTCTCCGAGATCTCGGATGCGATCTCCGATTCGGTCTCGGAGGCCGCCGAAGGATCGGCCGCAGATCACTTGTTCCTGGATGAGTTTGCGTCTGCGCTGACGCTGCTCGATCTGCAAGGAAAGAAGTATTACGGCTCGATCTACATGCCGCTGTTGACGCTCATGGTCCCGCGGGCCTGGTGGCCGGACAAGCCGCGACTGGCCGGGTTCGTCATCGACATATCCACCGGAACGCGCCCTATGGGCTCGGGCGGCATGATCACCACCTACCTGGGAGAATCCTATGCGAACTTCGGCCTCGCGGGAATCTTCCTGATCCCGCCGTTTCTCGCGTTCTTTCTGGCGCGTTTTCAGCGCTGGGCCCGGGCCAGGCCCTACAGCTCCGTGTTGCGGTTTTCGTATGTCGTGCTGTCCGTGAACCTGATTCAGGTTTATCGCGACGGGCTGCAGTCGATCATCGTCTTCACGTTCGTGAACATGATGCCGCTCGTGGTCATCGTCCTTGCTCACGTCGCCCAGTTGCTCGTCCGCAAGCGCCGCCACGTCGGCCTGCGCATCTTCGACCAGCAGCATCTGACGCAGCCTCCCCGCGAAGCCGAGAGCTGATCGCGGCTAAAAAACCGCGCGATAGCGTCATCCAACGGGCGCCAGAATTTTTCGTACGTGCTCCGCCACCGCCAGCGAGGCCGTGAGGCCGGGCGACTCGATGCCGAAGAGGTTCACCATCCCCGGAACACCGAGCTCCCTCGGCCCATGGATCACGAAGTCTTGCATGGGGCTGCCGGAGGGGCCGAGCTTGGGACGAATCCCCGTGTAGCCGGGAACCAGCCGGTCGGCTTCGAGGGCGGGATAGTACGCTCGGATCGCTTCATAGAACGACGCGGCGCGAGTCTCGTCGAAGCTGTAGTCGATGGCGTCCACCCAGCTGACGTCGGGACCGAAACGGACCTGGCCAGCGAGGTCCAGGGTGGAATGAATGCCGAGACCGCCGGGCGCCGGGACGGGATAGACCAGGTGGCGAAACGGGGCAGAGCCGGCGAGCGTGAAATAGTGACCCTTCGCCAGGAAGCTGGCCGGGATGGTGCTCCGGGGGATGCCCGCGATGGATCGCGCAACGTCTTGAGCACGCAGCCCCGCCGAGTTGACGACCGCCCGACACTGCACAGAGACGGGGTCGGCGCCGCCGACGTCCAGCACCACCCCATCGCCGCCCACATGGCCGGAGAGCACGGGAGCGGCCAGGACGACCCGCGCGCCCGCGGCCTCGGCGTCGCGACGGAGCGCGGTCATGAACTCGTGGCTGTCCAGGATCCCCGTCGACGGGCAATGGAGGCCGCGCACGCTGCGCACCTCGGGCTCGAGCGCTCGAACCTCCCCTTCGTCGAGCCAGATGAGATCGTGCACGCCGTTCTTCTCTGCTTGAGCCTTGATCCCCTCGAGAACGGCGATCTCGTGAGCGCGCGCGGCAACCACGATCTTCCCTGGTCTCGCGAAGGCGATGTCGTTCGCCCGGCAGTAGTCGTAGAGCATCTCCCGCCCGGACACACACAGGCGGGCCTTCAGCGAGTCGGTGCGATAGTAGATTCCCGAGTGGATCACCTCGGAGTTGCGGGAGCTCGTGTGCATACCTGTAGCTGCTTCCGCCTCCAGGATGACCACCTCCCGGCCGCTGCGCGCGAGGCTCCGGCCGATGGCCAGCCCGATGACCCCTGCGCCGATGACGGCGACGTCGACGCGCGCGTCGATCGCGGCGACCAACGCTACTTCCCGACCCACCTGAGGTCGGCGTCGAGCAGTCCGCGCTGCCGGAGACCCTGAACGGTGCGCAGTCGATAATATCGGGGCCCCAGCCAGACATCCTTGGTCAGCCCGGCCTTCTTGTAGCCCTCGTACAACTCCTGGATACCCTGGCGCAACGTCCAGGTCGTCCGAAAGCCCGGTAGCCGCTTCTCGATCTTGCTGAAGTCGACGCGGTAGTCGCGCAGGTCGGCGGAAGCTCCAGGAGCAAAGGCCAGCTCACAGTCGGGCACCACCTCGGCCACCATCTCCGCCACCTGGCGGATGCGGAAGTTCTCGCTGGTCGCGCCGACATTGAACGCCTGGTTGTGAATTGCATCTCGGGGCGCGGCGAGGGATGCCACGAACGCCGCGATGATGTCCCGAATGTGAACCAGCGGCCGCCAGGGGGTGCCGTCGCTCTGCAACAGGACCTTCCCCGTGGTCACCGCGTGACCGACGAGGTTGTTGACCACGATGTCCGCGCGCAGGCGGCGCGAGATGCCGTAGGCGGTCGCGTTGCGCAGATACACCGGCGAGAAGCGCTCGTCCGCGAGGCCCGACACCTGCTGCTCGACGGCGACCTTGGACTGCCCGTACGGGGTGACCGGATTGAACGCGGCGTCTTCGGCGAGAAAGCCCGTCCCACCCGCGCCGTACAGGCTGCACGACGACGAGAACAAGAACCGCCTCACCCCGGCTTCCTTCGCGGCGCGCGCCAGCCTCACCGACGCGTGCAAGTTGATGTCATAGGTGATCTTCGAGTCGAGATCCCCGAGCGGATCGTTCGACAGCGCCCCCAGATGGGCGACGGCGTCGAAGCCCCTCAGGTGCTCGGGGGTGACGTCGCGCAGGTCGATTCCCAGGCTCGGCACCTGGTCGGGGGGAGCTTGAAAGTCACAGCCGTCGAAGAAACCCGTGTCCAGCCCGACCACGTCGTGCCCGGCCGCGCGCAGCACCGGAACCATCTCCACCCCGATGTAGCCGAGGTGCCCCGTGACCAGGACTCTCACGCTTCAGGCTCCGCTCGAGCCGGATGATTCGTTCGCACGTCTGGCACTGCCGAGTCGACTTCGCTGGGTTCTTTGTCCACGTGTTTCGCGCAGTATAGCCATTGCTCCGAGACGTCGTCCAGGCGACCGCGGTCCATCAATTGATGCACCCGGAGGCGTTCAGCAGCGCGAACGCGCGCGTGAACGACCCCGAGACGTCGACCTCGGTCTCCGCGAGATCGACGCGCTCGGCGGCGTCACGCGACAGATCGTACAGCTCGCGCGTGTTCGCGCCGAGGTTCCAGATCGCCTTGTATCGCCCGATCGTCAGGGCGGCCTGTCGGTCGCGCGGGAAGCTCTCGTGATTGTCGAAGAGCGCGAACTGGTAGGGGGCGTCGTCACGCACGTAGGGCATGCCCCCGAGCGCGCGACGAATCTTCCCTACCAGCTCCGGGCAACCGAGGGATTCGTCGTTCCACCCCGGGGCCGCCCCATGACCTCGCATGAGGACCGGGGTCTGCAGCAGCTCGTCGTAGACGGAGTTCGCATGGTTGCTCGTCCCATGCTCGCCGAAGCCTTCTCCATGGTCGCCGCTGACGACGACGAGCCAATCGGGGGGCAGGGTGGGAAAGATCTCCGAAGCGGCGAGCGCCGACGACGCGATTGCACGGTCGTAGCGCTGCCGATCGCTGGCCCCCGACGTTCGCAGCGGATCGTGACCGCCGCGCAGGTGAATGAAGGCAAACGCAGGCCTGGCGGTCGTCGCCAACCACCCGCGGACTCGCGCCACCGCGTCCGCCGCGCCCTCTTCAGGGCCGTTCACCACGAACTCCGGCGGGCTGTACGGCGGGTACGCTCCGAACCTCGCGGTCTGGTATCCGGCCCGTCTGAGGTCATTGAGGAGTCCAGGGCCACCGCCCTCGGACCCCAGCGTTTGCGCCAGCACCATCTTCGTCATGGCGCTGCAGGAGCGAAATCGTCGATACCAGGTGAACCCGCCATACCGGTCAGCGAGGACGGGATCGGAGGCCACCGCCGCCGTGAGGCTGTCGGGGCGGAGCGTATCGATCAGAATCCACACACCGCTTCGGTACGGAGCCGCAGGGGCCGTCGCCGCCGCTTGCGCGCCGGGCCGGCCGAAGTGAACCGCGCGACCGTCGATGCTCAAATCCCGCGCGCCGCCGACTACGAGGGGCGACGACGACGACGGCTTCGGGTCCGCCCGCCAGAACACGCCGGGCCCCAGGCGAAGGTCTGTCGTCAGCGGCCAGAGGATCCCGCGGATGGCGAGGCGTTCGATGCCTCCGTAGACGAGGACCGCCTTGCGCAGTCTCGCCCCCGGGGCGCGCAGCCCAAGGAGGCCGACCGCCGACGCCAGCAAGACAATCATCGCGGTCCTGACGCGCCTGAAACCAACGACGCCAGTAACGCCGTTCACGCACAGGGCGCCGCCAAAGCCCGCCAGCGCCACCATTGCAACCAACAGAACCGGAGGGGCCGCTTGTGACGGCCAGATCGTCCGTTGGATGGCAACCTGACCGAGGACGGAAGCCATGATCAGGGTCGTCCCCGAAAACCACCCACGCCAGGGCAGGGGCCGGTCCATCCAACGTGGAATACCGACCACGGTCACCCCTCCAAGTGGTATGGCCAGCCCGTACGCCCAGCGCCCCATGACGGCGAGGAAATCGATCTTCGCGAGGACCGCCCGACGAAAGAAGAACGCGGCCACGAGGCAAACGACGCCCTGCCAGACGATCCTCAGTGAGAGCGCCCTACCGACCACGCGTGACACCATCCGAATCGCATACCCGGCGCACCAGAGCAGGGCCGCCATCGACGCGTAACAGACAAACGCCGCGCTCGCGTGCTCGAGCTTGTCTATGGCCGACTGGTACAGGGCCGGATGCGCCCGTAGCCTGAGCAGTGTCGTCGTACAGCCCAAACAGAAGGCGGGAGCAAGGATCCACGACCACGCCGCGCCGACCCCCTGAAAGATGGCGTTCAAGGGCGGTTCGGCGCTCAGCTCTCCCCGCGGGGTGTGAAGCTCCCAGGTCGTCGGTGGCTCGAAAGCCGGCGCAGCCTCAACGACAACCCTGGACACCGCAGTGCCCTCGATGCTCAGGCTAGACGGCTCACGCTCCATAGTAGCGGACACACTACCTGAAGCGTGGACGGCCCTGCAGCTGAATTCCGCAGCCCGCCAACGTATCGGCCGCGTAACATATCAGCCGTGCTTGAACATCGCGAAAGGGGGGTCGCGACGGCGATCCCCCGAAGATCAGTCAGTCGTTGCGATCTTCATTGGCGCGTTCGACCGCTTGGTAGAGCCGATACGAGCTCAGGTTCGCCTCGTCGCCGCCGATCATCCGGTAGCCGCAGCTCAGGATCTCGTCGTGGGTCGTGCGTGGATTGATTCCACGGCGGGCCAGAATCTCCGCGTGATAGTCGAGGTAGAGCGTTCCGATACGTCTGTCCCGAAGACGGGCAGCCATGGCGTGGACGACCTCGGCCTCGAATCCCTCCACGTCGACCTTCACGAAATCGAGATGCCGAACGCCGGATTCGCGCAAGATCCTGTCGAGAGACACGAAACGCACGGATTCCGTGTTTCGAGAAAAGCGGTAACTTCGCACCAAGCTCGAGGCCCCGGTATTGTGGCTTGGCCAAAGGTTTATCGTCGCCGACTCTCCATCCTCGCCGCCAAAGGCGCTCGAATAGATGCGGTACGAGGCGATATCATTTAGCCGAAGGTTGATGTCGATGATGTCCCGAAGCCGAGATTGCGGCTCGACCGCGATGACCAGGCCCGCGGGTCCGACGAGCCTGCCCGCCAGCGCGGAGAAGTAGCCCTCGTTGGCGCCGATATCGAGGAATGTGTCCCCGGGGCGCACGTAGCGTCGAATCACCGCTTCGGTGTCCGATTCCAGCCTGCCATCCTCGAGCAACGCTCCCCCGAGATGGCTGAAAGGATCCGCGAAGATTTTGAGGCCGTTTTCTGCGCGTACGATGCGCCGCCGATCCTCCGGTCCTAGGACCTTCGCCAGGATCGTTCCGAGCGCGGCGGGCCGAATGTTGCGGAGGAACCTGAACCGCTCCTGCAACTCGGCCGAGAACCGACGGCCGGCCTCGAGAAACTCCCCGTCGAGACTGACGCGCCGGCCATACCAAGCCGGCGGCTCAGGATGCCTTCTCGGGTCGTCGGCTATCTTGAGGAGCGGCGTGTCCCTGGTTTCTGCCTCGATGGGCTCGGCCTGAATTTTCGCTGCGGCGCTTCGGCTCATGAAGGCTCCTATGGAGAGGGGATGACGATCCGTCCCAAGGAGCCCTCGGCGGAAGCCAGTGAAAACTGAAATTCCGACTTTGACCTGCGAGGCGCAGAGTCACAGAGGGCGGCGACCTCGACCGACCAGCGGAAACGCCCTCGGAACGTCGGTGAGAACCTCGACGTTCACGAAGCCGTTCTCTTCGAAAAATCGACGGAGCGCGGCGGGCGTCTGGGGCGTGTCGAACTTCGCCGAGAGCGCGTCATACGTATCGAGGACGGTCCAATCGCGTTGAACCTCCGGAGCGACCGGCTTGTCGGACTGGTCGAGAATCGGGACCAGACGTTGCCCGGCCCGACCTGCAACCCGCCTGGCGAGCTTCGCGACAGGAACGAGCTTCGGGGCGTACCAGGACACGAGGCGGTACAGCAATGGCGGGGGCAGGCGGGTGGTCAGTGGACGCAAAGCGTACTTCCAGTGCAGCATCGCGCGGAGCCGGCGCGGGTAGACGTCCACCACGAGCTCGCCGCCGGGCCGCACCATCTCGGCCAGGCTCCGGAAGCTTCGACCGACGTCCGGGGTGTGTTGCAGGACGCCCAGGCAGATGACCTTGTCGAACGACGCCTTCCTGAGCGGTATCTGGTAGATATCGCCCTGGAAGACCGCCACGTTGGGAAAGCGTCGGTTGTTCTCGTAGTTGGCGACGGCAGCGCTGCTGTAGTCGAAAGACACGACCTCCCCGCCGGTGGCCGCCAGAATCTCGGTGAAGCGCCCCGCCCCGGATCCCGCCTCCAGGATCCGCATCCCCCGCATGTCGGCGGGCCAATTCGTGGTCGCGACCATCCGATCTCGGCTGAGGGTCGCCCCCGTCTGACTGTCGAGCTGGGTGTACCGGTGCGCCTGCCACTGAAGGCCGAAGTTGTCGGCGTAGTTCTGGGCCGCGACGAACCTGGGCACGAAGGCGAGGATTGGATAGGTGGGACCGCCGGGGCCGGCCGAAAGGGCTCCGGACTCCACCTGCCCGTCCACCACCTTGGCGTCGCGAAGCTCCAGTGCCTTGCCGTTGGCAGGGTCTACGAAAATTTTCAGTTGCCCAGGAGTCATTCAAGCCCTCGTGTGAGACCTCTTGCAAGCCTTCCTTGTGCCGTCCCTCGTCCCTGGGCGCAGCGTCAGGACGTCCCGGGCGCGCGAGCCTGATTTCCCATGCGGCGATCGACCTCGAACAGAAGCTTCTCCATTATCACATCCAGGCTGAACGCCGCGACCGACCCGAGGGCGTTCTTGCGGTACTCGGCCAGCCGCCCTCGATCCGCGTCCAGTTCGGCCAGTCGGCTCGCGATCGCGTCGGAGTCGCGAACCGGGACGATGTAGCCGTTGTAGCCGTCCTTCACGACGCGCCCACAGTGGGAGGTCGCGATGACCGGCAGGCCCCACGACATGGCCTCGAGCTGCGTGATGGCGAAGCCGTCCGTGATCGTGGGCAGCACGAAGACGTCAGCGGACCGGTAGAGCTCCGAGCTCAGGAGGTGCGGCACTTGTCCGTGGAACTTCACGTTCGGTGGCGCGGTTGCCACGGCGCTCGGAGAGACGAGCAACGGACCGGCTACGTGGAACTGCACGTCCGGCAGCTTCGCCGCCGCCTGGAGCAGGTAGGGGATGCCCTTCCCGAGCGATACCGTCCCGAGCCATAGCACCCGTAGCGGCCCGCCGAGCTCTCGTCGCGAAGGCTCCACGCTTGCCCCGGGCGGAGGATCATAGGCCAGGGGAACGACCGCCAGCTTCGCGGCCGGAACGCCCTGGCTGACGAGCCCGTCCCGCGACCACTCCGAATTCACGACGACCAGATCGGCGAGGTCCCATTCCTCGCGCAAGCGACGCCAATACGACTCGGGCACCGCCGGCGAACGCTCCTCCCAGGTCGGGAACCGGCGACGTTCCTCCTCGACGAGGAGCCATGCGGTACGGGCTGGGTCCATCTGGTCGACGACGGTGAAGAAGCCTCGCTGCTTCGCCTCGACGATCGCTTCGAGGCAGGCGGTGTTGTAGCCGAAGAACACGCCCCCGTGTAGCCCTCCTGTCGCGATCGCGCGGGCGGTCTTGCGGGCGAACCACCGACCGTAGGCGATGTGGCCGTCGTAGACCCCGTCGTGACCCCGCCTCTTGTAGTGCCAGGCGGTGGCCAGGGCAGCCTCGAGGTCGAAATGCGTGACCCTCCCATCCAACCCATCGGCGTGGCGTCCCAGCCATCTCTGGAAGGGCTTCCACTTCACATGGCTGACCGTCTCGGAAGGGACCCAGGAGGGACGCCAGAAGTCGGTCACGAGACGCGTCAGCAGACCCCGCCGCGCCAGGCCGCACGCGATGGCGTAGTGCTCGCGATTGCCAATCTGGCTGACGACCCACGCGGGCCGGGAGGATGACGGTGACGACGGCGTGGACCGAGGCAAAGAAGACGGCGGTGGCTGCGACACGACAGGCCCTAGGTTTCCAAAGACGGAGACGGGCTCCCCGGCGCGGGGCCACCGACCGCATCGGTAAGCCCGTCTTCGAGGCCGAAGCGCGGCGCCCATCCGAGCGCGCGCAAACGGCTCGAATCGCCCGCCAGATACATGATTTCGCCTAGACGATGAGGACGCGCGCCGAACCGCAGCAAGTCGCGCCGGCCGATGATCTCGCCCACCCTGTCGAGGACCTGTCGCAAGGTGACCGGCTGACCGGAACAGACGTTGTAAATTCCCGCGGCGCCGGGCGCGAGGAGGGTGGTCAAACCCGCGGCGACGTCGGCGACGTGAAGGTGGTCGCGCACCTGGGTGCCGTCGGTGAGCTCGACCGTCCGGCCGGCACGCAGCTCTCGCGCCACCCACGGGACCAGTCGGCGCTGGTCCTCGCCAGGTCCGTGGATGTGGAAGATTCGCCCCCACGAGAGCTCGGCGCCGGCGACCGCCGCGAGGTCTCGCACCACCCACCACGCGGCGTGCTTGCAGGCGGCGTACAGGCTACGCGGATCGGCCGGATCATCTTCGACCAGCGGGGAATCCTTGACGGCATATTCGACACACGTCCCGGCCATCACGAACTTGCGACATCCCGACGACAGCGCCGCCTCCACCAGCCGGACGGTCATGGGCAAGGACTCGAGGTTCTGGCTGGAAACGAGATAGTCGCCTGGCTGCGCATACCACGCCAGATGAATCGTCGCCTCGGGTCGATGGGCGTCGAGCAGGGCGTGCACGCGGGCGCCGTCAGCGAGGTCGACGACCTCCACGGAGAGCCGGCCCGGTCCGCGCTCGCTCGCCCGGAAGCCATTCGCGGCAGGCGTCCGGTCGACCGCGATCACGTGGTGCTCGTGGTCGAGCAACTGCTTCACCACCTCGGCGCCGACGAAGCCGCGTGCGCCTGTGACGAGAATCCGCATCGATGACAGCTCGCCTTATCACACAGGAGCGCAGAGCCACGCCACAGTGAAATTCCCCGTCGGCGGTGGGTGTTTTTGCATCGACGCCGCGTGCCCCTGCCGTATATAACAGTTCATCCCGGACATGAAGACCGTAATCCTTTGCGGCGGGATGGGAACGCGCATTCGCGACGCCAACGAGAGCCTCCCGAAGCCGCTGCTGCCAATCGGCGGACAGCCGATCTTGTGGCATATCATGAAGGGCTACGCGCACCATGGGTTCAACGACTTCATCCTGTGCCTCGGCTACAAGAGCTGGCTCATAAAGGAGTTCTTCCTGAACTACCGGCACATGAGCTCCGATCTCCGGGTCACGCTGGGGGCGCGCGGCGTCACGGAGGTGCTCGGCCCCTCGCTGGACGAGGACTGGCGAGTCACCCTGGCGGACACGGGCGAGGCCACCATGACCGGCGGGCGGTTGGCCGCCATTCGCCGCTACATCGGAGACGACGACCTGTTCATGTGCACCTACGGCGACGGCGTGGCGGACATCGACGTCGCGCGGCTGGTGGCGTTCCACAAGAACCATGGCAAGGTGGCGACGATCACCGCCGTTCGACCCCCGGGGCGGTTCGGCGAGCTACTGGTCGACGCCGGCACGGTCGTCGAGTTCGACGAGAAGCCCCAGACGCACGCTGGCTTCATCAATGGCGGATTCTTCGTGTTCGACGCGCGCCGGGTTTGGGACTACATCCCGCCCGTCGCGCCCACGGTGCTCGAGCGCGAGCCGATGCGCCGGCTGGCCAAAGAGGGACAGCTCGCCGCTTATGAGCACACCGGATTCTGGCAGCCAATGGATACGTTGCGCGAGCTCAACATGCTGAACGACCTGTGGTCGTCCGGGCGTGCGCCCTGGAAAACGTGGCCGTGACGGGCAAGCTGAACCTCCGCTCCTTCGGTTTCGACGGAGCCCGCCCGTGACGGCCATAGCCGCCTGTCGATCGTGCGGGGGCCAAGACCTGGAACTGGTGCTCTCCCTCGGGTCGACGCCGCTCGCCAATTCGCTGTTGCAACGGGAACAGCTCGACGACCCCGAGCCGCGCTTCCCGCTGGACCTGGTTTTCTGTCCTGCGTGCACCCTGGTGCAGATCACGGAGACGGTCCCTCCCGAGCAGCTGTTCCGCGACTACCTCTACTTCTCATCCTTCTCGGACACGGTGCTCGCGAACGCCCGCGAGCTGGTGTCAAGGTTGATCCCCGAGCGGCGCCTGGGACCCGCCTCGCTGGCGGTGGAGGTGGCGAGCAACGACGGCTATCTGCTGCAGTACTACAAGGCCGCGGGTATCCCCGTACTGGGAATCGAGCCGGCCGAGAACATCGCCAAGGTCGCCGTCGAGAAGCGCGGAATCCCCACTGTCACGGAATTCTTCGGGTCCGCGCTGGCGAACCGCCTGGCGGGAGACGGTCATCGCGCCGACGTCATACACGCGAACAATGTCCTGGCGCACGTTGCCGACCTCAACGGTTTCGTGGCTGGGCTCCGCACCGTTCTCAAATCCGACGGCGTCGCCGCCCTCGAGTTTCCGTACGTGGGCGACATGATCGAGAGCTGCGAATTCGACACGATCTACCACGAGCATCTTTGCTATTTCTCGCTCGGCACTCTGCTGCATCTGTTCGCACGGCACGGCCTCAAGATCGTGGAGGTCGAGCGGGTCCCCATCCACGGCGGCTCCCTGCTGGTCCAGGTCGCTCGTGACGAATCGAAGCAGCGACCCGGCCCGTCCGTCGACGCGCTCCTCGCCGAGGAGAACGTGCGCGGGATGAATCGGGCGACGTTCTATCGCGACTTCGGCCGCCGGGTCCTGGCCCTCAAGGATCAGCTCACGGCCTTGCTCGGCGACCTGAAGCGGCGTGGCAAGCGAATCGCGGCCTACGGCGCGGCGGCCAAGGGCAGCACGCTGCTCAACACCTTCGGAATCGGGCTCGATGTTCTGGACTTCGTCGTCGATCGTAGCCCCTACAAGCAGGGTCGTTACATGCCCGGCGTGCACATCCCCATCGCCGATCCGGCGAAGCTCTGCGACGCAATGCCCGACTACACGCTGCTCCTGTCCTGGAATTTCGCCGACGAGATCCTTCGCCAGCAGGAGACGTATCGCCGCAAGGGCGGCAAGTTCATCGTGCCCATCCCGGAGGTGAGGGTGCTCTGAGCACCGGGCCCGCCATGACGTTCTCGACCACGCGGATCGCCGGGGCCTTCGTCATTCGCCCCCAACGGATCGAGGATGAACGCGGGTTCTTCGCCAGGACCTACTGCGTGCGGGAGTTCGAAGCGCAGGGGCTCGACACCAAGGTCGTTCAGCGCAGCCTGTCTCACAATGCCCGCCAGGGCACGCTGCGCGGAATGCACCTTCAGACCGCGCCGCACGAGGAGGTCAAGGTCGTGTCTTGCCTGCGCGGGAAGATCTACGACGTCATCATCGACCTCCGTCCGGCGTCTCCGAGCTACCGGCTCTGGTTCGCTCAGGTCCTCTCCGCCGAGGGGTTCGAGTCTCTCTACGTCCCCCAGGGCTGCGCGCACGGTTACATCACGCTCGTCGACGACAGCGTGGTCGCCTATGATATCTCCGCCTTTCATCATCCCGAGTCCGCTCGGGGCGTGCGCTTCGACGATCCTGCGTTCGCCGTCGAGTGGCCTATGCCCCCCACGGTCATCAGTCCTCGCGATCGGGGCTATCCCGACTACGTCGGTCCGTGAGGCCGCAGGCTGCCCAAGGGCGTCTCAGTCGAGGGCGATCGTGATGTCGCTCAGGATCTGTGCCTGATGCCGCAAGGCTTCCTCGATGTCCCGAGCCGGTAGGAGTCGAAAGCCGCGCGCCTCGAGGGCGGCGGCGGGCAACGCGTGGATGATCAGGGATTTCGCCAAGACGAACGCCGCGCGCCCCGTCGCCCGCGGCAACGCGCGAAGCTCGGCATACGGGGACCGTCCCAGCTTCTTGCTCGCGGCGATCAACTTTTGAACCAACGGGACGACGCCGATCGGTCGCGTCGCCAGCACCGCGCCGTAGACCGTGGCCAGATTGAAATCGGCGAGAAGATCGGGGCGGTCCAGTCGCTGCAAGGCCAATAGCATCGCCTGTGTGACGAAGAGTATCGAGAGGCTATGGTTGCGCCCGTCCGCCGGCATGATATCGGACAGCTCGAACTGTGAGAACTCGCGGATGTGCTCCGACAGGCCGCCCGAGCGGCTACGGCCGCTATTGCTCGCCCGGCTTCCGCCGTGCATCGTGACGGGATAGTCTACGTAGGCGATCGCGCCGTCGGTCAACGCCGTGAGCATGACTGCTGTGTAGTAGTCGGGCGCGAGCCCATCGAAGACCGTTCCGGTCCTTCGCTCCAGCTCTCGATACAGGGAGCTCGAGACCAGCCCATGGTAGCTCTGCGCCAGACGCTCGATGGGGTCGAGCGGTGATCGCAGGGCGCGCTTGAGCTCGGTGTCCGGGCTCAGCATCTCGATCGCGCCGGTATACCTCCCGATCATCGCCTTGCCGGCATGCTTCGACGGGAAATCCTTCCAGACGTAGGCCGAATGCGGGAACGCCACCGCCGAGATCCCGCGCCGCGCCGCCCATCTGGCGAGGTCCACGATGCGAGCGTCCACACCGTCGTCGTCGCCGATGATGCAGATGTAGTCTCCCGTGGCGCGGCGGATCGCACGGTTCCAGTTTTCGACCATGGACACGGCCGTCGCGTCGTGGGCGTAGCGCACCTTGCCCCCCCACGCCTGCTCGATGAGCCACGCGCCCAGCCGGGCGTCTGCGCTCGCGTCCTGCACGACGACCTCGACGTCCTCGGAGGCGAGCGCAGCCAGGCTCCTGGCCGTCGACATCGCCGTGGACTGACGATTCTTCGTCGGCATGATGAGGGTCAGCGTGGGCATGAGTGCCGCAGGTTGCTCCCGTGAGTGAGCAATCGCAAGCCCCGGATCTCCGAGGCCGCCAAAAATCGATTTGACGACCGTCGTCCAGACTCGGTAGGTTGGTCAGCTATTCGATGAGCGTGATTCTCGGCATCAACGCCTTCCACGCCGGCGCCGCCGCGGCGGTGGTCGTCGATGGCGAAATAATCGCGGCCATCGCGGAAGAGCGCCTCAACCGGGTCAAGTACTACGCCCGCTTCCCCAAGCTCGCCGTGGCGAAGTGCCTGGCGATGGCCGGGCTGACCCTGGCCGACGTGGACCACGTAGCAGTCGGGCGAGACGCGAAGGCGAATCGCCTTCAGAAGGCCGAGTACACGCTTCGCAATCCGGCGAAGCTGCTGAACCTGTTCAAGACCCGCTCCGCGCGGGCCGTGCTCGACGACATGAAGGTCCTCTTCGCGCAGGAGTTTGGCGTCGCGCCCGAGCGGTTGCGTTTCACGCAACACAACGTCGAGCACCACGTCGCGCACACCGCCAGCGCCTATTTCATCTCGCCCTGGGAGGCCGCGACGGGCATCACCATCGATGGCTCAGGCGACTTCGTGACGTCGATGGTCAGCGCCTGCGAGGGGCCGAACATCGAGGTGAAGCGGCGGGTGTTCGTGCCGCACTCGCTGGGGTTCTTCTACACGATGGTGAGCGAGTTCATCGGCTACGGCAAGTACGGCGACGAGGGCAAGGTCATGGGGCTGGCGCCGCTCGGAAGCCCTCGCTACGTGCAGACCTTCCTTGACATGATTCGCCTGACCTCCGACGGGATCGAGCTCAATCCCAGGTACTTCCTGCCCTTCGGGTCCAACCCGGGGATGACCATCGACGACAAGGGCGAGATGGTGCTCCACCCGTTGTTCTCCGCGCACATGACCGAGCTGTTCGGGCCCCCGCGCGAGCCCAGGGCCGAGATCTCCGAGCGGGATCAGGACCTGGCGTTCGCGGTGCAGGCGGTGTTCGAGCGCGGGTACATGCACCTGCTCAGGCTCGCGCACGCGGCGGTCCCCGGCGAGCGCGTGGCGATGGCGGGAGGGTGCGTCCTCAACAGCGTGGCCAATGGCAAGCTGTTCGCGGAGACGCCATTCCGCGAGACGTGCATCCAACCTGCCGCGGGCGACGACGGCCTGGCCATCGGCGCCGCGCTCTACGTCAGCAACTCCATATTGAGGGAAGGTCATCGCACCGTGATGCGGGACGCCTACCTCGGACCCGAATATTCCGAGGCCGAGATCCGCCAGGAGCTGGAGCGTCACAACGTGGCGTTCGTGCGGTACGAACGCCAGCCGCTGCTCGACGACATCGCCGGCGAGATCGCCGAGGGCAAGGTGATCGGCTGGTTCCAGGGGCGGATGGAGTGGGGACCACGCGCGCTCGGGAACCGGTCGATCCTGGCGCATCCGGGTCTTCCGAACATGAAGGCGGTGCTCAACGCCCGCATCAAGCACCGCGAGCCGTTCCGGCCGTTTGCGCCCGCCGTCCTCGTCGAGCGGCAGCTCGAGATCTTCGAGCACGGCCACCCCTCCCCGTTCATGTTGCACGTGTACAAGATCCGGCCCGAGTGGCGTGAGCGCCTGTGCGCCGTCAATCACGTCGACGACACGGGCAGGCTGCAATCGGTGTCTCGCGAGGAGAATCCTCTCTACTACGACTTGATCCGGGCGTTCGACGCGAAGACCGGCATCCCTGTCATCCTCAACACCAGCTTCAACGAGAACGAGCCCATCGTCTGTTCGCCCGCGGAGGCGATCGACTGCTATCTGAGGACGAAGATGGACGTGCTGGCCATCGGTCCCTTCGTCAGCAAGAAGACCGCCGCCCCCTGACCGCCGGTCACCGCGCGCCGAGGACGCGTTCGATCTCGGCGACGCGAGCCGGATTGTCCCCCGAGAGCACATAGATGCTGTCGGCCACGTTCGTGAGGAGCGGAAATCGGCTCGTCAGGCTGCGCAGGAGGTCCGACACGTCGACCAGGGCCCGAAAGCGCCCCGGCAGCAGATGGAAGTCCGCCCGCTGTACATTCGCGGAGAAGAACCCGTCGACGACCAGCGTGGTCGGCCCCAGCGCGGCCGAGAAGCTATCCCGCAGCTCCCGGACGCTCCAGAAGCGAACGGCGAAGGGGTGTCGCTCGGCGAAGAGCATCCTCGCTCGGTTGTAGAGGCTCCGCGCGCCGATGCCGTTCAGCATCTGGATCAGACTGACCCCGTCGTCCTTCAAGACCTGCCGAATGCTCCCGAGGGCCTGACGAACGTTGTCCTTGGCGAAGTGCTGGAGCACGCTGTAAGAGAAGACCACGTCGAAGCAATGCGCGCGGAAGGGGAGAAACCGCGCGTCGCCCACGACGAAGCGGGCCGTGGTCCCCAGCTGTCGGGCGATCGACCGGGCCGCCCGGATGGCCTCCAGGGAGGGATCGATGCCGACCACTCGATACCCCTTGAGGGCGCCCGCGGTGGACCAGCGGCCCCAGTTGCAGCCGATGTCGAGCATCGCCTCGGTCCCGATGGCACGAGGCAGCGGAATTTCGGGGATTGGATACTCCGTGAGGTGCATGGCCTCGTACATGACCCCATGGGTAGCGATCAGGTTGCGTTGCACGAAGGGATGCACACCCGCGGGGTCCTCCCGGGGCGGAGCGCTGGCTGCGTCGGCCGTCGCCCCGACACCGGTCGCGCTCTCCGCGCCGTCGTGCGCCAGACTCCGTGTCGCTGCCTCGTGCGTCTGCTCGACATCGCCCAGCAGCATGACGGGAATGCCGTCGACGGTGTCATAGCGGTCACCATCGGGACAGGCGAGCTGCGTCCCCTCCGGGCGCAGGGGCCCCCGGTGTCGTGGACAGACGAGGTTCTCCAGGAACCAGGGGTCGAGGATCATGGTCGGGATAGCCACGTCTAGAAGGGAAACGCGGCTGGGTCAAACGGGAAGATGGCGCCAGCGTCGCGCCGGGTGGCGTGACCGTCACCGGCGGCCACGGCGCCAGGCCGCGAGACGCGCCGCCAGCGTTCGCCCGGCGCTGGCGCGCGCTTCCTTGGCGACGACGAGAGCCGCGCCCGTCGCCACCGCGAGGCCCGACGCCACCCGCGCGAGCGCGAGCAAGCGCCAATGCGCCATACCCCAGCCGGAGAGAACCCGCACGGCGAGGACACCGATGAAGGCGGCCCCGAGCGGCAGGAGCACGTCGCGCAGAGGCCATCGCCACGTCTCGGTCGGCAACGTCACCGAGTGGGCGAGCGGCGCCACGATGGCCAGCGACACCGCCGAGTACGCCAGCCATCCGAGGGCCGCCCCGGCGGCCCCCAGACGCGGGACGAGGACGATCATCGTCGGAACGAGCAGCACCGTCGCCACCGCGTTCGCCACCAGGAACAAGCGCGTCTTTCCGAAGGCCAGGTACAGCGCGTACGGCGCGTTCATCGCGCCGTTGAACAAGAACCCCAGCGACAGCAGGACCGCGATCGGCGCCGCGTGGAGCGCGACGTCCCGATTGCCCGTCCAGGCCAGGAGCACGTCGGAGGAGAGCACCACGACCGTGGCCGCGGGCCCGGCCAGCGCCACCGTGATCCATTGCGAGGCCAGGCGATAGAAGTCCCGCAACGCGCCTTCGCCGGCACCGGCGTGCAACGCACAGAACCGCGGGTAACAGGCCTGTGCGATCGGCGAGACGAGGATTGGCGTGGCGGCTGCCAGCGACGACGCCACCGAGTAGTAGCCGAACTCGTGCAGGGAAAAGAAGCCGGTGACGACCAGCTTGTCCATCTGGGTGATGGCGATCGACACCAGCGATATTCCCGAGCTCCCGAGGGCGAAGCGCCACTCCGCGCTGAGCAGCCCGAGGTCGAAGCGGGCCGGGCGCGCCGGCGAAGGCAACACCGCCTGCAGCGCGATGAAGGCCACCGCCGCATGCAGCACGGTGGCCGCGGCCTGGGCGGCGAAGAAGACGTGCACCGTCTTGCCCGCCGTGAGCATGGCGACGACGGATGCCGCCGCGCGGAACGTCACGGCCCCCGAGCTCACGAGGTTGGCCAGCGCCTGGCGTTCGACCGCCTGAATTCCATTGGTGCAGAGCGACGCGAAGAACTGGGCCGCCACCACGACGCCCATCAGCCTGACCGCGACCGAGACCGAGGAGACGTCGAGCGCCTGCAGGTGGAACCAGTGCACCGCCAGCGAGCGACCCACGAGCGCCACCCCGAGCGCGAAGGCCACGCTGGTCCCGGAGACGACCGTGCACACGGTCCTCACCCAGTCGCGCATCTCCGCCGCGGTGGCGGCATCCCGGGCCGCGTTTCTCCTCGCCAGCGCCCGCACCAGGGTCGGCCCCAGGCCGACGTCCATCACCGCCATGATGGCCTGGAAGCTGCCGAGGACGCCCACCAGGCCATAAGCCTCGACACCGAGCAGGCGCAGGTAGACCGGCACGACGCCCAGGTTCAAGCCGATGAGCCAGATGCGACCGGCCACGTTGGCGGCCGCTCCACGCGCGACGGAGCGCGGACGGCCGGGGGCAGGAGCGTCCGGGGCTTCCGGCTGCGCTGCGCGCGTGTTGCCCGTGGTGTCTAGCGGCATGTGCCCTGGCAGTCGCCGCGCGCGGGCCAGTGCGAACACGGATTGACGTCGAACGGGAACACGAAACACCAGCAGCATACATGACCGGCCGCGCGCCCCTCGGCAATTCCGCCCCGGCGACTGGGCCGTCGCGCAAGGGGCCGCGGACCTCCGACGAAACTCCGAGCAGCGAAGGTCGCTTTGGGGTTAACGTATCGAAACAAGGACCCGCGAATGAAACTGACGATTGACAGTACGCGCAAGACCCTGACCGCCGACCGCGGAGACGGCGAGGAGACGCATGACCTCTACTCCGACAAGGCGTTCGAGATCATCTCGGATCTCTGGGTGAAGGTCGGCTGGAACCAGAAGTACGTCTACACCTTCTCCTGGATGGGCAGGCCGATCATCCAGCTGCCCGAGGACATCGTTCGGATCCAGGAGGTGCTCGACCGGGTGCGGCCCGACGTCGTCGTCGAGACCGGGGTCGCGCACGGCGGATCGCTTGTCCTTTACGCCAGCCTGTTCAAGGCCATGGGCCGCGGGCGCGTCATCGGCGTCGACATCGAGATCCGGCCGCACAACCGCAAGGCCATAGAGGAGCACCCGTTGGCGTCGTGGATAACGTTGGTCGAAGGCAGCTCCACGGCCCCGCAGACCGCGGCGCGCGTGCGCGAGCAAATCAAGCCCGGCGAGTCCGTCCTGGTCATCCTCGACTCCAACCACACCCGGCAACACGTCCTCGACGAGCTCGACACGTATCACGGCCTCATCACGCCCGGCTCGTACATCGTCGCGACGGACGGGGTCATGCGCGACCTCGGCGACGTCCCGCGCGGCCATCCCTCGTGGGTCACCGACAACCCCGCGAACGCCGCGGAGACATGGGTGGCGCGGCACCCGGAGTTCGAGCTCGAGGCCCCTCGCTGGCCCTTCAACGAGAGCTCCCTCGCCCGTCCCGTCACCCACTGGCCGAGCGCCTACCTCCGGCGGAGATAGCCCGGGCCGGCCTCGCGCCGGCCTCGCGCCGGCCGGCCCCCGTCAGAACAGGCGTTCTTCGACGACCAGGACGTCGCCTGGCAGCACCAGGACGTTCGTGGAGCGGCCCTCCGTGATGTCGGCGACGCGATAGATGTGGCTCTCGACCTTGCCGCCCGTTTCCCGCCGAAGGCTGACGGAGTTCTTGGCGGCGATTCCCGTGAAGCCGCCCGCCAGCGCGATCGCGTCGACGATGGTCATGTGCGGATGGTAGGCGACCGAGCCCGGCTTCTGGACCTGGCCGAGCACGGAGATCTTGCGGCTGTTCCATTCCTTCATCAGCACGGTGACCTGCGGATCTTTCAGGTATCCCTGCTTCAACCGCTCGGTGAGACGAAGCTGGATGTCACCGGTGCGCAGCCCGGCCACGGTGATCCTCCCCGCCAGCGGAAAGTCGATCGTGCCGTCCGTCGCCACGCGGTACGAGCCGGTCAGGTCGGGCTCGCCGTAGACACGAACGTCGAACATGTCGTCGACGCCCACCTGGTCGTCCGCCAGCGTCTCATCCGGCTCCGACGACGGGAACGTGGGTGGGGACATCGGCCGCGAACAGGCGGAGACCACGAGCGCACACACCACCCAGATGGCCGCCCCCGTGGTTGCAGCTCGATTGAATCGGAAACTTCCCGACATTTGCGCCGACCTAGAACACTAGTAAGTCAGCCCGAGCCGAGCAAACACCTGATGCTTCGTGTAGTTCGTTCCCGGGATCATCATCTGGGGCTGAAAATCACTTCTGTTCAGGCTGAGCGTATACGAAACCCCGGCGAATGCCCAGCTGCGCATGTAGTAGTCGAAGACGGCGCCCGCCTGAAACAGGTTATCGATCCGCGGATCGAGCGAGACACCGTTCGCGACCAGTCCGTAGTATTGCTTGTGGTCGTACGAGCCCCAGAGCTGGCTCACGAATCGATCGGTCGTCTGGTGGGACAGCGCGAGGTACGCGCCATCGTCGTAATAGAAGTTGCCGATGATGGAGTTCTGGAAACTGTGCTTCGCGCCGATCGTGATGCGCGTGGTGGCGAGCGGCAAGTACGTCAGCTCGCCTGCCGCGTAGATCGAGCCCGCCACTCCCGAGGGCGTCGCGCCAGCCGAATAGAATCCACTCTGGTAGCCCGCGGCCAGCGCGATCGAGGTCTTCTCCGTGATGAGACCGCGGATGCCGAAGACAGCCCGCAACGGAAAGGACGAGCTCTTCTGCCCGAGCGTCGCCATCAGCGCCACCGCGTTCGCGTCGTTGTTGTTCAGGTAAAAGATGTAACCCTGGCGAACCTGGAGGTAGAGGGCCGTCTTCGGGAGCCAGCGCCAGCTGACATCCAGCATCGCGTCGTTGCCCATGGAGTTCGCGGGCTTGTAGCTGTTGGTCTCGAACCAGTCGAGCGTATTGGTCAGGCGCAAGATGCCCTGGATTCGTCCCCCGCCCGGAAGCCAGCGGAGCTGCGCGGAGGCCAGGTTGTTGTCGCGGGTGATGATCTCACCGTCGTTCGTATAGGGCGCGTCCTCGATCCGGCTGTAGGTGTCGGAGACACCGAACGCCAGCGTCCCGTTCGAGTTGTGCTCCAAGGTCGCGCTGGCGGTCGGCATGAACGCGCGCAGGCGGGTCACGTTGGAGTCCGAGCTGAGGTACTCGCGATACGCGACCGCGGCGCGGACATCGAAGAACAGCCCGGACGGCACCTGGCCGCTGCGGGACGTGTTGGTGAAATCCAGGAACGGCGTGATTCGGAGCAAGGGAGACGCCACGACAGCGGTGTCCTTGTAGAAGACGTTGCTGTCGTAGCCGCCTTCGACGGTCACGCCGCCGTGGAGGATGGCGCCGTCGCCGACCATGGCGCCATTCTCGGGCGAAATCACGGGCGCCCCGGGCGCCACCGTGCCCCCGGATATCGGCCCCAGCTGCTGCGCAGCGAGGGGACTCGCCCAGACGAAAATGACAGCAGCTGTGCAGAGAGACAGGGATCGAAAGGTCATGTGCGATCGGTTTGGATGGAGACGGAGCGGCTGCTGCAGAGGCTACATAAAGGTGCTGGCGGCGGGAGGGCGATCGATCGGCGTGGTCTGGACCCCCGGTTGTGTCGGATCGTCCCGGGGAATCGTCGGATCGATGTCGAGATCCACCCGCGTGGCCCCGACAAAGCTCAAGTCCTCCCCGATGCAGTTTTCCGCCTCGGCGCCCAGCACCATGACCTTCTGATTGATGATGGTGAGCCGTGTGAACTCATGTGTGCGCCCTCCTTCATCGGCCCGGGCGACATTTTCCTGAAGAGCAGCGAGGGCTTGCTCGGCTATACCCACGTTCACCTTCGCCTGGACTTGCTTGTCCATGACGCAGTTGAGCTTGATGATGTCCTTCTGCCGGCGAGCGGTCTCTTCGAGCGCGCGCATCCGGAGGAGCACCTGATTCATGCTCTGTTGGTACTCGCGGGACTGCCCGTTCATCTCCGGAACTGACAAGGTCGGCGTTTGTCCTACAGAAATATCCACGCTCGGCCCGGGGGGCGTATTCGTCGGCGGGGATTGCGCGAAAACCGAACTGGAGAAGAGCACCGCTCCGAGCGTTAGTTTTTGTAACTTCTTCACGGTTTGTCCTTTCCCTCTCCGCAGATAGGGGACTCTGCAGCGATCCCCTTTACGACGCGGCTAGCTTAGGCAGCGTGTGTGTCCGTGTCAACCAATTGACGGCGATGCAGCGGCGCGTTAGTCAGGGTGACGGGCGACACCACGGCAGCGTACGCGAAAGGACGCTGGCTCACTGGGAAGCCTGAAACACGAACGGGAAGGACACCTCGACCGAACCACCGGCTGGGGCGGGGAAGCGCCACCGAGCCACCAGCGATTTGATACAGTTGGCCACCTCGCTATCGCCGAGCGAGTCGTTCTCGACGTCGATGCCAGAGACCGTTCCCGCGGCGGTGATGGTCCAGTGGACGACCACCTTGCCGCTGAGGGTGGGATTCCGCTTCAGCGCCCGTTCGTAGCACGCCTTGATCGCCCCAAGGCGGCTGCGGACCTCCTTCGAGACGATGCCCGGGTCGAGCTCGCCGTCCACGGCGGGCGCCTCGCTCTTGACGACGCCCGAAACCTTCTTTTCGGACGGACCCACACCGGTCTCGCCGCCGGCAATCCCCGCGCCACCACGGAGCCCCCCGACGCTGGCCACCCGTCCCGACCCGCTGCCGCCGGACTTGATTCCGCGCAGGGCCGCGTCGCTGCTGGCGACGCCGACGCCGCCGATACCCTGGAAGGCCTTCTCCTGGTCTCGATCCACGTCGCCGCGGCCGAGGACGTCCGCCAGCGAGCCCCCGCCGTCTGCCTTCGCGCCAAGTAGCTTGAGGAGGCCCGTGGAGCGCACCTGCTCAGCCAGGCGTGCCCGTCGTTCAGCCTCGGCCCGCGCACGGTCCTCCGCCAGCTTGACCTTTTCAGCCTCCGTCAGCTCGTGCTTGGGTTGGGCCTTCTTCTCGTCGGTCTTCTTCTTCTCGACCTTTTCGGCCTTCTTGTCCTCGGCCTTCTCCTCGGTCTTCTTCTCTTCCTTCTTCGGCTCTTCCTTCTTCGGCTGCGCGATCATCTTGACGAAGCGATCGGGGATCTCTTCGATGTCCGGCTTCCGGGGCCAATCGACGTTTCGCAGGTAGACGACCAGCAACAGGTGAATCAGGAACGAGACGCCCGCTATGGTGGCGAAGAACCAGTCCACGCCGCTGGTGATCGAGCCCCGCACGGACGCCGGGAGCTGCGGGCGGGGCTGTGGCGGCGGCGGCGTGACGAACTGGAACAGGATGGTCATGTCGCCGAGGACGATCTTGCCGCGCGAGCGCTCGTCGAGCGGCAACACGAAGCTGGGACCCTTGCGCTGGATCTTTCCGGTTTGCCGCAGCTGGGCCAGCGAGATGACCTCGCTGCCCACGGCGATGCGGGCGTCCATCCCCTCGGAGAAGTGGGCGATGTAGCGATTTCCGCTCACCTCGAACAGCAGCCAGTGGCGCGGCAAGACGTCCGACGGCACCACGAACATGTTCTTGGCCGACTGACCGATCGTGATGTTCTCGCGCTTGCGGACCAGGCGCTCCTCGACGATTCGGCCGCCCTGGATGATCCCGATCCGGAGGATCTTGGGCTTCGCTCCGGCGGTGAGCGGATCCATCGTTTTCGAAGCTAGTTGAGTGGCCATGTCGAAGGCACCTCGCGGCTAAAAGGGAGCACCATTCAGGCTATCGAGAATACGAGGGAGGAAGTCCTGCTTCAGCTCCTGCCAGTCGTAGTTGATGCTGGACTTCTGATAAAAGAAGAACGCCTCGGGCTTCTGGATCTTGCCCTCGATGCGGATGTCCTCGGTGATTCGGTAGATCTTCTTGCCGCCCGCGCCCCGTTCGACCTTGACCTTCGGGGCCTCGCTGCCCCCGGCCCCGCCAGCACCCGACGCGGCTGGCACGGCAGTCCCGGGCGCCGACGGCGCCGGCTTGCTTTGTTGTGCCCAGCCCCTGCCGAAAGTCAGGTGCACGACGGCCAGGGTCACGACAGCCACCAGAAGCGGAGTCCGTGCGCGCTTCACCTGGTCACTTCGCTTTCTCCGGTGCGGGAGGAGTGGCGGGCGCCGCGCCGGTCCCTCCTGGCTTCTGTCCGCCAGCTCCGCCCGCGCCCGCGGCGCCCTTCTGGGTGGCTCGCTGCCGCTCACGCTCTTCGGCCTTCCGCTGGCGTTCGATTCGCTTCTGCTCCTTGACGATCTTGTCCTGGGCCTCAGCCACGTAGCTATCCGTCGGATCTCCCTGAGGAAGCGTCGCGCCCATCATCTGCTTGTACTTTTGCAGGTAGGATATCGCCGTGTTGAGCTTGGAGATGGTGTCGCCGCTCGGCATCTTGTCAGCGTCGAGGTAGAGGATTCCCAGGTTGAACACCGCGTCGGCGTAGTTCGGAAAGATCTGTAGGGCGCGCTTGTAGGCGGCCTCGGCCTTTTCGTATTGCTTGTCACCGCGATAGGCGCTGCCCAGGTTCAGGAAGGCCTTGGCGAAACCGGGTTGAAGCTGGGTCGACTTCTCGAGGACGGGCGTGGCGTCGCGGTAGTTCTTGGCGACCAGGTACTGCGCGCCGAGGTTGTTCCAGACGACGGCATTGTCCGCGCCGACCTCGCCCGCCTTCTTGAAAAGCTCGATCGCGCCCGGGGTGTTCTTCTGTTCGACCTCCAGAAACGCGAGCATCTGGTAGACATCGCAGCGCTCGCTGTCGGAGGCGCCGTTGGCCTGCATCATCTCCCAGAGCTTGCGCGTCCACTCGTACTTGCCAAGCCGGTAGTAGGCCTTCGCCATGATGAGCATGGCGGGGGTGTAACGCTCGTTCTTGTTGAGGGCGGCCTTGGCCGCCGTGACTGCCGCCTCATAGCGGCCGGCGCGAAGCGCGTCGCCAGCGGCCTTCGTCTCCTCGACGGGGATCACGGCCGGGGGAGGCTGTCGCTTCTTACGGGGGGCCGCGGCGGCGTCATCGGGGGCGGGCGCCGGCTGCTGGGCCGAGGCGACCCCGACGCCCGCGAAGACCACGGCGGCGGCCGCCAGCGCGAACGTCGACCGAAGCCACGCCGCGGGACCACGGCGAGGGGAACGCCCCGGCGGCGGCAACGAAGGTCCGACGCGCCCTCCGTGCCTCACGGCGCCTCCACTGCGATACGCTCGTCTTTGATGAATGGGAACTCGTCGGGGAGGTACTTCGAGAGGTTCTCGCGGGCCTTCTTGACGTATTCGTTGGTCACGCCCATCTGGGACGCGCGCGACAAGGTGTCTTTCCAGCGCTTCTTGGCCTCGTCCTCGACCGGGGTGACGAACTGCAGGATGGCGTCCTTGTATTGGCTCTCGACCAGGCCGCAGTCGTCCGGATTCAGCTTGCAGGCCTGCTTGGCGAGCTTCTTCAGCTCGGGCGGGGGATTGTCGGCCGCCTTCAAGAGCTTCTGCGCGAACTCGTAGTAGATGTCGCCGGTGCGCAGGAAGGCGGCCAAGGTCCAGGTGGCGTCCTTGTAGTTCCACACCTTCTGATATTCCTCGTTCAGGGCCTTGGCCTCCGCGGCGAACGCATCGAAGGTCTTCTTGACCTGGTCGGGTTTGCTGCCGAAGTGAAGCTCCTTCTTCTGGAAGGCCTTGAACTTCTCCTCGACGATCATGAAGTCGGCCTTCGCCGCGAAGCCGGCGGCGGGTGTCGCGGTCGGCAACTTGCGGGCGACGAACTCGTCGCGGACCTTCTTGTAGGCCCCCTCGACCTGGCGCCTGTCCTTGGTGGATTTCTCGGCGATCACCGCTTGCTTCATGTAGGCCTGCACGACGTACTCGCCGGCGGCCGGCTGCCCGCTGAACTTCTTGATGAAGTCCCGCAGGCACGTCGACTGCTTCGTCTGGTCCTTGGCCTTCTCGTAGGCGTTGCAGGCGAAGAAGTAGGCCTGGGCGGCGTCGGCGGGCTTGTCCGTGATGGCCTCAGAGTAGCGCTTGTAGAGCTCCGCGGCCTTCGGGTATTGCTGGTCGTTGTCGAGCAGCGAGGCCGCGAGCCCGAGCGCCTCGCGCCGGTGCTCGGACTGCGCGAACTTCGGGTTGTCCGCGATTTGCAGGTAACCCTGCACCGCCTGGTCGAACTCGAAGAACCGATAGTGGTTGCGCGACGCGTTCCACAGCGCCTCCTTGCCCCACTCGGAGTCCGGGTAGTCCTTGAACAGGCGTTCGTAGCACTTCGTCGCCAGGCCGAACTGGAACAGCTTCTCGTAAATGACGCAGGCGTTGTTGAGGGCAGTGGGCGCGCCCGAGTCCTTGGGATTGGAGTTGACGACGTCGATCAGATCCAGCGCCAGGCCGACGTCGAGCTCGGTGGAGATCTTCTGCGGCGGCTTCGCGCCACCGGCGCCGCCCGCCTGCTTGGTTCCCGGAGCTGACGTGGCGACGCCCGACACGATGGCGATGCCGCCCGGGCCCTCCCGGCAGACGGTCAGCTCCTTGCTGGTGCCCTTCTCCTCGTTCTCCATCGAGAGCTGCAGGCGCTTCGTGATGATGGTGGTCTTGACCGACGCCCGGATCTGGGCGATGCGCTGCAGGTAGGGCGCTGCGCTCGCGGACTTCCCGCACGCGGAGCCGGCGAACTGGTCGGCCACCGTCAAGAGCTGGCCGAGGGCGCAGTCCTTCGCCTCCTCGTTGTCGATCGTGTAGTCGATGAAGTAGGTCTGGAGGATGGCGTCGTACGCCTTGAAGCCAACCTCGGGCTTGGCGCCGCAATACTCCTCGGTGATGGCGCCCAGCCGCTTTCGGGCCTCGGGCCAGTTGTGATAGCGCAGGGCGATGACCGCGGCGGCGTACTTCAGATCGGGAATCCGGTCGTTCTTGATGTTCTGGACGTACCAGTCGATGGCGTCGGTGTACTTGAGGTAGATGTCGGGCATCGCCATCGCCGTCACCGGCGCCCGCGTGTTCTTTTCGTCAGGGATCGGGGGGTCCTGGATCTTGCCCTCCCGTTTCATGCCGTCGATGATCTCCTCGTACGCCTTGATCATCCGGAAGGCCGAGTCCTCCTGGTAGCGGTTGTCCATCTGGGAGTCGCGCACCACCTGATAGGCCACGATCGCCTTCGGGAGCTGACCGGAGTAGTAGAGGGCGTCGGCGAAGAAGGCCGAGAACTCGTAGCTCCGCTTGGAGTTCGGATAGGCGGCCAGGTACTTCTCGTAGAGCTCGGCGGCGGTTCGGTAGAGCTGCTTGCACTCGTCGAGCTTGTTCAGATCGCGGGGATTCTCCTGCCACTTGGCCTTGCATGCCTGGGCCGCCGCATGCACGTTCGTGGCCGCTGTCAGCAGCGCGTCCTCCGCCAGCTCCCGCGCCACCGCCAGCGCCTCCGGGTTCTCCTTGTTCTTCTCGTACCAGATCGTGCCCTTGGTGTAATTGCGACCCAGGGCCTCCCGCTCCTTCGCGGCCGCGACCAGGTTGCGGTCACGCTCGTAGCTGCGGATGATCTTCTCCTGCACGCGCGGGGCGTCCGCGTAGGAAGGCCACCGCTCGAGCAGCGCCTTGTAGACGGCGATGGCGTCGGTGTACTTCGTGGAATCGAACATGATGTCGCCGAGCCGCTGGTAGACCTCGCGGACGTGCGGCTCGCCTTCGCGCCCCTTGTAGAAGGCGTTGATCCGGTCGAGGCTGGTCTCGGCGTCGGGAATGGCGTCCCCGTTCCAGTCGGTCTCGGCGAAGCTGACGCCCAGGTACTGGATGGCCTCGGGCCTGAGGTCCTGCCCCACCTTCAGCCCGGCCGCCTTGCGCGCGTCGGCGTACTTCACGAGATTGTCGAACTGCCGGATCGCCTCGGGGAAGTTGTTGTCGCGGTAGTAGGACCACGCGAGCTTGTAGAGGCCGCGGTCATAGTAGGGCGAGTCCTTGAAGTCGAGGACCTTCTTGAAGGCCGCGATGGCGAGGCGCAGCTCGTTGGCGGCCTCGAAGTGGAACTCGCCGATCCGCGTCCAGGCCTCGGGCAGAAACTTCGAGTCCTTGCGGACGGGGGTGCAGTCCCGATAGGGGTCGTCGCCCACCGGCAAGGCGGCCGGGGGATCGAGGGGCTTGTATTGGTTCGCGCACGCGAGCGCCAGCAGCGCCTGGCGCGCCTGCGGCTCCTCGCCCATCTCTCCGAGGCAGAAGCCGAGCAGGTAGTAGGTGGCATCGAGGAACCGGTAGTTCGGAAACTCGGTGAGGAGGCGCTTGTAGATGGTGATGGTCGGCGTGTAGTCGACCTTCGGCGACGGCGTCGTCGGAGGGTTCGGCCCGTCGAGCGCCTTCTTGTACGTCTCGTCGGCCTCGAGGAAGTCCTCCGCCGACTTCTCGTAGTAGAGCTCGGCGAGGCGGAACATGGCGTCGGGGGTCCACCGCTTGTCGTTGGGGTATTTCTGCAGGAACGCCTCGAACATCGCGATGGCGTCGCGGCGACGATCCTTGGCCTCCTTCTCGTTCGCTTCGATCTGGGGCTCGTACTTGTCGTTCAGGATCTTTTGCCGCTCGGCGTAGGTTCGCTTGATGATGAGCCGCGCGGTGGACCGAAACTCCTGGACGGCGTCGGCGAAGTGCTGGAAGTCCTGCATCACCTCGTCGACGGTGCGCGGGTCGACGTTCTGCAGAGCCGGCGGAGGCGCCGCGGCGACGCGCGGCACGCCGGCCGCGAGCGCCGCGGCCGTGCCCACCGCCAGCACGCCGACCAGCCGCCCGAGCCGACCACTCCGAGGCGGCGTCACTTGTCGTCCTCCAGCAGCTTCTTGAAGTCCTCGTCGAGCGTCTTCATCTCGAGGTTCTTCTGCGTGGTCAGCTTTGTGACCTGCTGGGTCTTCTCGTCCTTCAAGCCCCACGCGACGTCGATGATGCCGACGTCCGAGCGGACCACCAGGTCGTAGAATCGATCAGCCACCTTGGTGAACATCGCCTGGGCCAGGCCACCACCGAGCGACTGGGACTCGCCGAGCACGTTACCCAGCTTGGCGGTGGCGTGGTTCAGCTCTTCCTTCTCGACGGCGATGTAGCCGCGCACCTTCTCCAGACGCGCCGCCGCCTGGGCGTCGACGCGGCCGTCGAATTCGCCAAGCAGCCGATCCACGGCGTCGACACGGGCGAGCACACCGTTCATCCGATCGACCTGCACCTGCTTGTCGGCGGAGAGCCGGCCCTTCGCGCGGGCTTGGATCTCCTGCTCTTGCTTGAGCAGGTTCTCGAGCGTCGCGGTCATGCGTCGCTCTTCCTCGCCCGCGGCGCCGGCGGTGGACGACTCGCGGCTCGCCTCGGCGATGTCATCCCGCACCTTGTCGTGCATGGTGTGAAGCTCGTCGATGGCGGCCCGCAGGTCCTTGATCGGCCCCTCGATGTCCTCAGGGCGGATCTTCTGTTCGGCCTGCGAGGTGCGATAAAACTGCTCGATCGCGACGAGCTGCGCCTCCAGGCTCTGAATCTCGACGTTGAGCTCGGAGCCTTGCCCGTCGAGTTGGTCGTACTGGCCCCGCACGTCGCGATCGCGCGCCTTCAGCGCGTCCCGCGTCATCGGCAGGTTCTTGATCTGGCGCTCGAGGGCGTCGCGCTCCGAATTGATGTGGTCGAGCTCGGCCTTCTCCTCTCCTCGCAGGATGGGCTCGAGGAGCAGGCGAACGCCCCGGACGAAGCGCTGCCGTGCTTCGACCATCTGGTTCATGATCTCCACGGACTGCGTGCGCGCCGCCGCGAGGTCCGGGAAGATGCCCGCCCGCCCCGACGTCTGCATCGCGCGCTCGAGCTTCACGACGATCTGCTCACTGTCCTTCAGCGCCCGCTCGATCTCGCCCACGTCGCTGGTCAGCGCCAGCAGGCGGGCGACGTCGGGATCCGCCTTGACCCACTTGGCCGCGTTCGGAGGGATGAAGGTCGCGACGTCGAACTTGTCGAGGTTCTTCCCCACCAGATTCTCGAAGTAGGCGGAGTCCTGCTGGGCCCGCACCACCTCGGCCTGAAGCTGCCGGTGAATGGGCTCGAATTCGTCACGGGTCTTCGAGAACGAATCGCTGGCCAGATAGAAGTTGCTCATGCGCAGCTGGAGATTGCCCATCAACAGCCGCATCTCGGGGGCTTCGTTGTCGTCGGGCGAAGAGAGAATGAGCAGATCGATCGCCTCCCACGCCTCCTTCCACTTCGTGGCCTTGATGTAGGTCCACGCCTCCTCGTACTTGGCCTTGGAGAAGTGCCGCGAGGTGTGGGCGACCGACTCGTACGCCTCGATGGCGCGATCGAACTGGTTACGCTCGTAGAGGATGCGGCCGAGCGCGAGGCGGGCGAGATCCTGGATGTCCTTCGCGGAGTCGTCGGGCGGCTGCAGCTTCAGGATCGAGTCGTAGGTCACGGACGCCCCGGCGAGATCGCCGTTTTTCACGGCGATCGTCGCCAGGAAGTAGCGCGCCTGGAAATAATAGGGATTGGACGGCGGAATCGACAGGAAGCTCTGCGCGGACTCGGTCAGCTTGCCGCGGAAGTACAGATATTTTCCGCGAACGTACGGGACGCCGGGCTCGAGGAGCTGGTTGGGCACACCCGACAACCGTTGCAGGTATTCGTCGATCTGGTCGTAGTCACCGGTGCGCAGCGCGATCTCGATGAGGCGCTGCAGGGCCTGCTGCTCGGCCTTCGAGTTCGTCTGCTTCTTGATGGCCAGCGTGAAGTATTGCCGCGCCGGATAGTAGTCGCGGGCCTGGTAGAGCGATTCGCCGAGCAGGAAGATCGCGTCGTCGTAGGCGCGCGAGCTCGGGTACTTCTCGACCACGTCCAGCAGGATCGTGGCGGCCTCTTCGTAGTTCTTGAGGTTGAACAGGACCTGGGCGTCCAGCACCCGGCGGTCGGCCACATCCGGGGTCGGCGGGGCCGTGTCCCTGAAGTCCGCCAGCATGTTGCGGACGCGCTGGTCGACGTCGATCAGCTTCCGGTTGTAGTCGTCCACCTCGTCCGCGCGCGCGCGAGGCCCACCGAGGGCCAAGGCCCCGACTGTCCCGAGAACGATGATGCCGGTCCGAAGTGTCATCCGCCCCTTTTCGTGGCCTCCTGGATGCGCACGCCTCCGGACTATTTCTGCGCCGGCGCGGCGTTGGACGCGGCCGACGGAGCTCCCGAATCAGTGGCGACGACGTTCACGCGAAAATCGACCGCCGGTCGATCCTGGAGGTTCGTCGTCATGTTCCCTTTCTCGTAACCCACAACGGTTATGGCGGTGGCCTTGGCCTCGCCGGCCACGAAGGTGTGGCTGGACTTGACTGTCATCTTGTAGCCCTTGAGGTAGCTGAAGACCCCGAACCCATTGCCCTGGTAGAGCATCACCACCGAGAGGGTGTGGGAGCCGGGCTGGATGGCCCCATTGTAGACATCGAATTCTTTCATCTCGCCCAGCCGGCCCGACTCGTCGGACTTGGAGTAGATCTGGACTCCGTCCAGCGCATAGATGGCCTTGATGAGACTGTAGGAGTTCCCCATCTCGTTCTTGTGACGAATCACTGCCCGGGAGGCTCCGAGCGTCCCGCCGAGCACGGTCTCCTTGAGCAGATTCAAGCGGGCCTTCGTGCGAAAGATCTGCTCTTTCAGCTCGTTGACGTTCTTTTCCAGCGAGCGCAAGCGCACGGAGTTGGCGGCGTCCGCGTTCGCGGCCGGGGCCGCAGGCGCCGGCGGACCTGCGTCCCCGGTCGGCGCGGGGGCCGCCATGGCGGGCGTTGGCGCCGCGGCCGGAGCGGCGGGCGCCTGGGCCCAGGAAGCCCGCCCCAACATCACGACCAGGACCACGGCACCGAACACACGAACAACGCCACCCTGGCCGCGCTGGTTGAGATTTCGCTTTACTATCATCGTTCTGGCTCCGTCTGAAGGGAGGCGCCGCAACACCGCGGGCACAGGTCCGAGGACGGCTTGTATATCAGGACGCACAGTGTCGGTCAAACTTCCCCATCGGCGCAAACTCATGCAAGGCATGGCTTTTTACTGTTTTCCCCTCGCTTTGCCGTCAGCGGACGCCTCACTCTCCCGGGCGACTGAAATTTGGCGCCAGGCCTCCTCCAGCAGTGCGTTCAGGCCTGACCCGGTGGCGGCGCTGACCTGCAGGAGGGTGATCCCGCGCCTCGCGAAGGGCCCCGACAGCCTCTTGAAGCGGCTCTTGACCTCGGGCAGGTCGATCTTGTTGAGAACGACGATCTGCGGGCGAGCGGCCAGCTCCGGGTCGTACAGCGCCAGCTCGCGGTTCAACGTCTCGTAATCCTTGAGCGGCGTTCGGCCCGGCGTGGCGCTGACCTCGAGCAGGTGGATGAGCACGCGGGTACGCTCGAGGTGGCGCAGGAATCGATCGCCGAGGCCCGTGCCTTTGTGGGCACCCTCGATGAGACCGGGGATGTCCGCGACCACGAAGGAGCGGTCGTTCGAAAGTTGCACCATCCCGAGGTTGGGAACGAGGGTGGTGAACGGATAGTCCGCGATCTTGGGCCGCGCAGCGGAGATTCTGGAAATGAGGGAGGATTTGCCGACGTTCGGAAATCCGAGGAGGCCGACATCGGCCAGCAGCTTCAGGTCGAGCCGCAAATTTCGCTCGTGGCCGGGCAGGCCCGGCTCCGATTTTCGGGGCGCTCGGTCGGTCGAGGTGGCGAAGTGGATGTTGCCGCGGCCCCCTTTGCCGCCCATGGCCGCCACGAACGTCTCGTCGGGGACTCGGAGGTCGGCCAGCAGGGTGTTGGAGTCGTCGTCGTAGACCTGCGTCCCGGGCGGCACCCGCAGGACCAGATCGGCGCCGGCGTGGCCGTACCTGTCCTTGTTGGCACCCCCGTCACCGGCCGGGGCCTGGTACTCGCGCTTGTACCGGAAATCGAGCAGCGTGGACAGGCCAGCGTCCACACGGAGGAGGACGCTGCCGCCGTCGCCGCCGTCCCCGCCCGAAGGTCCCCCCTTGGGCACGAACTTCTCGCGGCGAAACGCGACGGCGCCGTTGCCGCCGTTGCCGCCCCTCACATAGATCCGGGCCTGATCGACGAACTGCATGCGAGGCCAGGTTCAGGTCAGGAGATCGGGTCGGCCGCTCGAACGGGCGCTCGGCGAGCGCCGGGCTAGGCTGCCGGCGTCGGCTCGGGAACGATGCTGACCAGGCTCTTCGGGCCCGATCGGTAGTACTTCACCTTGCCGGTCTTGAGCGCGAACAGCGTGAAGTCGCGGCCCATGCCCACGTGGGGCCCGGCGTGGACGACGGTGCCCACCTGCCGCACCAGGATGTTCCCGGCCAGAACCTGCTCGCCGGCGTAACGCTTGATTCCGCGCCGCTGCCCTTGCGAGTCGCGACCATTTCGTGAGCTTCCTTGACCCTTTTTGTGTGCCACGGGGATCCTCGCTTCAGGCGGCGTTGATGGCGGTGATCTTCAAGGCCGTGAACGGCTGGCGGTGGCCGGCCTTTCGGCGGTAGGCCTTGCGGCGCTTGTACTTGAAGATGGTGATCTTCTTACCGCGGCCCTGCTCGACGATCTCCGCGTCGACGGAGACCCCCGCGACCTTGGGCTGCCCGATGCGCACGTTGCCGCCGTCGTCGGCGAACAAGAGTGTGTCGAACGTGAACTTGGTCCCTGACGGGCCCGTAAGTTTCTCCACGCGCAAGGTCTCGCCCTGCTCGACGCGGTATTGCTTTCCACCAGTTTGAATCACGGCGTACATGGGACGGCTGCCTCCAGGGGAAGCGCGGTAGTTTAGGGAGGGCGTCCCTCTTGTCAAGGGCCATGCGCCAGGAAGCGCGCGAGGAGGCTCGGGAAGACCCTGGGGCCACACCCGCCGGGCGCAGCGGCCAGATCATCGGTGATCCGGTGCTTGGCGCCGGAGGCCGCTTTCGAGGAGGCGGACCAGGGACTCCGTCACCGCGCGGACGTGGCCGGGCTTCTCGCGGGCCCCCGGAAGCTGGCCCTCGATGAGGAGCATGCTGAGACCGTGGACCAGCGACCATGCGGCGAGCGACAGCTCGTCCGGATCGCCGGCGCGTAGGCGGCCGCGCGCGACGCCCTCGGCGACGAGATCCCGCAGGACGTGATAGGCCTCCGCTCCCGCCTCACGCAGGGAAGCCGGCTGCTCCTCGCCCTCCGCGCACACGGCCCCGCCGAAGATGGTCCGGAACGTCGCCGGGTGGGCCACCGCGAACGACACGTAACCAGTGGCTGAGGCGCGCAGCCGGCCGAGGATGTCGGTCGTTCCGGTGGCGGCGATCTCGTCGCGCATATGGCGGGTCAGCAGGCGAAACCCTTCTTCGGCCACGGCGGCGACGAGGGCATCCTTGTCCTGAAAGTGACGGTAGGGCGCGGCGTGGCTGACGCCGGCGAGCTGCGCCGCGCCGCGCAGGCTGAGACCGTCCACCCCGCCGTCGGCGAGCAGCTTCAGGCCCGCCTGGACGAGGGCCCGCCGGAGGTCCCCGTGCTGATACGTGTCCGCCCGCTTGCGGGCCACCCGGATGGTCATGAGCAGACGCTTAGCACGTTGTTGACGGCGTCAACAAATTATGTTGACATCGACAACTTAAATGTTTACGGTGTCATCATTCGTCGGTCGCAACGTCTGGTTCTTCTCCTGGGGAGGTCGTCATGGATCGCGTCTCGACAGTCTTCTTCTCCGCTGGTTCGTTCTTCGTGGCGCCGTTCTGGCTGCTCATGGTGCTCGCGCCGCGCTGGCGCTTCACCGCGCGCGTCATCGACAGCCCCGCCATCGTCGCGGGACCGCTGCTGCTCTACGCGGGCCTGGCGCTGCCGCGGTTGCTGTCGCTGCTTCCGGCGGTGGCGCGTCCGGAGCTACCTGTGATCGCGGCGCTGCTCGGAACCCCGCGGGGCGCCACGGTCGCCTGGATGCACTTTCTCGCGCTCGATCTATTCGCCGGCCGCTGGATCTTTCTCGACGCCCGGTTGCGGGCCGTGCCGAGTTGGCTCGCGTCCCCCATCCTCGCGCTCACGTTGCTGTTCGCGCCGCTCGGCCTTGGCGCCTACCTGGCGATCCGGGCGCGCGCGACCCGGGGCGGGCGGGCGGCCGGGGCGGGCCCGCGATCCCGCGGCGCCATCGACCTGGCGCGCCGGGGGTGGGCCGCGCTCGTGTCGGCGCACCGGGCGCTCGCCCTTCTGACCGCGGGCTCGCTGGGGCTGCTGCTCGCCTGCGTCGCGCTCGGGCTCGCCGATCGTCGCCAGCTCCTCGGCGCGCCGCTGTGGCTGAAGCCAGGCAAGTTCGCGGCCTCGATCGCCATGACGACGCCCGTCCTCGCGTGGATCATCGCCGAGCTGCGGCCCCATCAAGACGAGCGGCGGCGGCGGCGCGTCCACGCGGCCGGCACCCTCATCGCCGTCGTGGCGGCGCTGGAGCTCGCGGTGATCACCGTGCAGGCAGCCCGCGGCGTCCCCAGCCATTTCAACTTCGCGACCCGCACGGACGCGGCGTTGTTCGAAACCATGGGGCTGGCGATCTCTCTGCTGTGGTTCGCAGAGCTGTACATCGCCGTTCGGGCGTTCCGGGTCAGCTTCCCGTCGCGGACGCGCGCCTGGGCCATTCGCCTCGGTCTCGTGGGCGCGCTCGCGGGCGGCGCCATCGGTTTCCTGATGCCGCGCCCCACGCCGGCACAGCTCGCGACCCTGCGCGCGCACCAGCCCACGCCGCTCATCGGCGCGCACGCGGTCGGGGTGGCCGACGGCGGTCCCGGATTGCCGGTCACCCGCTGGAGCACCGAGGGCGGCGATCTTCGTGCGCCGCACTTCCTCGGCCTCCACGCCCTGCAAGCGCTGCCGCTCGCCGCCTGGCTGCTCGAACGGCGCCGGCGCCGGCTCGCCCGCGGACTCTCCGGACCGGCCGCGACCGCCGCCGCGAGCGCGCGGCCCATCGTCGCGCTCGGCGTGGGGTGGATCGGCTTGACGCTCGTCGCCCTGGGTCAGGCCTTGCGAGGTCAACCGCTGCTCGCGCCGGATGGGCTCACCCTGGCGGCGGCTGCGCTGGTGTTAGCGGCGTCCGTGGCCATCGCCAAACCGAGGCGCACCGCAGGGCCTATCGAGTACCGAACCGCAGATGGGGTCCCGTTCTGATGCCCTCACGAGTTTTCCGCGAAGTCAAAGGCCTGGGGTCCGAGGTCTCAAAACGGCGCACCAGCGGGCTCCCGCCGCCTTGGAGATTGGCCCGTGCCTTGGCGTTCGGGTACCTTTGGAATCAATGAGTACAGCGTTAAAGGGGACCGTGCATGGTCGAACGATTGAGCTCAACCAGCAGGCCGAGCATCTCGAGGGCCAACGCGTCCTCGTACTGCTGGAACCCATTCTGGAACCCATTGAGGAGGCCGCTGTCTCGCTCCCGGCGGCAGGAGAGGCGTGGCGCACGTGGGTGGAGCACGGGCCTGATGGCCCTCTCGAAGACGACGAGCCCGCTTTTCCATGATCCAGCGGGGTGACATCCGCTGGTTCCGCTTCACCGCGCCGGACAAGCGGCGACCAGTCCTCGTTCTTGGCCGACCGGACGTGCTTCCGTCGCTGTCACAGGTTCCAGTGATCCCGCTATCTACCCAGATCCGCGGTCTTGGTTGGGAGGTGACGCTGGGACCGGTCGACGGGCTGCCTTCTTCATGCGTGTTGAAACCGGAAGGATTCGCATTGTAGATCGCGCTCTGCTGGGCCCGTCAGTCGCACGCTTCCCTGAATCGCGATGGGAAGAAGTGCGCACCGCCTTACTCGACATCCTTGGCTTCTGACGTGCGCGAGCCCAGGAATCGCTGCCGTTCGGCAGCGAAGGCTGGCCACAACGAGCGCCAGCCATAGAGGCCACGCCCAGGTCGAAAGGGCGGCTACCGGGCGAAATCGACGGTGCTCGCGCATCCTTTCGCCGGGCTGAAACGTCGTGCAGAGGGGAAGCCCGTTGGGGCACCGGAGAAAGGGACACCGATGAGGACGATCATGGTTCGGTACACGACGACAGAAGCCCACGCGGAGACGAACGAAGCAATGATTCGAGCGGTCTTCGCCGAGCTCCGTGCGCGCCTGCCCAAGGGCATTCGCTACGACAGCTATCGCGTTGGCGCGGGCGCGACGTTCGTGCACATCGCCTCCCTCGATGTCCCGGGCGACAATCCCCTCACCGCGCTGCCGTCGTTCGCGGCCTTTCAAGAACGGCTGAAAGACCGCTGCGTCGAGCCGCCCGTCGTCAGCGACTTGTCCCCCGTGGGGTCCTACCGCTATGAAGCTTGAAGGAATGGCGATGAGCAAGGTCAAAGGCAAAGGAACGATCGAGAGTCCCTGGGAGCTGAAGACGCCGCCCGGCACGTCGGACTATCAGGCGTATCGGGACGAAGACGCGGAGCCGCCCGCCCTGGTGGTTCAGGTGGGAAAGACGCAACTGCGCTATCACCTGCGCTGCATCGACGATCTCCACGCCCTGCTGGCGAAGCACGGCGACTGGATGCCTCTGGGGAGCGCCGACGAGCAAAAGCCCGCCGCCGACGGATCGGTCGAAGCGTGGGGACGATCGAGCAGCAATCCGGTCAAGGGCTGGTATGGCCTGAAGAAGGGGTTGCGCGGTCGTTTTGGGATGTACGTCCCGCCGGTCCTCGAGGCACTCGGACTGGCGGAGCTGGAACATCTGCCCAAGAACAACCGCGTGCGGGCCATCCAGAAGAAGTGAACCGCGTCGTAGGTGGTCACCCCGTCGGAGCTCTGACCGACGCGCGCGAGCAGTTCCTCGCCCTCATCGCGGACGTGCGGCCCGAGCTGCATCGCTATTGTGCGCGACTGACCGGCTCGGTGATCGAAGGCGAGGATATCGTACAAGAGACCCTGGCCAAGGCGTTCTACGCGCTCAGCATGGCTCCAGATGTGCCGCCGCTGCGTCCCTGGCTGTTTCGCATCGCCCACAACGCAGCGATCGATCTGCTGCGCCGCCACGACAGGAGCGCGCTCGACCTTCACGCCGAGATCGAGAGCGTGGCTGGTTTCGAGGACCGACCCGACCCGGCCGTGGTGCGCGCCGCCCTCTCCCAGTTCTTGCGCCTTCCCGCCACCCAAAGGAGCGCCGTCATCCTGAAGGACGTGCTCGGACATTCCCTCGAAGAGACCGCCGAGACAATGGGCACCACCGTCATGGCCGTGAAGGCGGCGCTGGTTCGCGGGCGAAGAGGGCTCCTCGCGACCGAGGAGAACGCACAAGGGGTGACGACGCTGGCGGAAGAGCGAACCGCGCTGGCCCGCTACGCCGCGGCGTTCAATGCCCGCGACTGGGAGGCCGTGCGGGCGCTGGTCAGCGACGATTGTCGCCTCGATGTGGTCTCGAAGTCTCAGCGCCGGGGCAAGGCCGTGGGCATGTACTTCGGACGCTACGAAAAAGAAGACGTCAGGCTGAGTGTCGTGCGCCTAGAGGGGCGCCTTGCGCTCGGCGCCACCGTGGCGGGAAGCGAAAAGCCGACCTACTTCATCCTGGTCGAGCTCGACCGGGGCCAGGTGACGTCCATCCGAGACTTTCGCTACGTCCCTTACATAGCCGCGGAGGCCGCGATCGAGCCAGCTTGATCGGGGCTGAGCGAATCAGCGGGCGGCGAGCCCAGCCACGCCGGCGTCGCGTGCCGCCGCCGCGGGCGGGGGCGAGCCGACCCCCGCTGTCTCGCCGGCGCCCGCGTCGCGGCGCGCCCGCGGCGCCGCGAACGTCGCCCGGTACAGCTCGCACCGCTCGAGGAGCTCGCGCATGCTCTTGGGCATCGGCACGCGAGCGCGCGTGATGTAGAAGACGAGGTCCTTGCTCTGGCGGACGAGCTGGCGTCCCTGGGTGGCTTGATTCTGCTCGTCCGCGCTCGGCGCCGCCGGCAGCGCGGGCGCAAACGCCGACAGGCGCTCGCCGGCCGCCACGAACGACGCCCAGACCTCGAAGATCTCGGGATCGGTGTGCAACGTCTCGCTCTTCAGCTTGGCCGCCGCCGCGAAGTCGCGCAGCAAGAGGTCGATGCCGGCGAACATGGGCATGCGCTCGAACGTGGACGTCAGCTCGCCGGTGATGCCGTCGATGGCCCGCATCGTCTGCGCGATCTTGATGTAGCGGCTCTTGTAGAAGTCCTCGATGGGGAAGGCGAAGACCTTGAATGGCTCCCCCCACAGCTCGTCGATGCCCTCGTCGCCGCTTCGGTGCAGCACCAACTTGCCGAGCGCCAGCGCCCGCTGCAGGTAGTCGCCGCACTGCCAGAGCAGGGCGTTGTCGACCGCGATCTCCACCCCCAGGGACTGGATCTCCACCACCTTCGTGAAGACGTCGCCCGCGCGGTTGAACAGCGCGCCCGCCAGCATCGACGCCTTCACCCGCTTCTTCTGGGGATCCGTCTCCTCGTCGAACGCGCGCTGGGCCTCCTCGAGGCGCGTTCCGGGGATGTTGATGCCGTGCTCGACGTGGTTGAACAAGCGGCGCGTCAGCGCGTGGATCAGCTTCTTCTTCGCCGTCAGCGTGTCGGCCGGCGCCTCATACGCCTTCACCCAGTAGCCGTCGTAGAACACGCGCCATCGCCCTTCGATTTTTTGCAACGTCCCGGCGGAAACGTCCCATGTCATGACCGCGGCCCCCCCAAACGCGCTCGTGCGCGGACAACCCCAGCCAGCTTACGCCGCTGCGAGCCCGCGGGACGCGCCGGCCGGGCACTTCCGGCCGCCGAAAACAAGATTGGGCCAGCCGTTTACCGCGGCGAAACGACGATGACTTCTACCGGCAACATCGGGTCCTCAGCCGCCGCAGTACTGCACGCATACCCCGTCAGCCGTGGCGCCCGACGACGCCACGCACGCCGAGGTCTCGTCGAGGCACAGACCGTCCGCGTAGCACTCCTCCCGGCACGTGCAGCTCATGTCGGTCCCCGCGCAAGGCGGCGTCGGTTGGGTGCGCAGGCAGGTGAGCAGGGCGTTGAACGCCGCCTGCGCGGCGTCCGTGCCGCGCGCCAGGCACACGTCGAGGGCCTGACCGGCGGCGATGCACAGGCGGATCGCCTGGCAGGACGCGACGGCCGCGCCACCGGCTCCGCCCGCGGCGTCATCGCCCCCATCGGCTGCGCCGGCGGCGTCGATCCCCACGTCCGCGACCTCGTGGCGCGCGGCGGTCCCGCAAGAAGGGGCCAGCACACCCGCCGCCACGGCCGAGGAGAGCGCCAGCGCGAACACGAGTCTCCCGGGATGAGTCGCCAGCTTCATGTGCTCGAAATTGCTTCGCGGGCCACGTGCGAACGCACGGAGCGATGAGACGCTCCGCGCCAGGCAACCATCTGTGGGCTCGACTGGATTCGAACCAGCGACCTTCGGCTTCGGAGGCCGACACTCTATCCAACTGAGCTACGAGCCCGAGCCGCCTCTCTTAGCGCGGCGCCGGCCATCGGGGCAAGTGCGACGGCAACCGTGAGCTGACAGAGCGGGACCGTCAGCGGCCCAGCCACAGCTCCGTCGACCGCGCGGCGAGCGACGCGAGCGGAGACCAGTAGACGCCGAGCAGGACGACCGGGACGGTGGTTGCCACCAGCAGCCCGGTGTGCAAGGGCGCGACGCGCACCGGAGGCGCTCCGGCGGGGGCGCGCCCGAAGTACATGACCTTCACGACGCGCGCGTAGTAGCCGAGGGACACGACGGTGTTCAGCACCGCGACCAGCGCCAGCAAGAAGAAGGGCGCGCCGCCGCCGGTCGCGCCCCGGGCGACGACGGCCGAGATCACCGCGTACTTCGCGACGAAACCCGCGAGCGGGGGGAGCCCCGTCAACGAGAGCAGCGCGAGCGTGAGGCACAGCGCGGGGACCGGCGCCCGCCCACCCAGCCCGCCGAGATCGTCGATCGCCTCTCCTACACCCTGCCGCTGCAAGGCGATGAGGACCAGGAACGCGGCCAGGTTCATGAACAGGTAGACGGCGAGGTAGATCAAGAGTCCGCGCGCCCCGTCCTCCGTTCCCACCGTCAACGCCATCAAGATGGTGCCAGCGTGCGCGATCGACGAGTAAGCGAGCAGGCGCTTCGCGCTCCGCTGCGCCAGCGCGGCCAGGTTCCCCAGCGTCATCGTCGCCACCGCGAGCGCGGCGATGGCGATCGCCCACGGGGCCGCCGGGCCCGCCTCCGCAAGCAGCCCGCGGGTGGGCGTTCCCACCACGAAGCGATAGGCGAGCGCGAAGCCCGCCGCCTTCGGGACGACCGAGAAGAACGCCGTGACGGGCGTGGGCGAGCCCTCGTAGACGTCGGGGCACCACGCGTGAAACGGCACGATGGCGAGCTTGAAGCCGAAGCCCGCCAGGCAGAGCGCGATGGTGGTGCCGGCCACCATCGGAGGCGCGGCGGCGAGCGCGGCGCGAATGGCGCCGAGGCCCGTCGAGCCGGCCAGACCGTAGAGGAGGGAGAAGCCGTAGAGCATCGTGCCGGTCGCCACCCCGCCATAGACCACGTACTTCAGCCCCGCCTCGGCCGAACGCGCGGAGCGCCGGGCAAGCGCCGCCATCGCGTACGACAAGATCGACACGAGCTCGATCGACAGCGTCGCCGTCAGCAGGTCCGCGGTGGCGGCCATGAGCGACGCGCCCAGGATCACCGCGAGCAGCAACGCGCCGTACTCGACGGCGTCGCGGTCCCCGTCGCGGCGATCGACCACCTCGTCAGAGGGGATGGATCCGAGCGCCACCACGACCCCCGCGGCGGCGAACAGCAGGTTGAAGAAGTCGGCGAACCCGTCGCGCGCCACCAGGCCCCCGAACAGGCCGCGAGGTGCCGGCTCCGCGGTCAGGATCATCGCCAGCACCGCGCCGGCCAGCGTCGCGGCCGTCAGCCCGAGGGACACCCATCGGGAGGCCGCCTTGAACAGCAAGCCGTTCGCGAGAACGGCGAGCAACCCGAGCGCAAGCACGATCTGGAAGGCGAACGGGCGAAGGCTGGCGGCGTTCGAGAGCACCGCCGCCTCACAGCCCCCCGCCGAGGCCAGTCGACGGCAAGCCCATCATCGTCAGCAGCTCGGTCACGCCGGACCGCGCCGCATCGAGGATGGGCGCGGGATAAAGGCCCATGACCAGCGTCAGGACCGCGAGCGGAAGCAGGCATGCCCACTCGCGCGCGGTCAGGTCGTGGCCGGTGAGGGCAGCCTTCCACCGCTCCGGAAGCGTCCCGAACTGGATCCGACGGATCGCCGACAGGTTGTAGGCGGCGCCGATGACCAGCCCCAGCGCCGCCGCCACGGTGGCGCCGCGGAAACGACCCATCGCCCCAAGCAGCGTCATCAGCTCGCCGATGAAACCGGACAGGCCCGGCAACCCCAGCGACGCCAGGAACGCGAGCGCGAACATGACCGCGTAGCGCGGCATGACGGAGGCGACACCCCCGAAGGCGTCGAGGCCGCGCTCCTTCGTGCGGTCGTAGAGGACGCCCACCAGCAAGAACAACATCGCGCTCACGACCCCGTGGCTCAGCATCTGGTAGACCGCCCCGCCGAGCGCGATGGGCGTCAAGGCCGCCATCCCCAGCAAGCAGTACCCGAGGTGGCTGATCGACGAATACGCGACCAGGCGCTTCAGGTCCGCTTGCCCGAGCGCCGCGAACGCCCCGTACACGACGCTCAGGGCGCCGAGCGCCGCCACCGCGGGGCATGCCCAGCGGGTGGCCTCGGGGAGGATGGCCCAGCCCACGCGGAGCATCCCGTACGTGCCCATCTTCAAGAGGACGCTCGCCAGGATGACGGACACGGCGGTCGGCGCCTCGACGTGCGCGTCCGGCAGCCAGGTGTGCAGGGGGACGACCGGGACCTTGATGGCGAACCCGATGAACAGGAGGACCCACACGAGGTTCGCGAAGCGCAGGCCGAGCAGCGCCGGGTGCTTTCCAAAATCGTTCGCGTGCACCAGCTTCGGGATGTCGAGGGTGTGCGCGGCCGGGGTGCCGTCGACCAGGAAGGTGGGCGCCGACGCGTAGTAGAGCGCGATGACCGCCAGCAGGATCAGCACCGACCCGAGCAGGGTGTAGAGAAAGAACTTGAGCGCCGCGTACTCCCTGCGGGGCCCTCCCCACAGCCCGATGAGGAAGAACATCGGGACGAGCACCATCTCCCAGAACACGTAGAACAGAAACAGGTCCAACGCCACGAAGACACCCAGCATCCCCGTCTCGAGCAGCAGCAGGAGCGCGAAGTAACCGCGCAGGTTGCGCTCGACGGGAATGGACCACGAGGCCAGCACGGCGATCACGCTGATGAGCGCCGTGAGCGCCACGAGACCGATGGACAGCCCGTCGACCCCGACGTGGTACTCGACGTTGAACGCGCGGATCCAGGCGACGTGCTGGACGAACTGGTATCCGAAGTTCCCCTGCGCCCGCGTGAAGCCCACGTCGAACTCCGCCACCAGACGTGCCGCGAGCCCGAGCGGCACGGCAGTGACCGCGAGCGCCAGCCAGCGCAACCCGCGCTCGCGCCCCCGCGGCCACAGGAACAGGAGCGGCAGCCCGAGCAGCGGCGCGAAGATGAGCCACGACAAGAGCCCGAGCGCCTCGCCGCCCCGCAGGGCGACCGTCGTCACGCGGCGGTCACCTGTATCGGCCGGCTGATATTCGACCTCGAGCGCGGCGAAGGATTGCCGTCGGGCGCCGAGGCCAGGCCGGTACGTCACGTTGAATCCGACCGCTTCACCCGGGCCGAGGGTCCGCCGGCCGACCGCATTGGTCAAGAAGTCGCTGTCTCCGAGGCTCGCGATGCGAACGGCGACGACATCGGCCGGCGAGGCACCGCGGTTGCGCGCCGTCACGACCGCGGTCTCGCCGGGCTGCGCGAAGGTCAGCGCGCGCGGCGTGAGCTCGAGCGGTGGCGCCGTCCCGTCCTGGACCTCGTCGGCGACCGCCCGGGCGGAGCCGGCGCCGAGGAGGACGGCCACGACGAGGACGATCCGCGACGGAAGGCCAACGCGAACACGACCGCAGGGCCGACGGGAGAGAATGGGGCAGAGGGAGAAGCTGGGCATGATGGTCATGAGGTGAGGAAGTAAGCGAGGACCACCAGGGCGGCGACGCCGGCGGCGATCCCCAGCACGTACGAGTTGAGACGGCCACTTTGCATGCGGGCGCTGCGCCGACCCGCGGAGAGCACCGCGCCCGACACGCCGTCGACGACGCCGTCGAGCGCGCGCTTATCGAAGGCTCCCGTCAGCCGCGCCACGGCCACGGCCCCGGATGCGGCGGCGTCGACGGCGCGATCCAGGATCCGGCGGTCGAACCACGTGGCGGCGCGGGCGAGCGCCAGCACCGGGATGACGCCGAGCCCGCGGTAAATGCGATCGAAACCCCAGCCGCTCGCAAAGAAGCGCGCCGCGCGGGCGAAGCGGCCGGCTCCCCCCCGGCGGCTGGCGCTGGTGGCGTCCCCGTCGCGATAGAGCGCTCGGGCCACGACAAACCCCAGCACCGCCAGGGCCAGCCCGCCTGCTTGCATGCCCCACGCCACCACCAGCGGAACCTCGGGCGACGACAGGGTGGGCCAGTCTCCGTCGAACAGCGGGGCCAGAAAGCGCTGCAGGACGGGGACGGGCTGATCGGGCAGCCAGTTGCTCGGCCACCCGAGCAGGGGACCGACCCCCAGCGCGCCCACCCCGAGGCTCACCACCACGACGGTCATGATCCGGGAGCCGCGCCCCTGTTCCCCACCTGTACCCGCGTGGACGACTTCGCGACGATTTTCCGCGGCGCCCGCAGGTCGCCCGTAGAAGATCAGGTAGTAGGTGCGGAACGCGTAGAGCGAGGTCAGGAACGCCGTCAACGCCAGGACCGCCAGCAGCGACGAGGGCGCGATGGTCAGCCGCGCGGTGCTGGCGAGCGCGGTGAGGATCTGATCCTTCGAATAGAACCCCGACGCGAAAGGGAGGCCGCCGAGCGCGGCGCAAGCGCAGAAGTAGCCGCGCCGGGTCCACGGCAGCGCCGCCGCGAGGCCGCCCATGCGGCGGAGATCTTGCCCGTCGTGGGGGCCCGCCCCGTCCGAGGCGCCGGCGCGCGCGGGTGAGCGGGCCGCCACGGCGTGAATCACGATGCCTGCCGCCAGGAACAGGCACGCCTTGAAAAATCCGTGCGTCACCACGTGGAAAACGCCCGCGCCCGCGGCGCCGGCCCCGATGGCGACGAACATGTAGCCGAGCTGGCTGACCGTGGAATACGCCAGCACGCGCTTGAGGTCCGTTTGCGCGAGCGCGGCGGTGGCCCCCACGAGAGCGGTCAAGGTGCCGATGACGGCCACGACCGTCAGCGCGCCGGGCGACAGGGCGAACAGGAACGAGAGCCGCGCCAGCAAGTAGACGCCTGCCGTCACCATCGTGGCGGCGTGAATCAGCGCGGAGACAGGCGTTGGCCCCGCCATCGCGTCGGGCAGCCAGGCGAAGAGGGGGATCTGCGCGGACTTGCCGGCGGCGCCCAGGAATAGCAACACACAGACCACGAACAAGAACGGCATGCCAGCCAGCTTCTTGCGGTCGAGGAGGAACGTCGCGGGCCGGAACATGATCCGCGGGGCGACGCTCGCCCCCGTCCTTGGAATCATCTCGAGGCGCAGCTGATCGCGCAGCTCGCGAAAGCTCAGCGTCGGACCCACGGGGATGCGCATTCGCTGCATGCGCGGTCTCGGACCGTCGCCCTCCTGCGCCATGGGTCCGTCGACGGTGCGGATGGTGCCCACCTGGCCCGCCGCGGACGTCGTGACCATCTGGATTCCGCCCATCCCCCACAGCAACAGCGCGATGCCCAGCAAGAACGCGAAGTCGCCGACGCGGTTGACGATGAACGCCTTCATGGCGGCATCCGCGGCCGCGCGGCGCTGGTACCAGAAGCCAATGAGGAAGTACGAGCAGACGCCGACGCCTTCCCAGCCGAAGAACAGCGCCACGAATCCGTCCGCCAGCACCAGCAGCAACATCGAGAACACGAACAGGTTCAGGAACGCGAAGAACCGCGGGCGCCCGGGATCGCCGTCCATGTACGCCGCCGCGAAGACATGGATGAGCGTGCCCAACCCCGTCACCAGCAGGACCATCACCGCCGCGAGCGGATCCATGGCCAGCCCGACCGTCACCCGGAAGTTGCCCGCGGTGAACAAGGACCAAAGCGGCTGCACCAGCCAGCGCTCGCGCTCATCGATCGGCAGCAGTTCCGCGCAGACGATCGCGACGGCGGCGGCGAGCGTGCCCAACATCGCCAGGATCGCGATGACCGGCGCCACGCGCCCGCCGGACGCCCGCCCGAAGCGCGCCTCGCCGAGGGCGCCCCAGAGCGCGCAGGTGATGGCGCCGGCGAGGGGAAAGGCGAGCAGCACCGCCAGCGGGGCGGTGACTCCGGCCGGGGTCAGCCACCCGCCGCTGTACGAAATGGAATTCACGTCAGCCCTCGAGGGTGCGGACGTCGGTGACGTCCACGCTGCGAAAACCGCGAAACACCGCCAGCACGATGGCCAGCGCCACCGTCGCCTCCGCCGCCGCCAGCACCACCACGAACACCGCGAAGATCTGGCCCGTGACGGCCCCGTTCGAAAAGTGCGAGAACGCCACGAAGTTGATGGCGGCGGCGTTCAGGATCAGCTCGATCCCCATCAGGATCGCCACCGCGCTCCGCCGGGTCGCCACCGTCACGAGGCCGAACGTGAACAGCGCGGCCGACAGCGCGAGAAAGTGACCGAGGCCGATCGGCGCGAACACCGACGATGCCGTCGCCGCCAGACCCGTCATTTATCGACCCCCGCGCCGTCGCGCACCGCGCGCCGAGCGATGACCATCGCGCCGACCAGCGCCATCAGCAGCAGGAGCGAAATCAGCTCGAACGGCATCAGGTATTCCCGCAGGAACCCGTCGCCAAGGCGCGCCGTGGTCGGCGCGGCGACGGCTTCGGTGCGGGGCCACGCCGCACGCGTGAGAGCGCTCGCCAGAAATGCCGCCACCAGCAGCGCGACGGGCAGGGCGGCGCCGTATCCGAGCGCGCGGTTCGACACCTTCACGTCGCCGATGCGACCGGTGAGCAGCACCGCGAACAAGAGCAACACGAGGATCCCCCCCACATAGATGAGGATCTGAGCCACCCCCAGGAAATCGGCGCCCATCAGGAAGTACAGGCCCGCCGTTCCCGAGAGCGTCAGCAGCAGCAGGAACGCGGCGTGCAGGATGTTGCGCGAAAACGCCACGCCGGCGGCGCCGCCCAGGATCAGCGCCGCCAAGCCGTAAAATACGAAGGTCTCGACCCCCGGCATGGCGAGGCGTTTTACACGCAAAGCACGCGAATTCCCATCGGTTTGGTCACGATCTCGACGGGGCTGCGAAGATCGCTGGGCGCGCGCGACGCGAGGACGCCCCGGGGGGCGCGCTGTGATAGAAACAGGCCGGCTCCAGGCAAATTTTCACGATTTTCGAGAGGCTGCGTTGGCCAACCACGAATACACGCTGCGCGAAGTACGGACCATTCACGATTTGCCGCTGCCCGAGCTCATGTATCGGGCACAGACGGTTCACCGCGAGCACCACCAGCCGGGTGAGGTGCAGCTCTGCACGCTGCTCTCGGTGAAGACGGGCGGCTGCCCGGAGGATTGCGGCTACTGCCCCCAGTCGTCGAAGTACGACACGGGCGTCGACGCCGAGCGAATGCTGCGGTCTCCCGAGGTGCTGGAGGCGGCGGCCCGCGCCAAGGCCGCCGGCGCCACGCGGTTCTGCATGGGCGCGGCGTGGCGCGAGGTCAAGGACGGGCCCGCGTTCGACGAGGTGCTCGACATGGTGCGCGGCGTGCGCCAGATGGACCTCGAGGCCTGCTGCACGCTGGGCATGTTGACGGAGTCCCAGGCGGCGCGGCTGGCCGAGGCGGGGCTGACCGCCTACAACCACAACCTCGACACCTCCAAGACCTTCTACGGCCAGATCATCAGCACGCGGACCTACGAGGACCGGCTGCAGACGCTGTCGCGCGTGCGCAAGGCAGGCATCACCGTTTGTTCGGGCGGCATCATCGGCATGGGAGAATCAATCGATGATCGCGCGGGGATGCTGATGACGCTGGCAAACCTCGATCCGCAGCCCGAGAGCGTGCCCATCAACGCGCTCGTGGCGACGCCGGGGACGCCGCTCGCGGCGCGTCCCCCGGTCGATCCCGTCGAGTTCGTGCGCATGATCGCGACCACGCGCATCCTCATGCCGCGGACGAAGGTGCGCCTCTCGGCGGGGCGCCTGGAGCTGTCGCGCGAGGCCCAGCTGCTGTGCTTCCTGGCCGGCGCGAACTCGATCTTTTACGGTGAGAAGCTGCTGACCACCGGGAATCCCGACATCGAGGCCGACCGGGCGCTGCTGCGCGACGCGGGGTTCACGCCCACCCTGGGGACCGTCGAGCTGGCGAGCGAATAGCGCGCCATTCGCGGGCGACTTCGCGTTTCACCGCGCTTGCGCGGCCCGTTGGCGGCGCACTTCGTAGGCGGCCACGGCGACGGAGGTGGACAGGTTCAGCGACCGCAGCGCCGCGTCCGCCATCGGAATCGACACCGCCGCCTCGGGATGGGCATCCAGGATCTCGACTGGCAGCCCCACGCTCTCTCGGCCGAAGACCAGGACCGCCGGGTCCGCGTAAACGACGTCGGTGAAGCGCCGACGCGCCCGCGTGGCGAAGAAGTACGGGGCGCCGAGCCGCGGCAGCTCCGCCGCGAGCGCCGCCCAATCGGGCCACACGCGCACCCGCACGCGTGGCCAGTAGTCGAGCCCGGCCCGCCGGACGCGTTTGTCGTCGAGAGAGAAGCCGAGCGGCTCGACCAGGTGCAGGTCGGCATCGACGGCCAGGCAGGTGCGACCCACGTTGCCCGTGTTCCAGTGAATCTCTGGATTCACGAGCACGATGTGCAGCCCGGCCATGGAAGCCGGGGTTCTAACGCGGGTTCGGCTATCATGCGCGGTCCTTGACCCCGACCCGACCGACGACCCGCCTCGACGACCTGCTCGCCCGCAACCTCGGCGTCTCCAAGACCGCCGTGGGCCGCCTGTGCGCCGAGGGCCGCGTGCGCGAGCTCGACGGCGCGGTCATCCTCGATCGGAAGACGCCCCTCGGGGCCACCGCGGCGTCCGGCGCAGGACCATCCGTCCCGCGCGTGCTCGTCGACGACGCGCCTGTCATGTTGTTCGATTCGGCGCTGCTGCTGCAGCACAAGCCCGTCGGCGTCGTCACCGCGCTGCGCGACAACCACTACCCTACCGCCTACGCCCTGCTACAGACGGCGCCGCTCTTCCCCGAGCTCCGCCCGGCCGGCCGCCTCGATCTGGAGTCTTCGGGATTGTTGCTGTGGACCACGGACGGCCCGCTGATTCAGCGCCTCACGCACCCGAAGCGGCGCGTCCCCCGGACCTATCAGGCGGCGCTGGCGCAGGCTTTCCTTCCGCCGCCGGCTGGTTTGACCCTGGACGACGGGCATCGCCCCGAGATCTTGGATCTCGGCGAGCTGCCTCGGGGCGACGCGCACCCGGGGTTGCTGATCCCACCCGAGACGAAGGTGCTCGCGACGGTCACCATCGTCGGCGGCGCGTACCACGAGGTACGGCGCATCTTCGCCGCGCTCGGAAGCCACGTGGTCGGCCTGTGTCGGGTTCGCTTCGGCGACTACGCGCTGCCCGTCGATCTCGGCCCCGGTGGCTGGCGCCTCGTTTCGCCGCCCGCGTGAGATCTGATACTCACCGCAGCGCCTCCACCACGGCATCGTGCACCGCGGGCCGGAACGCCCGGAACCGCGGATCGTCACGGACGGTCGGATGAACGCGATTCGTGAGCAGGACGATAGCCAGCGCCCGTTCGGGGTCGATCCACAGCGAGCATCCGGTGAATCCCAGGTGGCCAACCGCCGCGCGCGACAGCAGGTCCCCTGCCTGAGAGCTCCGGTCGGCGGGCCCGTCCCAGCCGAGGCGCCAGCTCGAGCCGGGGATGCCCGCCGGGCGCCAGAACTCGCGCACCACGTCCCGCTCGACGAAGCCCGCGGACGACCAGCGCCCGGCGCCGCCGCGCCACTCGCCGACCAGCGCCTCTGCGATCACCGCGAGATCGCCCGCCGTGCTGAAGAGCCCGGCATGCCCGGCCACCCCGTCCATCGCGAACGCATTCAAGTCATGGACCTCACCGATCAAGACCCGACCGCGGACCGTGCACCGCTCGGTCGCGGCCACTGGACCGAGGTCCTGGGCCCGGCGGCGCCCCAGACCGCCCGCCGCCCGACCCGTCCCGACATCGACGAACAACGACGAGGCCAGCTGCAGCGGGCGGAGGATCTCGCGCTCGGCTAGCTCGTCGAGCCGAGCGCCGCCGACGGTCTCCAGGCACCAACCGAGCAAGATGAAGCCCAGATCGGTGTACGTCGAGCGCGCCCCCGGGGGCCCCGCCAATGGCTCCCGGGCCGCGGCGCGCATGATCCCGAGCCGCCTCGCCGGCCCCTCCCCAACCGTGGCGTAAAACATGCGGTGGGCCGGCAGGCCGGCCGCATGCGCCAGCAGGTGTCGGATCGTCACGGCGCTCTTGCCGTCGCCGACGAAGTCGGGCAAGTGGCGGGCCACCGGGTCCTCGAGCCGCAACGAGCCGCGCGCGACGGCCTTCATCGCCAGCACCGAGGTGATCACGGCCTTCGTCACCGAGGCGACGTCGTACAGGGTATCGGGCGTCGCGGTGAGCACGTCGGGTTCAATCTCCCGGCGCCCGAACGCCTCGTGAAATACCGTTTTGCCTTCTGAGCTTACGAGCACCACGGAGCCCGGCACGACGCCCGCGGTGACGGCCTCCGCGCACAACCGCCGCAAGAGGGTGAAGGCCAGGCTCATCTCGAGGCACTAACTATATGCCGTGTCCTGCCGTTCGCGATGTCCCGACACCTTTCGATTCGCGCGGGCGGCGTTATAGTTTTGTGAAGCGGCGACTCGGTCGGAGTGTTAGCCTCCCCCCAAACCCCCATGAAATTCGGTCAATACGAGCTCTTGGAGAGGATCGCCGTCGGCGGTATGGCGGAGGTCTATCGGGGCCGGGTCGCGGGGGCGGAGGGGTTCGAGAAGCTGGTCGCGATCAAGCGCGTTCTGCCGGAGCTCTCGCGTGACGAGCGCTTCATCTCGATGTTGCTGACGGAGGCGCGCATCCATTCGGCGCTGTCGCACCGGAACATCGTGCAGATTCACGACCTGGGGATCTCCGAGGACGGGGAGTATTTCATCGTCCTCGAATATGTGGAGGGGCACGACCTGCGCGCGGTCATGGAGGCGGCGACCGCGCTCGGCGTGCAGATTCCGGATTCGATCGCGCTGCACATCGCGGACGAGCTGGCGCAGGCGCTGCATTTCGCCCACGAGCTCAAGGACGCCGAGGGACACCAGCTGGGCATCATCCATCGTGACGTCTCGCCGTCCAACGTGCTCCTGTCGAACTCGGGCGAGGTGAAGCTGTCGGATTTCGGGATCGCGAAGCGTCAGCACGATCACTCGGTGGTGGGCGCCCTCAAGGGCAACCTCGTCTACATGTCGCCGGAGCAGGCGCGCAAATCGACCGTCGACCGGCGGACGGATGTGTTCTCGCTCGGGGCGGTGTTGTTCGAGATGGTGACCGGCCAGAAGCTGCGGGACATCACGAACGAGGTCGAGGGATGGCGGGATGTGGCCTCGGGCGTGGTTCGGTCGGCGCGCGACGCGCGGCCCGACATTCCGGCCGGGTTCAACGCGCTCCTCAGCCGGGCGCTGGCGTCCGATCCCGCCGAGCGATTTCCCGACGCTGCGACCTTCGGCGCCGCGATTCGCGAGCTGCGCCGCGAAGGCGACGCGCCGGCTGGGCCGAACGACATCAAGGAGCTGATTGAGCTCCTCGATCCGCCGCGTCACGCGCGCAGCCCCGTCGAGCGCTCGAAGGTGATTCGACTCGGTCCCGAGTTCAAGGTCCCGACCATCCCCGCCAAGGCGATGAGCCCGATGGATGTGCTGGCGATGGCGGCCGCTGCCCCGAACGGGCTCGGTCGGGAGCACGGCTACGGCCTGCCGGTGGCGAAGCGGCCGGAGTCCATCGTCGTCCCACCCTTCCAGACCATGTTGGGGCTGGGGAGGCCGCCCCAGTCGGCGGGCCCATCAACGCCCCCGCCGGCCGCGGCGTCGGCAAAGACGCCTCCCCCGTTGTCACCCGCTTCGGTGTTTGCGCCGCCGGCGATCGTCCTCGGGCCGGCACCGACGACCGCCGCGCCGGCATCGCCCACGAACGGCTCCGGCAACCATGGGCGTACGAACGGAACCGTGCTGCCCGACCGAGCGAGCGCGTTCTCGCCAGGGGAGGACTTCGCCGAAGCGACGCCCGCGCCCGTGGCGAGCGTCGCGACGGCCTCGATGACCACGCCGCTGCCGAGAAGCCCCGGGCCGGCGCGGGGCTTCTCTGGGCCGCACACGGGCGGAGTGGTGACGCCCAGCAAGACGTTGCTCGGAACCGGTCCGAGGAACCCCGGCTTCCCCATGCAGGCGGCGCAGTTTTCGGCGCCGGTCCCCGCGCCGCAGATGCGGCCGAAGCGGCGAGTCGGTCCTGTCCTGCTGGTGCTCGTCCTCGCGCTCGGCGCCGCCGCGGCCGTGGTTCACCTGAAGGTCATTCCGCTCGATGTGTTGGTCGTCTGGATGAAGCCGGCGGAGCTCCAGGTGTCGTCGAATCCCGCGGGCGCCGACGTGATCTTGGATGGACGCCCCGTGACCGGCCAGACGCCGACGCAGGTCCAGGTCAAGCGCGACAGAGGCGACCACGTGCTCGAGGTCTCGAAGATGGGATTCAATTCGGCTCGCCAGACGCTTCGCTTCGACCGCACACCAGCGCTCGCCGCGTCCCTGACCCTCGAAGCGCTCCCTCCACCGCCCCCCCCGCCGCCTGTGCAGGCCGAGGCACAGCAGCCGGCCGAGGTGGCCCCCGAAAAGGCCGCCGCCGCCCCGGGAGAAGACGACTCAGCCGGCAAATCGGGCAAGAAGTCCAAGCAGGAAAAGAAGAGCAAAAAGGCCAGCAAGAAAGCGAAGCGGAGCAAGAAGGCCGGCAAGCGGGGCAAAAAGAGCAAGGACGCCGCGGCCGAGTAGCCCCTGAGCGGTCAGCGCGTGTCGGGCTCTATCTCTGCGTTGGCCAGGAACTGCACCTCGACAATGAGACCATAGTGGTCGGACGCGAACAGACGCTCGCCGCTCGAACGAACCTCCGGTTCATCGAACAGCAAGCGCGCGGAGTGCACGGTGCCGCGACGATCTCTTTGTACGGGCGTCACGAACACATAGTCGATTCGCCGATCGGGCCTTAGCCAGTATTTTTGTTCGGTGCCCGGATTCGCCCGGGCCCAGGTCCAGCCAGGCATCCCGGCGGAGTCGGTGTGAAGCGTGTCCCAGGCGTCCTGGTAGTGAACGCGGCGACGAGCCAGCGTCGTCAGCCCGCACATCCAGCGAATCTCGTCGCTGGACGGAACCGCATTGAAGTCGCCCAGCACGACCTGAGGACTGCCGTTGGCGTGCGCCGTCACGACCTCGTCCAGCGCGACGACCTGTTCCTCGCGGCGGTTGCCGTCCTGCTCGCCCTCGACGAGCTGGGTGTTGTGGATCCACACCTCCCCGAGGTCGGAGTCGATTCGCGCCGAGAGCACGATCCGTTCGCTCCCCTCTGTGACCCCCGGAAGCACCGTCCGTTCATGCGCTCCGATCGGAAACTTCGAGAGGATGGCGAGGCCGTCACCTCCAGCGACCGGGGTCGACGGGGTCGCGTACACGAATGGCCAGTTCTGATCGCGCGCCAAGATCTCCGCCTGATTCGTCGCCCCCTCGTTGGTGTCGCGGACCTCCTGCAGCGCCACGACATCCGGCATCGCGCTGTCGAGCTTCCTCGTGATCAACGAAAGCCGCTTCTCAGCGTGGCCCCCGTCCTCACGCCACAGATTCAAGGTGAGAAACCGAAGATGCCGACGTGTCATGACCCTCGCTTTCCTGAGTCCGAGGTTATCATGCGCCCGCCGCCCATCGACCGACTACAAGTTCCTTGTAGCTGGGCTCAAAGAAACCTCTAGTTTCCGGAAAGTGAACGCGCGGTCAAGGCGGCGTTTCGCGTCGGTCGGGCTGGGCGCAAGAATTGCTGCCCAGGAATTGCCTCTGCCGCGAGCCCGCGGCGAAATCCATGATCAATCGACTCATAGACTTCGCGGTTCACCGACGCGTGCTGGCCTTGATCCTGACGTTCGCGTTCGCCGTTTTCGGGATCTTCACGTTCAAGAAGCTCAAGATCGAGGCATTCCCGGACGTCACGAATGTTCAGGTGATGGTGATCTCGCTGTATCCCGGCCAGGCCGCCGAGGAGGTCGAGCGGAAGGTAACCATCCCTGTCGAGCGCGCGCTGACCGGCACGCCCCGGGTGCTGATCGAGCGCTCGATAACGTCGTTCGGTCTCTCTCAGATCATCCTGACCTTCGAGGATGACGTCGACATCTACTGGGCTCGTCAGCAGGTCGCCGAGCGGTTGCCCGATGCGGACGTCCCGACGGGCGTGCAGCCCCAGCTCGGTCCCAACGACACGCCGGTGGGCCAGATCTACCAGTACACCCTGGAGAGCGACCACCACACCCCGAGCGAGCTGCGCGGCTGGCAAGAGTGGGTGGTCGCGAAGCAGTTGATGCGCGCCCCGGGAGTCGCCGACGTGGTGAGCTTCGGGGGCTTCATCAAGGAATATCACGTCATCGCCGATCCGGCGAAGCTGCGCAACACGGGCCTGGCATTGAAGGACCTCATCGATGCCATCGACCAGTCCAACGGATCCACCTCTGGCGGGTACGTGCAGCACGGCGAGGCGGAGTTCGTCGTGCGCGCGCGCGGCTATCTGCGCACCCCCAAGGACATCGCGAACACGGTCGTGCGCGCGAAGGACGGGACCCCGGTGCTGGTGCGAAACGTGGCGACGGTGGTGGAGTCGTACATGCCGCCGCGTGGGGCGGTCGCCCGCAACGAGGCGCTGGATTCCGTCGACGGCACGATCCTGTTGCGGCGCGGGGAGAACCCGAAGGACGTCCTGAACGAGGTTCACGTCGCCGTGGATCGCATCAACAAAGACATCCTCCCGAAGGGCATGCGGATCGTTCCGTTTTACGATCGCACCCGTCTGGTCGACGTCACGCTGCACACCGTCTCTCACAACATGCTCGAAGGAGCTGCCCTCGTCACGCTGGTGCTCTGGCTGTTCTTGCGCGCCATGAGCGGCGCCGTGGCCGTGGCCATCACGATGCCGCTCGCGCTGCTGGCGGCGTTCGTCGGCCTGTACTACGTCGGGGTTCCGGCCAACTTGCTGTCGATGGGCGCCATCGACTTCGGCATCCTGCTCGACGGCGCGGTCATCCTCGTCGAGAACGTCTACCGTCACCTGGGCGAGGAGCAGCCGCCCCCCGAGGAGGTGCCCAACGTCATCGCGCACGCCGCGAAGGAGGTCGTGCGACCCACGCTCTTCTCGATGTCGATCATCGCCGCCGCGATGATGCCGATCTTCACGCTCGAGCGCGTGGAGGGACGGATCTTTCGGCCGGTGGCCTTGACCTACGCGTTTGCACTGGGGGGCGCGCTGTTCTTCACGATGCTGTGCGTGCCTGCGCTGACGACCGTGCTGCTCAAGAACCGCAGGGTTTCCGAGCGGGATCCTGGCTTCCTGATCTTCCTGCGCGCCCGCTACCTGACCGGCCTGCGCGTCGCGCTGAAATACCCCATTACGACGCGGGTCATCGGGTTCGTCGTCCTGGGATTGGGAATCTCGCTCGTCCCCCGGCTTGGAACCGAATTTCTTCCGCAGATGAACGAGGGCGATATTCACATCACCGTGACGGCGCCGAGCGCGATCGCCCTCAATCGAGGCGCCGACATCCTGCGCGACACGCGGATCGCCCTGCTCAAGTTTCCGGAGGTGAAGGACGTCTTGACCGAGCAGGGCCATCCAGAGGACGGCACCGACGACGAGGCGCCCAACCAGGCCGAGACGTTCGTCGTCATGAAGCCAGAGAGCGAATGGCGCACCGGGCGCAAGAAGGAACAGATCGTCGACGCGATGCGGGCCGAGCTGGAGAGGCGGCCGGGGGTTCAATACAACTTCAGCCAACCGATCAAGGATCGCGTGGAGGAGTCGATCTCCGGCATTCGAGGTCAGATCGTCGTGAAGATCTACGGTGAGGACCTTACCCTCATGCACGAGCGACTCGAGGAGGTCCGCCGCATCCTGGACTCGACCCGCGGCTCTCGCGACGTCGAGATCTATCGAGCGGGGACGGCCCAGCATGTCGTCGCCGACATCGACCGCGACGTCATCGCTCGCTACGGCATGCAGGTGCGCGACGTCGAGGACGTGCTGGAGGCCAGCCTGGCAGGCAAGATTGCCACGGAGCTCTGGGAGGGAGAGCGGCGCGTGGGTGTGCGGGTCAAGCTCCCGACGATTGTCGAAGGGGACGCGGCCTCCGTCGGCAGGCTGGAGATTCCCACCAGCGGCGATGGTCAGGCCCGCCTGCCGCTGTCGTCCCTGGCCAACGTCCACGTGGACGTCGGCCGCACGCAGATCAACCGCGAGCAGGGCGGACGATTCCTGGCCATCAAGTGCAACATCGCGGGTCGGGACATGGGCTCTTTCGTCGACGAGGCGCAATCCCGGGTGACGCGCGAGGTGAAGTTGCCCGAGGGCTACTACCTCACCTGGGGGGGAGAGTTCGAGAACCAGCGGCGCGCCATGAAGCGCCTGGAGATCATCGTGCCGGTCTCGATCCTCGTGATCTTCTGCCTGCTCTATCTGACGTTTCGGGCGGTGCTGCCGGCGGTGGTCGTGTTGCTCGACGTCCCGTTCGCGACGGTCGGCGGCGTTTTTGCCCTCTATTTCACGCACACGGAGCTATCGGTGTCGGCGGCCGTCGGGTTCATCACGCTCTTCGGGGTCGCGGTCATGGACGGCGTGCTCTTGGTGCTCTACATCCGACACGCGCGCGAGCGCACGCCCGAGAATCAAGACGCGATCATCCAGGCCGTGTCCCAGCGGCTGCGTCCCGTCTTGATGACCGCCCTGCTGGCGTCGCTGGGGCTGCTGCCCGCGGCGATGTCGCACGCGATCGGCTCCGATACCCAGCGGCCTTTCGCCATCGTCATCATCGGCGGACTGATCTCCTCCACGCTGCTGACGCTCCTCCTTCTGCCCACCCTCTACGAGCTGGCGGACCGCTGGTTCGGCGGGGGCAGGGTCCGAAGGCGCCGCGCCCGAGTGGTGCCGCAATGAGGTCGCGTGGCGCGAGCACGGGCGCCGCCGCGATCTTCGCTGCGCTGACGCTGGCAGTGACAGCCCGCGACGCCCGAGCGGACACGCTGAGCATGGACGGAGCGGTTGCCCTCGCGCTCCAGCGCAATCGCGACGTGATCGCCGCGAAGCTCGAGATCGAGGCGGCCGACCTCGACGTCGTGGCGGCCCGGATCTATCCGAACCCGAACCTGCAATATTCAGTCGGCAACCTGGTGCTCGGGACGGCGAACAACCAGGGCACGACGCCCCCGACTCGGGCGGGATTCTTCGGGCAGCCTGTGCAATCGATCGGCATCTCCGAGGTCGTGGATGTGTGGGCCAAGCGCAGCGCCCGGGTTCGCGCCGCGGACCAGGGCGTCGCCGTACGGCGGCTTCAGACGGAGGACGCCCTCCGCGAGATCGTCTACGCCGTTCGTGCGGCATTCGCCGCGGTGGTGCGCGCGCAGTCGGAGCGGGACCTGGCCCATGAGGTCTCCGATCGCTACCTGGAGACCATCCGTCTGTCCAAGTCCCGCTTCAAGGCGGGCGACATCTCCGAGGCGGAGCTGCGCAAGGTCGAGCTGGAAGGATTGAAGTACCAGAATGACGTCATCCAAGCAGATTCGGAGCTGGACCTTCAGCGCGGCGAGCTGGCGGCGCTGCTGGGCATGGCGTCGGGGCGCGAGCTGCCGGGCAGACTGGAGGAGCCGGACCTGAGGCCGGCCTTCGATCTCGAGCGAATGACCGCCGAGGCGCTCGAGCGGCGCCCGGATCTTCGCGCGGCCTCGGCCGCCCACCGACTGGCCGACGCTCAATTGGGTTCGGCGGAGCGTGAGGTGTATCCGGACCTGTCGTTCGGCGTCAACTACACGCACAGCGGGTTCACGGTCTCCGGCGACAACCCCAACACGTTGGCGCTGAGTCTCGCGTTGCCTCTGCCGCTCTTTGATCGCAACCAGGCGAACATCGGTCGGGCGCGCCTCGAGCTGCGACGGGCGGACAACGACGCCGAGCGGCTTCGCGTGCAGATTCGCCGTGACGTGGCGGCGGCAGTGCGGCGGACGGGGCGCTCTCGGATTCTGCTCGAGGTGTTCGAGGGACCGCAGCCGGAGGCAGGCGCCGCTCCTCCCGGCCCCGCCCAGCCGGCGCCGACCGGCACTCACGACACCGGTGCCATGCTCTCACGCGCCGAGACAGCTTTGAAGGTGGCCGAGAAGTCCTACCGGGCGGGCGCGATCTCCCTGCTCGAATTCCTGGAGTCTCAGCGAACGTACCTGGACACGCGCGCGCAATATCTTCACGCTCTGCACGATTTCCGCCAGGCCGTCATCGAAGTCAAACACGCCGTGGGAGAATGATCGCAATGCGTAAGGTCCTCGCCATAGTCGTCGTTTCCTGGGCCGGAGCGTGCACGAAGGACGCAACCCCCGAGAAGGCCTTGGGACAGGAGGCCGCGGCGGATTTCGTTCGTTATCCGCCCGGAAAGGCCCCGCTCGGCTTCATAAAGATTGAGGCCGCGCACCAGGCCGCCGGCACCACGGCGGTATCCCTGCCAGGGCGCGTGACCTTCGACGAAGATCGCACCCAGCGGGTGGCGTCGCCGATCGATGGTCGCGCTGTACGCATCGCCGTCAAGCTTGGCGACAACGTGAAGGCGGGTCAACCGCTCATCCAGCTTTGGTCTCCGAGCGTCGGGCAGCTGCAGGCTGACGCGCAGAAGGCGCTGTCCGATCTGTCGCTGTCGGAGAAGTCGCTCGACCGCGTCCACAAGCTGCAGGCGGACGGCGCGATCGCCGAGAAGGAGGTGGCGCAGGCCGAATCAGACCACCGCAAGGCCAAGTCGGACCTGGGACGAACCTCGGCCCAGCTCAAGGCGCTCGGAGTGTCGCCGACGGATCCAGCGGTCAACGTCGCGCTGCGCGCGCAGATTCCGGGCACGGTCGTCGACCGTAACGTGCTCGTCGGGCAAGAGCTCCGCGCGGATCAGGCGACTCCCCTGTTGACGATCAGCAGCCTCGACACCGTCTGGGTGCTGGCGGATGTCTACGAACAAGACCTCGGCCTGGTCCACGAAGGCGACAAGGTGACGGTCACCGTCCCCGCTTATCCTGGTGACACCTTCAGCGGAAACGTGAAGCATATCGGCGATGTGGTCGATCCAAGCTCGCGGACGGTCAAGATTCGCTGCGTGATCGCCAATCCTCAACATCGATTGAAGCCCGAGATGTTTGCCAAGGTCGTGGTGGAGAACCTGAGCGACGCGAAGTCCATTCGAATTCCGTCCAGGGCGGTCCTGAACGAAGGCGACTCGTCCCTGGTGGTGGTCGCGACCGAGGGCGAGACGTTTCGGCTCCGACACGTGGACGTGGGGCCCGAGTCCGATGGTTTCGTGCGGGTCCTGAAGGGAGTCATCCCTGGAGAGATGATCGTGACGGACGGCGCGATCTTCATGAAGCGAGAGATCGAGAGCCAGTGAGCGAGTTTGCCGTTGAGCGGGCGGCCATGTCGGTCGCTCGAGAGGCCTCGGCAGCCTGAGGCCTGAGGCCTGAGGCCTGAGGCCTGCTCTACTCGCCCGTCAGATGTTCGAGCCTGGCGCCGGGCCACCTGGGGCGACCACCCGCAGCTTCGCGATTAGCTGCAGATCTCGGTGGGCGCGGCGGCCCCCCGGCTCGCATTTGTCGAAGGCGGTCTCGTCTCCGCGCAGGATGGCGCGCGCGTAGCCCCGGCACGTGTCGTAGCCGCACGCGCCGCAGTCGGTCTGGGCGAGCGCCTGCGCGAACAGGAGGTCCTCCAGCTTTCGCGGATCGACGCCCGCCGCCTGCACCATGGGCGCGAGCTCCGCGGTTCGCCCGGCGACGATCCCCGGATCGTTCACCGCCTCGTCCGACTCGCCGTAGAGGCGCGCCTCGGCCCAGCGCGCCGCGAGCGCGTTGTACTCCTGGGCGCGCCGGCGGACCTCGCGCGCGATCCCGCCGCGGGCGGGCGTCGGCTCGATCACCCCCTTCTTCGGCTTGAACGGGATCACCGCGTCTCCCGGGCGGATGAATCGGAACGTCAGCGTCGAGAAATCGGCGGTCGCCGCCTCGAACTCGCGCGTCATGCGAATGCACTTCGTCACCTCGGCGTCCCCCGGAGCCTGGTTCGGCACCGGGCACGACTCGACGCAGATGTTGCAGTACATGCACTTGCCCATGTCGATGTCGAAGCGGGTCATGGCGCGCACGTCCCCGACCTTTTCGAGATCGATGACGATGCAGCCGATGGGGCAGTCCCTCTCGCACGCCTTGCAGGCCGTGCACGTGGCCAGGTCGACCTCCAGGAAGCCGCGGTATCGCTCGGGCAGTGTCTCGGCGATCGGGCGGTCGATGCGGTCGGGATATTGAATCGTGGTCGGCGGGCGGAACAGGTAAGACAGCGTCACCGCCAGCCCGTCCATCACCGAGCGCGTCGACCTGACGATGCGCGCGAGCGGATGCCCCGGCTTCATCGTTTTTCCAGCCGTCGTTCGAAGAGCGGCAGCGTGAACTGATGCGCCCCCACGTGCAACAGTCGCGTGCGCCGGAAGGTGCTGACGACCAACCTCACGAAGCCGAGCCCGAGGCCGAGGCCCGCGACGACGAACATCACCCAGCGCATGAGGGTGTCGAGGCCGGGCCGCGCCGCGGTCAACCAGGTCCACCCCGCCGCCGCCACGAACGCTCCGAACGCCGCCGGCAGCAGCCACTTCCAGCACAGCGCCATCATCTGGTCGACGCGGAACCGGGGCAGCGACCAGCGAATCCAGATGATGACGAAGGTCAACGTCAGCACCTTGGCCAGCATCACCGCCAGCGAGAGCCCTTGCCACACCGGCGACGTCGCCACGACGTCCGCCGCCACGAAGGGCACGTTCCAGCCACCCAGGAACACGGTCGTGACGATGGCCGCGATGACGTAGATGTTCGTCCACTCGGCCAGGGAGAAGATGGACCAGCGAAACCCCGAGTACTCCGTGTTGTACCCCGCCACCAGCTCCGACTCGGCCTCGGGGAGGTCAAAGGGCGTGCGGTTGCCCTCGGCCAGCGCGGAGATGAAGTAGATGAAGAAGGCCACGAACGTGAACGGCGACCTGAACAGGAACCAGTCCCAGGGCAGGCCCCCCTGCGCGCGGACGATCGCCTGGGGCGACAACGTCCCCGCAATCACCACCACCGACAGCAACGAGATCGATGCCGGCAGCTCGTAGCTGATGATCTGCGCCGCGGAGCGCATCCCCCCCAGCAGCGACCACTTCGAATTCGAGGCCCAGCCGCCCATGATGATGCCGATGACGGTGAACGTCGTCACCGACGTCAGGTATAGGAGCCCGACGTTCAGGTCGGCGACGATGGCGAGCTCCGACAGCGGCAAGGCCACGAACGTGGCGAAGATCCCCATCCACACGAGGTAGGGCGCGAGCCGAAATAGCGTCGCGTCGGCGTCCGTGGGGATGAGGTCCTCCTTCCGGATCAGCTTCAGCGCGTCGGCCAACCACTGCAGCCAGCCTGACGGTCCGACGCGATTCGGTCCGAATCGGGACTGCATCCGCCCGGCGATCTTCCGCTCCCACACCACGAGCAGACCGGTCGCCGGCGCGACCAGCAACAGCAGCAACAGCGCGACCCCCACCGTCACCGCGCCCCGTACCACCGCAGGTGAGATGCGCCGGCCCCCGAGCGCGATACGGTGGCGCGACGCGATTCCCGCGGCGAGCCCTCGCAACGAGCCCGGAAAGAAGGTCAACTCGTAGTCGTCGCCGGGGCCGCTGCGCCAAACGCGGTGGCCGCCGGTCGCGACCCACACGTCGCCGGCGCCGGTGTCGACCAGCGACACCTCGACCGTGACGTGCCGCCAGTGCGCATCGTCCCCGACCCGCGCTTCGACCCCGGCGTCCATCTGGGCGACCACCCGCCCGTCTCCGAGCCCGCGGCCCCGCAAGGCCAGCGGCGGCGGCGCGGCCATGGCGGGCGCGCCCGCCCGCGGAGCCACACCGTTCGTCACGGTCCGAGGACGAAGCAGGATGACGACCGGTCCGCGCGGCGCCCCCGTCTCGAGCTCGACCGTCAGGTCGTCGCCCCGCTCCAGCTTCGTTGGGCGCAGATCCCGGACGCGGGCCTCGCCCACCTCGTCCGCCGCGGCCGGGAGAGGCAACCCCAGCAGCGCCAGAACGAGGCCCAATCCGCCGAACCAGCGACACCCGCGCCCGGTCATCGCGCGGCCGGTCATCGATCAATCTCCGGCGCGACGATGTCCAGGCTGGCGATGAGCGCCACCAGGTCGGCGAGCATCAGCCCGCGCGACTTCTCGCGGACGAGGCCCATGGCGTTGAACGATCCCGTTCGAAACCGCGCCCGGTGCGCGTTCGGCGCGCCGTCACCCACCACGTAGCAGGCCATGTCACCGCGCGCGGTCTCGACCCGCGCCAGGGCGTCGCCTCTTGGCCGGAACCGCTTGGGCGGGATCAAGAACTCGCCGCGCGGGGTGGCCTGAATCTGGTCCAGCGCCTCGCGCAGGATCCTGACCGACCACCGCCACTCCTCGACCCGCAGCCAGAACCGATCCCAGGCGTCGCCGCGCTTGCCCATGCGCCCGCTGCCGACGGGCGTCTTCCAGCCAATCTTGGGCAAGATGTCGCCGTAGGTGGCGTAGGGCAGATCCGCGCGCACGTCGAACGCCACCCCGGCGGCGCGCAGGTTCGGGCCTACCAGCCCATGGGCGATCGCCTCGTCGCCCTCGATCACGGCCAACCCGGCCAGCCGGTTCACGAAGATCTCGTTCATGGTGATGAGCCGATCGAACTCGTCGATGACCGGCTCGAAGTGGTCGAGGAAGCGCAGCACCTTGTCGCGCCACGCGTCGGTCATGTCCCAGCCCACGCCGCCGATGCGGTGATAGTTGTAAGTCAGGCGCGCGCCGCACAGCTCCTCGAGCAGATCGTTGACGTACTCCCGCTCGCGCAGCGCGTAGGGAAACGGCGTGACCGCGCCCAGGTCCATGGCCATGGCGCCGAGAGCGATGCAGTGCGACGAGATGCGGTTGAGCTCGTCGCTGATGACGCGCAAGTGATGCGCCCGCGGCGGCACGGGCAGCTGGCCCAGCTTCTCGACCGCGCATGCCCACACGTGGTTCGCCGTCATCGCGCAGACGTAGTCGACGCGATCGGTGTAAGGCATGAACCCTTCGTAGGTGCACTTCTCTGCGATGTGCTCGATCGCGCGGTGCAGATAGCCCACGTCCGGCTCGGCGCTGGAGATCACCTCGCCGTCGGTGTGCACGATGAAGCGAATCACCCCGTGCGTCGACGGGTGCTGCGGCCCCATGTTCAGCACCATCTCGTCGTCACCCCGAACCAGCACGAGCTCGCTCATGTCGGCGCCTTGGGCTCGCCCGCTCCCGCGGCCCCACCCGGGGCGGGCGGGGGCGGGGCTGCGTGGGTGGGCTTCGCCACGTGCGCGCGATCGTACGTCTGCAGGAGCTCCAGCGGCGACGGGCGCGACGTCGGCATCCCGCGGTAAGACTTCGGCTCCTGGAAATCCTTGCGCATCGGGTGGCCGATCCAGTCGTCGGGCATCAGCAGCCGCCGCAGATCCGGGTGGCCCTCGAACACCACGCCCAGCAAGTCGTATTGTTCGCGCTCGAGCCAGTTCGCCGTCGGCCACACCGCGGCGACCGAGGGGACGCGGGGCGCGCCGCGCGGCAGGGCGGCGCGCACGCAGATGGCGTGCCGGTGGAAGTACGAAAACAGGTGATAGACGACCTCGAGCTCGGCGCGCTTTGGCCAGTCGACTGCCGTCAGGTTCTGCAGAAAGTCGAACCTCAGCGTCGGTTCGTCGCGCAGCAGCAGCAGCGCCCGGGCGACGTCGGCCGGCCGCACGTGGAATCCAGCCTCCCGCACGGCGCCTGCCCCGCCCTCGTCCTCGAACCCGAAGACCGCTTCGGCCCCCGCGCGCGCCACCACGTGATCGAAGATCTCTTTCGGCGTCATCGTCCGTCGACTCACGGGCGGCCTCAGGGCTTGAGCTGGCGCAGCCACTCGAGATCGCCGCGCCGCCATACGTACGCGAGCGCGAAGCCGAGGACCGCCATGAACAGCCCAATCTCGGCGAAGGCCACGCCGCCGTCGCCCCGGCTGACCCAGCGCTTGAACACCACGGCAACCGGGTAGGTGAACGCGACCTCGACGTCGAAGATCAGGAACACGAGGGCCACCACGTAGAAGCGCGGATTGAAGTTGAACCACCCGGATCCGAGCGGACGTTCGCCGCACTCGTAACCGAGGCCCTTGTCGACAGTCGGCACCGCGGGACGCAGCAGGCGCCCGAGCGTCAGCGTCACGAGCAAGAAACCGGCGGCCAGGCCGACGAACAGCAGCAGATTGACGAACTCGATGGGCATTGCAGCGCCGCGCATCCTACCAGACTGCAGGACCCGCACGTGCGGCACACCCGCGCGCCGTGGTGACCGGCATCAGTGCCAACAACTTTCGGCCGCGGTGCACTAGCGGCGATGTCGACTGAACAGCGCTACGTCCTCGCTCGCGGCCTCTTCTCGCGCGTCCACCCGCCGTCGAACAGCGGCTGCGTACCGCCCCTCGTGCTGCTCGACCGCCTGGCGCGCGCGACACTTCTCCGCGTACGCGGACCGCGCCTGCCGCTCGTCCGCCCGCGCGGAGCCGAGCGGCCCGGATCGAAATCGGGACCGGTTCGCCTCGGCGCGCGCCAGCTCGTCGCGCCGACGCGCCACGAAGCGCGATTGTGACAAGGTCGCCGCGGTCGAAGCGGCGCCCCTGACGCCGCCGGCTTGGACCGCGAGGGCCTCCCGCAACCGCGCGCGCGCCACCGCCACCGCCTCGTCGCGCGCGTCCAGCGCCGCCTCCGCCAGCTTCACGGCGACCTGCGCCGCGCGCCAGCTCGCCTCCGCCGCCGCCTCCTCGCGGCGCCGCAGCTCGAGCAACGTCTTCAGCGGATAACCTTCCATGGGCGATTTCGAAAATAGTCGGCGCCCGGCAATTGTCCAACGCGGGCGCCCGCGATGCGGCCCCGTTCGCATGTGCGAGTCCCACGCACGTCAGCGGCAAAATCGACCTTCGACCACGCCGCCGAATCGGCCTTCGCGATTGAATCCCACGCGAACCGCAGGCATTCTTTGCCGCTCCCCCGATGATCCGACGACGACCGCGACCGGTCGACTCCTTCGCCATCACAATGATCATTCTGCTGCCGGCATGAGATCCGCCGCCTCTCGCGAATCGGCCGCTCGCCGCTATCGCATCGAAAAGTACCTGACCGAGGGCGGGATGGGTGCGATCTACCTGGGCAAGAAGATGGGCTCGGGCGGCTTCCAGAAGGAGGTCGTGCTGAAGCAGCTCCTGCCCGAGTACACCTCGCGCCCCGAGTTCCGCGATCTGTTCTTCCGCGAGGCGAAGATCTCGGCCACGCTGGACCACGCGAACATCGTCCACACCTTCGACCTCGTCGAGTCCGACCAGTCGTTGTTCATCGTGATGGAGTACGTGCGGGGCGCCGATCTCCGGACCATCCTGCGGCGCGCGCGACAGCGTCAGCGCGAGCTGTCCCCGGCCGCCGCCATCCACATCGCCCTCGAGATCCTCGCCGGCCTCACCTACGCGCATACCCGGCGCGACCAGCACGGCAACTCGCTCAATATCATTCACCGCGACGTGTCCCCCTCCAACATCATCTGCTCGGTGCAGGGCGAGGCGAAGCTCTCCGATTTCGGCATCGCCAAGGCCTCGACGCACTCGTCGGTGTTTTATCGGGTCCGCGGCAAGGTCGGCTACATGTCCCCCGAACAGGCGCGCAGCCAGCCCATCGATCATCGCTGCGATCTGTTCTCCCTGGCCGTTTGCCTCTACGAATCGCTGAGCGGCGAACGTCTGTTCGTGGGCGACTTGAACACCCCAGCCGACGAGATCTACGGCCACGCCATCGCCCCCGTCTCCGAGAAGCGCCCGGGCCTGCCTCGCGCCCTCGACGAGGTCCTGGCGCGCGCGCTCGCCCCGAACATCGCTGATCGACAGCAGAGCGGGCCCGAACTATCGGACGCGTTGCGGACCGTCGCCCACAAGACGGGACTCGCATTCTCCGCGCCCGAGCTGGCGGCGCACCTGCGCGACATCCTCGGCGGCGACACGGCGCGCTGGCTGCGCGACGATTCCGGCACGCCGATGGGTGAGCCGCCAAAGGTTCCTGCCGCGGGCATCGGGCTGGTCGGAAAAGAGGCGGCCTCCATCGGAATCGTCGCCGACGTTCCCGAGGACGAGCAGGCCCCAGTCGTGCTAAGCCCTTCCTCCGTGAGCGGGAGCAAGGACTTCGACCTCGATTCCATGCTGGACGACGAAGCCACGCGTCCGGGCGGCCGCGGTCCGGCACCGCTGTCGCCGAGCGCCGACGCCATCACGCCGGATTCGAACAGCCCGCGTCGCAGCACCCCCCCGCCGGTCTGGACCCGCAGCTCGGGTCCCATTCCGATCGTGACGCCGCCCCCCGCGCGTGGCCTGGTGCCGCCGCCCGCGATGGCGGCCCCGCAACCGAGAAACGTTCCGGCGACCGTCGCGCTGCCTCCGGCGCGCACGGCCCCACCGCCGCCCGCGCCCGCTTCTCGCGCACCCCAGCCGCCGCGCTCACCACCGCCGCCAGTCCCATTGCTTGGCCGGTCATTGCCGCGCCCCACACAGCGCGGGATGCCGGTCCCGCCACCGTTGCCGGTGGCCCCGAAGGCGGTTCCGCCGCCTCCCCCGGCGCGCCGGCAGTTCGCGCAAGAATTCGAGGACGCGACGCCGCCACCTCCCCTCACTCCACCTCCGTTCACGCCACCGCCCCCCGCCAGCTTCGACATTGACGAATCGCCGCCGGCCGCGCGTTCGCGGCCGTCCGCGTCCACGCTGCTCGGTCTCGGCTCTGGGCCACACCCGCTCGCTCAGGGAGCCCCAGGTTACACGTCTTCGGCAGCGCCATCCGCCGTGCCGTCACGGTTGAGCCAACCGCAGACGCTCGACTTCAGTGGCTCGGCCACGCTGCCCGAGAAGCCCTCGGGCCCGCCCCGCTGGCTGACCGTGACGTGCGTCGCCGCATCGCTCGTCGGTGGCGCGCTTCTTGGTCACCGCGTCACCAGGAGCGACGTCGCGAACGTGACGACGTCTCGGAGCGACGTCGGGCCTGGTCGGCGAACGACCCGACCGGCACCGGATCCGGAAACCGACGTCGGCGCGGGAGCTGACAAGACCAAGCCCTCCACCCCTCCACCCGTGAGGGAGCCCTTGCACCTGCTGCCCGTCGAGACCGGCTCGGCCGTCGACCCCGCGGCGGGGGCGGAGGACGCGCCGTCTGGCGCTGCGTCCCACGTCGAGCCCGCTCCAGGTGCGCGCGTCCGCCCCCACCCAACCAAGCAGTTGGCGAAACGCCGCCGCGCCGCGCCCCACCACCGAAAGCCCGCGCGGCACTGAGGACCCCGGGTCCAAGGACTGCGGCTTCGCCTCCGCAAGGGTCCTCGAAAGGTCCGCCCGAGAACCGCCCGCCCTGGGCCGGGCAAGGTCCATGCTAGATTTGATGTGTTCATGGGAACACGAATCGGGCTATGGGCCCGAGCCACGCAGCTGGGACGTTCCCTGGGCGACGGCGTCGTCGACTCGGGTCAGGCTGCGCTCTACCTGCGCCAGCTCGTGAGAGGGAATCGAGCGGCCCCGTCGATTGCCGACCGCGTCGATGCAGATGAGGGACCCTCGCCGGCGTCACCTCCGGCACCCCCGGTGCTGCTGATCCACGGATACCTTGCCACACGGGGATCCGTGCACCTCCTCGAGCGGCGGCTCACCGAGATGAGCTACGTCGTGATGACGTATCCGCTCGGTCCGGTGCACCTCGGCGACATCCGGGACTCGTCGACGTTCATTGCCCAGAAGGTTCGCTCCCTGATCGCCCAGACCGGCGTCGAGAAGGTCGACATCGTCGCTCATTCCATGGGGGGCCTGGTCGCGCTCGACTACGTGAAGCGCGGCGGCGGGTGGCGGCATGTCCGCCGTCTCGTGCTGCTCGGCACCCCTGCGCGCGGCACGTGGTCGGCGCTTTTGGGTTTGGTGGCGGCGCCGCTCGGCCGCGGGGGACGCCAGTTGCTGCCCGGAAGCGCGTTCCTGCGCGAGCTCGAACGGGCGCCCATGCCGCCCGGGCCCGAGGTCGTCTCGGTCGCCGGCGGTCGGGACTGGCTGGCCCCGCCGCGCACCACGCGGGTCAGGGGAGCGCGGCGGGTCGACGTGGCGACCGGGCACTCCGGCCTCCTCGTCGACGAGGCCGTGGCCGTGACCGTGGCCGAGATCCTCGCGGCGCCCGATTCCGGGCCGCGACGCCCGGCAAGCGGTGAGACGGACTGAGACGGACTCGGCACCGCGCGGGCCCAGGCGAGATTGTTTGACGAACATGGGGACGCAAATTAAAATCGCGAGGTTTTGAGCACCTTTAGACCACGAGACGTGATGGGCGGTAGCCCTGCCGGAGAAGCCGCGCAGTGGGCGCTGCGCTTCATCTCGGGAAAGTATCAAGGGGGCGAGTTCCCGCTGCGACCGAATCGCGAGATCGTCATCGGTCGCTCGTCGGAGCTGGACATGGTGCTGGTCGAGGACATGGTGTCTCGCAAGCACGCGAAGATCGTCACCGACGAGAACGTCGTGACCATCGAGGACCTGGGCTCGACCAACGGCACGTTCGTCAACGGCGAGAAGGTGCGCGTCTCGGAGATCAAGGACGGCGATCGCATCTTGATCGGAACTTCGATCATCAAGCTCGTGACGATGTCGGGAGAGCCGAACAGTATCACCGAGACCGAGGCCCGCTCGCGTCTGGTCGTGGCGGGCAACAAACGGCCGCCCACGAAGTCGATGTCGGGGAGCATCGAGGAGATTCCCCTCCCCGACTTGCTGCAGTTGCTCTCCACCAGTCGGAAGTCGGGCGTGGTGGTGATCCGGTCGGACCTCGGCGTGGGGAAGATCTATCTGCGCAAGGGCCAGATCTACTTCGCCAGCATCGACGACAGCTTCAACACTGGTCCCCGCAAGGCGATGTACCGGCTGCTCGCCTGGACCCAGGGCTTCTTCGATCTCGATCCGCCCGATGAACGAGACGTCCTCGAGGAGCTCTCGGACTCCACCGAGGGTTTGCTGATGGAGGGAATGCGGCAACTCGATGAGTACCGTCTGCACGCGGAGAAGCTCCCGCCGCTGTCCGCGACGCTGGCGATTCCGCATCCGCTCGAGGCCAAGCTGCGGGAGCTCGGCCCGGAAGAGCTCGACGTCTTCCAGATCGCGCTCGGTGCGGAGACCGTTCGCGCGCTGTTCGACGAGTGCGCCCTCACCGATCTAGTGATCGCCCAGAAATTGAAGCTCCTGATCGACAAGGGTTACATCGTCGCGACCGAATAGCCGCGACCGTGCGTTCGCAGGCGATGCGCAGCTCTCGACCCCCGGGACGCCCGAGGCCCGATGCGTCCGAGGTCGATCGACCGACCGGCCAGTGAGTCAGCCCGGGGCCGGCGCCTCAGACGGTGATGGTGGCCCCCTCGATCGCGGCGCAGAGCTCCACCGTGGCGCGGGCCTCGTCGAGCGCGCGTCGGCCGCGCTCCACGAGCCGATCGACCTCGGCGTCCGTGTAGTCCTGGTCGTAGTGAAACAGCGCCAGCTTTCGCACGCCTGCCGTGACGGCCGCGCCCACCGCTTCGGTCACCGAGGCCAGCCCCCGGTGTGGGTAGCGCGCCCGATCCTCAGGCGTGTACGTGCTGTCGTGAATCAGCAGGTCGGCGCCGTGGTAGAGCGCCAGGGCCTCGGGGCTTGGTCCCGCGGGCCCGTACCCGGCGTCGCCCGCATAGACCACCGATCGGCCCGCCTCCTCGATGCGAAACGCCATCGCGGCCGCGCGTCCGTGCGGGTTGATCGCCGCGGTCACCCGACATCCGAGGATTTCGCGCGCGGCCCCCGCGGGCATCGCGGCGATGTCGATGTGGGCGCCCATGTTCTTGAGCGTCTGGACCGGAAAATACTGGGGCGCCATCTGCCCCTCGAGAATTCCCTCGAGCAACGCCGAGCTCTCCGCAGGGCCGTAGATGTGGAAGGTGTTTCCGGCGACGTAGAGCGGCCCGAAGAACGGAAATCCCTGGATATGATCCCAGTGAGTATGCGACAGCAGGATGGCCGCCTCACCGGCGCCCGCCGCGAACCGGCCCGAGGCGTCGTCGGCCAGCAGGGCCACGCCCAGGTTACGCGCACCCGTGCCGCAGTCGAGCACCAGCAGATCCCCTTGCGAGGTCCTGATCGACACACACGACGTGTTGCCGCCGTAGCGCACGGTGCCGGGGCCGGGGGCCGGGACGGAGCCGCGCACACCCCAAAACGTCACCTCCATCAGCTGGCGCTCCGCTGCGCGCCAAGCTCGATGTCCATGCCTTCGTAGGCGGCATCGAGCGCGAGCGTGAGCCTTGTCGCGCGCGCCTCCGCGCGCGTGCTCTCGAGGATGGCGTCGACCTCGGTGTCGGTCCGCTCGGGGGCGTGATGGAACAACGCCAGCCGGCGCGCGCCCGCCTCGCGGCACACGTCGAGCGCGTCGCGCGGGCGCGAGTGGCCGTAGTGGGGGAATCGCTCGTAGTCGTCGGCGGTGAACATCGTGTCGTAGATGACGAGATCGGCGCCTTCGCAAAGGCGGACGATTCCATCTCGCATCTCGCGCAACTTGGCCTTGTCGGCCTCGGGCAACGGGCGGATCGCCATCGGCGGGCGCGCGATGAACTGGTTCTCGAACAGGATGCCCGAGAAGGGCGCCGTATCGGACACGTAGGCCACCGCGGCGCCGTCGACGGACAGCCGGTAGGCGGTTGCGACATAAGGGTGGTTGAGGCGCGCGCAAGCGACGTCCACCTCGCCAATCTCGAACCGGGCCGTGTCAGACAGCTCGCGGAATGAGATGTCGGCCTTCGTCTCTTCGATCGAGATGGGGAAGTAGGGATCGCCCGTCTGCGACGCGAACACGGCGCGCAGGTGCAGGTCGTCGCGTCGGCGCGCGTAGACGTAGAGATGGTTCCCCGCCTGGTAAAGCGGCGCGAAGAACGGCAGCCCTTGAATGTGATCCCAATGCGTGTGCGAGATGAGCAGGTGGGCGACGCCTTTTCCGCTCTCGAACTCCTCGCGCATCAGCTCCTTGCCCAACCGGCGCACGCCCGTCCCGGCATCGATGATGATGCGCGTTCCCGACGCGGACGTGACCTCGACGCACGAGGTGTTTCCACCGTAGCGCTCCGTCTTCGCGCCAGGCACGGGCAGCGACCCCCGGACACCCCAGAATTTCACCCTCATGGGTCGGAGACGGACCCGGGAGCCCGTGGGTGGAGTCGGACCGAGCCGAAACGGGCGCGGCGGGGACGGATGCGAACGGGACGGGCCGCGGACCTCCTCGCGGGCGCCTCGGCGTCCACCCTTGCGCATCCCCTTTTTGCCCGCGTCCCACGGCCTGGACCATTCGGCCGGCGCGCGCTGCTTCGGCGCGGAGACATCGGTCCAGCATATCACAGCCGGCGTTCGTCGCTGAGCGCGACCGTTCAAGCTGTGCGCGATGCCCGGACGCGCGCCAACCGGATTCCCCGCTCGGGCGGCTGGTTTCGAAACCAAGAAATAGCCGGGGGGCTCGTACCTCTCCGGGGGGGGAGCGGGTACGAGACCCCCGGCAAACCTGTGTTCGCCGCCCGTAACCTATTTGAAGCGAAAGCGAACCGAAAAACCCGCGTGCCCGTTCGACCCGTCGAGAGACTCGAGAGCGCCGCCGAGCTGTCCTACCAGAAGCTTCGCCAGGGTCACCCGCCAGCCCGGAGACCGGGGATGCTGCGCGCTGGTTTCAACGAAAATGGTCAGTGCGCCGCGCACAGGCGCCACCCAGACGCGAATTTCCGACTGCCCGGGAGGCCCGAATGGATCACTCGCCCGCGGCGACAAGCGCCCCAGCTCGGTAATCAGAGCGGCGAGCGCACACTCGAGCGCGGCGCCCCGATTTCGGACACCCGCCGGCTTGGGCTCGAACCGAACCTTGGTGCGCGAGGGAAGGCCAGCCGTTGCGAGCGTTTCCGTGCGCCGGAAGACCTCGCCCACGTCGCAGATCACGCTGGCCCCACCGCTGATTGAGGTGTCCATCCAGACCAGCAGCGTCTGCAAGAACTCCGCGCTCGCCTCCATGTCGTCCAGGCGATCGGCGAACTGGACCGCCACTGCCCCCGGAAGCGTGGCGGACAGCTCGCTGGTCCCGGCCATGAAGATGGTCAGATGGTTTCGAAACTCATTCAGCATTCCAGCCCAGCAACCCCCGAGCGATCCGGCGTCATAAGCGCCATCCACGAGGGAATTCGCCGGTTGCGAAACCGCGGCCAGGATCGGTCCAGACAACTCGTCAGCCACTGTCGAGGTCTCACCAACAAGAACCGTGCCGTCCAGGACGCTGACCGGCACGGCGCTCGGGCGGCTCGCAGCCCCGTCCCGGATACGGTAAAAGCCAACCCTCTTGAGCCACGACCACCTTCGCACTCGCCCCGACCGCGTACACACGACTTCAACCGTCTGCGCGCTTGGCACCTTGGTGCTCTTGGTCGCGCTGGGCGGGTGCGGCCACAAGATCGGCGACGCCTGCAGCAGCAGCGCCGACTGCGACCCGAGCGGCGGAACCCGAACCTGCGATCTGTCCCAGCCGGGCGGCTATTGCATCATCGATGGCTGCGACGCCCGGTCATGCCCCTCCGACTCCGTCTGCGCGCGCTTCTTCCCCGCGCAACCGCTGCTGCCGGTGAAGAGCTGCGATGCGAACAACCCCTGCGCCGCGGACGAGATCTGCCTGAGGGATGACAACACGATGACCTCGAGCTGTGTTCGGATGTCCCTGGAACGGAGGGCCTGCGTGGAAAGCTGTGGCAGCGATGGCGACTGTCGTGGCGGCTACGTCTGTCGTGCCCTCGGCCAATGCGGCACCGCGGCCCTCACGCTGGATTCCAACGCCAGGCCGAAGTATTGCGCGTCCGCCGCGACCTACCCGCCCACGCCCGACGCCGGCCTCTGCCCGCTCTGACCCCTCGGCGACCCCGTCCGCTCAACGCGGCAGCCGAGCCGGCGCCGGCTCGACCTCCGTCGTCGGCACGATCAGGACCAGCACGAGGCTCGGCCAGCTGGCGATGAAGGCGATCGTGAAGAACATCGGATGGCCGACCGCCTCGTTGAGCGGCCCGGACGCATATCCCGAAAGGGTGCTGCCCAAGGAAACAATCGCAGTTGCGAACGCGTAGTGGGACGCCGAGAAGGCCGCGCGACAGCGCCGCATCAAAAAGACCACGTGGGCGGCGGCCCCGACCCCCGCCGCCAGCTGTTCGAAGAGGACGACCGGAATCACCCAGCCAAATCGGGGCTTGAAGACAGCCAAGACGATGTACAGCGGAATGGCCAGATTTTGAAACAGCGTCATCGGCGCGAGGCAGCGCTCGATCCCGCGGCGGGCGATCACGGCACCGCCCCACATCGCCCCGAGAATGGTCGCGCCCGTCCCGAGCCCGTTCAGGATGCCCCTGTGACTGGTGTCAACGCCGATATCGCGAAGCAACGGCTTCGACATCGCGAACATCATGATGTCGCCCAGCTTGTAGAAGAACATGAACGCCAGGACCACGGGAGCGCGGGGCTGCGCCAAGAACGACCGGTAGGCGGCCCAAAACTTGGCCGCCTTTGCGCCCGGCTGGTCCGCCGCGGGAGCGTCGGGCCTGGCAGCCGCCGGCCCGGCGGCCGCCGCCCCCGGCATGACGAACATGTTGATGGTCGCCACCAAGATCATGAGGACCCCGGCCGCACCGAAGCCGAGCGTCCAGCTCGTCTGTCCCGCGAGAAACACCAGGCCTGAAGAGCCAACGATCATCGCCCCCCGAAACGCCGCGATGCGGACGCCGGAGTACATCGCCTGCCCCGCCTTGTCGAGCGCCTGCAGGTAGAACCCGTCGCACGCGATGTCATGAGTGGCGTGAACGACCGCCAGGACCCCGAGCGATGCCCAGAAGACGGTCATGGTGCGGGTCGCCGACACTGCCGCGACCGCGAACATTCCCAGCCCGAGGATGAATTGCAGCAGCACGACCCAGGTGCGACGCCTCCCGAACAAGTCGACGAGGGGACTCCAGACGAATTTGAAGGTGACCGCCAGGTGCAACAGCGATGTCGACCCGATCTGCGTCTTCGAAGCCCCGATGGCGGTGAGGAACTCGGTCGCTATCTGATGGAGGAAGCTCCACGGAAGCCCTTCCCCGAAGTAAGTTGACGCAGTCCAGAGCAGGGTGCGCTTTGACCGCGTGGGAGCCAGTTCTTCGGGGTCGGTTGACATGCGCTCAGCTCGACGATGGTCCGGCCTCGGGGACCTGGGCGCCACAAAAATCGTGCCCTGGCGAAACCCGCCGGGATCCCGGCCGACAAGGATCGTGTGTCGGACTCGCGACGTTTCTCAGCGCTCGTGGTCGAGGTTGCGCTGCTGCTCTCGACGGGGCGCGCACAGGCAGGGGGAAAAGCGGTCGACGGGGTGGTCAACCTCAACACCGCGCCGACCGAGCTCTTGTCGGTGCTGCCCGGCGTGGGGCCCGCGAAGGCGCTCGGCATCGTCGCTTACCGGACCCGCCATCCGTTTCGCACCGTTGACGAGCTCGTCCGCGTGAAAGGAATCGGCCGGCGCATGGTGCGGGCCATGCGCGAGCACCTCGCGGTCGCTGGGCCCTCGACGGCAAGGGGCGTCCCGGCGGGCGTTCACCCGATCGCGGCGCCCCCACCGCCAGCGCACGCGCCGCCCCCGATCTGCCGTCCGGGGCCCGCGCCGCCCTTGCCGGCCGCCGTCGCGCGCGCCACCCGCGCGGCACAGAACCGCGCGATCCGGGTCGACGGTAACCACTGCGCCCCACCCCCTTGAGTTTCCTCGGCCACGTCGAGCTGGCGGGGCGTCAGAGGCCCGAGGTCAGAGGTCAGAGGCCCCTCATTCAACCGGCGCTGGTCCCATCGGTGCCGAGGGCGCCGCGACCTCGTCGGCGTCCACGAGCGCGGTCAGGACATCGACGACGTCGGTCACCGCGACCAGCGCCGCCTTCGCGGACGCGGGACCAGCGCTCACGCCGTTCATCCGCGATGTCGTCACCACCAGCTCGGCCGCGCCCGGCCAGAGCCGGACGGTTCCGCTCATATGGCGAAGCCATCGCCGTCGAAGGTTCGGATCGGCCAGCGCGCCTCGGCCATAGACGCCCCACTTTCGATCGAAGGTCAGGTCGCCGGTCTTCTGCCGGGGCGCGCCCGGGCGCTCCGAGGGCGGCCGGCTCAACCACGTTTCGTGAGATTCAATCGTGGCTTCGGGAGCGGTCTCGATCGGGGGCGTGCCCACCAGGATCTTCAGACTGCCGACCGCGCCCTGTTGTCGCTGCGCCACGAGCTCGACGGGGCGAATCCCGCGGGTGACACGCACGATGGCGACGTCGGTGCCCGGGCGCTCGCCCCCCACGATCTCGACGAAGCGCGACTCCTGCCCCAGGCTCGCGGACGGTGCCGACAGCCGAACGGCAACCGATTCGATCAGGGCGCGCCAGCCGTCGAGGGAGAGCGGCGAAGCGCTCACATCGCCGCCCGCCGCAGTGCGGGAGAGGCCGGTTGCCAGCGCCAGAATCCCGCACAAGGTGAGCGACATCTCGACGGGCGAGGCCGTCTGATAGCCCCCCAAACCCACGAGAGCAAGGCCGAGCCCGGAAAGCTTCGACGCGTCCTTCGCGAGCAGCAGGACCACCAGCGAGACCGTATATCCGAACAGGGCCACCGCGTATCCAATGCCCAGCAACGACGACGCGCGGGGCAGATCGATGTGCACGCTGTAAAGACCGATCGCCTGAACGAGATCCGGCCGTCCCAGGGAGGCCACGAAGAAGAAGCTGCCCAGGCCCGCCGCCAGCGCCAGCGCGGGCGCAAGCCGCCCCCACCCTCCGTCGCGAGGGAGCAGCAGAGCCGGAGAGCTGACCGCCGCGAGCAGGATGGCCACCTCTCCCGCCATCGTCAGCGCCTCCGGAGAGGGCCACCCCGGGCGCCACCAGCCAGCGCGCGAGGCGACGAAGGCGAGGACACGCAGGAGGCCCGGCAGCGCGAACAGGACCAGGCCGGCGCGCGCCCTCGGCCCGGCGGTGCCAGAGACGGCGAACGCCAGCGTCACCATCGCCGCCACGAAGCCGAAGCTGGTGTGAAGATGTGTTTCGTATCGCGCAGGCGCCTGCCCCGACAGCAGCGACGCGCCGAGCAGAATCAAGAAGACCATCGACAGCGCGCCGATGGTGATGCGCATTCCCCTCGGAAACAACTCGCCGCGCAGCAAGTGCCCTGCGATCCCGCCCGCGAGCACGACCAGCGCCAGGAGGCCCGTCAAGTAGAGCAGAAACGGTCCGGCGCGCAGCGCCAGGCAGCCCAGCGCCGTGTGACAGGCGGGAGTCGCGAACAGGTGCCCGAGCAGCCGGTTCACGACCACCTCGAGCAGCGCGACCACGACGAGCGCCGCCGTCAAGTTTCCGTAGGGCGGTCGGCTGGCCATGCGTCCGCGGGGAGTATATGCCTGAAAACGCGCGGAAACGGAGCGGCGATGCTATCGTCGGCAGGCCGATGAAGAGGCGTCGAACCGAACGGGCGCCGCAGCGATGGTTCCAGTCGGGGGGGGCGGCGGGGGGAATCTTCTTGGCGGGTCTCGTCCTGGGTACGCCAGGGGCCGGTCACGGCGAGCCAGCCGCTGGCGATGTCCCGATCGTGGTCGCCCTCGATCCCGGGCACGGCGGGACCAACCTGGGTGCTTCCGGCCCCCAGCGCGGCGTCTATGAAAAGGCGGTCACGCTCGCGCTCGCGGAGCGGATTCGGGATCTCCTCGAGGATCGCTCCGGGCGCCCCACGAAGGAGGACGAGGCGGACCAGGCGCACGCGCCGCGGGGCGCGCGGTTTGCGGTCGTGCTCTGTCGCCTCACCGATCAGCTGGTCCCGATCCGCGCGCGCGCGCGGTGCGCTGAAGAGAGCGGCGCGCGCTTGTTCGTCAGCCTGCACACGAACGCCGTCCCCGCCGGCGTCTCGCCCGGGACCCAACACGGCTTCGAGGTGTTCGTGCTCGGCCCTCGCGAGATCGAAGATGACGCCGCGCTGGCGGCGCTCGGGGCGGGCGACGACTCCGAGGCTGTTTGGCGAGCTCACCAGGCGCGTACCGCCGGCGAGCGCTCGATCGGCCTGGCGCGGGCGCTCGCCGACGAGCTGACCCGCGCGCTCGGCGCCGATGCGCGGCGGGGGATCAAGCAGTCCGGCGCGGCGCTCGACGTCCTGCGCGGAACCCGCACGCCGGCGGCGCTGGTCGAGGTCGGATTTCTCGATCATCCGGAAGAGGGCGCCAGACTGGCAACACCCGCTGGGAGGGAACCGATCGCGCAAGCACTCGCCGCGGCCATCCGATCCTATTCTACGCACAACGATGACGCACAAACACCTTGAGTCAGCGCTGAGCAGGATGACGGCTTCGTGGGCGCCCCGCGCGGCGGCAAAGCCGCCGCTCTAGGGACTAGTCTGGATGGGTCGTCGACCGGTGCGACTCGTCGCCACACCGGGAATTTTGGTGCTAAGCTCGCTCGAAGAAGGTACTCCTTGGTCAGTGTGACCGCCCGCAAGATTCGCGACCATGGTCGCGACCACGGCTCCCTGGGAGTCGGCCGCGTTTACGCGGGGTACATCATCAGCTACCCGATCGTCGGGCGCGGGATGGTGATCTTTCGTGATCCCAACGGCCACCGCATGGTCACGACGCCGGTGCGACGAATCCTGGGCGCGCTCGATGGCGACAAGCTTTACGTGGAGACCGAGAACTCGGTTTACCAGCTGACGTTCCGCGGCGAAGTTCAGGTCAGCCAGCCACGCGCCCTGGCGTCGCAGGCGACGTGATCACACGGGCGTTGGTCCTGGCCGCCGGCAGGGGCGTGCGGATCGGCGACGCCGAAACGCCCAATTGTCTGGCGACGCTCGGGGGTGTCTCGATTCTCGAGCGAACGTTCAGGGTGCTGTCGCAGGCGGGCGTGCGGGACGTGGCGGTGGTGCTGGGATGGGGGGGGGCGCTGGTGCGCGACTGGATCCGCGCCAACCACGGCCCGCTCGGACGGCTGGCCCTGAATGTTGCGTGCTTCGAGAATCCCGACTGGGACGGCCCGAACGGCCTGTCCGTACTTGCGGCGCGCGGCTTCGTCACGGAGCGAACGCTGCTGGTGATGTCGGACCAGATCGCCGCGCCCTCGCTGGTGTCCAAGCTGGCGCGCGTTCCCCCTTCGGGCGACAAGACCATCCTGTGCGTCGACCGCGATCTTGCGCGCGTCTTCGACATCGACGACGCAACGAAGGTGAAGCTGCGCGGAACGCGCGTCGTGGCGATAGGCAAGCAGCTTGGAGCGGCGGACGCGGTCAGCGCAGGCCTGTTCGTCATGTCCCCGACCTTGCTACATTCGCTCGCCACCCTCGCCGCGCCGTCACTGACCGAGGGCGTGCAGCTCGCCGCGGATGCCGGCCTGGTCGAGGCCCACGACGTGGGCCGGCAGCTTTGGCAAGACGTCGACTCGCCCGAGATGCGACACCACGCCGAATGGCTGCTGCGGGTGTACGGTGACGACCTGGAACGGCCCGAGGTGAGCGCGCCCCCCCGGTCTCCCGCCGCCGACACCCTGGCCCTGGTCGATCGCCTGATCGCCGAGAAGGATCAGCCGGGGCACGTGTTGCTGAACCCCGGGCCGGTCATGACGTCCGCGCGGGTGAAGGCCGCGTTGGTTCACCATGACGTTTGCCACCGCGATGAGGACTACTCGGGAGTCGTGCGACGGCTGCAGCACAAGCTGCGGCCGGTCTTCGGTGCGTCGCCCACCCACGACGTGTTGCTGCTGACCGGCTCCGGGACCGCCGCCATGGAGATGGCGATCTCGTCGGCGGTGGCCCCCAAGAAGAGGTTGCTGGTGATCAGCAACGGCGCATTCGGCGACCGTCTGGCGGAGATTGCGGACCTTCACCAGATCCCGAGGACGATCGTGCGCAGCGACTGGGGCGAGCTGCCCAGACCCGACGACGTGGCGCGTGCGCTCGACGCGGATCCCGACATCGTGGCGGTGGCGATGATTCATCACGAGACCTCCGTCGGCATCCTCAATCCGGTGGGCGCGGTGGGCGCCATCTGCCGGGATCGCGGCGTGATCCTGATCGTCGATGCGGTGTCGGCACTCGGTGCGGAGGACGTCGACGTGGTCCGCGACGGCGTGGGCATTTGTTTCTCATCGGCGAACAAGTGCCTCCACTCCGTCTCGGGCGCGTCCTTCCTGTGTGTCGCGCCCGAGGTGTGGCCCCGCCTCGAAGGCATTCCGCCACGCGTCTACTACCTCGACCTGCAGCGCCATCGCCGCTATCTGCGCGACCTGTTGCAGACGCCGTTCACACCCGCGGTGTCCGCGTTCTTCGCGCTAGAGACCGCGCTCGACGAGCTCGCCGAACAGGGTGGCGTTCCGGCGCGCCGCGAGACCTACCGCAAGCGCAACCTGCGCATCCGGCGCGTCTTCGCGGATCTGGGGTTCGAGTCGTTCACGAACACGGGGCGTGAATCGCACACGATCTCGACGCTGCGGTTACCGGAGTTTCTCTCGGTCGACACGCTCTATGATCGGGTGCGTGAGCGCGGCTTCATCATCTACAAGTGCAAGGCCGCGCTGGCGGCGCGCCACATCCAGGTCGCCAACATGGGCGAGCTGCCCGACGCAACGATCGACAGCTTCCTGGCCGCGGTGACGGCCGTGGTGGAGACGGCGCGCGCAAAGGCCGGCCCGTGGCGCGAGCGGGGGCTCGCCGGCCCCGTGCCGACATGACGTCTGCGTCCTCCGGGGTGTGAATGCGAGCGGCCTTCTTCAGTCGGCACGGCGGGCCCGAGGTGATGGAGCTGGGGGAAGTCCCCGATCCGACTCCCGGCCCGGGCGAGGTCCAGGTTCGGGTGAAGGCGGTTGCGCTGAACCACATCGACTTGTGGCTCCGCCGAGGCTTGCCGGCGATGAAGATCGCGCTGCCGCACATCTCGGGCGGTGACGTTTGTGGAGTCGTGAGCGCCGCAGGCGTCGGCGTCCACGGTATCGCCGTGGGCGACAGGGTGCTGGTGAACCCCGGGATCACCTGCGGGCGATGCCATGCGTGCCTGGACGGCCGGGACAACCTGTGCCCCGATTTCCGCATGCTGGGCGAGCACGTCCAGGGGGGCATGGCCGAGCTGGTGGTGGTGCCGGCGGTGAACGTGATCCCGGCGCCCGCAGGCGTGGACGACGTGGCGCTCGCTGCCTTGCCCATCACGTTCACCACGGCGTGGCACATGTTGGTCGACAATGCTCGCGTCGCGCCTCGCGACACGGTGCTGGTGCTGGGGGCCGGCTCCGGCGTGGGCGTGGCGGCGATCCAGATCGCGAAGTTGTTCGGCGCACGCGTGATCGCGGCCGCTTCGAACGGCCGCAAGATCGCGGCGGCGCGCACCCTGGGCGCGGACGAGACGATCGACTACACGGCAGAGGAGCTGGTGGGCGCCGTCAAGCGCTTGACCAACCGGCGCGGCGCCGACATCGTGGTCGAACACACTGGCGCGGCGACGTTCCCGAAGTCGATCGTCTCGTGCGCACGCGGCGGCCGCATCGTGACGTGCGGCGCGACGGCCGGTTACGAGGCGACCTTGAACCTACGCCACGTGTTCTGGCGGCACCTGTCGATCATGGGCTCCACGCTGGCGCCGAAGTCCTGTCTCTTCGACATCGCCGACCGCGTGGCCGCGGGCCAGCTGCGGCCAGTCGTCGACCGGGTCTTGCCCCTCGCGGAGATCCAGGAGGCGCACCGGGCGCTGGAGGCGCGCGAGGCGTTCGGCAAGATCGTCCTCACTCTGGACTGAGCCAGAGGCTCGCGCGGCGTGCAGCTCTAGCCAGTCCGCCTACATTGGACGAGGTGCTTGACAATTGATTCGTACAGCCACATAACCTTACCCATACGTAAGGGTTTGGTTGCACATGAGCACGGCAACGTTTCAGCACATTTCGGCCGATCATCTGGCCCTCCTCAAGGTGGGTGAGCTGGCCAAGCGGACGGGCAAAACCGTACGCGCGCTGCACCTTTACGAGGAGCTAGGCCTGCTTGCTCCCGCGGTCCGGTCGAAGGGCGGCTTCCGCCTCTACCACGGCCGGGCTGTGACCCGCATCGACTGGATCTCCAAGCTTCAGGATCTGGGCTTCAGCCTGACCGAGATCAAGGCCTTCCTCCGGGACTGGGAACAGAGCGAAACGGCGCCAAAGGCCATCTCCCGATTGCGGGAGATCTTCTCCGACAAGCTGCGGGAGACGCGCGACACGATCGGACGGCTCACGCAGCTGGTCACGGATTTACAGGAAACCCTGAATTACATGGACAGCTGCCGCTCGTGCGGGCCTGACCATGGCCAACACGAGTGTGGCACCTGCGACATTCACGGCCATGCGGGCAAGGCTCCGCTGCTGGTGGACGGCATTTCGAAATCCTGAGCGAAATCCTGAAAGAGACAGCAATGGCCATCAAGATCCCCATCTACATGGACAACCACGCCACGACCCGCGTCGACCCGCGGGTGGTCGAGGCGATGTTGCCGTTCTTCACCGAGACCTACGGCAATGCCGCCAGCCGTTCTCACAGCTACGGCTGGGACGCCGAGAAGGCGATCGATCTCGCCCGCGAGCAGGTGGCGGCGACCATCGGCGCGAGCGGCCGCGAGATCGTGTGGACCTCGGGCGCGACCGAATCGGACAACCTCGCCATCAAAGGCGCCGCGGAGTTCTACAAGGACCGCGGCCGCCACATCGTCACGTCCGCCATCGAGCACAAGGCGGTGCTGGATAGCTGCAAGCGCCTCGAACGCGACGGCTTCGAGGTGACGTATCTTCCAGTCTCGACCGACGGGCGCGTGTCCGCCGAGTCGGTTCGTGCGGCGATGACCGACAAGACGATCCTGGTGTCGATCATGTTGGCCAACAACGAGATCGGCACCGTGAACCCGGTCGAAGAGATCGGGGCCGTCGTCAAGGAGCGGGGGGCGTTGTTCCACATCGACGCCGTCCAAGGGACCGGCAAGATCCCGTTCGACGTCGAGCGCGCGAAGGCCGATCTGGTGTCGCTGACGGCCCACAAGATGTACGGCCCGAAGGGCATCGGGGCGCTGTACGTGCGTCGCAAGCCGCGCGTGCGACTCACGGCGCTGCTCGACGGCGGCGGTCACGAGCGAGGGATGCGGTCCGGCACCCTGAACGTCCCCGGCATCGTCGGGTTCGGCAAGGCGGCGGAGATCGCCATCGCCGAGATGGCCCACGAGTCGGTGCGCGTTCTGGCGATGCGCGAGCGGCTGCGCAAGGGCATCCAGGCGCGGGTGACCGACACGTTCGTGAACGGCTCGCTCGAGCACCGGCTGCCCGGCAACCTGAACATCAGCTTCGCGTACGTCGAGGGCGAGGCGATGCTGATGGCGTTGAAGGACGTCGCGGTGTCATCGGGCTCGGCGTGCACGTCCGCGTCGCTCGAACCTTCTTACGTCCTGCGCGCGCTGGGCGTCGAGGAGGAGATGGCGCACACCTCGATTCGTTTCGGCCTCGGACGGTTCAACACCGACGAGGAGGTCGACTACGTCATCGATCTGGTGGCGCGCAAGGTCGACAAGCTGCGAGAGATGTCCCCTCTCTACGAAATGGTGAAGGACGGAATCGATCTGAAAAGCATCACCTGGGCGGCCCACTAGGGCGTTCGCGCCCGTGAAAACACGAGGAATTCGTCATGGCATATACCGAGAAGGTCCTGGAGCACTACGAGAACCCGCGGAACGTGGGCTCTTTCGATAAGAACGATCCCAGCGTGGGCACGGGCCTGGTGGGCGCGCCCGCATGCGGCGACGTGATGAAGCTGCAGCTGAAGATCAACGACGCCGGCGTCATCGAGGACGCCAAGTTCAAGACCTTCGGGTGCGGCTCGGCCATCGCGTCCTCGTCGCTGGCCACGGAGTGGGTGAAGGGCATGACGGTCGATCAGGCGATGGCGATCAAGAACACGCAGATCGTCGACGAGCTGAGCCTTCCGCCCGTCAAGATCCACTGCTCGGTCCTGGCCGAGGACGCCATCAAGGCGGCGATCGCGGATTACAAGGCGAAGCGCGCCAAGGCCGAGTCGGCGGCGGGGACCGGCGGGCGTGGGAACGAGGCCGAGGAAGCGAGGCCGTAGATCATGGCGGTGGATGTCACGGAGCGCGCGATCAGCGAGATCAAGAAGGCATCGGGAGCCCGCGCCAGCCGGCCGAAGGGCCTGCGCGTTGGCATTCGCGGAGGCGGCTGTACGGGGTTTTCGTATCTGTTCGAGTGGTCGGACACCGAGCCGCGCCCGGAGGACAAGGTGCTGTCCTTCGAAGCGGGCACCGTGCGGGTGTTCATCGATCCGAAGAGTTACCTGTACCTCGACGGCTCGACGCTGGAGTTCGCGACTTCGCTCATGGGGCGAGGCTTCAAGTTCGTGAACCCCAAGGTCAAGGGCACCTGCGGCTGCGGCGAGAGCGTGAGCTTCTAGTGGCACCAGTGTCTTGTCCCAGAGATTGGTGAGCCTTGATTTGCTGGTCTTGTGAACGCGCCGCGGGCGCGGGCGAGAGGTGCGCCTCGTGCGGCGCCATCCAGGCGCCGGACCTGACCGCTGATCACTTCAAGGTCCTCGGCATCGCCCGGGAGTTCGGGATCGACCTGAAGGCGGCGGAGGGACGGTTCCGCGAGCTTTCGCGGGCGGTTCATCCCGATCGCTTCGCGACGGCTGACGCGCGGGCGCGGCGCTTCTCGATGCAACGAACGGTGCAGTTGAACGAGGCCTGGAAGACGCTGCGGGACCCGGTGCGACGCGCCGAGTATTTGCTCTCGCTCGAGGGCTGGGAGATCGGCTCCGAGGCCGGCGCTTCCCGTCCAGGGGCGGCGCCGGCGGAGCGCGAACGGATCCCGGTGCCCGCGGCCCTGCTCGGCGAAGTCCTCGAGCTGCGCGAGGAGCTCGCGGACGCGCGGGGCGCCCGCGACGATCGTCGCGTCCTCGGGCTGGCCATCGACGTGCGCGGGCGACTGGACGCCGCCCTCACGCGCGTAGCAGAAGGTCTTGTCTCGGTCGATTCGCCCCCCCAGAGGGCGGGCGTTCTCGAGGGAGTCGCCCAGCAGCTGCTCGCGATCCGCTACTGGCGCCGCTTTCTCGACGAGGTCGAGGTCCACGAGGAGGCCGAACAGGCGCGACGAGACGACGTCGGCCCGAGCGGTACGAGCCAGGAAGGAAAGCACGTTGCCTGAAGCTCTCTTTCAGATCTCCGAGCCGGGTGAGGCGCGCGTCAAGGCCCCGTGCCCTCCGGGGATGACCCGCGCCATCGGAATCGACCTGGGAACGACGAACTCCCTGGTCGCATCGGTGAGGGACGGTCGCCCGGTGGCGCTGCGCGACGCCGACGGGGACGCCATCGTTCCCTCGGTGGTGCACTACGCGGCGGGCGGTTCGGTGGTCGTGGGTAAGCAGGCACGCGACGAGCTGGCGTCACGTTTTCCCCGGGACACCATCGCGTCCGCGAAGCGGTTCGTGGGGCGCGGCCCCGCGGACGCCGAAGCCCAGCGGAGGCTCACGCCATACGAATTCGCGCCCTCCGCCGCGGGCGATCCCGTGGTTCGCTTCAAGGTTGCCGGCGGCGCGCGCGCCGTCACGCCCGTCGAGGTCTCTGCGGAGATTCTGCACGCGCTCAAGGTGCGGGCGGAGCGCGAGCTCGGGGAGCCGCTGTTCGGCGCGGTCATCACCGTCCCGGCCTACTTCGACGACGGACAGCGCCAGGCGACCCGGGACGCCGGTCGCATCGCGGGCCTCGAGGTGCTGCGGCTCTTGAATGAACCCACGGCCGCGGCCCTGGCCTATGGGCTCGACAAGGCGGCGCAGGGCACGTTCGCCGTGTTCGATCTCGGCGGCGGGACCTTCGACATCTCGATCCTGACGCTGGAGGCGGGCGTCTTCGAGGTGAAGGCCACGGGCGGCGACTCCGCCCTCGGCGGAGACGACTTCGATCGCGCCATCGCCGCGCACATCCTCGCGCGGCTCGGCTTGCCCGACGACGCGGGGGGCGACCGCGCGTTGGCCCGCGAGGTGCTCGACGCCGCCCGCGCGGCCAAGGAGGCGCTCACCGACGCCGACGAGGCGCCGATTGCGATCGCGCACCCAGCGGGCGCGCAGGGCGCGTCGCTGCGGCTGACGCGGCCCGAGATGGAAGCGCTGGTGGGCCCCGTGCTCGCGCGATGCGTGGGGCCCATCCGCCGAGCGCTCCGCGACGCGGCGGTCGCGGCCCCGGCGCTCGACGGCGTGATCCTGGTGGGGGGCGCCACCCGAATGCCCCTCGTTCGCAAGTTCGTGGCCGAACAGTTTGGGCGTGAGCCGCTCGCCGACATCGATCCGGACCAGGTGGTGGCGCTCGGCGCCGCCATCCAGGCCGATGTCCTCACGGGGGGAACCGGACATGGCGACGTGGTCCTGCTGGACGTGGTTCCGCTCTCGCTGGGACTCGAGATGATGGGCGGCGTCGTCGAGCGGCTGATTAACCGCAACTCCACGATTCCATGTGGCGCCACCCAGACGTTCACCACCTACGCCGATAACCAGACCGGGTTCGACGTGCACGTCGTGCAAGGTGAGCGTGAGCTCGTCGCGGACTGCAGGTCGCTCGCGCGCTTCAAGCTAGCCGGGATCCCGCCGTTGCCGGCCGGGCTGGCGCGCCTGGAGGTGACGTTCGTGGTCGACGCGGATGGCATCCTCCGCGTCACCGCCCGCGAGGAGACGAGCGGGCGCGAGGCGGCGGTGAGCGTGAAGCCGTCGTACGGTCTCACCGACGACGAGGTGGAGAGGATGTTGTTGGACTCGTTCGCGCACGCCGAGGACGACGTGCAGGTCCGTCAGCTCACCGAACAGCGCGTGGAGGCCGATCGCATCCTTCAGGCCGCCCGGGCCGCCATCGTCGCCAGCCCGGAGCTGCTCACCGACGACGATCGCGCCCGCATCGACGAGGCCACGCGCGCCCTCGAGCTGGCGAAGGCGGGCCGAGATCACGGCGCCATTCGCGCCGCCATCGAAGCGCTCGACGCCGCCTCGAAGGATTTTGCGGCCCGCCGCATGAACCGGGCGCTGGAGGAGGGCTTGCGGGGGCGCACCTTGGGCGCGCTCGAGGCCGAGGTCGACAAGTCGAAGGCGGCCGGCGATCTCCCCACCCGCCTCGAGCGCGCCGGCCATGCCGGCCACGGCCACTGAGTCGAGCGATGCCGAAGGTCAGGTTCGAACCAGATGGAATCGAGGTTGAAGTCCCCGTGGGCACGTCAATCCTCGAAGCCTCGCGCGCCGCGGGAGCGCAGGTTGGCTCCGCGTGCGGCGGCGTGTGCGCCTGCTCCACCTGTCACGTCTACGTCAGGCAAGGTCTCGATGCGCTGAAGGCCGCGACGGATCGGGAGGAGGACATCATGGACAAGGCCTTCGACGTCCGCCCGAATTCCCGTCTGGGCTGCCAGTCGGCGATCACCAAGGACGTCGCCGTGGTCTGCGAGATCAGCGCGGAGAGCCGCAAGGCCTTCCTCGACGAGCACCCCGAGCTCCGCAAGGGGTGAGCTTCGTCAATTCACGCGGCGGAGCACGGACAGGGCACGGACCGTCAGCCAGCGCGCGGCGTCGCGATCCTTCGGGGCCACCGACGGAATGCGCGGCGCGGCTCCCGGTTCGGAGGGCCCGCCCGGATACCACAGACCGTCGCTCGATTGCCGGCCGCGCACGTACGCTTCCGCCGTGCGCACGCCCGAGTTCTCCTTGCCGAGCCCGACGGCGGTGACCGTGTCGAGCGCGTCCAGCATGTCGACGTAAAAACGCGGCTCGGCCAGCTGCTCCCAGTAGGTGGGCGCCTTGCGATCGGGATATCGGTCGGGCTGGAGGAACCGCGTCGCCAGCAGCTCGGCGGCGCGGCGCGCCTCGCGCGAGGACCGACGCGACGACGACGACGCGAAGGCCCGCAGCGCCATGCCCGTGATGAGGTGGCTGGAAGGGCGCGCGGACGAGTCGCACCTGACACCTCGCCACGCCCAACCACCGTCGGCTTGCCGCCACTGCAACAGGAACTGGAACGCTTCGGCGACGCGCGGCTCGGCGTCGAGGCCCACCCGGCACAGCGCTGCCAGCGCCCAGCCGTGAAAATGCACGGCGGGCAACTTCGCACGGTCGGTCTTCGTCTCGCCGATCGCCAGCGCGGCGATGCCCCCGTCCTTGTTCTGCGTCGACAGGACGAACTCGGCCGCCAACGCGACGGCGCTCTCCGTCGAATCGAGGCCCAGCTCGGCCATGCGCTCGAGGGCGCGCACCGTCGCAATGACGGACGCGAACTTCTCGGGCCCGAGCGCCTTCTCGAGCGGTTTCGCGGGAAAGTCTCCCTTCCGCGACTGCTTCTTCAGGAACGCCTTCACGTCCGCGTAGGCCAGCACCTCGGAACCACGCGGGGCTTCGTCGTCGTCGATCAGCTCGCGTCGGATACGCGCTGACAGCGAAGGGGGCCCCTCGCGCAACAGCGCCGGGATCGGATCCCGGGCCAGCCGGGCCCGCCAACCCGACGGGAATCGGGCAGCAACGGCTGGCGAAGGCGCGAACGGGGAACGGTTCATCTGGCGAAAGGGTATCTCAATTTCATCCGGGTGGACGGATAACGCCCAATTTTTTGGGAGCTTTTTTGTGATACGATCATAGACTTCGTTCTCGGCAGGTTGCATGGGGTCTCCCGACCGCCCTTCAAAACAGGACGCCTTTCTCGCATTATTGGCGGAAGGGTGGACGTCACTTCATCTCGATGCTCGTCGAGAGGGAGTGGTCGTGCCCGAGCATTTGAAGAACGAAGCGCATCTTGTCCTGCAATACGGACACGATCTCCCCATCCCCATACCGGACCTGCAAGTTGACGAGCATGGCGTCAGCGCGACGCTGTCGTTCGCCCGCGTCCCCTGGTCCACCGTCATCCCGTGGAGCGCCGTCTACGTGGTGACCTCGGCGGACGGACGCGGTGTGCTCTACAAGGAGGACGTGCCCGGCGACGTCTCGGTGCTGGCGGGCAGCACGAGCGAAGCGCCGGCCGGCGCCGAGGCCACGCAACCGCAAGCCCCTGGGTCTCCCGGACCGACGAGTGGTGCCGGAGGCCCGGACGGCGAACCCCAACCGGCTGCCCGGCAGCCGACGCCGGCGCGTGCGCTTCGCGCCGTTCCCCTCGCCGAGCCCGTCGATGAGGCCACGCTGGGCCTGAACCTGCTGAACGGCACGGCCGACGACGAGCTCGTGCCGGTCCGCCGTCGCAAGCGGCCGCAGCTTCGCCTCGTCAAGTGAGCGGGATGCGCCGGCAGGCAAGGCCTTACTCGCGGATCACGCAGTCGCCGAGAAACGCCGCCAGTTCGTCGTGCTGGGCGCGCGCATCTTCGTAGCCGAGCCGAGCGACCTCCGCTGCGTAGTAGCCGTCGAACAAGATATACGAGAGCAGATCGGCCTCATCTGCGCCGCGCGCCGTGGCCAGCCGGCGCAATAGCTGGATTCCGGGCCCGCCGCCTTGTCCCTTGAACCGACCCGAGCGACCGATCTCACCCGCCAGCGCGCCGAGATCGCTCGAAGGCCGGATCATCAGCTCGTCGACCACCCGGTAAGGGACCCCGCGTGTCTTGGTGACGACCTCGTCGAAGCGCTCGCCGCTTCCGGTTGGATCAGCCGCGCGAACGGACCGAATGAGCGCATTGAATCGGCGCAGCCGATCGAGGTCGTAGTCGATGTGATCCAGCAAGAACGCGTTCAGGATCTTTCCAACCAAGAACGCCGCCCCTGGATAGGGCATCGATTCCTCGTCGGCGTCGGGGGCCAGCGGCTTGTGGCGAAGGCCTATCACGAGGACCTTGTCCGCACCGAGGCGGAGCGCCGGTGACAGCGGCGTGTTCTGGCGGAGACCCCCATCGCAAAAGAAGCGATCTCCCACTGCGATGGCCGGAAACAGGATGGGTAGCGCCGCGGATGCCAGCGCGTGCTCGCACGCCATCGTGACGAACTGCGCGCGCACGAACGGATCCTGGCTCCACTTGCGCAGCGGCCCTCCGGCGCGTTGAATGAACACGACACTCTTGCCCGAGCCGATGTCGGTGGCGGTGACCGAGAGTGACTCGAACAGCCCGCGTCGGTTGTTCTCGGTGATCTGACCCCAGGGAATGAGCCGGCGCACCACCCGCTCGAGCTTCCCGGTGTTGACGATGCCGCCGAGGCGCCGCCCCCCCTCGATCTCGGCGATCAGGCCGCTGCCGAGCAGCGAGCCCGGCGCCTTCAGGAACTCGCGCACCCCGAAGCCCACCATCTCCTCGAGCACGAAGCTCTCCCAGCGATCGACGAGCATGCGCCCTTGCACCGGCGCCAGATCGGACGTCGCGGCGAAGAAGCACGCGTGAATTCCACCGACCGAGGTGCCGCAATAAATGTCGAACTGGACTTGCCCGCCCAGATCCCCCGCGAGCTCCTCGCGGATGTAGCGCACGACGCCCGCCTCGTACGCGCCTCGCGCTCCGCCCCCAGACAGCACCAGGGCCAGCCGCGGGCGATCGCCGCGGTGGAGGGGGCGCGTCGGGACGCTCATGCGACCTCCACCGACGAGTACGTCGTCCAGGTCATGGCGGGATCGTATTCGAAAACCAGGCCTTCTGTCGACGGGTGGCCATTTTGATTCTAAAGTATTCACATGGGGAATACGTCACCTGATTCCGCGGTGGGCCCGGAGACAAACGTGACCCTCTCTCCCGGAGGCGGCTTCTTGCTAGACGCCACGGGCTCCGCGGTGGTGTTGACGCCCGAGATGTTGGGCGAAGAGCAGCGCCTCATGCACCAGACCGCGGAGGACTTCGTCACGCGCGAGGTCGAGCCGCGCCTGGCCGACATGGAGGCGAAGAAACCCGGCGTGATGCGCGGCCTCCTCGAAAAGGCCGGCGAGGTGGGCCTGCTCGGCCACGACATTCCCGTCGCGTTCGGCGGGCTCGGCGGCGACAAGACCAGCTCCAGCCTGATCACCGAGGCCATGGGGCGCATCGGATCGTTCGGCGTCAGCTACGGCGCGCACGTCGGGATCGGAACGATGCCGCTCGTGCTGTTCGGAACACCCGCCCAACACGAGAAATACCTGCCGAGGCTGGCGACCGGGGAGCTGATCGCGGCGTACGCCCTGACCGAGCCAGGCTCGGGGTCGGACGCGCTCGCCGCCAAGACACGCGCCACGCTTTCGCCTGACGGAAAGACCTGGCGGCTGAACGGCACGAAGCAGTACATCACGAACGCGGGCTTCGCGGATCTCTTCACAGTGTTCGCCAAGGTGGACGGCGAAAAGTTCACGGGCTTCCTGGTCGAGCGCGGCGCCAAAGGCCTCACCGTAGGGCCCGAGGAGCACAAGCTCGGAATTCGCGGCAGCTCCACCTGCCCGCTCATCCTCGAGGACTGCGAGATCCCGGCCGACGCCGTCCTCGGACAGATCGGCCAAGGCCACAAGATCGCGTTCAACATCCTGAACATCGGCCGCTGGAAGCTGGGCGTGGGCGCGGTTGGGGCGGCGAAATATTGTCTCCAGCTCGGGGTGCGCTACGCCCGCGATCGCAGGCAGTTCGGCAAGCCCATCGCCGAGTTCGACCTCATCCGGAAGAAGCTGGGCGACATTGCCACGAACATCTTCGTCACGGAGTCGATGGCCTTTCGCACCGCGGGGCTGCTCGATGCGCGCAGCAGGGCCATCCCCGCGGGCGATCCGCAAGCGCAGAAGAAGGAGATCGACGGGATCGAGGAGCACGCCATCGAGGCGTCAATCCTCAAGGTCTTCGGTTCGGAGATGCTGCACGCCAGCGCCGACGAGACGCTGCAAATCTTCGGCGGCGCGGGCTACATCGAGGACTATCCCATCGAACGCGTCAGCCGTGACGCCCGCATCAATCGGATCTTCGAGGGGACGAACGAGATCAACCGCCTCCTGGTGCCCGGCACCCTGCTGAAGCGCGCCATGCAAGGGCGGCTGCCGCTGATGGGCTTCGTCAGCCAGGTGCACCTCGAGCTCGCGGATCCGTCCAAGATCGATCGCAAGGTTCCGGAGGGCCCCCTCGGCCTCGAGCGACAGAAGTGCGACTTCGCCAAGCGAGCGGTGTCCTACGGCGCGTCGCTGGGCGTGCAGAAGTACATGCAAGGGATCACCGACAAGCAGGAGCTGCTCGGGGTGCTGGCCGATTGTCTGATTCGAATCTTCGCGATGGACTCCGCCATCACCCGCACGCTGCAACTCATCCGGTCGAAGGGCGAGGCCGCGAGCGCGATCCCGATCGCGATGACCCAGCTCTACGTGTCGCAAGCGCACGTCCAGGTGTTCGACGGGCTCCGCGAGATGCTCATGTGGATGTCCCTCGACGAGGAGTGGGGGCGCGGCGTGCGCGACATCAACAGCTACTACGACCTCACGCGCGTGAACACGTTCTCCCTGCGGCGAAAGATCGCGCTCCACGTCATCGAGGCCGGCGGCTACGCGCTCTAGCAGCCTGACTCGATCCCTCGCGGCGGCTTCTATGGACAGGCGACGTCTATGGTCGTCACGCCCGGGGGCGTGGCAAGCGAGAACGCGTCCGCGGCGAACTTGCCGTTCAGGGTCCTGTCCTTGAACCTGATCTCGACGCCGTCGTCGAACGAGCCAGAGCCCTCCGCGTAGTGGATCACTTGCGGCAACGGCCGAGCCGCGCCGCCGCCGGCTGGCGCCACGTCCACGAACTCCTCGAAGGCGACCCGCCACACCGGGCGGCCGTCGCGATCGGTGGCCGAGGCCCCGACGAGGCGCGCCGCGCCGCCCGATGCCGGCCGCCAGAATGAATAGCGAAGATGCCCGTCGCCTCGTCTAATCACGAGCACGTCGGTTCCGGCGTCGCCGTCCCATTCCACCGTGTCCGCGTCACTGGCCGCGCCGGCTGGCTCCGCGGCTGGCGCGGGCAGCCGCGCGTCGCCGAGAAAGATGGCCGCCACGTCGGCGGGGCCGAGGGGAATTCGAATCAGGGAGGCGATGTTGGCTGGACACGCGGGGCCGCGGCGCAGCTCGTTTTTTCGGACGTCGAGCAGCGCGAACCGCTCCCCGTCCGTAGCGAGCACGGCCACGGTGCCCTGCAGCGCGACCTCCGCGGAGAGCCGCAAACGTCCGCCGCGCTCGACCAACATGAGCACGGTCGCACGGATGCGGTCCCCGCCGAGCCAGCTGGTCGCGCGCGCCATTCCATCGATGGTCGAGACGTCGCGCTGGCGCGCGAGCAGGAGGTCACGCAGCTCTGCCACCGCAGGCGGCGGGTAGGGACGCTCGATCCGCGCATGTCGCGGGCAGGCAGACGCCGTCAGCGCGAGCGCCACGGCCACCACCGCAACGACCGCGCGGCTCCGCGGCAATGCGGCGCGTGCCGAAGGGCGCGGACCCAAGAGCACCTTCATCGCTTGCTCGGTCCGTTGGGCGCGGCCGGGCCTGAGGGCGCCAGCTCGCGCAGCCGGGCCTCGATGTCGCGCGCGACGCGATCCTCCGGATCGTGCTCCAGGGCCCGCCGGTAGGTTGCCACCGCGCGGTCATTCTGCTTCTGGCGACCGTAGAGCTCGGCCAGATGCGCCAGGATCTCGGGATCCGCGGGCTCGAGGCGATCCGCCTCCGTCAGGAGCTCGGCCGCGCGAGTCAGGTCCCCCGCGCGGAGATAGGCCCAGCCCAGGCTGTCGACGATTCCACCGGCGCCGGGATCCAACACCATGGCCGCCTGGAGCTGGCGGGTCGCCGTCCCCAGGTCGCCATCGTGATCCGCGGCCACGAAGCCCACGAAGTTCAGCGCCTCGACGTTCCGCGGATCCGACGAGAGGATCTTGGTGGCCGTTGCCAGCGCGCCGCGCCAATCCCCGCGCCGTTCGTCGATGGCGGCGCGAACCAGCAACAGACGCGCGTCGTCGGGAGCCTTCTGCAGGGCCATGTCCAGGCCCCGCAGCGCGCCTGGCGCGTCGCCGCGCTTCTCGTCGAGCAGGGCGCGAGCCACGATCAGGTCCGACGCCCAATCGTGGGGACGGGCGTCGCTGCCCTCGCCCGGCGCGGATCTCGCGCCGGCGCCCTTCGCCGCCGCGGCTGGCGCGGGGCCGGAGGCTGGCGCGGAAGCGGCCGCCGAAGTCTCGGCTGCGAGCGCCGCGGTCGCCTCGTCGAGGGCGCGGCTGGCGCGATCCAGCTGGCTCCGGCCACCGGCGCGCCGCAGGACCTCGGCGACGCGCAGCCGCGATTCGATGAAGGCCGCGTCGCCCTTCGGGACCTTCAGGAGCCTGGCGGCCGCGGCTGCGTAATCCTTTGCGTCCCCGAACGACTCGCCCGCGAGCAGCGCCACGCGTCCTGGGTCCGCTCCCCGCTCGAGGGCGCGCTCGGCCGCGGCCCTGGCCTTGTCGGGGCGTCCCGCGGCCCGCTCGATGCGGACGATCGAATCGAGCGTGCTCTCGTCGATCACGTCGGGCGTCAGGCGATCCGCCTCCTCGGCCGCCTCGGCCTTGTCGCCGCGGGCGACCAGCCACTTGAGGAACATCTCCGCCACATCAATCGAATCCTCCGCTCGATCGAGCGCGTCGCGGAACGTTGCCTTGGCGTCCGCCGGCCGACCTGTCGCAACCTGGAGCGCCGCCAGCATCAAGCGGGCGTCGATCTGTTCGGGCTCGAGGGCGAGCGCCTCTCTCAGGGCGGCCTCCCCCTCGCCCACGTTGCCCTCGGCCCAGGCGAAGGCGGCGGTTTCGACGCGCGCCCGCACGCTGTCTCGCACCGCGCCGGTGAGCGTGCGAAGCGTGGCGTGGCCTCCCGCCAGGTCGAGGGCGAGGAGCTGCGCGTTCGCCAGGGCCAGGTGCGTGGTTTCGACCGCCTCCGCATCCCCGTCGCCGAGCGCCAGAGTCGCGGCCTCGCGGTAGCGACCGAGTGCGCCGCCGACGTCGTGGCGGGCCTCCGCGACGTGCGCCGCCGCCGTGTAGCCCGCGACGGTCGGCTCGAGCGCGAGCGATTGCTCGACCTCTGACGTCGCCTCGTCGACGCGGTTCAGCAGGACGAGCACGTCGGCGAGGGAGGCGCGCACCTCGGCGGCTTGGTCGTCGAACAGCAGCGCCTGTCGAAACTCGTGGGCGGCGTCGTCCCAGCGCTGATCCTCCTCGTAGAGCAGCGCGCGGGCCACGTGCTCGTAGGCGTCGGGATTGATCGCCCGGCTCACGACCACCTGCCCATTCACGATCTTGCTGACCGGTGGCGCGGCGGTCGCGCAGCCGAGGCCGATGGCGGTCCCCATCATCAGGATCAGGACCAGGCCCCGTGGGCCGCCACGGCGCCCGATCTGGGCGCACGTCGAGCCGAGGGGCGCGGTCGGCGGGCTCAAAGCGGAATGTTCCCGTGTTTCTTGGGCGGATTGTGATCGCGCTTGTTGGCGAGGAGGGTGAGGCCGTCGCACAGGCGCGCCCGCGTATCGCGCGGCCGGATGATCTCGTCGATGTAGCCGAGCTCGGCCGCGACGTAGGGGCTGGCGAATTTCTCTCGATACTCGGCGACGTAGCGCGCGCGCGCCGCCGCGGGATCGGCCGCCCTTGCGAGCTCGTCGCGAAACACGATGTTCACGGCGGCCTCCGGCCCCATGACGGCGACCTCGGCGGTCGGATAGGCAAAGTTCAAGTCACCACGGATGTGCTTCGAAGACATGACGTCGTAGGCGCCCCCGTATGCCTTGCGCGTGATGACCGTCAGCTTGGGCACCGTCGCCTCCGCGAACGCATAGAGCAGCTTGGCGCCGTGCTTGATGATGCCGCCGAACTCCTGGGCCGTCCCCGGCAGGAATCCGGGAACGTCGACGAACGTGACGATCGGAATGTTGAAGCAGTCGCAGAAGCGCACGAAGCGCGCCGCCTTCAAGGATGCGGCGATGTCGAGACAGCCCGCCAGGTGCAGGGGCTGGTTGGCCACCACCCCGACCGGCCGACCGTCGAGTCGCGCGAACCCCACCACGATGTTCGGCGCGTACTCGGGTTGGATCTCGAACACGCTGCCGTCGTCGACGATGCGGCGGATGAGCTCCTTCATGTCGTAGGACTTCGACGCCTCTCCGGGAATCAGGCGATCCAGCTCGGCGTCGACGGCGAGGGGCTTGTCCCGCGGCGTGCGTCGCGGGGGATCCTCGCGGTTGTTCTGGGGAAGAAACGTCAGCAGCTCGCGCAGGCCCGCCAGGCAGGCCTCTTCGTCGGGAAACGCCCGGTGCGCGACGCCAGACCTGGCGGCGTGCGTGTGGGCGCCGCCGAGCTCCTCCTTCGTCACTTCCTCGTGGGTCACGGCGCGGATCACCTCGGGCCCGGTGATGAACATGTGGCTGGTGGACTCCACCATGAAGATGAAGTCCGTGATCGCGGGCGAGTACACCGCGCCGCCCGCGCAAGGCCCGAGCACGGCCGAAAGCTGCGGGACCACGCCGGACGCCAGGGTGTTTTTCAGGAAGATGTCGGCGTAGCCGGCCAGCGAGACGACGCCCTCCTGAATGCGCGCGCCGCCCGAGTCGTTGAGACCGACCACGGGGGCGCCCACCTTCATGGCCAGATCCATCACCTTGCAGATCTTCTCGGCGTAGGCGCCCGACAGCGATCCCCCGAACACCGTGAAGTCCTGCGCGAAGACGAAGACCGGGCGCCCGTGCACGCGGCCGTGGCCGGTGACCACGCCGTCGCCGGGGATCTTGTTCGCCGCCATTCCGAAGTCCGTCGATCGGTGGGTGACCAGCTTGTCCATCTCGACGAAGGTGTCCGCGTCGCACAGGCGCGCGACGCGCTCGCGGGCCGTCAGCTTGCCGGCGTTGTGCTGGCGGGCGACGCGCTCGGGCCCACCGGCCGCCACGGCCTGGCGTTCGCGCTCCGCGAGGCGCGCAAACGGGTCGACGTCCGGCTTCACGGGGACGGGCGGCTCGCTCATGGCCCTCTCATACCGCAAAAGCGCCCGCGCCCGCCTTGGCCCATGCAGGCCGTGGCGCCTGGATGACGACCAGCTCCCCGGTGGTCGGGTGACGGAAGGTCACCGCGGCGGCATGCAGGTGCAGCCGGCCATCGGGTTCCCCCGTTCCCGCCGTGGCTGGTAGTGCCCGCCCGTAGCGATCGTCGCCGACGATCGGAAACCCCGCCGCCGCCAGGTGCGCGCGCACCTGATGCGCCCGTCCCGCGTGCAGGCGCGCCTCGAGCAACGTCGTGTCCGCCGCCCGCGTCAGCACGGTCCAGCTGGTCTCGGCGGGGCGCGGGCTTCGTCCCCCGTCGAGGCGAACCGTCTTGCCGCGCCGGCCGCGACGACCGATCACCGCCGAGATCGCGCCGTGATCCGGTGGGCTGCCCCAGACCTCCGCGAGATAGCGCTTCTCGCAATCCGCGGCGCCGAGCGCCCGCCGCAAGCCAAGCCACGCCTCCCGCGTACGCGCCGCGATGAGGACACCGCTCGTCGCCGTGTCCAGGCGATGGCCGAGGCCGCCCTCGCGAGGTTCGAGCGAGGCCGTCGCGCATTCTGGAAACCCAGCCACGATCGCGTTGGCCGCCGTGCCCCGCTCGCCGCCCCGAAGCGGGTGAGACGGCATCCCGGGCGGTTTGTCGATGGCGACCAGGGCAGCGTCCTCGAAGATGACGGCGACGCCCGGCGACCCGTCGGCGATCACCGTGGCGGACAAGCTCGACCGACCGGTCACCTGGACCAAGGCGCTCGCCGCGAGGTTCAGGCCCTTCGGGCGCCGTCTTCCATCGACACGCACGTGGCCGCCTTCGATCAGGCGGCGAGCCGCAGCGACGCTGATGCCCATCCGCCGGCCCAGGAATGCGTCCAGCCTGAGGCCGGCTTGCTCCGCGCCGACGGCGAAGCTCTCTCCGGGATCCCGACTCACTTCTTTTTCGAGACGGTCTTCGTCGCGACCGCGCCCTTCGGCTCGGCCCGGGCCGCGCCCCTGCTGCCCCTGTCCTTGTCGCCGTCCCGTTCCTTGTCCTTCTTGTCCGCCACCGCGACCGCCTTCGCCGTCGGTCGACCGGGCGCTTTCCCCGGGGCAGGTCTCGCCGACGACTTCGCCGCGGACTTCTCCGAAGCCTTGTCCGCCACGGCGACACCCCCGCGAACGACCGGGCTCCCGACGCGATCGTGACGCGCCGGCGACGCCATCCCCTGCGCCACGTCCCGCGGCGGCTCGCCGATCGGCGAGTACACGACCACTTTCTGCCCGTCGCGCAGCTCCGTCGCGTAAGAGAACCGATTGATGCGAGCAAGGTCCCCCACCGTCAGGCCATAGCGGCGGCCGAGCTTCGCCAAGGTGTCACCCGGCTTGGTCTCGACGATCAGGCGCCGCTTGCCCCGGCGCGCCGCCTCGAGCTCGAGAAACTCATCGGAGCCAAGGGTCACGACCTTCACGCGCGCCGAGTCGAGCAGCACCACCTCGGTGGGGTCGAAGTCCTTCCGGACGTACACCTGCAACACCATCTTCGGGTGGAGCTTCGCCTCTGGATCGACATTGTTCCATTCGATCAGATCGTCGGAGCGGACACCGAATACGTCGGCGATCGCATCCAGCGTGTCGCCGTCGCGCGTGCGATAGAAGACGCGCTCCCGCCCATCGTAGTTGAAGACGCGGTCCGGCACCGCAACCAGGATCTCCTCGTCGTCGCCATTGCCGCTGCCGTTCCCCGATACGCCGTCGCCGCCGGCGGAGCGCGCAACGGAAGCGTCCTCGCTGGCGCCGCGGGTGGCAGGCTCGCCGTCGTGCTTCTTGCGCGGCACCACGATCGCGACCCCTGCGCGAAGCTCGCCGGCGTCCTTGACGCCGTTGAGGCGGCGCAGCTCCCGGGCCGTGGTCCCATGCGCCTTGGCCACGTCCTCGAGGGCCTCCCCGAAGCGCAGCGTGACCGCCTCCAGCTTGTCCTTCGGGCCCCGCGTGCGCTCGAACGCCTCCATGAATGCCGGCGTCGCGCCGACGGGGATTCGGATGGACGTTGCCCCGCGGTCGGGCGGCGTCCTATCCCGGGCGATCTGCGGATTCAACGCGTCGATGACCTCTGGCCTGGCCTTCGCGGCCCGCGCCACGGTCGCCAGCGTCGTCCCCCCGGGGATCTCGACGGTCTCATAGGCGAACGGTGGGTCGGGCACGACGTCGCTGAAACCGAACGCCTCCAGGTTGTGCCCCACGATCGCGGCCGCGAGGATCTTGGGAACGTAGAGGCTGGATTCCCAGGGTAGGCCCGCCTCGTGGCGGCACAGCTCCCAGTAGTCGTTCGTGTTGTAGCGGGTGATCGACTTCAACACCGCCCCATACCCGGCGTTGTAGGCGGCGAACACCAGCGGCCACGAATTGAACCGAACGTAGAGATCCTTGAGGTATCGCGCGGCCGCCTCGACTGACTTCTCCGGATCTCGGCGGGCGTCGACCCAATACCCCACCTCGAGGCCGTATGCGCGCGCCGCGCCTGGCATGAACTGCCATACCCCTCCGGCGCCTACGCGCGAGCGAGCGCTCGTGTCGAAGCCGCTCTCCACCATCGCGACGTAGAGAAGATCCCTCGGTAGGCCCTCGCGCGCGAGCGCCACCTCGATGAGGGACCGATAGCGACCCGCGCGCCGCAACCAGTTCGTCATTACGGCGCGCCCGCGCGTGTCGTTCTTGAAATAGTCGAGGTAACGCAGGACCTGCGGATCCCACCTCACCGGGAGCTCGGGCAACTTCAGGCTGCGCAGCCACTCCGAGTCGGGCGGGGTGGCCGCCACACCTTCGCGCGGTCCCGACGACGTCGGCGAGCGGAGCACCTCGGGCACGTCGCCCGAGCCCTGCCATCGCCCCGGGAGCGCAGGCTGCGGCTCGCTCGGTGTGTCCCAGCTGTCACCGTCGTCCGGTTCGCCGCGGGCGCGAGGGAAGGCCTGCTCCTCGAAGCGTCTCAGCTCCCCGAGCTCCGGGCTCTCGACGAGGTCGTCCACGGCGACGCCGCGCACGGCGCGGCGCTCGTTCTGGCTAGCTTCCGGCGATGCGGCGGCACCGCCGCCAACGTTCCGCTTGCTGCCGCCACCGATGGGCGGTTTGGGCGAAGCCGCGAAGGCCGCCCGCGGGCAGTTCGGCCAGGCGGCGAACCACAGGGCCGAGGTCACGGCTAACGCCAGGGGGACCGCCATACGGCTCGCCGCGTGCGTCTTCTGCCCGGCCCGTACCGCTCGGGTCAACATCGAATGGTCGATCGTAGCGAACTTGGCGCCCAGCCGCCAAAAATCGCCTTCTTGCGGCATTTCGCGCCTGCGCTAGACTGCGCCCATGCCTTTCGGCATGGGCTTCGGTGAACTCGTCTTGATCCTCGTGATCGTCACGGTCGTATTCGGCGCGACGAAGCTGCCTCAGCTCGGTGATGGCCTCGGGAAGGCCATCAAGAATTTCAAGCGCTCGGTGGGATCGCTGAACGAGATCGATGTGACACCCCGCTCGAACCCGGGCACCAGCACCAATCCTGAGCCGGGAGCCGAATCGAAGCCCGGTACCGCGGGCGAGACCAGTCGCAAGTAGCCCCGTCGCGTTTGCGTCGGTGGACGGGTCCGGGAGGCCGGTCAGGGTTGCTGCGGAAGCGGCGGCGTGCCGTTCGGAACGACCGGCGCCGGAGGGGCACCGCCGAGTGCCGCGATGCCGCCTTGGATGATCTTCCGCAGGCCCGCCACCGTGAGGCGGGGTGTCTTCTTCTCTTCTTCGAAAATGATCTGAGCCAGCGTCGCCGTCGTCAGGTCGGCACGCGTCGTGTTATCGACCACCTTCACGTCGTCGCCGGCGCGAACCATCGCGGCAATGTGATCCAACGTCACGTATCGGCTGTCGCGCGTGTCGTAGAGCTTCCGATTGGCGTAGCGTTTAATCGTGCGTGCCGTGGTCATCCGCAAATTGTGTCACGATCAAAAATTGCCGTCAATAATGTAAGATTAAAGACAATAAAGTACCTTGAGAGCCAGGTTCTGTAGCAATTCCAGTTACTTGGGCATATGAACAATCGGCCAACGATGGGCCGATTCGGAAATACCTTGGGCGCGGCGCGGCCGACCGGGCCGCGACGGACCCTGTCGTCACTTGATACAGACGATCCCCGTCTCATCGTCGGGGTGTCGTTATGACCTCTGACCAGTCCTGTCAGAGGTCGAGGCCGACCGAGAGCGACACGCTCTTTTGCCCGCCGCTCTGGTCGCTTGCGGCTCCCATCGCCGCGGCCCCGTCGCGACTCCCGCCGCCGGGGATGAAGGCGAACTGTGCCACGAGGAACAGTTTCCACAGCCTGAGCTTGCCGCCCCCGAACCAGCGAGCTCGCGTGATGATCGACTGACTCGGAAACGTGAAGTTCGCCCCGAGGTCCGCTGCGGTTCCCGCTTGCAGCTGGCACGATCTCGGGAGCGCGGCCACCGCGGCCGGATTCTTCGGGTCCGTCTTCTGGACCACGGCCGCATCACACTCCGGCGTCGCGTCGATGACGCCGCTGTGCCCGCTGACGAGGAGGAGGTCCCCGCCGAGGAAGGGCTCGAACCGCGCCGTCCCGGCGATGCTGAAGGCCTTCGAGATCACCAGGTCGAGACTGATCACGCGCAGCGTGAGCTGATCGGTCCCCACGAGATCCGACAGCCCTGCGCGCACCGCAAGCGAAGGCAGCGGGCTTCCGTGAAAGCCTTCCTGAACGGCGACCTTCACGTAGCCTTCGAGCGCCCACATGCTCGACTGAAGAACGTTGACCGCGCCCGCGCCGAGCTCGATGGAAGGTACGGGCGAGAACATGCCCTTGCGGACGAATCCGCCAACCGTCGTCAGCCATGGCGACGGTCGCGACAGGTTTGGATTCGCCGGCTGGACGCCCTCGATTCCGTTCCAGAACGACCTTTCGTTGCTGATGGACGTCACGTCCAGCTCGGCCGAAAGCTGGAACCCCGCGAAGCCGAGGGTGTCCGCGGGCGTTTGCAAGCGTGGTGCGATCACGGCGCCGAGCTCCGACATCAAGCTACGCAAACGGGTGTTCGCCCCACTGTCCAAGGTGACGGTGGTTCGCGTCGCGGTCTGGTTCACCCACGGACAGCCCCGACCCTGCGAGGTGTCGCACAAGTTGACGAGACGCAAGTCGTTGCGGTCGGCGCGGGCGGGCCGGCCCGACAGGACCACCACCAAGGCGACGGCCGCTACCGCGAGGGCCTGGGCCAAGCTGGGCGCGGGCCCTCGTCGCGGCGATCGGCAGCCCATGAACCGCTACGGTACGGTCCCCCGGGAAACAGTGTCAAGGTGGACCGCGCCGCCCCGGCGTCCCGAAGGCGACATGGCGGCAGGGACCCCGCGCTGATAGGTTGCGCGCGTGGCAGGTTTGACACTGACTGTCTTGGCGTTTGCGCTCGGAGGCGTGACCGCGGTGGCTGCGCTGGCCGTGCCCGAGCTGCAGCGCAGCGGCGTGACAGTGGGGCTGTGCGCGCTCCTCGCGCTCGGGCTGGTGGGACTCTACGCCCGGCCCTTCGAGCGGTTCGCGGGTCTCCGGTACCTGAACCGGGGGTCGGAGGCCCGCCGCAGCCGCAAGCTGCGGATAGCCACGCTCGTGACCTTGACGCTGGGGCTCGCGGCGCTGGCGCTGTTCTTCGCCGCGCGTGGGAAACTTCGGGCGCTAGAGACCGTGGGCGTCCTCGGCATCCTGGGCTCGAGCCTCGCGCTCGTGACGCTGCTGCTGCTGCGGCTGTTCTCCGTGTTCACGACGGTGTCGACCATGGGCGTCGCGCTCGGCGTGCAGTCGCTCATCGTCGTCCTCGGCGTGACGAGCGGTTTTCAGCGAGAGTTCCAGGACAAGGTGCTGGCGCTGAACGCGCACCTGATCGTGATTCCTTACGGGGACGTGGACGTGGACAGCGCCGAGGCCGACGACATCCAGGCCAAGCTGGCGGATCTGCCGGGGGTCGTCCGGCAGGCGAAGTTCTTGTTCTCCGCCGGCGAGGTCATGGTGGGAAGCATCGGCGCGAACTTGAAGGGCATCGACCTGGCCCAGGGCGCCGACGATCTCAGGCGGACGCTGATCGACGGGCGCGTGGAAGACCTGGGCCACCCCGAGCCCTGCACGGTGCCCAAGACCGGCGCAGGAGCGGGCGGCGGCGGCACCCAAAATGCCAGCGGCAACATCGCGCTCGGCGTCGAGCTGGCGCACCGGCTACACCTGAAGGTGGGCGACTGCGTTTCGATAATGGTGCCGTTCAGCGACACGAGCGGGATCGTTCCCCCGTCATTCCTCTTCCGCGTGATCGGGCGGTTCCGGATGGGTTTCAACGAATACGACACGCGGCTGGCCTACGTCAGCCTCGACGACGCGCGCAGGCTGGCCTCCGTTCGACAATCAGTGTTCGGGGTCGAGCTTCGCTTCGCGGACGCCTATCAGGCCATCGCCATGGCGAAGGAGGTGCGGCGCAGGTTGCCGGGGCCGTATCGGGTCGTCGATTGGCAGGAGCTGAACCACAACCTGTTCACGGCGCTGAAGACGCAGAAGGTCGCCATCTCGCTCTTGCTCGTGCTGATCATCCTGGTGGCCGCCTTCAACATCATCGCTTCCCTCACGATGATCGTCCTCTCCAAGGTCCGGGAGATCGCGATCCTCGGGTCGATGGGCGCGCGCGCGGCGATGCTGGCGCGATTGTTCCTGGTAGCCGGGACCAGCGTGGGCGCCGTGGGGACGATCATCGGCATCGCTTGCGGCCTGCTCGTGTGTGGCCTCGCGAAGCTGTACGGCTATCCGCTCGACCCCAAGGTGTATCTCATCGGCCAGCTGCCGGTGCAGATCGCTCCCCGCGAGATCGTGGCCGTCGCCGCCGCGACGCTGGCGATTTGCGTGCTGGCGACCTTGTACCCGTCGCTTCGTGCCAGCCGCCTGCGAGCGGTCGACGGCCTGCGCCACACGTGAGGCGGGGCCCGCGCCGCCGTCGCCCATTCTGGGCCTGCGGACCGATCAGAGCTTGGGCGTCTCGAGGTTGGTGGGCATCGCCGCGGCGGATGCGGCCGGCCCGCCGAGCGGCTTCTCGCCGGCCTTGGAGTCGTACTTAGACGGGCACTTCGCCATGATCCCGTCCGGAACGACCGAGAGCACGTTGTCGGGGCCGAGGCTGCCCTTCGCCACAACCTCCGCGCCGGACTTGAACGTGTCGGGCACGATCCCCGAGTAGGTCGCCGAGATCACCGCCGGGGCGCGCGGGGGTCGGCTCTCGATCTTGAACCGATATTGCAAGGTGCCCTTGGCCTGTTCGATCGAGCCGTCCACGACGTTGCCGTGAACCTGGAGGCGCTTGGTGCGAACAGCGTCGGGCGCGGCCATCACCTCGTCGACGTGCTTGTAATATTCCGCCCCCTCCTTCACCGAGCGCGACAGGAGGAAGCCGACCCCGCCCGCCACGACGACGACCGAGAGAACTATCTTCCACGCGGCGCCGCGGGTGGGACCACGGAGCTCGACGCTTGGGGTCATGCCATCAATGCTAGCGCCTGGGGGGGGAGATTCAAGCTCGGCGACGGGCCGCCGGCCTTGCGATCGCGCTCGTCTCCTTGCCTGCCACCTTGCCCATGGCGGCGATCTCGTGAAAATACCTGCAAAACATCTCCATTCCGCCGGAGGCCTGGCCCCAGTCGTAGTTCTCGTTGATGGCGTGATACCCGTGCTCTGGCAGCGAAAGGCCCATGAAGATGACCGGCGCCCGGAGCAACTGCCGCATGGTCAGCACGGCGCCGATGGAGCCGCCCTCGCGCGTGAACCCTGGCTCCCTGCCGAACGTGTCGCGCATGGCCCGCACGGCGGCGGCGTTGTAGGGGCCGCCGAGCGGCGCGAGGTAGGGGGCGAGCGACGCCTCGTGCTGGACGTGCGCGTCGGGGAGCTGCTTCTTCATGAAAGCCTTGATGAGGCGAAAGATCTTGGCGGGATCCTGATCGGGCACCAGCCGGGTCGAGAGCTTCGCCTCGGCCCGGTGGGGAATGATGGTCTTGATGCCCGGTCCGGAGTAACCGCCGACGATGCCGTGCACCTCGAAGGTGGGTTGCGCCATGATCGCTTCCATCACCGCCTGGTCGGTGGCATGCGGACGCAAGCTCGAGAGCTCGTGCGCGACCTTGAACTTGCGCGCGGAGAAGCCGGCCCGCGCGAATCCCGCCCGCTCGACGGCGGTCAGCTTGCGCACGTCCTCGTAGAACCGGGGGATCTTCACCCGCCCGGTACGGGCATCCACGCAGGCGGCCACCAGACCCGCCAGCTCGGTCACCGGATTTCGGGCGGCGCCGCCCGTGGTCCCGGAGTGCACGTCCTTCGCGCCCGTCGTCAGGCTGACGGTGAAGCCCATCAACCCGCGCAGCCCGTAGGGTATCGACGGTCGGCCGGCGGCGGTCCAGATGGTGTCGGACACGACCACCGAGTCCGTGGCGAACCCGAGCGCGCCCGTCGACGCTGCCGCCATCGCCGCGCCGAGCCCACGCGCGAAGTTCGGGCTGCCGATCTCCTCCTCGAGCTCCCAGAGAAACTGGATGTTCAGGCGCGCGTCTGTCTCGAGGGCCAGCCGCGCGCCGTACAGCGCCGTCAGCGCGGGGCCCTTGTCGTCGGTGGAACCGCGCGCGATGTAGCGGTCACCGCTGCGGGTGAACTTGAACGGCGGCGTCTTCCAGTCGGCCGCGTCCGCGGGCTGGACGTCGAGGTGGTTGTAGACGGTCACGGTGGGGAACGCGGCGTCGCGGATGATCCGCCCGACGACCAGCGGGAAGCCCCCCGTGTCGATGACGTCGACGCGCGCGCCGATCTCTTCGAGCGCGACGCGCGCCTGGGAGACACAGCGATCCATCTCGGGCCGGCGCGCCGGATCCATGCTCACGGTGGGGATCTCCACCAGCGCCGCCAACCTCTCCTCGAAGCCCGAACGCCACCCGGAGACGCGACCGCGAACCGCCTTGACGTCGATCATGGCCGGCGATTATGCGCGCGCGCGCCGGGATGGGAAAGTCGGTGGTCCTCAACCGCCGATCTGGACCATCGCCTTGCGCGGGCCCCCGATGCCGAGCAAGCCGAACCTGTGACCGTCGCGCTTCGCGTGAACGGCGCCCCGAATCGCCTCGACGACGGCGTCCTCGCCGGAGCCCCGCAGCACCCCGCGCAGGTCGGTCGCGTCGTCGTGGCCGAGGCACGTGTGAAGGGCGCCGCCAGCCGACAGGCGAACGCGGTTGCACGTGTCGCAGAAGTGCTCGGTGAGCGGGGAGATCAATCCGAACCGGCCGATCACCTCGCCCGTGCCGCCCGGACCCTCGACGCGCCAGTAGCGCGCGGGACCGGCGCCCGAGGCCCGGGAAGCGGCCTCGGCCACGATGCGCGCCCCGGGCTGGCTGGCGGCCACGGACTCACGGATAGCCAGGGCGCCCATGAAAGCGCCGGGGACGAAGAGCGCGCCGTCCGCCATCGGCATCTGCTCGATGAACCGGGGCACCAGCCCGCGGGTCCAGGCATAGGCGCAGATCGCCGGAATTTCGTCGTCGTTGAACCCGTGTATCGCGACCGCGTTGAGCTTGATGTCCGCGAAGCCCACGGTCCGCGCCGCCTCGATCCCGGCCAGCACCCTCGACAGATCGCCGCCGCGGGTGATCCGGGCGAAACGCGCGGGGTCCAGGGAATCGATGCTGACGTTCAGGCGATCAACCCCCGCGCGTCGCAGCGGCGCCGCGAGCTCGCCCAAACGATGCCCGTTCGTCGACACCGCCAGATCTTCGATGCCTGGTATCGCGCGCAGCATCGCCGCCAGCGCCGGCAGATCCCGCCTGATCGTGGGCTCGCCGCCGGTCAAGCGCAGGCGGCGCACGCCGACGCGGGCGAAACAGCCGACGAGCCGGGTGAGCTCCTCGAAGGACAACACGCTGTCGCGTCCGAGATGGCCGACGCCTTCTTCGGGGATGCAATAGGTGCAACGGTAGTTGCAACGGTCGGTCACCGAGACGCGGAGGTATTCGACGACGCGGTGCTGCCGGTCGATGAGCGGCGCCGCCAACGGCGGTTCAGCCAGCCCTGTGACGCTCATGGTGGTCGTGCCCTCGCTCGGGCGACGCGCCCGCTCCCTGATTCAGCTGCCCGACGAGATGGCGCAGCTCGGGAAGGATCAACTTGCCGAGCGCCAGCTGCACGGCGGCCGGGGATCCGGGCATGGCGAAGATGGCCACCTTGCCGATGGTCCCCCCGATCGCCCGCGACAACATCGCGGCCGCCCCTATCTCGGCGAACGACAGCATCCGAAACAGCTCGCCGAACCCCTCCAGGCGTCGCTCCAGCAACGGCAGCAATGCCTCCACGGTGCCATCCCGCGCGGAGACACCCGTACCTCCCGTCAACAGGATGGCGTCCACCTCGTGACCGCCCGCGAGCGCGAGCACGCGTGCCGAGATCTCCGCCGGCTCATCGCGGAGCAGCTCGCGGCGCGTGAGCTGAAATCCAGCCTGGGCGAGCAAAGCGGCGATCAGACCCCCGCTCTCGTCAGTTGCCGAGGTCCGCGTATCGGACACGGTGATGACGGCCACGCGAAGGTCCCGCGATTCGGGGCTGGCCTGACGATGCTGGGCGACGCTCACGGGCCTAGCCTAGCAGGAATGCCGTCGGTCGAGCGGCCACGGGCAGCCTCGGGCCTGGGACTCGGACGTCCCGCGAGTGGTCGCGTTGGCGAGCGCGTTGACGACTCCGGCGGTCGCGTGGCATGAGGGATTCATGTCCATTTTTTCTTCGTTGCGAGACGCGGTCGTCGGGCAAGCGATGCGGGTCGCCACCGATCCACGGTTGACGAAGGTCGCGAGCAATCCTCGGGTCATGAACGCCGCCATGCGCGCCCTCAGCCTGGGCGGTGCCGTCAGGGGCGAGGTTTCGAAGGCGACCCGCCTGGCGGCGGGCGTCTTCGGGATCGCCACCGAGGAAGAGGTGGCCGCCCTTCGTTCCACCATCCAGACGCTCGAGGATACGCTCGCCACGTTGCAGGCGGAGGCGCAGGCGTCCGCCCGCCGGAACCAACCCACGCCTTAGCAGTCGCGGTTCTTAGTCGCCTGGACCATCGAAAGACCCACGAGTCACATCCCCTGGTTCTGATAATCTAGACCCGTCGGGCCTGTCGCGTGACCGCGAGGCCGGGCGGGGCCATGTCGCCTCCTTCACCTCCTGAAAATAGGGCCCTCTTCTTCCTGCGCCGCGGGGACGGACGTGTGTCCGGACCCCACGATAAGTCCGCGATTGCGAACATGCTGGCCAGCGGAGAGCTGGCCGGCAGCGAGCGCATCTCCATCGATCGGCGCTCCTGGAAGCCGCTCGGGCTGCTGATCGGCGCCCCGCCGCCATCGCCTCAGCCGAGGCCGCCTGCTCCGCCCGCGGCGGCGACCGCCGTGGGGCGACCAACGTTCATCGACTTGCCCGGCGGCGGCGACCTGACCCTCGACGCCCCGGGGGCTACGGCCGAGGTGCCCGCCACTTCGCATTTGCTCAGCGCCAAGCCGAAGCGCGACGAACATCAGCCAGCCGACACCCGAGGACGGTCCCCGAAGATCGACGACCGCGAGATGAGCGGAGACCCGGGGTCCGGCGGCCGTGCCGACGGGGCGGAGGTCGATCTGTCGCTCGAGCTGGTCGAGAGAAGACCCCACGTCCGGTCCGCCCCGGCCCAGTCACCGTCGACCAGCGGTCCTCCCGTCGACGGCTCCGCGGTTCCGGACCCCGTCTCCTTGCGCGCGTCGTCGCGTGGCGCGGCGCCCAGCCCCGACACGCAACCGACCGAGGCCGATCCCACCCTCCCGGTCTCGATCGAGGGCGCGCCAGGCGACAGGAAGGCGGCGCGCCCCCGTACCGTCACCGCCGCTCGGGCGGGAAACCCCGCCGGCAAGACCACCGATCGCAAGCGCACCCTTCGCCTCGTGGTTCCGATCGCGGCCGTCGCCGGCATCGGCGCGCTCGCCGCCGTGACAATCGTCGCCGACCTCCCGGCGCGGCTGCGGCCCGAGCCGCAAGCCGCCGCGGTGCTGGGCGCCCTCGCCGAGCCGATCGCGCGTGATCGATTCAGCGCCTACTCCCAGGGCGCTCGAAAGCTCGAGGAGGCTGTCGCGAACCGCCTGGAGGCGCCCGGGATCCGCGCCGAGGCCGCGTTCCTCCTGGCCAGCTCGGTCGTGCTCCACGGCGGCGAGCGCGGTCGTCTAACGCGTGCGGAGGCGCTGTTGCCGCCGGACGAGGCGCACGATCCCAAGATTGGAGCGGCGGCGGTCAGCGTGACGCGCGCGCGAGCCTGGGTAGCGCTCGGCAGGATGCGATTCAACGATGCGATGGCGCGCGCGGAGACCCCGGGGTTGCCGTCCGGCGACGTGGCCGCGATTCACGGGTGGGTTGCCCTCGCCCGACACGATGGCGCGACGGCAGAGACCGCGTTCACGGAGGCGGAGCGCGCCACCCCAGCTGCCGGGCCGTCGAAGGTGGCGGCGCGCTTCGGACTCGGCCTGGCGCACGAGAGCGCCTTCTCCCCCCTCGCCGCGGAGACGTTCCGCGCGGTCTTGGCGGACGCGCCCGCCCACGTGGGCGCGTCGTTGGGCCTGATGCGCACGCTTCCGATGGGCGCCGCGGGGCGGCTGAAGCTGGCGCAGGAGTTGGTCGCGACCCGCGCGGGCGAGGCCTCGCCCGCGGAGCTGGCTGAGGCGCACACGCGTATCGGCGAGGCATTCCAGGAGCTCGGGGATCTGACGGCGGCGGAGGCTGCTCTCGCGCGGGCCCGGCAGGCGGACCCTTCCAGCGTCGCGCTCGCGGTCGTTCTGGGCGATCGGGCGCTCGCCGAAGGCCGTAGGGACGACGCCTTCGCGAGCTACAAGGGCACGCTCGCCGCCCCGCCGGCCACACCGCGCTCGGCGGCCTTTCAATTCGCCCGCGTTGGAGCGCTGATCGAGGCGGGCCGTTTGGATGAAGCGGCCCAGTCGGTGGCGCGACTCGAGCGCGGCCTGCCGCACGATCCGCGGGCGCCCTACTGGCGCGGGCAGCTGGCGGAGCGGCGGCAGCCCCCGGACTTCGACACGGCCGCGCGCTCCTACGAGGAAGCCTTGAAGCGCGGCGCCAAGTTCATTCCGGCCAGCCTCGAGCTGGCGCGGCTTCACCTCGGCCAACACCGCGCCGCGGACGCGCTCGCCGTGCTCGAGCGCGCCGAGGCGCAGGGCGCCACGCCCGTCGCGCTGCACGTCGCGCTCGGCGAGGCCCTGCTGGCGTCCGGCAACCCGACCGAGGCCGTACGCGTGTTTCGGCAGGCCGTCGCCGATGACGGCGCCAGCGTCGCGGCCCACCTTGGCTTCGCGAGCGCGCTCTATGGATCGGGGAACGCCGGCGCGGCGGCCGCCGAGGTGACCGCACTGGCGGGTCGGCGCGACGCCGCGACGATGGGCTCGCGCTCGGGCGACCGGATCGCCGAGCTGCTCGTGAAGCTCGGACGCCGCGACGAGGCGCTGGCCCTCTACGAAGCGACCATCGCCGCGCGGAGAGCTACGCCATCGACGAAGGTGTCCGCCGCGCGCCTGGCGCTCGAGCGGGGACAGCTCGAGCTCGCGCAGAAGTTGGCCGCGGAGGCCGTCGACGAGGACCCGCGAACGCCGGGCGCTCTCTTCGCGCTCGGCGAGGTGCTGCGGCAAAAGGGAGATCTTGCCGGGGCGATCGCAGAGCTGCGTCGCGCCCAGGCGATCGATGCCGCGCCGGAGGTTCAGCTGGAATACGGACGCCTGCTGGCGTCGATGGGCAGGGACGAGGAGGCGATGGCCGCGCTGGCGGAGGCGGGCGAGCTTCCAAAGGCGGGCGTCGAGCGCGGGCGCATCGACCTGCGGCGCGGAAACACCGAGAAGGCCGCCGAGGAGCTCGCGGCGGCCACCCTGAAGCTGCCGACTGACCCGGACGCCTTCTTGTTGCTCGGTCAGGCCGAGGATCGCCTGGGCCGCGGCGCGCAGGCGGAGGCTGCGTTCAAGACCACGACGCGCCTGGCTCCGGCCTCCGGCGAGGCGCACTACCGGCTCGGGCGGCTGCTGCTCGACCGGGGCGCCGTCGCGGCCGCGCTGCCACATCTCAGGGCGACCGTGGAACATCTGCCGCCGGCCGCTTCCTGGCGCGCCGATGCCTATTTTCAGCTCGGGTTCGCGGAGCAGCGCCAGGGCTCGCGGGAGCGCGCGGTGGCTGCGTTTCGCCGTTACCTCGAATTGGCGCCGGGTGACGCGCCCGCCCGCGCCGAGGTGATGAAGCAGCTCGGCGAGGACGACCTCGCAGATCACATGCGGTAGGTGACGCCGCCGCCGACGAAGAAGTACGGGAAGAAGAACCCAACCTCGGTCTTGAGCTCGAGGCCGTCGGCGTTCGGGATCCGGAAATCCAGTCCTGTGACCAGGTTCACGATCGGGTACACGGTTGGAACGTTGCTGTCGCGGAATTGCGAGCCCCGGGCCGGGACGTCGTTCAAGCCCCCGCTGCCGTTGATCACCGACACGGGACACGCGGTCGTCGCGGTCGCCGTGCACGTCGGGGGAATGATGGGCGTGCACAGATTCGTGTCGCCGGGGCTGGTCGCGCAGCCCGGAGTTCCGTCCGACGTTCGCAGCATCTTCCCGGTCGTGATGCCGAGGCCGACGCCGCCGCCATAGTGCAGCGTCACGTAGGGGTTCAGCTCCGTGCGCAGGATGAATGCGGCGTCGACCGAGATGGCGCCGAGGCCGCGGAACTGCACGAAGTCGGTGTCCGTCGCCGGATCCTTGCCCTTGCCCAGCCAGTTTCCGTCCGGTGGGGACAGCGATTGCCACGCCACTCCCAGGACGAAATCGAAGTCGCCGTGGCGCCTGAAGCCCTCGATCCCCACGGTGTACGAGCTCAGTGACTTGCTCTGGTTCAAGAAGATACCGAGCAAGAACGTGGGAACGGAGACCCAGCGGGCCCGTACGCCGAGGCCGTAGCGCGCGGCGCCGGCGTCCTGCTTCGCGGCGTCCACCATCGGCACGCCCGCGGTCACCGTGGTGTCCGCGTCGGCCGCCGCGGGCTCGCCACCGCTCGGCGCTGACTTTCCCGCCCCGCTCGCGGCCGGCCGGCCGGGTGCGTCCGCAGAGGGCGCCGCGGCCCCCGTCGCCGCCGGCGGCGCAGACGTGGCCGGGGCCCCCGCGGCGGGGGCCGTGGTCGCTTCGGCTGCTACCGGTGCGCCCGGCGCCTCCGCGAAGGACGTCCGTGCCGCGAGCGACATCGACCCCAAGAAAGCCGCGAAGAAAGCTAGGACCATCCGAGCTCGAATCATGTTGTCTCCTGGCGAGAATGAGCGCGAAACGGCGCGATTATACACACGACCAAGAACCCACCGGGGGCCCGCGCCCAGGAGCAGCGACCTCAGGGACAGGCTTCGCCGTTCTGTGGCGCCGTCAGGAGCCGGCGGCGCCGGCGACGGTAGCCGCGAACCAACACGATCCCCGCGGCGAGGACCGCGGCGATCACGATGCCGTGCTCGGTGTGCCGGGCGTACCTGACCACGTGATCGATCTGACCGCCAAAGAACCAGGCGGAGTACACCAGCACAGGCACCGAGATGATGGCCGCGAGCGCGTCGTAGATGAAGAACACGCTGGGACGCAGGTGCAGCGTTCCACCGCAAAAGAAGATCGAAAAGCGCAGCCCGGGCATGAAACGACCCAGGAAGACCACCCGCGTCCCAAATTTTCGAAAGTACGCGCGGACGCGCAGCTGGCGGCGTGGCGTGAAATACCGCCTTGCCCACGGGCTGGCTAGGATCGGCCGCCCGAACCACCGGCCCATGAAGAACGCGGCCGTGTCACCAAGCAGTACGGCGCTCCAGCAAACCGCGAAGGCCGTGTGGACGTGCAGATGGAGATGAAGGTGGCACTCCGGCGACGAGAAATACCCCGCCGCGATCAGCGACAAATCTTCCGGGACGGGCAGACCCATGCCGCACAAAAGGAGAATGCCCCCCAACCACGCGTACGCCCCGAACGGAGTCAACGCCGATAAATGATGGATGAACCACTCCATTGCGGGGCTCGGGGAGCCGTTCACATATCACGAAGCTCGGAGCAGAGCGACGATCATGGTTGCCGGGCGCGGGCGTCACGGGCGCGGCAAGGCGCGGCACCCACCGTTGACATGTCCGAGGGTGACACGTAGGTTTGCCCCTCACCGGAGGCCACCCCATGCTCTCTTACCGTGCCATCGTCACCGCTAGCTTGTTTTCCGCCCTGTTCGCCATGGGTTGCAAGCCTGACTACCCCAGTTGCGAGACCGACAAGGATTGCAGCGACAAGAAGGAGTTCTGTGTCGCCGGCAAGTGCCAGCAGTGCCGCGAGACGAAGGACTGTCCCGAAGGGTCGTCCTGTAACAGCGGGCGCTGTGACGTGATTTCCAACTACTGCAAGGACAAATCACAGTGCCCGGCGGGAACCCCGTGCATTGCCAACCGGTGCACGCCATGCGCGTCCGACAAGGACTGCGCGGCCGGCACGAAGTGCTGGAAGGGCACCTGCGACGCGAAGAAGCACTGCACGAAGGACGACGATTGCGCCCAGAACGAAGACTGCACGAACGGGGTGTGCTCGTCGGACAAGAAGAAGGCGCCGCCGCCGGTCAGCTGCACCCTGGGGGCGGTCTATTTCGACTTCAACGAGTCAGCATTGACGACCGAGGCGAGCTCGACGCTGTCGCGGAACGCGGATTGCCTGAAGCAGGTCACGCGGCCCGTCACCATCGTTGGTCACACCGATCCCCGCGGGACGGCCGAATACAACATCGCGCTGTCCGAGCGCCGGGCGCAATCGGTGCAGACGTACATCGAGCGCCTGGGCATCGCCGGTGGGCGCATGGCGGTCTTGCCGCGTGGGGCGCTGGACGCGACCGGAACCAACGAGCCGACCTGGGCGCAGGATCGTCGTGTCGACTTCAACTGGCGTTGACCCGGGGGCGGCGGTGAGCGTGCGGGGCGCGGCCGACGCGACACCGGGACGCCGACGGCGGCTCGCCGGAGCGCTCGCCGGCCTCTGGGCGGGGGCGCTGCTGCTCGGCGGTTGCGTGAGCAGCTCCGAGGGCGACCTCATGCGCCACAACATCGGCGAGCTTCGCGTTCGTCTCGATGCCATCGATAAGCGCGACGCCGAGTACAAGCAGCAGGTCATTCGCCTCAAGAAGGTGCTCGACGACGCGACCGCGTTGCTGGCGCGCAACTCGGCGGACGTCGGGGCGAAGGCGGCGAAGAACGAATCGGATCTGGCGGCGTTGAGCGGCCGCGTGGAGGAGCTGAACCACAGCTTCGAGCTGCAGTCGCGCCAGGCGGACGACTCCCGGACGCGATTCGAGACCCGCATCGCCTCGCTGGAGCAGACCCAGGGCAAGATCGGCGACAAGGTCGGCCTGAACATCCCCGACGACAAGGAGCAGCTCTGGTCCCAGGCGGGGCAGCGGCTCGCGGCCGGCCAGCGCGACGAGGGCCGGCGCTTCTACCGGACGTTCATCCAGCGATTCCCTCAGGACCCGCGCGCGCCGCAGGCCTACCTGGCCGTGGGGCAGTCGTTCAGTCAGGAGAGCAAGTTTCCGTACGCCGCGGCGGAGTTCCAGAAGATCCTGGACAACTACGCCTCGTCGCCCGAGGTCCCGGAGGCGATGTGGCAGCTCGCGCTGACGTTCACGCAGTTGAAGTTCTGCAGCGACGCGCGCGCGTTGTTGGGCGATCTCGTTCGCCGCTATCCGAAGTCGAAGCGCGTGGGCGACGCCCGGAGCGAGCTGAAGCAAATCGCCAAGCTGCCGAAGGGCGAGTGCACGTCTTAGCGGTCAGGCGAACGCCGCGGCGACGGATCGCGCGGCGGCGACAGGGTCGGCCGCCGCTTCGATCGCTCCGATGAGGGCGGCCGCGGCGGCGCCGGCGGCGGCGACGAGCGGCGCGAGCTCGACCGTGATGCCTCCGATCGCGACGACGGGGATCGGACACGCGGCGGTCACCGTCCGCAAGACCTCCAGGCCGACGACGGGATCCGGGTTGGCCTTGGTCGTGGTGGCAAAGATGGGTCCGAGGCCGATGTAGTCCGCGCCGCCCGAAATGGCCAGGGCCGCCTGGGCCACGTCGTGCGTCGACACGCCAATCAGCAGTCTGCTGCCAGCCAAACGGCGTGCCTCGGCGAGCGGCAGGTCGTCCTGGCCCAGGTGGACGGCGTCTGCCCCGATGGCCAGCGCGACGTCGAGGCGATCGTTCACGCACACTGGCACGCCAGCCGCGCGGGCGAGCGGAAGCACCGCGCGGGCCAGCGCCGCCAGCGCCGAAGCCGTGGCCCCCTTCCCGCGCACCTGGATCATGGCCGGCCGCCCCGCCAGCAGGCGGCGCGCGCGCGTCGCGGCGCGCTCGACGTCCGCCGCCTCGGCCACCGGAACGTCCAGGATGGCATAGTAGCCGCGCAGCGGGGGCGCGGCCGTCATCGCGGCGGTGGATCGGCTGAAGGACTGTTCGGCATCGCGCGCCGCCAACGGTAGCAGATACCTGCGTGATCGATCGAGATCCGCACGCCCTGGGAACGGAACCGCCGCGCGGCGCGCGCATAGCACGAGCAACCCGCGCGCGTACGGCGTACAATATTGCGCCGTGCCGACGCCGTTTCGCCTCAAGACCTCCCTTCGACCCATGGGCGATCAACCCAGGGCCATCGAGGAGCTGACGGCGGGCGTGCGGCGCGGCGATCCGTCACAGGTCCTGCTGGGTATTACCGGCAGCGGCAAGACGTTCACGATGGCGAACATCGTCGAGCAGATCGGGCGGCCGACGCTGGTGATGGCGCACAACAAGACGCTGGCCCACCAGCTCTACCTCGAATTTCGCGAGCTGTTCCCCGACAACGCCGTTCACTACTTCGTCAGTTACTACGACTACTACCAGCCCGAGGCCTACGTCCCGTCGACTGACACGTACATCGAGAAGGACTCGCTCATCAACGAGGAGATCGATCGCATGCGGCACGCCGCGACGTATGCGCTCCTCACCCGCCGCGACGCCTTGATCGTCGCCTCGGTTTCCTGCATCTACGGCATCGGCGCCGCCGAGGCGTACCTGGGAATGAAGCTGGATCTCGCGGCCGGAGTCGAGGTGCGGCGAGACGCTGTGTTACGGCGCCTGGTCGAGATTCACTACGAACGCAACGACGTGGACTTCTCTCGCGGGACCTTTCGGGTGCGCGGTGACGTGGTCGAGATCTTCCCGGCTTACGAACGCGAGAAGGCCATCCGCATCGAGTGGTGGGGCGACGAGATCGAGTCGATCGCCGAGGTGGATCCGTTGCGCGGCAAGGTGCTGCGGAAGATCGACGAGGTCTCGATCTTCCCCGGCTCGCACTACGCGACAGGCACGGATCAGCTGGTGCGCGCCCGCGATTCCATCCGGATCGAGCTCCGCGAGCGCTTGACCGAGCTGCACGCCGCAAACAAGCTGGTGGAGGAGCAGCGCCTGCAACAACGAACCATGTACGACCTCGAGATGCTCGAGCAGATGGGACGCTGCAAGGGCATCGAGAATTACTCCCGGCACCTGTCGGGCCGCCAGCCAGGCGAGCCCCCCCCCACGTTGCTCGACTACTTCCCGAAGGACTTCCTGCTGTTCGTCGACGAGTCGCACCAGACCGTGCCACAGGTGGGCTCGATGTGGAAGGGTGACCGCTCGCGCAAGGAGACGCTGGTGGACTTCGGCTTCCGGCTGCCGTCCGCCCTCGACAACCGGCCCTTGCGCTTCGACGAGTGGGAGGCGCGGTCGCCGCAGACCATCTTCGTGTCGGCGACGCCGGCCGAGTACGAGCTACAGAAGGCCCATGGCGTGGTCGTGGAGCAGATCATCCGCCCCACGGGTTTGCTCGACCCGGTGATCGAGGTGCGGCCGGTCGGCTCGCAGGTGGACGATCTCCTGGGCGAGATCCGCGAACGCGTGAAGGCGGGGGACCGGGTGCTGGTCACGACCCTCACGAAGCGGATGGCCGAGGATCTGACGGAGTATTATAGCGAGCTCGGGGTGCGGGTCCGCTACCTGCACTCCGACATCGAAACCCTCGAACGGATCGAGATCCTGCGCGACCTGCGGCTCGGCGAATACGACGTGCTGGTCGGCATCAACTTGCTGCGCGAAGGGCTGGATCTGCCGGAGGTGTCGCTGGTCGCCATCCTCGACGCGGACAAGGAGGGTTTCCTGCGGGCTGCCCGGTCGTTGATCCAGACCATCGGCCGGGCCGCGCGCAACGTGCGCGGTACCGTGATCATGTACGCCGACCGCATGACGGCATCGATGACCGAGGCCATCACGGTGACTCGCACGCGCCGCACGGTCCAGGAGGCGCACAACCTCGCGAACGGCATCACGCCGATGACGATCCAGAAGGCCATCAAGGACCTGGAGGGCACGCCGCAGGACGACTTCGTGGATCTGAGCGAAGGGGTCCTGTCGTCCAAGAAGCGCAAGCGCCGCTCGGAGGTTCCTCTGGAGGAGATCCCCGATATCTTGCAGGCGCTGCGCAAGGAGATGCAGGCGCTGTCGGACGCCCTCGAGTTCGAAAAGGCGGCCGCGGTGCGCGATCGCATCAAGGATCTGGAAGAGATCCAGCTCGCCATCGCATCGTGAGCGGGCGAGCGCCTCAGCAGCCCGTGTCCACGGGCTAGTGCACCGCCGTCGAAATAGCGTCAACGCCGAGGCCGACAAGCCGCGCCGGACGCGAGGCGCGACGACGAGGCATACCCGTAGGTATGGTGAGGAGGAGCAACGAAGCGCCCGGCGCGGATCGTCGGCCGAACGTGATGCTATTTCGACGGCGGCGCACTAGGCCAGGCGGTAAAGGAGGCGCCAGATCTTCGCGCCTTCGCGCTCGCACTGCACCTCGCGGCGCGAGCGCGCCCCCCACAGCGGCCCGACCTGGAAGCTCCAGGGAGCGCGGGCATTGACGAACCGACCCGGGCCTTCCTCCTCGAGGGACGCCATCGCCTCGAGCGCGATGTCGAAGATATCGGTCATCACATGGATCTCGCCGCCGGGCTCGAGGAGCGAGGCGAGTCCCGCGATGAGGTTGGCGCCCACGACCCGCCGCTTGTGCTGCCGGCTCTTCCACCACGGATCCGGGAAATTGACGTGGAACCGCCGCACCGAGCGCGGCGCGAACAGGCGCTCGAGGTCGACCGACATGTTGGCGAAGACGTTACGGACATTGTCGACGCCGGCCTCGCGACAGAGGCGATCCGCGCGCGTCACCATCTCGCGCCGGATCTCGACGCCCACCAGCGTGGCGTCCGGCGCCGCGAGCGCCCTCTCGATCAGGAACTGTGCCTCGGCGGAGCCGAGCTCGACCTCGAGGTAACTGCCCGGGCGAGCCGCGAGCCGCGGGACGTCGGGAATGTCGAGCAGATCGGACTTCAGAGGATTGACGTGCTGGCGGATCTTCGGCACGTCTTCATGACCCCCGTCTCGAAGCGTCCACGCAGGATCAGGGACCGCCCGAGCCGGGGTGGTCGGCGTCGCCCGTCCCGCCCTGATCCGCTGCGTCCGCGCCATCCGCCCGCAGGCGCACCTTGAGGGCGGCCAGCCGCTCCGCGAGCGCCTCGATGCGCTGGCGCGCGGCTGCGACCGTCCCCCTCGCGTCCGCCAACGCGGCGCGATCGTCTTCGGCAGCCGTTCCGTCGTCGACCAAACGCAACCCCATGCTCAAGCCTTTGCTAAGACCGGGCCATTCTGCTTTCGATCGAGGTGATTGATCCAGAGCTGCTGGAGGATCCCGATCAAATAACTCGTCAGCATGTAAACCGCCAGGCCCGCGGGCAGGACCAGCGAGAACATGGTGAACATGATCGGCATCATCATCGCCATCATCGCCTGCTGTTGGTTGTCGGGCGACGTGGGCGACATCTTCATCTGGATGAACATGACCCCGCCCATCAGCAGCGGCGTGACGTAGTAGGGATCCTTGGCCGTCAAATCCTTGATATGGAGGATGAACGGCGACCGGTACAGCTCGACCGCATAGTTCAACGTCGAGTAGAGCGCGATCCAGATGGGCATCTGGATGAGGCTGGGCAAGCAGCCGCCGAACGGCGACACGCCGTGAGTCTTGTAGAGGTTCATCGTCTCGGTCGACTGCCGCTGCTTGTCGTTCTCGTACTTCTTGCGAATTACCGCCAGCTTGGGGCCGAGCCGCTGCATCTTCTTGGCCGACAGCAGGGACTTCTGCGTCGGGTAGAACGTCAACAAACGAATGAAGACCGTCAGCAGGATGATGGCGACGCCCCAGTTCTTGACGAAGCCGTGGAAGAACTTCAGAAGCCAAAGCATGGGACGCGAGATGACGGCCAGGCTGACGTCCACCGCCTCAGTCAGCTTGACGTCGACGCCCGCCGGCCTCACGTCGTCGAGGTCGGCGACGACCTTGGGACCCACGAACACCGCGAACGAGTAGCTCGTTCGTTCGCCCGGCCCGAGCGGGCGCTCGGCGAACGACAGCAGCGCGGTCCCGTTGCCGCTGCCGACGAAATTCCCTGAACACGTCCGCTCGCGCGCTGGGGTCTCCGGGTAGGGCACGACGGCCGTGAGGAAGAACTTTTCGTCCGTGCCCACCCAGCTGACGGCGCCGACCTTGTGGAGCGCCTCCTTCTCCAGCTTGTCGACCGGCTCTCGCGTGGTCTTGTCGTCCACGCGGCAAAGCACGCTGGCGGTGTTGCCGGACGAACCCGAGAAGAAGCCACCCTTGGCCTCTGGATCCTGGTGCCCGGACAGCGCGATGGCCAGGTGGTGGTGGTCGAGCGGTGCCGCCGAGCGGTTCTCGACCGTGACGTCGAGGTGGATGCGGTACCTGGAGGCGTCGAACAAGAACCGCTTCTCGACGCGCACCGAGGGCGTCTCGGCGCGGTAGACGATCTGCTGCACCCCGGCGGGCGGGGGCTGCGCGTTCTCGACCAGCTGCCAGGCGGCGTCCGGGGGCGTCGCGAAAGAGGAATCCGGGAAGGAGATCCGCAGCGGGGCCAGCTTGGGATCGTCGCCGCGCACGAGATCGATTCCGCGGGCGGTGGCTGGATCAGCTCCCTTCGGGAGGTACTTTGGCTCGATCAGGCGCGCATGCCGCAGCGAGGCGCCACGGTTCGAAAACTCGAAGACCTCGGAAGCCGTCTGGATCGTGGTTTCGCGCTCTGGAAACGTGTTCGCGGCGGGCGGTGTCCCCGGTGCGTCTTGCGGCGCGGCGCCACCCGCTGGGCCGGGATCCGTTGGCCTGTCGCCAGCCGCGGGCGGGGGATTCTGCTGTGATGCCGCCTGTTGCGGCGGCGTCGCCGGCGCTGGCGGGGTGGGCGGCGAAAAGAACTTCGCCCAGACGAGCAGGATCACCCCGCAAATGACGATCGCCAGTATTGTCCGCTTGTCGGGCACCGAACCTTACCCCCGTCCTGTTTGGCTCGGGACGGGATCAAGGCCCCCGGCCGCGAGCGGATGGCATCTACACAGCCGCAACACCGCCAGCCGGGCGCCCATGACGGCACCGTGGCGCTGGATGGCCTCCTCCGCGTAGCGCGAACAAGAGGGCTCGAAACGACAGCACGGCCCAAAGAAGGGGGCCAGCGCCGCTCGGTAAGCCCGTATGAACACCAGCAACACGGCGATCATCGCGGGCTCGGCCTCGGGGCTGCGAGGCGCCTCGCGAGCTCGACGAGCTCGGCGGCGAACGAGGCGGCGCTGGCGCGCTCCGATCCCGCGCGGGCGAGCACCACGAGGTCGGTGCCCGGGGCAAACTCGTCCCCCAGGTGGCGAAATCCCTCGCGGACGACTCTCTTGATTCGGTTTCTGATCACGGCGTTGCCGATCTTTCGGGTCACAGTGATACCAAACCTCGCCCGTGCCGCCAGGCTCGCCTTCCCGAAATCGTCCCGGCGGTGGACGAAGAACTGGAAGTGCTTTCCCGATATGCGTCGCCCGCGGCCCTGCGCGAGGAGAAACTCCCGGCGCTTGCGGAGCCGACGTTGGCGCGGAAAGCGAAACCCGGCCGCCACGCGTCCCCTACACGCCGGATGGGCTACTTCTTCGCGATGGTGACGGTGAGCTGCTTGCGACCCTTGCGGCGGCGGCGGCGGAGCACGGCCCGACCGGCGGCGGTCTTCATTCGCTTGCGGAACCCGTGGGTGCGCTTGCGACTCTTGCGATGTGGCTGGAATGTCCTTTTCACGGCTAACCTCCGACTTCGGGCGTCCGTGAAACCGGGCACCACGCCCCAGTGAGGGGGCGCCTGAGATAACACCAGGCCCAGGCCATGTCAAACCCCTCGTCGGTGGCCCACGGCGAATCTGGGGTCAGGAGCTTCTTGACACAGTTTTTCCGTCGAGAAGATCGACCTCGGGCTTCGTGACGCGTGTTCAACACGGGAAATTCGCCAAGTCTTCACAGAACGGTGGCCGAGCCCCGTCGGGACGCGACTGATTCGGGCGCGGGCAATCGCGCCAAGCCCCGTCAGACGCGGGTTTGCGCGCCCACGGTGCGCGAGGTGCCGTGAAATCCCGAGACGCCCTCGCTACGTCGGCCGTCATGTCTGAAAAACCAATAAATTACAGATGCTTATCATTTGGCGGCAGGGGCCGTCCGCGGGTCGAAAATGTGGTCGCGAAAGTGCCCGCGATGAAAAATTCTACTGATTCCGCCCATCTTCACGCCGTACCGACCGGGTGTCTTGAACCACGCTGAAACGCTCTGCTAAACAAGCGTCCGCCCGCCACGTCGCGGACCCGAGTCCCGAAGACATCACCCGAGCGCGAGCCTTTCTCCGAGGCGCGGCTCGCGGATCCAATCCGGGACGGTGGGGTTTTCTGTGTCCGAAGCTGTGGAGAAACAGGGGGATTAGCTTTGCAAGTCCAAGTAAGTCCTAATGATCTACGGTTTCCCCTCCTGTTGACGGACTTGGCCGATGCTTGATCTCTGGAGTGAGGCGGTTCGCTCCATCGAACCGATGGTCAAGCCAGCCCACCGCGACTTGTGGTTGCGCCCCATCACCTGCCTCAGCATAGCCGGCGGGCGCATCCAGCTTCGAGCGCCGAATCGCTATCACAAGGAGTGGTTCGAAGATAACTTCTTGCCTTCGATCCTCCGGGATCTGGAGGCACGCGCGCAGCAGTCCTTCATCGTCGACTTCGAGGTGGCGCAGGCGGATGAGGAGCCGGCGCCGCCAGCGTCGAGCGGCCGGTTCGGCGCGCCGGGCCCAGCGCCTCGGACGATCGCCGCGCCCCCACCGGACCTGATCGGGCGTTATACGTTCGACACCTTCGTCGTCGGACCCACGAACCAGTTCGCGCACGCGGCGGCGCGGATGGTGGCGGACGCGCCCGCGTCGCGCTGGAACCCGCTCTTCATCTACGGCGGCGTGGGCCTCGGCAAGACCCATCTCTTGCAGGCGGTCGGGCACGAGCTGCACCGGCAGCATCCCGATTGGGTGGTCACCGCGGTCACGGGCGAGAAGTTCGTGACCGATTTCATCAGCGTGATGATGTCCCAGAAGCGGGGTGGCGTCTCGTCGATGGAGCAGTTCCGGACGCGCTACCGGGAGCTGCCGGACGTGCTGCTCGTCGACGACGTCCAGTTCTTGTCGAACAAGGACAGCTCGCAGGACGAGTTTTTTCACACGTTCGAGGCGCTGTACAAGGCCCACAAACAGATCGTTTTGACCTCGGACAAGTTGCCGGCCGAGCTGCCGGGTGTGGAGGATCGGCTGCGCAGCCGATTCACCTGGGGGCTCATCGCGGAGGTCGAGTCCCCGGATCTGGAGACGCGCATCGCGATCGTCAAGCACAAGGCGGAGCAGGAGAGGCTGGCCTTGCCCGAGGAGGTGGCGCACTACGTGGCGGCACACATTCGTAGCAACGTGCGCGAATTGGAGGGCGCCCTGTTGCGGCTGGGGGCGCGCGCCTCGTTTCAGAATCAACCGATCACGTTGGAGCTGGCGCGGGACGCGCTTCAAAAGCTGATCTCCCTGGCGCCGACAGGCCTCACGGTCGAGAGCATCCAGCGTGAGGTGGCGGCGTACTTCGATGTGAAGCTGCACGACCTCAAGGGTCCCAAGCGTCACCGCTCGGTGGCGCATCCGCGCATGGTGGCGATGTTCCTGTGCCGCAAGCTGACGTCGATGAGCTTCCCCGAGATCGGGAGCCGGTTCGGCGGGAAGGATCACTCGACGGTGATCAGCGCCGTCAGAAAGATCGAGCGGCTTTGCGGCGAGGACGCCGCCCTGCGCAGCGTCGTCAACACGATCGAGAGCCACCTGCGACAGCCGTGATGCGTCTTGACGAGTAATCCCCAACCTGTGGAATCCGTGTTGCGGGATTTCGAGCTCGGGGGTCCGGGGCGGTTTCAGCCCCTGCCCAGGTCAAAGCGTCCCCTGCGCATCAACAGTCGGCGGGGTCCGCCCACCGTCGGGGACGACGATTTGTCCACAAGTCCACAGCCCCTACAGCTTCTGCTGATAAGATCTATTGTTTTGAGATAGGAACGCGGAGTATGCCTTGGTGCTCTGCGAAGGAGTGACGTGATGGACTTCAAGATCGACAAGAACGAATTTCTTAGGGGCCTCTATCTCGCGCACGGCATCGCCGACCGGAAGAGCACGTTGCCTATCTTGGCGAACGTCCTCTTGCGCACGGAAGGCAAGGACAAGGTCCTCTGCGGCGCCACGGATTTGAACGTGACCGCCCTCGCGAGCCTGTCGGCCCGGGTGGAGAAGGAGGGTGGTTTGACGGTGGCGGCGCGGCAGATTTACGAGATCGTCAAGGGCCTCCCCGGGGACGAGGTTCGGGTTCGGCGAACGGAGCAGAATTGGGCGGAGATTCGGGCTGGGAAGGTGGAGTTCAAGGTGGTCGGGATGGCCGACCGTGACTATCCGAAGTTGCCGAGCGCCAAGGAGGCGGAGACCTTCAAGGTCGATTCGGCCACCTTGCGGGACATGATCGCGAAGACGATCTTCTCGGTCTCTCAGGACGAAACGCGCCAGCACCTGGCCGGCGTGCTGTTCGAGTGGGACGGCACGAACGCGCGCATGGTGTCGACGGACGGCCACCGTTTGTCGAAGGTGGGGCGGTCCTTGCCGGGGGGACAGAAGCTGGACAAGGGCGTGCTGATTCCGCGAAAGGGAATCCTCGAGGTGCGGCGCGCTATCGAATCGCGCGAGGCGCCGTGCGAGATCGGCGTTTATCAAGGGTACTTCGTGTTGAAGGCGGACGACGTCAGCCTGTGCGTCAAGCTGATTGACGGACAGTTTCCTCCGTATGACCAGGTCATCCCGAAGGACAACGAGCGTGCCTTCGTGGTGTCGCGCGTGGGGCTGCTGGATGCGCTCCGCCGCGTCGCCATCATGTCTTCGGACAAGACCTGGGGCGTGAAGCTCGCCATCGACAAGGGCAAGCTGCGGGTGGAGAGCGACAACCCGGATCTAGGCGCGGCGAGGGAGGAGATGGACGTCCCCTACAAGGGGGCGCCGGCCCAGATCGGGTTCAACGCGCGCTACTTCATCGAGGTGCTCTCGGAGATCGAAACCCCCGATGTGCGTGTGGAGCTGTCGGGGGAGCTGGATCCGGGCGTGATTCGACCGGCGGACGGCAGCGACTACGTCGGCGTCGTGATGCCGATGCGCCTCTGAGCTGCGTTGCGCATCGAGCGGTTTCGGGCGGCCGGTTGGCGGAACCTCCAGCCTGTCGAGCTGACGTTCGCTCCGGACGCGACCCTGCACGTGCTGTTTGGCCAGAACGGCCAGGGCAAGACGAACGTGATCGAGGCGTTGTATTTTCTCTCTGCGTTTCGGTCGTTTCGGACCACCCAGGCGGGTGATCTCGTGGGTGAGACCGCGGCCGAGGCGCAGGTTTCCACCGAGATTCGCACCAGGGAAACGACCCGATTGATCGCGGCTCGGCTCGTGCGGGGCGCGGCCGATGCTGGGGGAGCGGCGGGGAATGTGGGGCGCACGATCTCGGTCGACGGTAAGCCTGTGCGGCGGTTGTCGGCGGCCTTCGGTTTGATGAGCGTGGTGCTCTTCGTCCCGGAGGATCTGTCTCTGGCGCGCGCGGCGCCGGCGGCGCGTCGGCGGTTCCTGGACATGGCGACGGCCGGGATAACTCCCGCCTACCTCGGGGAGTCGGCGACGTTTCAGCGGATCTTGCGCGGCCGGAACGCCCTGCTGCGAAGCGGGCGGGCCGATGGGGCGACGGCCTGGTTGGAGACGGTCGACGAACAGCTGGCGCGCGCGGGCGCCCGGGTCGTGGCGCGCCGCCGGGCGTTCGTTCGCGAGATGGCGCCGCGGGCGGAGGGTTTCTTCCGGGCGCTGCACGCCGATCTGGCGGTGGAGCTGCTCTACGACGCTGATCCCGCCGTGGTTGCCGCGACTTCGGAGGGCGAGGTGGCGGGGGTGCTGCTGGCGGGGTTGGCGGCCCGTCGGCCCGTCGATTTGAGGCGCCGCCACACGACCTTCGGCCCGCAGACGGATGATCTCGGGATCTTGTTGGCGGGGCGGCCGGCGCGCGAGCACGCGTCGCAGGGTCAGCTGCGCTCGCTGATCCTCGCCCTGAAGCTGGCGGAGCTGATGCTGCTCGGCGCGGCGCGGGGTGAGGCGGGAGTGTTGCTGCTCGACGACGTTCCGAGCGAGCTCGACCTCGAACGGCGGCGGTTCCTCTTCGATACGCTGACCGCCCTCGGTTGTCAGACCATTTTGTCGGTGGCCGATCGGGGGGTGGTGCCCGCGGTCTCGGCGCGCGCGGACATCGAGGTGAAGGCGGGGCGGCTGGAACCGGTTCCCGGCGGCCAGCATTTCTCTTTACTTGGCGGGTCTTGAATGCTAGATATTCGGAACCTTTAGTATTTTCGGTTATTACCCGAGTTGGCCGGACGCGCGATTCCGGCGCTCGGGGAGGCTCTCGCGGGTGGCGCCATCGAACGTCACGCCGGGAGAAATTGGCTTCGGCCCGAGGACGTGAATTTGGCAGCCAGCGATGCCCCATCGACGAACGTAGAACCAGGCGTCTACAACGAAGAAAGTATCCAGGTCCTGAAGGGCCTCGAAGCGGTCCGCAAGCGTCCCGGCATGTACATCGGGGACACGGACGACGGCAGCGGCCTTCACCACATGGTTTACGAGGTCGTGGACAACGCCGTTGACGAGGCGCTGGCGGGTTATTGCACGCGGATCGACACCACGATTCATTTCGACGGCTCCGTATCGGTGGAGGACAACGGCCGTGGCATCCCGGTGGGGGAGCATCCCATCGAGAAGCGCTCGACCGCCGAGGTGGTCATGACCGTCCTGCACGCGGGTGGAAAGTTCAACCACTCGAACTACAAGGTGTCGGGCGGCTTGCACGGCGTGGGCGTGTCTGTCGTCAACGCGCTGTCCGACCTGCTGAAGCTGGAGATCAGGCGCGAAGGCAAGACCTGGTATCAGGAGTACCGCCGCGGCGATCCCGTGGCGCCGCTGAAGGCGATTGGCGTCTCCGAGAAGACGGGCACCAAGGTCACGTTCCGCCCTGATCCGGAGATCTTCAAGGGGACGGATTTCAGCTTCGAGATCCTATCCCAGCGCCTGCGGGAGCTCGCCTACCTGAACCGTGGCCTCATCATCACGTTGCGGGACGAGCGCACTGACAAGTCGCACGACTTTCATTCGGAGGGCGGGATCATGGAGTTCGTCGCCGACCTGAACGCGACGAAGGCCGTGATCCACGAGAAGCCGATCGGGGTGCTCGGAGAGGTCGACGGGACGCAGGTCGACCTGGCGATGCAGTGGAACGATTCGTACCAGGAGTCGATCTACTGCTTCACGAACAACATCAAGAACAAGGACGGCGGCACGCACCTCACGGGTTTCCGCGCGGCGCTGACGCGAACCGTGAACGCCTACGCGCAATCCGCCGGCCTGTTGAAGGACCTGAAGAACGGCCTCGGCGGGGATGACATCAGCGAGGGACTGACCGCCATCGTCTCGATCAAACATCCGGATCCGAAGTTCTCGAACCAACCGAAGGACAAGCTGGTCTCGTCGGAGGTGAAGGGGATCGTCGAGCGGGTCACGAACGAGAAGCTGGGGCGGTTCCTCGAGGAGCATCCCCGCGAAGCGAAGCAGATCATCGAAAAGGCCGTGCTGGCGGCGCGCGCCAGGGACGCCGCCAGGAAGGCGCGCGAGATGGTGCAGCGCAAGGGCGCCCTGGATTCGTCGTCTTTGCCCGGCAAGTTGGCCGATTGCCAGGAGCGAGATCCGGCGCGCTCCGAGCTCTACATCGTGGAGGGGGACAGCGCTGGCGGTTCGGCGAAGCAGGGACGCAACCGCAAGGACCAGGCGATCCTGCCGTTGCGCGGAAAGATCCTGAATGTCGAGAAGGCGCGGCTCGAGAAGATGCTGTCCTCGCAGGAGATCGTCACGCTGATCACGGCGCTCGGGTGCGGGGTGGAGAAGGAGAAGGAGATCGACAAGATCCGCTACCACCGCATCATCATCATGACGGACGCCGACGTCGACGGGAGCCACATCCGGACGTTGCTCTTGACGTTCTTCTATCGGCACTTTCCGGAGATCGTCGATCGGGGCTACCTCTACATCGCGCAGCCGCCGCTTTACCGAGTGAAGCGGGGTAAGAAGGAGCTGTACCTGAAGAACGAGCAGGCGCTCGAGGATTTCTTGCTGGATAGCGCTGCCGAGAACCTGACGCTCAGGCACCCGGAGGGAGGCGATCCGATCGTGGGCGAGACGCTGAGGCACTTCGCGCGCGCGGCCGGCAAGTACAAGCGACTGCTTTCGGTGATTGACCGGAAGTGCGACGCCCGAATCGTCGACGCCATCGTGAAGGCCTCGAAGCTGACCAAGGCGGACCTGTCGGATCAGGCCGTCGTCGCCAAGGCGCTCGCGCACTTGCAGGCATACCTCGACAAGTACGCGCCCGAGTTGTCGGACGCCGTCATGAAGATCGCGCCCGATACGGAGCACGGCGGTTTCAAGATCGTCGTGCCGGTGAAGGCCGGCGGGGTGCGGAAGGCGACGACGATCGACTTCGGATTCCTCGACTCGCCCGAGTTCATCGATCTCTCGGCGATTTATACGCAGCTCGTGGCGCTCGGGCCGCCACCCTACCTCCTGGACAGCGGCGGAGAGACCATCGAGCTGCATCGGCTGGAGGAGCTGGCCGATCGCGTGAATGAGCTCGGGAAGAAGGGCCTGGCGATCCAGCGCTACAAGGGCCTGGGCGAGATGAACCCGGAGCAGCTCTGGGAGACGACGATGGACCCCGCGCGCCGGACACTACTGCAGGTGCGGGTCGAGGACGCCTACGAGGCGGATCGCCTGTTCTCGACGCTCATGGGAGATCTGGTCGAGCCGCGTCGCGAGTTCATCGAGACCAACGCGCTGAACGTGCGCAACCTCGACGTTTGACGGAAGCGGAGCGCGTCAGGCGGCGTCGCTACGTACGTTGGATTGTGCTTCGTTCGCGGACCCGGACGCCGCTCGAATCAGGACGACCTCACGGGAGCGGCCAACCAAAGCGCCTCCCGCGAGGTCGGACGGAGAATCACTCAACAGGCGAAGATGCGGTCGAGCTTCTCCTCGATCTTTACTTCTTTGCTCTTCGTCGCGACCGCGATCTCCTTCACGAGCAGCGTCCGCGCCGTGTCGAGCATCTTGCGCTCGCCGAATGAAAGCTCCTTGTCGCCCTTGAGGCGCTGAAGGTCACGAAGCACCTCGGCGATTTCGAAGACGGACCCCGTCTTGATCTTCTCCATGTACTCGCGATATCGGCGGTTCCAGGTCTGTCCTTCCACGGCCACTTCGCGGCTCTTGAGAATGGCGAATACTTCATCCACCTCGTCGGCCCGGATCAGCTCGCGCAACCCGACCGCGCCGGCATTGCGCGTCGGGATCATGATTTTCATCCCATTCTCCAGTATCTTGAGAATGTAAAACGTCTGCTTGTTCGCCGAAATCTCGCGCGTCTCGACGCCCACGATCTGGGCAACCCCGTGAGCCGGGTAAACGGCAAGATCTCCCACTCGGAAAGTCGGCTCCATATGACGAAAGCTCCTCGCTGAGGGCGGTTTGGAAAGCTCGCGTACCTTATCATGGCGACGGGGGAGCGGCAATCACAAACACCCCGCCGGAAACGATCGCAACCGGTCGCGTTAACCGCGCGCGCGCGGCGGAGCAGCGGTTCCGCTGGCGGCAAGAGTGCGCAGGTACGCGACAATACTGGCCACGGCGAAGCCCGTGCCGCCCTTCGCGAAGACCCCCCACTCCTTCTCCGTCGTGGACGGACCCGCGAGATCGATGTGCACCCAGGGGGTGTCGCCGACGAATTCCTTGAGGAACAGGCCAGCGGTGAGGGCGCCTCCCCAGCGCTCGCCGGTATTACGCATATCCGCGATCTCGGATTTTAGCTGCTCGACGAGACGTGGGGGCAGGGGCAGCCGCCACATTTCCTCGCCGCTGGCGCGCGCGGCGGCGAGCCAGCCGGCCGCCTGCTCGTCGTTGTTGCTCATGACGCCGGCCGTGTGAGGCCCGAGCGCGACCATGCAAGCGCCGGTCAGCGTCGCGAAGTCGAGGATCACGTCGGGCTCGAGCTCGAGCCCGTAGGTGAGCGCGTCGGCCAGCGTGAGGCGGCCTTCAGCGTCGGTGTTGTTGATCTCTATGGTCTTGCCCGCCATCGAGCGGATCACGTCGCCCAGCTTGTAGGCGGATCCCGACGGCATGTTCTCGGTGCAGGCGGCGAGGGCGTGCACCTCGACGGGGAGGCCCTCCTCGGCGGCGACCGTCACCGCGGACAGCACGGCGGCGGCGCCGGCCATGTCCGATTTCATTCCCATCATGCCGTCGTTCGTCTTCAGCGAGAGGCCTCCGGAGTCGAAGGTGACGCCCTTGCCGACGAGGACCACTTTGAGCGCGGGCTGGGGCGGTCGCCAGGCGAGATGGATGAACTGCGGAGGTTCGGTGCTTCCGCGGGCCACCGCGAGAAACAGGCCCATGCCGCGCGCGCGGCACGCGGCGGCGTCGAGCACGGTGGCCTCCAGGCCGGCGGCGCGCGCGCTCTCGACCGCGAGCGTGGCGAGGCGGCTGGGGGTCAACATCCCGGCGGGCTCGTTGACGAGATCGCGCGCGCACGCCACCGCGGCCGCGACGCGCGTTCCGCGGGCGAGCGCGGCCGCGGTCGCTTCGGCGCCGAGAGCGTCAGACGTCTGCACGCTGACCCGACCGAGGCTGACAGGTTCGCGCTTCGCTTCGGGCAAGTACTTGTCGAAACGGTAAACGCCGAGAGAGGCGCCGCGCGCGACGGCTTCCAGCCACGTGAGCTCGTCGGCGGGATTCGCGCCCGGGGGCCGGCCGATCGCCAGGGTTTCCGCGCCGACGGTATTGGCAAGCCGGGCCATCTTCGCGCCGAGGTGTTGGCCGTCGGCGGGGGTGAAGCGGGACTTGGGCCCGACGCCGACGACAGCGACGCGCCGGGCGCCGAGGGCGCCGTTCGTTTGCAGGATCACCGTCTGGCCGGGCTTCCCGCGAAATCGCTCCTCGCGCATGGTCTGCCGGAGATTTCCGCCGAGGGCGCGGTCGATGGCGGCGAGATCTGGTTCCTCGGCGGCCCCGGGGGAATCTTCGAATGCAATGATTCCGAGGAGATCGACGGAGGCGGGGGTTCCTGGGCCAGCTGTGAGCGAGAGCGTGGGCATCGTCCGCGAATGGTAGGTGTGGGTGCGGCTCGATTCAAGGCGGGCGCCGCGGGAAGCGCGGTTCGCTGGCGCGAGAGGGGCGCTGCCGGGCGGAGGCGGGCCTCGCCTGACGTTGACACGATTGCGGCTAACCAAGTACCTTGAGCGAGATGCGGAAAGTGAAGAACCCGCCCAAGCGCAAGCCGATTCCAGCAGGACGGCGCTCGGCCGCGAAGGCGGACGGGAAATCCGCGGCGCGTTCGGGGGGGAAGGTCTCGAAGAGGCCTGCGGGGAAGGCGAGATCGGCTGCGGAGATCAAGGTCAAGTCGGCGGCCAAATCGAAGGCAAAGGCAAAGGCACCCGCTAAGTCGACGCCATCGATGGCGAAGGCCAGGCCGGCGGCGAGCTTCGCCAGCAGCAAGTCAGCGGTCGGGAAGCTCGCGGTGCCGCCTGCTTCGAGCCGTCCGGGCGCGACGACCAAGGCGGGGGCGGCGCGGGTAAAGCCGGGCGGCGCGACCGCGCCGGCGGTCAGCCCTGTCGAGAGGGCGGTGGCGCCCGGTGAGGGAAAGGTTCGTGGCGACGGCGGCGCGACCGCGGCCGGCGAAGCCCAGCCGAAGCCGGGGGGGCCCGGGGGAGCGGGAGGGGTGGCGGCCGCCACGGCGCCCACGGAGCGGCCTGGCGAGCCGACGCTGCCCGACGGGCTGCCCACACCCATCGCGAGCTTTACAATCTGATCATCGCAATTTGAGAGCCGCGCGGGGCGGCGCGGTTGCGCGACTGAAGAAGGAAGGACGCACATGGCAGAGGAAACGGCGGTTGCCGAGGCGCGCGAGCGCGCGGCGAAAGTCTTGCGAGAGATTCTGGATCTGATGAGCATCGACGCCGAGGTGAGCGCCTTCGACGACGGCGATCGGGTCATCCTGGACGCGCACGGCGCCGAGTCAGGATTGGTGATCGGCAAGAAGGGCGCGACGCTGGACGCGCTGCAATATGTGGTGAACCGCATCGTCTTCAAGCGTCCGAACGAGGGACCGCTCGTGGTAGTGGACGCCGAGGGTTACCGAGGACGCCGCGAGGATTCGCTCGTGGACCTGGCACAGCGCCTCGCCGACAAGGTGGTGAAGTCGGGCCGCCCCGTGCCGGTGGAGCCAATGAGCGCGCACGACCGCAGGATAGTTCACATGGCGCTGGCGGAGCACGAGGGCGTGACCACCGAGTCGGAGGGCGAGGGCTTGTTCCGGCGGGTGGTGATCTTTCCGAAGGCGCCGGGTACCGCGGCCGCCGACTGAGGCCGGGTGCGGCGCTACTCTGAGGCCAGCCGGCCCCCCAGGAGGGGTCGAAGGTCGACGTCGGCGGCGATGCGGTCGGCGATCGCCCCTGGTCCGGGGCTGGGGACGTAAGCGAGCGTGCCGAGCGGCTCGAGCCCCGTCAGAGCGGCGATCTCGGTTGCGTTGTGGGCTTGGTCGGGCCGGGGCTCGGGACCGACATTCACGAGGATGATGCCTTGTAAGGTGAGGCGTCGGCGGCGGATCTCCCCGACCGCGAGGGCGGTGTGGTTGATGGTACCCAGGCGATTCGCTGCGACGAGCAAGACGTCGAGCTCCAGGAGGGCCGCAAGCGAGGCAGCGGTGAGGTCAGGACCGTAGGGCGTGAGGACGCCGCCGGCGGCTTCCACGAGCAGGGCGTCGCCGCGTTCCGCGAGAACGCTCGCTTGGTGACGTAGTACGGCGGCCGAGATTGGGTTGTTGGCGACGCGCGCCGCTACGGACGGGGCGACTGGCGGGCCGAACGCGTAAGAGCAAATGTCGGTCAGCGACAACCCCGGGGAGTCAGGAGCGCTTGGGAATGCCGCCGCCAGGAGACGTTGGGTGTCAGCCGGGGAGGGAGCGCATCCGGTCTCGACGGGCTTGTAGGGAACGAGACGGAGACCGCGGCGGCGGGCAAGCTCCAGGAGGCCGCAGCCTACGGTCGTTTTTCCAACGCCGGTGTCCGTGCCAAGAAGAAGCAACCCTCGCATGACTAGGGCGTCTTCGCGGACGCCACCGATGGGCCCGCTGCGCTCGAGGCGCCGTTGGCGGGCCATCGCGGTGGCTTGAGGGGTGGAACAGCCGGTCGGTGCCGGCGCTGCCAGGATAGCTGGCGCCCGGAAGTTGCCAATCTGTTGAGGGTCCTTCTCATGGTGTTGGGAAAAAGGGCGGGTCCTGGTCCTGGACGTTTCTCATACGGGGAGGCTTGCTTGGCAAGCGGCGATTGGTTCGTGTTCCACGTGGAACGTCGGCCGCCCTCTTGAACCCGCAACGATGTTCCACGTGGAACATTGCGGGGAACATTGTCGGTAGCGTCCTGAGCTTGCGCCACGCTGCAACCAGGCGAAACATCACCCGGGCGCAGCGGTTCAGGAGGGATAGACGAGCAGGCGGCGATTCTCGCCATAGGCGACCACCTCAGCCGGGGACGGAAGTCCGACCTCCGAATGAATCGTCGCGAACACCAGGACCCGTCCGGGAACCCTCACCATCTCACGACCCAAGGATAACCACAGAGCGGGCGCCAGCGTGGCCCGAGAGAGGGCGACGTCGTAAGCGCCGCGGGTCCCGGGTTCAACGGGCGACTCGACCGCGGTCGTTCGCACCTCGACCCGCATCGCCATTCCGAGCTCGCGCACGGCGGTTCGCAGAAACGCGGCCTTCTTGCGATTGGGCTCAAAGAGGTCGAAGTGGGTCGTTCCGGCCAAGATGGCCAGCGGCAACGCTGGCAGCCCGCCACCCGATCCCACGTCCGCAACCGTGGCTGCGCCCCCAACAAATCGGGCCGCGGCAAACGCGTCTATGAAGTGACGTTCGACAAGCTCGGCCGGGCTCCGCAACGAGGCCAGGTTTATGCGGGCATTCCACTCGAGGAAGAGCTCCCCGAGGCGGACGAGCGCCGCAACGGCTGTGGCCTCGAGGGCCACCCCGAGCCCGGCTGCCACGCCCGAAACCGCGCCAGCCTCGATCGCGCTGCCCTGGTCCTGTCGTGTCATCATTTTGCCATTGTATTTTTGTGCTACCGCGTCCGGCCCCCGCCGCCGGCCAGCGTTCTCTCGCATTCCGAGGGGGTTTGCGCCGGTCGAGATATACTGCCACCTCTTCGAGCCGACCCGACCGCACTTACGAGAGCGCCGATGGCGAACCGACTACTACTGGCCGATGGAGATGCCAAGAACCTGCGCGTTCTGGACGTCAGCCTGCGCGCTGCCGGCTTCGAGGTCCGGACCGCCACGAACGGGACGGCCGCCTGGTCGGCCATCGAGGCTGAGGCGCCCGACCTCATCATCGCGGACGCGGACCTGCCCGAGCTCGATGGCTTCGAGCTCTGCGCGCGTGTCCGTGGACGCGACGTGACCGCGGGGATACCCTTCATTTTCCTTGGTAGCGACAATTCGATAGCGCATCGGATCAAAGGCATCGAGGTCGGCGCCGACGACTATCTCACCAAGCCAGCGTTCGTCCAGGAAGTCGTGACGCGCGTCCGCTCGGCCGTCCAGCGCCGGGCCCGGGAAAAGGCGACGACGGGCGCGCCGTCGAGCGATGTCTTCAAGGGGTTGCTGTCGGACATCAGCGTCGTCGACCTGCTGGGCATCGTCGAGAGCAGCGGCCGCTCGGGCATCGTTCATCTCCGGGGGACTCGCGACGCCCCAGGCACCCTCTATTTCCGGCAGGGTCAAGTCGTGGATGCCGAGGTCGGACGGCTCTCCGGCGTAGATGCGATTGGCAGATTGTTTACATGGACGACAGGCAGCTTCGAGGTGGAGTGGAAGAGCATTCGTCGGCCGAACGCCGTGGGGCTGTCGACAGCCGACCTGGTGCTCGAGGGAATGAAGCGGCTCGACGACCGTAACCACCTCGCCGCGGGTATCGGCGACCTGCAAAAGGCCTTCGAGGTGAACTACCCGGTCCTCGCGGAGCGTCTCGCGGAAATTCCCGACGAGGTTAACGGGATCCTTCGCCTCTTCGACGGCGCTCGCAGCCTCGCGCACGTGATCGAGGATTCGCACCTCCCCGATCTCGAGGCCATGGCCCTCGTCACGCGTTTGCGCGACGAGGGAATCATCCACGATCCCGCTGACGCCGGGAGTGGCCGCTCCTCGCCGGGACCCCTCGCGCCAGACCAGGCCACTGCGGCGTCGGGTAGAACCTCGTCGCTCGGCGCCGGCTCGGGCCCCGTGCAGCAGTCGTTTGCCAATCGCCAACTCACGGAAGCCGCCCCCGAAACCGTCGCGCCGGGCGACGAACCAGATGATGCGCTTCCGCCCCCAAGCAGATCCAAGACGGATCCCGGCCTCGGCAAACCGCTCGGTCAACCCGAGATCGACGAAGCCCTTCAGTCTCTGGATGAAGCCCTCGTGGAGAGGGAAGGGATCCCCGAACCACGGCACCTTGATGCCAATGTGATTCCCTTTCCGGTCGGACGAGACGCCACCGAGTCGGGTCCGATCGACCTGGCAGCAACCCAGCCGCTGGGGCGCGTCAGCGACATTCAGCGCCGCCTGACCGAGCCCATGGCGTCCCTCGCCCTCGTGCCCTCACCGACCGAGGAGTCCCCGGCCGCGACGGACGGGGCAGTTCCCACCCCCGCCGATAGCTCTCGCCTGCATACCCAGCGAGGCATTGGCCCCTTCCCCAACCTGGGCGACTTTCAGCGGGTGAGCCCACCGGAGTCTACCGACGAAGCTGGTCCAGCCGCCGAGGCCATCGCCGCGGCCGCGCTCCACCCGCCCGCGCCAGCCGCCCCGCCGGCTGCGATCCCCGATCCGCCGCCCGCGTCCGACGCCGTCGCCGCGCGCTCGGCGGTCATTCTGCCGCCCCCTCCGCCGCCACCACCCCCGGAGGCGCCACCACGCGCCGCGGTCTCCTCGCTCGGCGCGAACGAGACCGTGCGGATCAATTTCCCAGACGCCGACATCAGCGAACGGGACGCTCTCGATGAGCTCGGGGTGCCGAGCTCCCGGCGCGGCGCGCGTCTTCTTGCTGCCGCGCTGGCCGTCGGCGCAGTGGCGGCAGTGCTGGTGCACCGCCTGCGGACCGCGGCCTTCATCGCGAAGCCGGCCGCCGTCTTTGCCCCCGCCGCGGGACGGTCTGGACCCGCGGCGCCTCCCGACGAACAGCCCGCCGCCTCCGCGGGGATCGCACCCGCGCCCGTGGCACCGGCGCCCGCTGCACCCGCGCCCGTGGCCATGGCGGAAGCCCCTGGCCGCACGGCGCCGTCCGGGGCTCCCGTGCCCGCCGCGCCAGCGCCAGCTCCCGGGGCCGCGGCAGCCGATGACCAGCGCAGGGCTGCACGCGAGCCCACCGCGGGGGCTCCCGCGCCCGTCGGCGTACTTGCAGATCCCGCGTCAGCACCGAACGCCCTTGCGGCAGCGGTACCGCCGTCCGCCCCCGAGCCACAACCCCGACCGGACCCAGACCCTCGCCCCGTGGCAGACAAAGCTCCGACCGATCCCATCGCCGCCGCGCCGGTCCCGGCGCCTCGCGGGTCCCCGCCGTCGCCTGCGGACTTCGCGCACCAGCTGGCGGATTGCCGGAGCCAGTTCCTGCGTAACCGCATCCGCGACGCCGCGACCTCTTGCGCAGCCGCCGCGGCCTCGAACCCCGGCTCCGCGGACGCGCTGACGATGCTCGCCCACGTCGAGCTCAACCGCGGGCGGCTGAAGCGTGCGAATGACCTCGCCGAGAAATCGATCTCACTCGACCCGAATCAGGCGGACGCTTACGTCATCATCGGGGGGGTGCATCAAGACAGCGGTCGAAGCGAGGAAGCGAAGACCGCGTATCAGCGCTACCTGCAGCTTGCCCCCCACGGTCGCTACGCCGATGAGCTGCGCTCCATCGTCGGGAGCCTGTGAGCGGGGCCTGGAGACGCCAATGAACGTCCTTGGAATCGAGACCTCGTGCGATGAAACTGCGGCGGCCGTCGTGCAAGATGGGCGCGTCGTCCGCTCGGACGTCGTGGCCTCGCAGATCCTCGTGCACGCCGAGTATGGCGGTGTCGTGCCCGAGGTGGCGTCGCGCCAGCACGTCGCCACCATCGTGCCGGTGATTCGCCGCGCGCTCGAAGAGGCGCGGCTTGGCTGGGGAGACATCGATGGCATCGCGGTCACCTGTGGCCCTGGTCTCGTCGGAGCGCTCCTCGTGGGCGTCGAGACCGCGAAGGCGCTCGGCCAGGCGCTCGGCCGCCCCGTCGTCGGGGTCAATCACCTCGCCGGGCACCTGGCGGCGGTCTATCTCGACGATCCGTCGCTGCCCGCGCCGCCGCCGTCCCCGCATCTCGCGCTCTTGGTGTCGGGTGGCCACACCGAGCTGATTCGCGTCGAGGGCAACGGCGTCCACCGTGTCGTGGGCGCCACGCGTGACGACGCCGCGGGGGAGGCGTTCGACAAGGTGGGCAAGATGCTGGGCCTCGGCTACCCAGGCGGCGTCCAGATCGACCGACTGTCCGTCACCGGCGACGGGCGCGCCTATGCGCTGCCGCGCGCCCTGGCCGGCAAGGACGACATCGACTTCAGCTTCTCCGGGTTGAAGACGGCCGTGTCGACGCTGCTCGCCGCGCGGCGGGCGGCCTCCCCGGACGCTGGCGCCGCCCCGCCCGAGGGCGCCGAGCTGGCGGACCTGGCGGCCAGCGTCCAGGCGGCGATCGTCGACGTGCTGGTGCGCAAGTCGCGGCGGGCTCTCGTGCGCGAGGGCCTCGCCGATCTCGTGGTGTGCGGGGGCGTCGCCGCGAATCGAGGGCTCCGCAAGGCACTGGCCGCCGCCGCGGCCGAGGACGGCTTTCACCTCTACATTCCCCCGCCCAAGCGCTGCACGGACAACGCGGCGATGATCGCCGCCGCCGGAACGGGCGCGCTTCGCCGGGGCGTGCGCGCGCCGCTGGATCTGGCCGTCGATCCGGGGCTGCCCCTCTGACGCTGCCGGAAAATCCCCGCGCCGTGCTGGCGCGCCACGGACTCGCGCCCAAGAAGTCGTGGGGCCAGAATTTTCTCGTCGATCGAACGGTGCACGCTCGCATCGCCCGGGCCGCCGCGGCTGCCGCGGGTGACGTGATCGTCGAGATCGGCGCCGGCCTCGGCACGTTGACCACCGCGTTACTCGAGAGCGCGCCCGACGCGCGGGTCGTGGCGGTGGAACGCGATCCGGACATGCTGCGCGTCCTCGCGGCGGAATTGGGCGGCAATCCGCGCCTGCAGATCCTGGCCGAGGACGCCGCGCACACCGACCTTCGCAAGCTCGCGGAGGCAGCGGGGCGGCCCGTCGTCGTCGTCGGCAATCTGCCTTACCAGATCACGACCGCTTTGTTGTTCGCCATCATCGACGCCGGCGACGCCGTCGCCCGTGCCGTGGTGATGGTGCAGCGGGAGTTCGCGGACCGGGTCGTGGCCCACCCGGGGAGCAAGATCTACGGGCGGCTGTCGGTCATGGTGGGCCAGGTGATGGACGCGCGCCTGCTCTTCCGCGTGCCACCGGGGGCGTTCCATCCACGCCCAACAGTCACGTCCGCGGTGCTGTCCCTGACGCGCCGGCCGGCCCCGCTCGCGCCCGTGAGCGACGAGAACTTGTTTGGGCGGGTCGTGAAGGAGGCGTTCGGCACCCGCCGCAAGATGCTGCGGCGGTCGCTCGGCGACGCGTTCGGCGACGAGGTCGCGGCGGCCGCGTTCGCCGCCGCCGGCATTGACGGCACCCGCCGGCCCGAGGAGCTCACCGTCGCGGAGTTCGGTCACCTCGCAGAGGCGTTCCATTCGGGTCCGCCTGGCGCTCCGGCTCCGTGATAGCGTTGCGGCATGGCGAAATCACCCTGCCCTGTGTCGAAGACCCAGTTTCTCGAAAAGGCCGAGCCCGTGAAGATCATGATCGGGAACACCGAGATCATCGCGGACAAGCGCGAGTTCTCCACGGGATCGTTTGGCTGGTACTACAACGGCAAGACCACCGTCACCGTGGACGGAAAGCCGTTGTCGGTTCAGGTCGGCTTGAACCTGACCGTCGTGGGCAGCAAAGAAGCGGAGCGCTGAAAGCCCCCGGATGCCGGAGCTGCCCGAGGTCGAGACGATCGCCCGTGATCTAGCGGCGACGATCGTTGGCGCGCAGGTGAAGCTCGTTTGGGGCAGCGGCTTGCCCTTGCACCTGAAGCGCGCCGTGGACCTCGCGGGCCTGCGGCGGATGGCGGTGGGGCGCCGGGTGCGCCGGGTGCGCCGCAAGGGAAAATATTTGCTGATTGATCTCGAGGCGAGCGGCGGTGGCGCGCGCCCGGTCGTGGCGCCCGGGTTGCTCGTCCATCTCGGAATGTCCGGACGCCTGCGCGTCGAGGCTCGGACGACGCCGCGTGCGCGCCACACCCACGTCGCGTTCGGGTTCGGCGACGGGCGCGAGCTGCGCTTCGTGGACCCGCGGCGGTTCGGGTGGGTGACCGCGGGCGCCCCGGTTGACGAACGCTCCGAGCTGCGGGCGCTCGGACCCGATCCGCTGACGGAGCTCGACGAGGCGGAGCTGTCACGGCGGCTGCTCGGCGTGCGCGCGCCCATAAAGGCCTTTCTCCTCGATCAGACCCGCGTCGCGGGGCTGGGCAACATTTACGTCAGCGAGGCGCTTCATCGGGCGCGCATCCACCCCGGCGCCGCTGCCGGCAGCCTCACGGCGAAGGTCGAGGCCTTGCTCGCCGGCATCCGCGCCGCGCTGGAGCTCGCGATCCGAAATCGGGGAACCACCTTGCGGGACTACGTCGACGCGAGCGGCACCGTGGGAAGCAACGCCGCTTCGCTGCGCGTCTATGGACGCGAAGGAAGGCCGTGCCCGATTTGCGGGGCGCCCGTCCGCCGACGCGTCGACGCAGGCCGATCGACCTTCTTTTGCGGGGAATGCCAGCGCCTCCGGCGGCGCCGTAGCGAGAGCGCCTGACATGGTCGCGGAAGCTCGGCCGAGCCGCGCGCGCCATGTAGCGGCGGATCTAGATGTCCCAACGAGCCGTGGCGCCCGCCTGGCGATAGTCTTGGCGGCGATGTCGTCGCTCGGAGCCGCCACGCCCGCGCCTGCCCCCGCCACCACGCCTGCGGACTTCGAGGCGCGCACGTTCGACGACGGCGCCGGGCACGTCCTGCCCTATCGCCTCTACCGGCCGCGCGGCCTCGCCCCGGGGCGGAAGGTGCCGCTCGTCCTGTTTCTTCACGGCGCCGGCGGTCGCGGCACGGACAACCTTCGTCAACTCACGGACCAGGCGGCGCCGCTCGTGTTCGTGCGCCCCGAGAACCAATCCCGCTGGCCGCTCTTCATGGTGGCTCCCCAGTGTCCCCCGACGGAGCAGTGGGTGGGGATGCCTTGGGGCACGCCCTCGGGCAAGGGACAACGGCCGGCCGTCCCGACCTGGCCGATGGCCGCCGCGGTGGCGCTCGTGGATCGGCTCGCCGCGGAGTTTTCCGCGATCGATACCACGAGCCTGTTTGTCACGGGGATGTCCATGGGCGGCTTCGGAACCTTCGACGCGGCGGCGCGCAATCCGCGCAAATGGAAGGCCGCGGTGCCGATCTGTGGCGGCTACGACGAGACCCAGGTGGCGGGGTTGGTGGGGCTTCCCCTGTGGGCGTTCCACGCCGCCGACGATCCCGCGGTCCCCGTCGCCCGCACACGCGACGTCATCGCCGCGCTGCGGGCCGCGGGCGGCGCCCCGAAGTACACCGAATATCCCGCCTCGGCTCGCCATGGTCACTTTGCCTGGATTCCCGCCTACGCAGATCCCGGGCTCTTGCCCTGGATGTTCGGCGCCGCCAGCCGCGGGCACTAGGCGCCGATCGGTGAGGAGGGCTCGGACCTCGGGCTTCGGACTTCCGGGTCGAGCGCGTCGATTGCCTGGTGGAGCGCTGCGAGCGGCCGCAGGATCTGCTCGTCGCAAATGAGCGCCTCGATCTCGCGCGCCTCGTCGCGGGCATCGAGCTCCACCGAGGCACGCCTGGCGATGTTGGTGGCGTCGCGCTCGATGCGGCGGAAGAGCACCTGTTCCGGGTCCGGCGACCAGCGCGCGAGCGCGCCGTGAATGGCGCCGAGGTCGAGCCGGATCCGCGGGAGGTCGATTCGGAAGAACACGGCGGTGGCGCCTTCGATGACGCCCCGGGCGTAGGCCTGGAACTGCTCGACCGCGGCGTCTACGGCGGCCACGAGGTCGCCGGTGACGGCATCCGCCCGGGCGTCGTCGGAATCCGCGGCCGCCACACCGTCTCGCTCGCGCGACGGCGTCACCGCGGCGGCCAGGGCGGCCCGAGTGGTGGCGGTTGCCTGCGCGGTCGCGTCGTCGAGCACATCGGCTAGAAAGGACTCGTCACCCGGGTCGGCACGATGCTCGCCGAACAGCCAGGCGCGCGGCCGCACGAACTCGCGCACCTCGGCCGCCGCGATGCGAAAGCCTTCGTTCAACCGGGCGCGCAACGCCACGCGTTCCGAGGCGAGCGCGGACTGCAAGCGCCGGACGGCCTCCCGGAGCTCCCGGCGCGCGCGCGCGACGCTGGGGTCGGGGCCGATCGCGGGCGCGCGCGCCCGCGCCTCCGCGACGAAGCGTCGCAGCGCGGCCAGCGCGGTCGCGCGCTTCAAGTCGCGCGCGTGCGAGAAGAACGTGGACTCGAGGCGCGCTTCGAACGCCGCCAGGCCGCTGGAGGTCGCGAGGGCGGCGTCTCCGCTCTGCCTGGCCGCCAGCGCGGCTCGCGCCGACAGCGGGACGATCCCCTCGACCAGGGGGCCGAGCTCGTCGGCGACGTGGCGAACGACGGCGGCCAGCTCGTCGGCCTCGGCGCGATCGATCTTGTTGACGACGCCCAACACCTGCTTGCCCGCTGCGTGGGCCGACCGCAAGGCCTCGCGCTCGGTGGCCTTGGCGGCCTGGCCGGCGGCGAACACCCACACCAACGCGTCGGCGTCGATCAGGAAGTCGCGCGCCACCTTCTCGTGCTCCGCGCGCAGTGAATTGAGCCCGGGTGTGTCCACGATCTCCACCCGGCGCAACGACTCGAGCGGCGCAAAGATCTCCACCTGGCGAACGGAGGCTGCCTCCTCGACGCCGAGCTCGCGCAAGAACGCCCCAACGGATTCGACGCCGAGCTCGCGCGTGGTCCCGTCGTGGTAGCTCACGCGGCCTCCGGCCGGGCCGAAGCGCAGCACGTTGATCGTCGCAGTGGTGGGCGTGACGCCGACGGGCGCGATCGCCGCCCCCGCGAGCGCGTTCACCAGCGAGGACTTTCCGGCGTTGAACTCGCCCATGATCGCGACCAGCAGGGGGCGGTCGTACGCCTCGACGGCGCGCGCCATGGGCACCGCAAGCGCGACCAGCGTCGGCTCGCTCTCGGCAAGCGCCTGCGCCCACACGAGCAGACCGAGGATGTCGCCCGCCGGGACGGCGGCCGGCGCGCGCCTGCGAATCACGAACCGGCGCGCCGCGGTCCCCGGCGCCCGCCGCGCCAGCGCGACCATCGCCGCTGGCGCGAGAGTCGTCGCCACGAGCGACGTCGCCTCGGCGTAGCCTGCGTCGCGGGGGTCGCCGTGCCGAAGCGCCTCGCCGACGATCGCCAGATCCTCGGTGCCGAGCGCCCACTTCAGCCAGACCTCGAACGGAGGTCCCGCGCCCAACGTCGCCTCGAGACGGGCCGCCGCGATCGCCGCGGCGAACTCGCCGCGCGCCGCGAGCACCTCGCCCAAACACCTCCACGCGTCTGGCGAGGGCGGGACGATGGCGACCGCGGCCTCGGCCTCCGCGAGCGCGGGGCCGTGCTCCGCGTTCGCCAGGAGGTGCCGGGCGCGCGCCGCGCGGACCACGGCATCGCCGGGCGCGCGCTCGACCGCCTCGTCGAGCAGCCGCCCCGCCATCGCGTCGTCCCCCTTGGCGGCGGCCGCCTCCACCAGCAGGCGAGGCTCGCCCCCGGGCAGCCGCGCCGCGCGCGCCAGCCACTCGACACCCTCGCGATCGCCCGCCTGCACCAGGGTCCTCCCGAACGCCGCCAGCGTGTCGGCGTCATCGGGGAGAGCGTCCACCGCCTTGCGCAGCTCGCGAACCGCCTTCCCTATCTGCCCGGCGCGGGCATAGAGCCGGCCGAGCGTCGCCTGCGCGTGCGGCCGCCGCGCTGGCGGGAGCGCCTGGGTCAACGCCCGTCGCAGGGCATCGCGCGCCGGCTCGAACCGTCCCAGCCGCGCGAGCGCGCCACCGAGGCCTAGCCACGCCTCGGCGTCGCCGGAATTCAGATCGACCGCGCGACCAAAGGCCGCCGCCGCGCCCGGGTCGTCCGCCCGCGCCGCCGCCAGCTCGCCAGCGGCGGTGTGCACGGCCGCGAGCCGTGGGTGGCGCCGCGCCAGATCCTCGAGCCGCTCCCCCGCCTCCGCGAGGGAGCCGCGTTCGGTGAACCCGCGCGCGAGCGCGAGCTCCTCCAATGCGCGAACCTCCGAGTCGCCCTCCTCGTTTCCAACCAGCTCGTCGATTGTCCCGGCGATGCGATCGAGAAAGCCCATCGCCGCGATCACGTCTCCCAGACGGTTTGCCGAACGTCCGCGATCTGCTCGTCGATGGCCTTCAGCTCACGTACCGCGGCCTCGATCGCCGTTGCCTCCGTCGTCGCTCCGGCCACGTCGGCGTGCGCGCGCTTTTCCGTCAGCGCCCGATCGAGCACCTCGGCGATGCCGCGGGCCAACGCCGCGCCCGCCTGCGCGACGAATTCGCTCAGCCGCGCCCCGAACGTGTCGATCGCTTCGTCGAGCTTCGGACCCAAGAACGCCGCCACCCGATCGACGGACTCGGGGGCGCGTTGCTTGGCCTCGGCCTTGATCTCGCGCCCGATCTTGCCGCGCAACACCACCGCCAGGACGGGCGCCGCCAGGGCCAGGACGCCCCCCACCAGCCCGTTCACGAACAGAAACACCGTGGTCCCGAGGGCGCCCAGCGCGAAGACGGACGCGTCGTACTTCAGCGTGTCGATCGACAGATCGATCTTGGTCTCGGTGGGGCCGAGCTCCGCCGACACCGCGTCGGTCACGTCGCGGACGTTCTCGCTCGCGACCTCCAGGATCTTCTCGGCCAGGCGCTCCAGCTCGGCGGCGATCATCTCGCCCTCCGCTTCGAGCCAGGCCTTCCAGGTGTCCTGGATGAAGAACGACAGGTAGCGGCGGATGGCGTGGCCGTCAATCTTCTCGAGATCGGCCGCGAGCTGATCGCGAAACTCCCCCGCGAACGCGGCCAGATCCTGACGCACGCGCGCCTTCAGCGCGGCGGTCTCCGCCCGGATGGTCCCGGCGGCGGCATCCAGGCCCTTCTGGCCCGAGGCGAGCCGGGCGCGCGCGCGCGCGATACGTTCCTCGAGGACGGGCAGCGGCAAGTCCAGCGAGCGCCGCCGCATGGCCAGGCTCTGTCGCACGAACGCGGACAGGCGGCCGGCGTCGGCGAGCGCGTGATCGAGCAGCAACCGGCGCCGATCGGTCCCCACCGTGGCGCCGATGTGGTCGAGGAGCGGCGCAAACCCGGAGGTGTCGCGCTTGCCGGCCAGCTCGCGGCGCGCCGACACCGCGAAGATGGCCGGCTCGGGCACGATGCGCGCCAGGTGCTCCCGGGCGAACCGCGTCGTCTCGGCCAGCTCCGCGTCGTCGAGCAGATCGATCTTCGCGATCACGAAGATCAGGCGCTCGCGCGACGAACGCAGGATGCGCTCCTCGAGGAACTGCCGCTCGGAGGCGGTCAGGATCTGCGTGCCGTCGAGCAGGAACACCGCGGCGTCCGCGCGCGGGATATAGCCGTAGGTGATCTCCGCGCGCTGCTCGTTGATGTCGTTGACGCCCGGCGTGTCGACGATCGTCAGCCGCCCCTCCAGCACGGGCGCGGGGATCTGCAGATCGATGTGATGGATCGCCCCGCCGCGCGATCCCACGTCGCCGACATCGCCCCCGGCGCGCGGCGCGGCGGCGGCGTTCGCGGCCAACCCTTCAACGGTGGCGAAGTCAGCCAGTCGCGCCGGCTCGATGGGCCGCCGCTCCCCGGACTCGAGCACCAGCTCGGCCCTCAGCACCGGCCCGTGGCTGAGGTGCGCCAGCACGGCAGTGGTCGGCGTGATGCCCGTCGGCAGCACCGGCGTTCCCAGGAGGGCGTTCACGAACGTCGACTTGCCGTGGTTGAACTCCCCCAGGATGACCAGCGAGAACCGTTCCTCGTCGAGCTTGGGGACGCGCACCGAGCGAATGTCGCGCGCCACCGAGCCCAGGCCGGCGACGTCGGCCGCCTCGGCCAGGCGACCGAGGACCGCCCGGATCGCCAGCTTGCGATCGTCGAGCGCACGGCCGGGCGAGGACGCGCGGTCCTTCGGAGGCCCACCCGCGGGGGGCGCTCCGGCGGGCGCGCTGTCGGCGGTGGGCCGCGAAACGTCGCTCACCTCAGCACCGCCAGGATGTCCGCGACGCGCGCGTCGCATTCTTCCTTCGAGATACCCGCGACCGGCTCCGCGTCCCGCCCGCCCTTGATGGCGCTCTTGAAGTAGGTCGTGTCGGCGAACAGCCGCAACGCCGCCACGCGCTTCGGCAGGTACGGGTGAGATCGCCCGAGCTCATCGAACCTCCCCGGTCCGCGCGTCTCCTCCATCTGGCGCAGGTACTCCTCGAGGTTGATCTCGGCGTAGAGCTTCTTCGAGCCGAGCGCCAGCTTCACGAGACAGCCGATGGAGACGTCGAGATCCCGCGTGCAAAGGAGCCCCGTGCGATCGCAGGTGATCTCCGCTCGCCTGGCCCACGCCTTCAGCGCTAGCACCGCGGGGCGGGCACCCCATTGCAGGAGCGTGCCGCCGGTGTGGCTCAGGAAGTAGAGCGTCGTCAGGTAGACCGCGTGGTCGTTCTGAATGTGCCCGCATTCGTGCCCGATGACGTCGAGCAGCTCGGGCTCGCTGAGGTGATCGACGAGCGCGGCGTTGAGGACGATGTACGCCTCGTCGGTCGTGCCGAAGGTGTGCGCGTTCAGCGAGCCGATGTTGGGCGACACATACAGCGTCGGCACCTGAATCTGCAAGGTGTCGGCGCAACGGACCGCGAGCTTGTGCAGATTGGGAAACTGCTTCTCGGTCACCTTGACCGCGGTCCCCAGCATCCGGCTCCGCTCCACGGTTTGCCAGAACCGGACGGTCGCCTCCACCGCCAGGGTGACAGGCCGGATCTTGCTGAGGGTCTGGCGCACCTTCAAATCCCCCGCGTACGCGTAGGCGGCCCCTTCCCGGGCGCGCGTCTGGGCGGCGCCTTCGCGGGCGGCCACGTAGTCCGCGAACGACAGGTCGATTTTTGGCACCACGCAATCATAGGACATCCCGCCGCGGACGCCGCGCGGGGACGGGTCGATTTTCCGGCCGAGGTCGGTCATAAAATACCCCCCCTCGCCATGACCACCGCCGCGCCGTTCCCCGTTGCCGTCCCGGTCGACCCTTCCACGGTCGGCGAAGCGAACCTGGAGTTCATGCGCCAGGCGCTGGCCGCCGCCGAGGCGGCGACTGTTCGCGGCGAGGTCCCGGTGGGCGCGGTCGTCGTCGTGGGCGGCGACGTCATCGCGGTGGCGCACAACGAGCGCGAGACCGGCAACGACCCCACCGCGCACGCCGAGGTGTTGGCGCTGCGGCGCGCCGCAGCCAGGCTGGGGAGCTGGCGCCTGACCGACGCAGATCTCTACGTCACGATGGAGCCGTGCCCCATGTGCGCGGGCGCCGTCGTCAACGCGCGGGTCAGGCGGCTCTTTTACGGCTGTCACGACCCCAAGGCGGGCGCCGTGCGCTCGCTCTATCAGATCCTCGACGACCGCCGACTCAACCACCGCGTCGAGGTTGTCTCCGGCGTGCTCGGCGCCGAGGCGGCCGGATTGCTGCGCGGTTTCTTCGAGCGCCTGCGCCGCTGAGCGGCCTTGGGCCTACGGCCAAATGGCCTCGGGCGTCGGACCTCGGACGTCGGGGCTCGGGCGTCCGACGTCCGTACCGCCTCCATGCTCTTGCTTGCAACCGACCTCGTTCTCGAGACCTACCCTCGCTCGATGTCCGAGGCCGGAGGCCCGAGGCCGAGGCCCGAGGTAGCCCGCACGGGCGTGTCCAGCACCGCCCGCACCGCGCGCAGCAGGGTGTCGGGATCGAGGGGCTTCGAGATCGTGGCGACGCACATGTCCTTCAGGAAAGTTCCGGGCAACGCTTCTGCGCCGTAGCCGCTCGCGAACAGGAAGCGGGAGCCAGGCTGCCGCGCTCGAATCTGCTCGCACGCCTCCCGCCCGCTGGTCCGGGGCATCACGGCGTCGAACAGGTACAGGTCGAACGGGTGAGCGTCCGCCGCGCGCACCGCGCCGGCGCCGTCGGCGACGGCGGTGACGCGATAGCCGGCGCTCTCCAGGACCCGCTTCAGCAGGTGAAGAACGTGGGGCTGATCGTCCGCCACCAGGATTCGCTCGGTTCCGCCCGGAGCGGCGCCGACCACCTTCTTCGGCGCTTGCGACACCACGTTCTCAGCCGCCGGCAGGTAGACCCTGAACCTCGTCCCGATGCCCAGCTCGGACTGGCCGCGGATCATGCCTCCGTGCTGCTGCACGATGCTCCAGGTCACCGCCAGGCCGAGGCCCGTCCCTTCTCCCGGCGCCTTGGTCGTGAAGAACGGCTCGAACGCGCGCTCCAGCACGCCCGGCGGCATGCCGACCCCCGTATCGCTGACGGTGATGAGCACGTAGCGTCCCAGCCGAGCCCAGGGATGGGCGCGCCGGTAATCACCGTTCACCACGATCTCCTCCGTCTGGATCGTGAGCTTCCCGCCCGCCGGCATCGCGTCCCGCGCGTTGAGCGCCAGGTTCATCAGCACCTGCTCGAGCTGAAACGGATCCACCAGGAGCCTCGGCAGCGCCGGCCCCGCCACGATCTCCGCCTGGATGTTCGCGGGGAGCAAGCGCCCCACCAGGTTCATGAATCCTTCGATGGCGGCGTTGATGTCGACGCTCTCGATGCGCAGCGGCTGTTTCTGCCCCAGCATCAGTAACTTCTGTGTCAGCTGGCTGGCGCTGTCCTCGGCGTCTTGAATCATCTGCAGATCCGCGCGCTGCTCCGCCGTGAGCGTACCCTCGCCGAGCAGCTTCACGCTCAGGCGAATGACGGTCATCAAGTTGTTGAAGTCATGGGCCACCCCGCCGGCCAGCAGCCCCAGGCTCTCCAGTCGCTGGCGATGGGCAAGACGCGCCTGCAGATCGATCCGCTCGCGATCCCGCTTTAGCAAGATCATGCGCGCCAGCGCGACGGAGATCATGTTCGCGATCTGCACCAGGGTTCGCGTGGCATCGGCGGTGATGGCCACGACGCCTTCCTCTCCGAAGGTGCCGCAGCTCAGGATTCCGAGCGCGTGATCCACGACGATCATGGGGATGCTGACCACGGTGCGATTGCCGAGCACGCCCGTGATCGCGGGGAAGCCGCCGGCTTGCGCGTCCGGGATCACGACCACGCCGTCCTCGCGCAGGAGGGCCTCGACCTGGGGATCACCCGCGCGCGGGATCAGGGGGACGAGCCGGCGGAGCTCGGCGGCCTTGGTTCCCGCCGCCGCGACGAGCTCGAGCTGGGTGTCGTCCCTCCCCTCGCAGACGTAGAGCCACACGTTCGTCAGCCCGAAGCGCGCGAAGATCTCGTCGAGCACCAGCTCGCTGAGCTGGGCGTAGCTGTCCACTCGGCGAAGGAGACGAGAAAAGGAGTCGAGCGCGTGGGTAGTGACGGCTGACCCTAAGAGGTCATATGGCAAGCGTGCCGACTTTACAGCGCACAGGTCAATTCCGGAACTTGTTCCGATTCACAAGGAGATACTGCCGAAACCCTTGTCTCACAGGGGTGTGCGAGCGGTAGCGAGCCACACCCCGGCCCCCCCTCGCTTCGCCCACCAAAGCTGGGCTACGCTCGCCCGAGCAGCGGGAGGTGAACAAAGTTCTGGGCACGATCGACCGTCAACCCCGTCTCGAGCGGGTGCTATCGTGGGTCCCGATGTCGCTTCGCGCTCCGCTGGCCGTGCCCGTCGAGGTTCGCACCGACAGCTCCTCGGGCGAGCTGCGGCGGGTGTTTCGCCTGGCCCGGAACGTCGGCGAGGATGGCCTTCGGTTGGCGCGGCCGGTGCCGTTCGACATCGGCCGACCCGTGGCGATCGCGTTCACGCTGCCCGATTCGCCGGGGCCCATCGTGCTTCGCGCCGAGCTCGCCTTGACCGAAGACGACGGTGAGGGGGAGCTTGGCGGACGCGAGCTCGCGTTTGTCTCCACGCCCGCCGAGGCCCGTCAAAGCATCCAGAGCTACGTCGTCGAGCGCCTGGGTCTGCCGCCGGTCCGTTGATCGAGCGAGGCCCGCCGCTTATCCCGCCAGGAGCATGACTCCGCGCGAAAACGCTGAACCCCGCCGAGGGTAGCGGCATCTATCAGGGCAAACTTTCTGGGGGAGAACGCGAGATGATGAAAGCGACACGAAGGCTGCTGGTAACAATGCTCCTGCTGAGCGCAGGCGCCGGGGGCGCGGCGGTGGCGGAAGACGCGGCGAAGCCGGCGCCGGCCGCCGGCCCGGGCTCAGCAGCCAAGCCGGAGATGGCCAAGATCGACTGGGCTGCCATGAAAAAAGGCGAGCGCAAGCAGTACATGAGGAAGCAAGTGTTGCCCGCGGCGAAGAAGCTGTTCGGGGCGTTCGACGCCAAGAAATACAAGAATGTGACATGCCAAACTTGTCACGGGGCCAAGGGCGTCGAGAGCGCCAGCTACAAGATGCCCAACCCGGAGATCGCGAAGCTCCCGACGACGCCCGACGCGTTCAAGGAGCTGAAGGCCAAGAAACCGGAGATGGTGAAGTTCATGGCCGAGGAGGTGAAGCCGCACATGGCCGCCTTGCTCGGGATGCCCGAGTGGACCCCGCAGACGCCGAACGGTTACGGCTGCTACGGCTGCCACCAAAAGCTGTAAATAGCGGCGGAGGGCACTCGGGGCGACCCGCCACCGTCGAACTGGTCCGGCCCGACGGTCGGGTGCTGGCCCGATGCGGGGCGCGCGGGGCCCGCTGGCAAAACAGGTGTCGAGGGGGGAGAATCCCCGGGCCTTGCCGCTGGTCCCGCGAGAAAAGATCGACGACGTTCGCGATCGCACGAACATCGTGGATGTGATCAAGCGTTACGTGGAGCTGAAGCGGGCGGGAACGGGGAGCTGGAAGGGCCTTTGCCCTTTTCACACCGAGAAGACACCGTCGTTTCACGTTCACGAGACGCGACAGTTCTTCCACTGCTTCGGCTGCGGCGAGAAGGGCGACGTCTTCGGGTTTCTCGCCAAGGTGGAGCAACGCACCTTCACCGAGGTGCTGCGGGATCTCGCGCAACAGGCGGGCGTGGAGCTGCCCGAGCGCGAGGCGATGTCGCCGGGCGAGCGGCGCGCCCGGGTCGAGGCGGAATCCGAGCGCGACCGGCTGTTACGGGTCATGGATCACGTCGCCGGCTTCTACGAGCAGAGCCTCGCCGGTCCGGCGGGCGGCGCGGCGCGCGCCTACATCCAGAAGCGCGGAATCGCCGCCGACACCCAGAAGCGTTTTCGCCTGGGGTATGCGCCGGAGGGGTGGAGGGCGCTCCAGGACTTCCTGGCGCACGATGGCGTGGCGGCCGCTGACGCGGAGCGGCTCGGGCTGGTGGGGGTCAACGAACGCGGGCGCTACGACTTCTTTCGCGACCGCGTGATGTTGCCGGTGTTCGATCGCCAAAAGCGCGTGATCGGGTTCGGCAGCCGCCTGCTCGATCCCGAGGCGAAAGATCGCAAGTACGTGAACTCCCCGGATTCACCGCTGTTCCACAAGAAGGAGTGCCTTTACGGGCTCCACGTGGGGCTGCCGGCGATTCGCAAGACCGGCACCGCCATCGTCGTAGAGGGGAACTTCGACGTCCTGGCGCTGCACGAGGCCGGCGTGGAGGAGGCGGTAGCGCCGATGGGAACAGCGCTCACCACCGAGCAGATCGGGCTTCTGTCCCGGGTGGCGAGGCGCGTGGTGGTGATCTTCGACGGGGACGTGGCGGGCAAGCGCGCGGCCGAGAAGGCGGTTCCTCTGTTCGTCGACGCCGACCTCGACGGACGGGTGGCGCGGCTGCCGGTAGGGCAGGATCCCGACGACTTCGTCCGCCAAAACGGCGCTGTCGCGTTCCGCCAGCTCGTCGAGGCGGGTCGGCCCATGCTCGACCAGTTCATTCAGGACGCCGCGCAGGAGACGACCGTCCCCGGCCGCATCGCCGCCATGGAGGCGGTCACGGCGCTGCTCGTCCGCGTGAAGGATCCCACCGCCCAGGAGCTCTACGCCCGCCAGCTTTCGGTCGTGCTGGGCCTGACGCCGCAACAGGTGGGGCGGGCGATGCGGGAGGCGCGCGAGCGGGCGCAGGCGATGCGCCAGCGGGCGGCCGCGGCGCGCAGCTATGACGCGGGCCCCGGGGCGCCGGGCGCGGCGCCGTCGCCGCCGGCGGCCCCCACGACGCCGGAGCGGCCGCTGCCGCGCGACGAGATGGAGCTGCTCGCCTTGCTGGCGACGTACCCGGAGCTCGCGGGGACCGCGGAGGCCGCGCGGGCGGGAGACCTGCTGGTCGATCCGGCCGCACGCGAGCTCTACCGAAGCGCGCGCAGCGCGCTCGCCGACGGGGGTCGCCTGGATGTTCCCGCCTGGCTTGAAGGGGGCCCCCCAGACGTGCGACGATCCCTGTCCGCGGCGCTGATGGATGGGGGGGTATCCCGGGCTGAGAATCCGTCCATGAAACTGCGGGCCCTGACCGCGCGCTTGGAGCTGCAACGGGTGGAGGCGGAAATTTCGATGACCATGCGACTCTTGGAGCAAGCGCGCAGTCGGGGTGACAGCTCGGCGACCCAGGCCATGATTGTTCGTGGGATCGAGCTCGACAAGACCAAACAAGGATTGAAGGCAGCGCTGCAAAGGCCTTGATGATGGTGCGTGACGACGACGACGACAGAACATCGGTCGACCTCGACGAAGACGACGACGCCGAGGGCGAGGCTGGCGGCACGGCCGCGGGCGGGCCCCGCAACGGAGGCGGCCGCAACCGCGCCTCGGAGCAGGCCAGCGGCGAGGGCAAGGGCCAGGCGAAGGGCAAGCGGAAGGGCCAGGGCAAGGGCAAGGGGACAACGCCCGGCGCGGGTCACGCCGCGCCCGCCGCCGTCCAGGCTTCGGGGGGAGGGTCGGCGAAGGAGAACGAACGCAAGAAGCACGAGCTCATCTCGATGGGAAAGGCCAAGGGCTTTCTCACGTACGACGAGGTGAACGAACACATGCCCGAGAGCATCGTGTCGTCCGATCAGATGGACGAATGGCTGTCGGCCTTCTCCGGCGCCGGCATCGAGCTCGTCGACTCGACCACGAAGCTCGACGTGAGCGACAAGGCCCCGGTCGCGGTCGCGGAGGAGGAGGACGCCGAGGACAAACCCGACGCCCCGAGCCGGGACGACGATGCGGCGAACGACGACGGCGGAGACGACGACGGGAAGTCGGCCCGGGATGCCGAGGAACGCGAGGAAGAGGAGGACGCGGAGAACTACGCGAAGACGACCGATCCGGTTCGCCTGTACCTGCGCCGCATGGGCTCGGTCGCGCTGTTGAGCCGCGAGGGCGAGGTGGAGATCGCGAAGCGGATCGAGGACGGCGAGCGGCAGATCCTCCAGGTGGTCCTGAACTCGTCGGTCGCCATCGAAGATATCCTCGAGCTCGGCGACAAGCTCCGCTCTGGCCAGATTCGCGTCAAGGAGGTGGTCAAGGACGCCGACGACGAGGATCCGGAGTTCGACGAGCCCTGGCACATCAACCGCGTCTGCGGCGTGATCGAGAAGGTGCGGAAGCTGTTCCGCGATCGTGAGGCCGTGGAGGAGAAGCGGCGCAAGGCGGAAAACGAGACCCAGAGGGGGCGCATCGGCAAGAAGAGCGACGACCTCAAGTGGCAAATCCTGGAGGCGCTGGCCGAGCTGCGTCTGCACAAGCGCCTCGTCGACCGCGTCGTCTTCAAGCTGAAGCAGTTCGTCTCGCGCATCGACCACGCCAGCCTGGAGGTCATCGATTGTGAGCAGCGGTCAGGCCTGAGCGGCGAGGAGCTGATCCGCACCGGGATGGAGATGCGGTCGGCGCCCGCCCGGCACAAGGCCATCGCCAAGAAGCTGGGGCTCCGCCCGGGCGAGATCGAGGCGATGTCGAACGTCGTCGCGAACGCCCACGCCAAGATCAAGCGGATCGAAGACGACGCCAAGCTGACCGAGGCGGTGCTGCGCGAGACCGTCGCCGAGATTCAAGAGGGCGAGCTCAAGGCCGAGAAGGCCAAGGCCGCGCTGATCGAGGCGAACCTGCGCCTGGTCGTCTCGATCGCGAAGAAGTACACGAACCGCGGCCTGCAATTCCTCGATCTGATCCAGGAGGGGAACATCGGGCTCATGAAGGCGGTGGACAAGTTCGAGTACCGGCGCGGCTACAAGTTCTCGACCTACGCCACCTGGTGGATCCGTCAGGCCATCACGCGGGCGATCGCCGATCAGGCCCGCACCATCCGCATCCCGGTGCACATGATCGAGACGATCAACAAGCTGATCCGCACCAGCAGGTACCTGGTCCAGGATCTCGGACGGGAGCCGTCGCCGGAGGAGATCGCCGAGAAGATGGAGCTGCCCGTCGACAAGGTCCGCAAGATCTTGAAGATCGCCAAGGAGCCCATCTCGCTGGAGACGCCCATCGGCGAGGAGGAGGACTCTCATCTCGGGGACTTCATCGAGGACAAGAGCGTCCTGTCGCCGGTGGACGCCGTCATCTCCATGAACCTGGCCGAACAGACGCGCAAGGTCCTGGCCACGCTGACCCCGCGCGAAGAGAAGGTGCTTCGCATGCGCTTCGGGATCGGCGAGAAGTCGGACCGCACGCTGGAAGAGGTGGGGCTCGACTTCGAGGTGACACGCGAGCGGATTCGCCAGATCGAGGCGAAGGCGCTGCGGAAGCTCCGGCACCCCTCTCGCTCCCGGCGGCTGCGGGTGTTCCTCGAAACGTGAGGAGGGGCCGCGCGCCGACCGCGCTCGCGCGGGCTGGTGGCGGAGGGGACGTTTTCGGCGTTAGATGAGCGCGCATGGGCGAGACGTACCTCGTGACGCTTAATCAGCGGACCTACTCCGTGGCTGTAGAGGACGCCGGCGAGGGCAAGCTGCGCGTGGTCGTCGACGGGCGTGAACGGATCGTCGATGCGCGGCGCATCGGGGCGGGCGCTTGGTCGATCATCGACGGCGTCGAGGCCCGTCTGGTCGAGGTCGACGGCGCGGTGCCGAAGCTGTCCGTCCAGGTGAGCCACGCCGACGGGGAGCCCCGGCAGGCGGTGGTGGACATCGCGCGCGGGGGCGGGGCGGACGTGGGCGACGATGCCGGCCGGCCCCCGGCCTCGGGACCCACGAGCGTGCGCGCGCCCATTCCAGGGAAGGTGGTGAAGGTGCTCGTGAAGGTGGGCGACCAGGTAAAAGCCGGGCAGACTCTGCTGGTGCTCGAGGCCATGAAGATGGAGAATGAGCTCCGTGCGCCGCGCGCGGCGGTCGTGCTGGCGTTGTCCGTGTCGGAAGGCACCGCCGTGGAAATGGGTCAAGAGCTGGTCTCGCTCGGCTGACGGCGCATGCCTCTTCTCCGAAGGTCGGGGCTGGTGCTGCTGCTGCTGCTCACCGCGTGGTCCGTCGGCCCGCGCAGCGCGGCGCTCGCCCGCGCCGCGGCCCCGTCGGACGGCGCGCCTCCCCCGATGGTGCCGCCGGAGCAGGCGGCCGCGGGAGACGACGCGCCCTCGCCCTCTGCGGTCAGCGCGCCGGCCGCGCCGCCGGCGGAGGAGCGGCTGGACGGTGGCGGCGACGCGGAGCCGGCGCCGCCGGTCCCGGGCGCGCCGAGAGCGGGGGGCGGCGCGAGCTCCGACTCGGGCGCCGCGATGGGCCGCCACCGCGTCGCGGTCAGCGCGCGGTTCGCCTATCGCCTTGGGGACGCGGGTCGCGCGGTCACACCTGCCGCGGGGTACGGCATCGTGGGCACGTACGACTTCGCGTACGCCCGCCCCGACGACGTCATCGAGCTGGCCGTGGGGGTAGACTTCTCGTCGGATCGCTTCGCGACCGGCGAACAAGGCGTCGGCACCCAGGCAGGGGTCCCGGCGAGCTTCTCCTCGACGCGGGTGATCTCCGAGAACAACTTCGTCCTCACCCACACGGTGGCGTTTCGCGTGGCGCCGGTCCGGCCCTTCTTCGCGCTCGGCGTCGGCGTCGGCGTCGGCTACTTCGACAGCGTGGCGCCGGCGTACCGCCCCGGCTACGAGCGCGACACCCACTTTCTCGGCCGTGCGTCGCTCGGCCTCGATCTCCAGGTGACGGAGGTCTGGGGCATCACCGTGCGCGGCGATTACACGTTCGTTCGCGGGGCCACCGCGTTCATGACCGATGGCGGTCTGGCCCTGCCGCTGTTCGGTGATGTTCTGGATGTCAACCTGGGCGCGGCGTATCGGTTTTGAGCGGCATGGCCCCGCTGCGCGCGCTCCTCGATCGACGCCTGGTCATCCTGTCGGGCAAGGGCGGCGTCGGCCGCACAACGGTCGCCGCCGCGCTGGCGCGGGTGGCGGCGGCGCGCGGAAAGCGCGTCCTCGTCGCGCAGACGGACGCGGTGGAGCGCCTCGGGAAGATGCTGGGCCGCCCGGCGCCCATCGGCCCGGTCGTCACCGACGTCGCCCCGGGCATCGCCGCCGTCAACATGACGCCGCGGGAGTCCCTGCACCAATACGCCCTCATGGTCCTGCGCTATGAGGCTGTATATCGCGCGCTGTTCGACAACCGGGTGGTGCGCGGATTTCTGTCAGCGATCCCCGGCCTCGATGCCTACGCCATGCTGGGCAAGGCCTGGTGGCACACGACCGAGGAGACGAAGGCGCGCACCGGGTCGCTGTCGCCGCGGTGGGCCTACGATCTGGTGATCCTCGACGGCCCGGCCAGCGGCCACGCCACCGCGATGTTGAAGATCCCGGGCGCCATCCTGGCGGCCGTCCCGGCGGGGCCGCTGGCGCGCGACGCGCGCATGATGTCCGAGCTGCTGTCCGACGCGACGCGGACGGCGCTGGTGATCGTCACCCGGCCCGAAGAGCTTCCCGCCGAGGAGACCGCCCAGCTGGCGCGCACCGCCCGCGACGAGCTGAAGATCGCGCTCGGCCCCGTGATCGTCAACGCGACGCCCCCCGGCCGCCTGGCGGCGCAGCCGGTCTCCGCGGTGCTCGACCGCCTGGCAACTCTCGACGGGGATCCGCGCCTGGCGAGAACCGTCGCGATGGCGATCGGGCTGCGGGCGCACCGCCGCACGGCCGAAGCGGTGCTTGCGACGCTGGAGAAGGATCCCGGTCTGCCTCTGATCACGCTCCCTTCGCTGTCGTCCACCGATCTCGGTCCCGCGGAAATCGATCGTTTGTCCTCGGTGCTGGCGGCCGCGCCCGAGGTCACGGGTGGGCGATGACGATCAGGGCCTCCGGGCGAGCGAGGACGGCGGCCATCACTTGCTCCAGCGTCTCGGGATCGAGCGCCGCGAAGCTCTCGTCGAGCACGCGGGCTTCCAGGCGCTGAAGCAAAGATCGGGCGATGTAGAGGCGACTGCGCTCGCCGTGCGAGAGTTGCCAGCCGGTCTCGCCCACCACTTGCTGCAGCCCAGCCGGCATGCGATCGAGCAGCGCGCCGAGGCCGAGCTCGCGGCAAAGGGACTGCGCGAGCGCGATGTCGGCGGCCCGGGGCGGCCAGCGCCTCCCCATCAGCAGGTTGAACAGCAGGTCGGCGCCGAGCACGTGATTCTCGTGAAACTGCGGGACCGCGCCCACCGCGCGCCGCCAACGCCCGGTACCGAGGGCCCGCTGGTCGATGCCATGCAACGCGATACGACCCGCGGACGGCGCGCGCAGGCCCGCGAGGATCGCCGCCAGGGTGGATTTTCCCGCGCCCGACGTTCCCGTGACGAGCAGGCGTTCGCCTTCGGCCACGGTGAGGACGACGTCCTCGAGCTGGGGCCGCGGCCGATTCGCGTAGCGGTAGCCGACGCCACGGAGGGCGATGAGCGGCGCCGGCTCCGTGGCGCGCGCGGCCGTCATCGCCGGACACTCGTGGGCGGCGCTGGTGTCGGCGGACCCTGGCGCGTCGCCGTGGGCGCCGACGAGGGGGCGCACGCGCCCCCACGCCTCGCGCGCGGCGATGAGATCGCCCGCCGCCGCCGTCACGCGCCGCAGCCCCGCGTAGGCAAGCCAGATCCCGCCGAGCGACGTGGCCACCATCTCGGGCGTCAGTCCACCCGTGCCAGCCGCGCCGCCGGCTCGCGCCCAACCGCCGAGCGAGCCCAGGCCCGCGGCGACGACGCCCAGGCTCACCAGCAAGAAGCTTCGCGGCAGGCCCACCTCCAGCGCGGTCGCGACGCGATCGAGCCGGCGCGTGAACGTCGCGTAGGAAGCCAAGGCGCGGTCATCGTCGCGGCGCTGGCGCGCCGGTCGAGCTTGCACCAGCAGCGTCCGGTGTCCCGCCATTCGTTCGACGAGATCGTGGGTGATTGCCCGGCGGTCCTCGGACCATGCGGCATGCCGCCGTGACAGCGCGACGACGCCCAGGCCAAGAATGACGGCTGTCAAGCCGAGCGTGGTCAACGTCGCCGCGGGCGCCACACCCATCGCCAGCACGGCGGCGCCGAAGCCGAGCTCGAACGACCCCGCGAGCGCCTCGACCGCGCCCCCCAGCGCCAGCGCGTCGAGCGCCTCGGCGTCGAGGGCGCGCCCGAGGAGCTGGCCCAGGCCGGCGCTTCGAATGTCCTCGGGGTCGAGGCGAAGCGCTCCCCGCAACAACCACACCCGCACCGCTGCGCCCACGTCCAGCGCCAGGCGCCTCACGGCGGTGGCCGCCCCGAGCTGCAGCGCAGCCCAGAGCGCCAACAATCCGAACAGGATCAGCCGGCCGCCAGCGCCCCCGGTACGAGGAACGGCCGCCATCGCCTGGCGACCCACCAGCCGCCAGATACCGAGAAAGACGACGAGCTCGGCGATGTAGGCCGCTGCGATTGCCAGCGCGCGCGGCCAAACGCCGGTCTTGGCGAGATCGTTCCGGAGCGCCGCGGACGGCGCGCGGACGGTCCATCCCTCGGCCAGAACCCGATGCGCGAGGCGAGGCGCGGCCAGCGCCCGCGCCGCCCGCCGCGCGTCACGCGCATCCGGAAACACCGCCGCCACTCGCCCCTGCGCCTCGTCGAGACGAAGCGTCGGGTCGCCGTCGGTCGTCGCCCAGAGCGCGTCCTCGACGACCTCCATCGGCAGGCGCGATCTTCCGCGCGGTCCCACGACCACCGCCGAGGTGGTCCCGGCCCGGACGACCGCCAGCAAGCCGGCCCCGTCCGCGAGGCCGATCAGCAACGGCGACGCGCGGAGGGCGTCGCGGGTCGCCAGCAGTGGCAACGGCGTGAAGTCACGCGCCTCCACGTCGAGGTCGAGCGCGCGGGCCGCGTCCGAGACGATCTCCGCCAGCGAAGCGCCGGACGCGGGCCCCGCGCTCGCGGAGGGAATCGGCGCGAGATGGTCGGAGGCATCACCGTGGCCGACCAGCCCGGACGCGAACGCCAGGGCCCGCGTCGCCTCGCCGGCCCGGTCGCACGGCCAGACGCACGCCGCGAAGTCTCCGGTCGCGCTCATCGCTCGGCCTGCCGCGGCGGATGGCCGTCAGGGGCATCCATCTCGACGTGGCCGTCATGGACCGTCACACGCCGCCAGAACGAGGCGGACCAGCGCACGGCGCGCACCCGCGTCTCCGCGATCGACAGCCGCTGATAGAGCGAGTCGGGTCTGCCCGCCAGCTCTTCCGGCGCCCCGTCTTCCACGACCCGGCCCTCGTCCACCACCAGCACGCGCGGAAATCCCACCGTGTGAGCGAGATCGTGGGTCACGAAGATGAGCGTCGCTTCGGCCCAGCGCGCGCGCGCGCGCGCGAGCAAGCGGAGGCGGACGTCGCGATCCAGTCCGCGAAACGGCTCGTCGAGCAGGACCAGGCGCGGAGGGTCACGGCGCGCCAGGGCTCGCGCGAAGCGGATGCGCTGTCCCTCGCCTCCCGACACCAGGCCGCCCCCCTCGCCGAGCAGCGACGCCGTGCCGGCCGGCATGCGACCCGTGAGCTCGGTGAGGTCGGCGTCCGCCAGCGCTGTCGCCATCCGCTCCGGAGCCAGACCGTCGATCGAAGTGGGCGCGCCGTAGGCGATGTTCTCCTCCAGGGTGCGGTTCCAAAGCTGAACGGCCGGCTCGACCCAGGCCGTGTCCGCCCGGAGCCTGGCCAGCCTCTCCCCGACCAAGGGATGCCCATCGACCAGGACCTCGCCGCGCGCGGGCCGGTGGAATCCGAGCGCCAGGCCGACCAGCGTCGACTTTCCAGCGCCCGACGGGCCCACGACGGCCACGTGCTCTCCGGGCGTCAAACGAAGCGTCAGCTCCCTCAAGACCAGATGGCCCGCCACTTCCACATCGACATCACGAAAGGAAATCGCCGCCGGGCCTTTCATCTCTTCGTCTTCGGCCGCCTCGCGCGCGGATGCCTCGCCGTCGGGTGTCTCGTCCTCCGGCGCGCCGAGCGGCTCCAAAAGTCGCAGCGTCACGTTCCGGTGCTCGGGAAATTGCCGCCACAGGCCCACGATCGTCGTCGCCTGGGTGGGGATGCGGAGGGCGAGAAAAAGCAGCAGGAACGCCGTTCCCGTCGCAGCGGCCGGCGACCCGGCGTGGCTGCGCAGGTAACCGCTAACCAGGCTCGCGGCGCCGGCGACGGCGACGAGGACGGTGAGCGCCTCGATACGCGCCGACGTCCGCACGAGGTCGCCTCCGGCGCGCCGCCACTCCGCCAGCCGATCCTCGTGCTCGCGCACGAGGGCAGGTCCTGCCCCGTGGGTTCGCACGGCGGCCAGCCCCAACAACGCATCCAGATAGAACCGCAGCAACGCCCCGGCGTGGGTGCGCAGGCGCAGATCGCGCTCGGCGGCCACGGGCGCGGCCAGGAACGGGATGGTGCACGCGGCCACGAACAGCCCCGCCGCGAGCGCTGCGCCGTCGGGATAAAGCCAGGCGATGGCGCCCATGGCCAGCCCCAGCTCGAGCAGCACGCGTCCGAGCCGCACGGCGATCCCCGGGAACAACCGCACTCTATGGATCAGGTGCGCTCGCTCGGCCATGTCCGACACGGGACGGCTCGCGAAGTAGCGATCGCCGAGACGCGGCAGCTTTCGAAAGAAGGCGCGGCGCAACTCCACGTCGAGCGTGCGCCCGAGGGCGCGCGCCCCCGCGACGAGCGGCAGCTCGAGCGCCGCCGCGCCGAGGACCGTCGCGGCGAGCGCCAGCAGCGCGACGAAGGCCGCCGGCGCTCCGCCCGGCGCGCCCGCCGACAGCAGCGGACGCGAGAGCACGACCTCGGCGAGCCCGCCCACGGCCACGAGGAGGAGCAGCGGGACGAGGAGCAGCGCCCGGCCCCAGGTCTGCTTCGAATCCCAGGCCGTGCGCGCGCGCGCGAAGGGGCGCTCGTTCTCGGAGATCGCGGCCGCCAGCTCGGCGGAGAGAGGGGGCCGCGTGCCGGCTGGTTGTGGCGGCGCGCGACCTGCGAGATGAATCAACACGGCGCCGCGAAGGAGCACGCGCTCCTCGCCCCCGGGGCCGACGCCGGCGGCGCGCGTGACGCACGCGTGATCCTCCGCGATTGCGTTCGGCGTGGCGGCGAGCGCATGCCACAGGCGCTGCGCCTTCTCCCCGCGGGGCAGCAACCCGGCGCCGATGAGCGTCTCCGTGGCGCGGGTCGCGCCGTCCAACCGGGCGATGGCCTGCCACGATTCGTCCGCCATCGCGGTGGCGATGAGGGACTGGTGGTCTCGGTCGCCGCCGCCCAGGGCGCCGATCCGCGCCGCCAGGATCGCCGTGAACGTCGGGTCGGCAACGAACTCCCGAAACGACGCCACATCGATCGACTGGGTGTGGAGGTAGAGGTCGCGCAGGAACGCCGCGGCGCGCACCCAGCGCCGCCCGCGCGCAGGATCCATGACCTGGAGGTAGGGGCCGAGACGACGCCAGAGCACGACGAAATGGGTCAGCCCGCTCGGCATGCGAACGACGGCGATCGCGGGGAGCGTCTGCGCGCGGGCGGCAACCGCGTGTTCGACGGGCAGCATGAGCTGTGCCGCTTCGAGGCCCAGCAACGCCGCCACTTCCTCCAGCGTGTCGATCGACGTGCCGTCGACGGATGTCTGGCAGGCCTCACGCAACCGCCCGTAGCTGACGTTCACGCCGAAGCCCTCGAACACACACTTCAGCGCGGCGGGGCCGCAGTCCATCGCCGACGTCTGCACGACCTCCGGCGCCCAGAAGCGCCGTCGCTGGAGACGCTCTCGCGGCGATGACCAGAACGGCATCCTCACAGACTGTACCTCACCGCCGCCAACGCGAGTTCAATCTAAAGGCCCTGAGGGCCTTTAAATCCCCCGCGCCGGCACTGTGCGCGCGAAGCTCGCCCGCGCGAAGCTCGCCCGCGCCAACGCGACTGATATCATCTCGAGATGGCGAAAGCCGACGATCCGGCGGCGCGTGCCGCTTCGTTACACGAAGCAGCGATCGCGCTTCGCGAGGCGGGCCGGTACGCGGAGGGCGAGCGGCGTTGTCGCCGAGCCGCGGAGCTCTTCGAAGCCCTCGAGGGCGCGGCAAGCCCGGACCTCGCCAACGCGCTCGTCGAGCACGGCCGCCTCCTCGACCTCCTCGACCGGCACACGGACGCGGAGGCCGCCTTCGACAGGGCGCTCGGCATCCTGCGCCCGTTCGTTGAACCCGCGCCCGGGGCCGCCGGGGCCGCGGCCCCGGGCGACGAGCTGGATCCCGACGTTCGTGACGAGCTAATGCGACTGCACATCCGCGGCGAGGTGGGGCGCGCCAGCGCGGTGCGGGCGCGCGGGCGGCTCGACGACGCGGAGGCCGCCTGCCGCCGCGCGCTCGAGCGGGCGGAGGCCGCCTGGCCGGCGGGCGATCTGCTGGTCGCCGAGGCGCTGAACGCGCTCGGCGTCGTGCACAAGTTTCAAGGACGCTTCGCGGACGCCGAGCCGCTCTACCGGCGGGCGCTCGCGCTCGTGGAGGCAGGCGGCGGTGACACCGAGCAGGCCGCGACGCTGCTGCACAACCTCGGAGGCCTCTATCACGCCCGCGGCGACCACGCCGGCGGCGAGCCGCTCGCCCGGCGCTCGGTGGAGCTGCGCGAGGTCCGCCTGGGGCGGGGGCACCCGGCGGTGGCCGCCGACCGCGAAGCCTGGGGCGCCTTGCTGCAGGGGCTCGGCCGCCTCGCCGACGCCGAGCGCGCGTACACGGCCGCGCTCGCCACCTTCGAGTCCGAGCTCGGCCCCGACAGCCTCGAGGCGTCGTCGTCGCTCGCGGCGCTGGGGTCAGTCCAGCACGCCCAGGGAAGGCTCGACGAGGCGCTGGTGTCGTACCGACGGGCGCGCGCGATCCGGGAGGCGCGCCTCGATCCACTGCACTACGATCTCGGGCTCACCCTCAACAACCTGGCGATGCTCCTCGAGGACCGCGGCGAGCGGGTCGAGGCGCGCGCGCTGTTGACGCGCGCGCTCGCCATCTTCACGGCCAGCCTCGGTCCGGCGCATCCGCACACGGAGGCCGTTCGCAACAACATCGCCGCGCTCGAGACGTAGCCGCAAGCCTGTTGGCGGAGCAGAGAAAATCGCCGACGGCGCGAGAATTCAATGGCGATCCCCGCACCTACCGTCCATGGCCAGGGTCACGAGCCGGACACGAAGGAGGGCCTGATGATAGATGGCGCGGCGCAAGGGGGCGTCGAGCCGCGCGGCATCGGCCATCCGTATCGCGAGCACGCAAGAGCGCAGCGCAAGATCTCGTGAGTGTCCGGTGGCGAGGTCGGTCGCGTAGGCCAGCGTCATCAAGAAGTCGGCGCGTCGAACTGCCGGTGCCGCCATTTTGGATCCGCCGCGTGATCCTACTGTCTCAGGTATTTCGCCAGCTCCGGGACCTGGGCCTTGATGGCATCGCGCACGAAACCGGCGAAGATCTGGGCGCCCTTGGGGCCTGTGTGCGTCGGATCGCTGCCGCGCGCGTAGTACCCGGCCTCGGCCGCGGCTGGTCCCCCGACCGTCGAGAACCAGTTGCACGTGGCGGTCGTCAGATCGATGACGGGCATGTTCAAGGTCTTGCCGAGGTCTCTCAACGTCTGCGGAATGTCCATCGCCGCCGTCGTGAGCTGTCCCGCGCACCCTCCATTCGCGCGCGAGATCGGCGTGACGAATATCGGAGTTGCCCCGGCGGCCTTGGCGTCATTCGCCATGCCGGTCATGTTGGCCTCGAAGTTTGCCTTGCTGGTCGTCTTGTCGTTGTGGCCCATCTCGAGCAAGACCCAGTCGCCCGGCTTCAACCGCGACTTGATCGCCCCCCACAAGCTGGCGCTCCGACTGAAGCTGACGGAGCTCTCGCCGGAGTCGGCATAGTTCGCGACCGAGATGGGGCTCGTGAAGAACTGCGGCAAGTGCTGGCCCCAGGAGGCATAGCCGTCCGTGTACTGGTCGCACACGGTCGAGTCTCCCGCCACGTAGAGCACCACGGGGGCGGCGATCGGTTGATGGCAGATGCTCGTCAATTGCGGTGTCGTACCCCCGAAGTACACGTCGAGCCCTGCTATTCCCGCCGGAACGCCCTGTATGGGCTCTCCCTCGGGGCTCCGGACGTTGACCACGAATGAGTAGAGCACGGTCTTGCCGGCGGCGGTCATCGCCTCAGGCAGCATGGGACGGCGTCTCTCGGCCTCGACGAGCGTATCCCCCGAGCCCGAGCCACCCAGCTCAACGGTGACCTCGTAGTTCCCGGGATTGCCGCCGAAATGACACTCGATGCTGTACGGGATGCTGAAGCTCACAGAGGCTGGTGGAGCGTTCATCTTGCACATCGAAAGCTCGTTGGTGGCACAGGCGGTGACCGGCGTGGGAGTCGACGAGGAACCGCCGCCGCCCATCGGTGCGCTTCCTCCGGCGCCAGCGGACGAGCCGCCGGTGCTCGTGACACTTCCGCCTCCGCCGCCAGATCCCCCGGTTGCAGCAGCGCCCCCGGAAGGGCCGCCGCCCGCGGCTCCCCCGGAGCTCGAGATGGGGGTGCCACCGGTTCCTGCGCCACCGGTGGCGGAGCCCCCCGTGCCGCCGGGAGCCGGGCTTCCACCTGAACCCCCACCAGTGCCGGAAGTCACCGGTGCGCCGCCCGTGCCCGGGTTCCCCCCGGATGCCGTCGCTCCTCCCGATGCGCCGGACCCTTCACCGGAATTGCCCGCGCAGCCAGGGCCAGCCAGGGCCAAGCATCCGGCGGAGAGCACGACCGCAAGCCGTCGTAGCACAACGCCAATACCGTTCCGTCCGCTGCAGCTCTCGCGCGAATCCGCTCGGTGCATCGTCATGGGCAACCTCCCCGCTGGTTGCGAGCCATCGTAGACCACGGGCACGCAATCTGCCATTGCCAAGGCAGGCCAGATACTCAGGCCGGTCAGGGCGTGATCGCCTGGCCGCTGGAATCGAGAAACGTCAGGCCCTCGATACAGAAGGCATAGTCGAGCGTCATGCCCGGCGAGCTGGGCACGTAAAAGTGCAGCCCCGTGATCAGAGCCCGGTCGAGCGTCGCGTCGGGGTGGCCGGGATCTGGCCGGTTGAACTCGGTGAGGGAGACCGTGAGGCTGCCCGCACTGGTGATGTTGCTGCTCCGATCGAAAGTCGTGACGCAGTCCGGGAGCTGCGTGCAACCCGCGCTCTGGATCTGGGTTATCTGGGGGAGGACGCCCGAAGGCGGGGGATCGTCGACGCTGAATCGAAACTGCGCGACCCCGAGCGCTGAAGCGTTGAAGGACGGGACCACCCTGTCGGTCGTCTCGTCCACTTCGTCGAACCCGATGGCGAGAATCGCGCCCCATCCGGATCCGTCCGCACCTGAAGCGACCGTGCCCGCCATACAGAACCGTCCGGGCGTGTGCCTGACGACCGCGGTCGACGCGACTCCGTCCGTCCCGGGGCCAGTCCACTTCACGAACGAATTCTCTTGGATGGGGATGCGGCAGCCAGGATCCGCTGCCCGCACGCATGTCGTCGGGGTAACCTGCTCGTTGGCTCCCGAGCCGCACGCCCCCGCGAGGCCAAGGCAGACCATGAACGCAATGGGGGGAAGGTCCTTTGTCATGATTCGTGTCCTCTTTCCGTCGATGGGCCTGCGTCGGTTCACCGACCAAGGACAACATCAATTCCAGACAGGACCAGCTCCATCTTTGCCTTGGTAACTTGCCCACCCGTTCAGTTAAGGGCGCGCAAACATGCTCACTCAAGGCGCGCGCATACAGGTCGCTACGCGAGCGCTTCGCCCGACGCGCAAGTTGCTCGGCCCGCTCGAAAATGTCGTCTGGAATCGAGACCGCCGTCTTCATACCCTCGGTATGACCGGGTATTACCACCGGTCAAACCTAATCTCCCAGCGAATCGCGACGGCGCCCGACGCTTATCCCTGGTCGGCGCTTCGACGAAGCCGACGGTACAGATCGCTTCGGCTCTTTCCGAGGGCAGCGAGTCCGCGCTCAATCGCCTTCTTCAGCCGGGCTCCGTGCCTGGCGACGGCATCCCAGGCCAGTTCCAGGTCCCCAGGACGGTCCTCGATGACCTGCTCGAGGACTTCGCTGGCCTGCAAGATGTCCTTGGCGGCCTTGCTTTGAAAGGCGGCGGGACGAAGCTGGGACACCGCGAGCTTGTGCAAGGCGAAGCGAGCGGGAGTGGGAACGTTGACGAGGGATCCGCTGCCATCGAGAACCACGGCACGTTCGGTTGCTTCCATCACGAAGTCCAGAAACGCGAGAGGTTGGGCAGCGGCTTTGAAGCGCCGTAGGAAGACTGGATTTTCGGCCGTGTTGCGCAGCGGGCACAGCAAGTCCACGCGCAGGGCTTGCCCTCTAACCTTGAAGGACGTCGAAGGTTCCTTCGGGTCGAGCTGGGGGACGGGAAGGAAGCCCATCTTCAGGGTCTCGAGGGCGGTTGGAACATCCGCCTCGATGTCGGGCACCGCCACATCGATGTCGGCCTCGCGGGATCCGGCGATGTCGACATCCTGGGTTCGCAGGGAGCCGCTGGTCCAGCGGACGCCGAGGAGGTTGCCCAGCGTCACGAACGCGTGGGTGCCCACCAGCACTCCGCCAACGTCGAAGACTCCTGCCTCAGCCAGGCCCTTGATGACACGGGCGGACGCCGAATCGGTCTGATTCGCACCGCCCAAACGAAGTTGGGCAACGAGCCTGCGGGCGCGGACGAGGTCAGCCGTGGCATCCGCGGTGCGCTTCTCGAGACCTCGAACGATGCGATCCAGGGTCGGTGTCTTGCGACCGAGGTAGAACTGTCGGGTCGAACCGCCGGGCTGCGAAGCCTGAAAATAGAGATATGTCTCCCCCTTCACCGGCTTCGTGATGAAGGACCCCCGGGGACCTCGCGCCTTGTCACCGATGAGGTGCTCCATCAGCTCGGCATACAGGGTCTGGGTCTCGAGCGGCAGCGCGACGGACATGGTTATACGTAGGTTATGGGCAATCTACGTATAACGCCAGGGACGGCGCCGCAGGTCCCATCAGCGCCGGTAGGCGCGCCTGAGGAGGAGCCCTCGCCCATTCGCGTGCGTCGGCGATAGACAAAACTTGTAGCGCTTGTTGCTGGTACAAGTTGTGCGCATGGGCGTTGCGATTCGCTCGATGCCAACCGGGGCCACGACCTGGCGGATTACGGGAATCGTCGTCTTGGCGGCAGCCGTTCGTGTCCTCGCGCCGCACATTGCCATCGCCCATTGCGCGCGCCGCGTCTCCTAAGTACCCTCGTGGTATGTCGGCGACTACCGTCAAGCTAGATGGAGAGATACTCAGGGAGCTCCAGCAGATCAAGCCCAAGGGCGGGACCCTGACCGCCTTGGTGCGCGAGCTCCTCGGCGCCGAGATTCGGCGTCGTCGGATGGTTCAAGCCGCCGCGGAGTACACCGTGTTTCTCGCGAAGCACCCCGAGGAAGCTGACGCCATGGAGAGCTGGGCTTCGGCTCCGCTCGAACGGGACGCCGCGCCGCGAGCCGGCAGGAGACGGGGATGACTCGCGGGACCGTCGTGTGGGTCGACCTATCCGAGGTCGTGCCACCCGAGATGGGGAAACGCCGTCCTGCCATCATCGTGTCTAACTCGGACCAGAATCTCGCCCTCGACAGCGTGGTTGGCGTTCCGCTGTCATCGCGGCCTCCAGAGATCGCCCCCCTTCGCGTGCGCTTGCAGCCAACCGGCTTCAGGGCGGCGAGCTTCGCCGTCGTGCCCGGAATCAGGCAGCTCAAGAAGAGCCGCATCCTGTCGGAGGCGGGGAGGCTCGATGCGGCGCAGTTGGCGCGGCTCGACCAGGCTATTCGCGAATATCTCGCCGACTGAGGCTCGGCGAGCTGCAAGGGTCTGGGATGCCGGCGAGATGCTACCCGTGGAACACAAGAGCAGGTGAGCGGCTGCCTGGCCGGCCTCAGCGCGTGACCTTACCCCCCCGCCATTTCGCGAGCACCTCCACGGCGCGCTGGCGGTCCGCGGCGCGGGCGTCGGGAAATTGGTCGCGCGCGGCCTCGGCCAGGCGGATGGCGCGCGGGCGGTCGTCGTCGGCGGTCCACAGCGCCTCGGCCAGCGCCAGCTTCGTCTCGGCGCGCAGTTCAGCGTCCGCGTGCGCGCCCTCGCGGATGGCCAGCGCCCGCGCGAGCGGCGGGATCGCCTCCCGGGCGTTGCCCTCCGCTAGCCGCGCCCGCCCGAGCCCGGTGAGCGCGTAGCTCAGGTACAGGTGGTCGGGTGGCAGATCGCCCTTCCAGATGGACAGCGCGCGCTCGAAGTCGGCGCGGGCCAGCATCGCCGACCCGAGCGCCAGGTGGATCTCCCCGCGGTTGGAGAGGTGCAGCGCCAGATCCGGATGCTCGGCGCCGAGCGCGCGCTCGAGGACATCGATGGTCTTCCCATTCTCCACCAGCGCCTCCTCGTCGCGTCCCAGCAGGTGCAGTTTCTGGGCGATGTTGCCCAGCGACAGCGCGACCTCCCAGTGGTCCTTCCCCAGCGCCTTCGTCATCAGGGCCAGCGCCTGCCGGTCCATCGCCAGCGCCTCGTCGTAGCGGTCGCGCTTCTGCAGGCTGTCCGCCACGGCGGTGTCTACCCACGCCTCCAGGCGCGGATCGCCGCCGATGCGCGCCAGCGTGGCGCGGGCCCGGGGCACCAGCCGATCCAGCTCCTCGAAGCGGCGGCTCAACGTCAACAGGTTCGTCTCGTACACGGCCACCTCCGCCAGCACGCGATCGTGGCGGGAGGCCTCGGCGTGAAGCAGCGCTTCGTTCATGACCGACACCGCCACGTCGGGCGAGCTCGTCCACATGTCGAGCTCGCCCTCGATCTGCAGCGCCTCGGCGAGCAACGGCTCGTAGCCGAGCGCGCGCGCTGCGACCACCAGGCCCTGCACCCGGCGCGCGCCGTCGACGTAGCGGCCCGCGGCGTGCAGCGCCTTCACGTCCGAGATCCACTGGCGCAACCGCTCGACCTTCGCGCGCGTCTCCGGGTTGACCGGCGGCGGGACGACGGCGCGCAGGACGCTGACGTCCCCGCACACCGCCACCGGGGTCAGGCCCGACGCTGCGTTGATCGATCGCGCCACCACCTCGCCGTCGGGTGACGAGAGCAGATCGGTCAGCGCCCGCAGATCACGGGTCCGATCATTGAGGCATGACATCCGCAGATCGAGGACCTCCGCCGACTGTTCGCCGCGCAGCTGGGTGGCCTCGCACGCGTCGGTGTACATGCGGATCCAGTCCCGGGAGAAGTCGTCGAGGATGGCGCGGACCCGCGCGAAGGAGGCCGGCGCGTAGTCCTTCTTCGTCGCGACGAAGGCCCGTCGCACTGCCTCGGCGCGCGGCGTGTCCCAGATGCCGGCGATGTGCGCGGGGCCTCCCTCGCACAGCGGTGGGCGCGACAGCCACTGCGCCGTCCTGGCCACCACGACCAGCGCGAGCGCCGCGGCGCCGACCTTCAGCAGGCGCGCGTGGCGTCGCCCGAAACGTTGCAGCCGGCCGATGAGTCGCACCGGAAGCATGGCCTCGCGCGCCGCCTCGGCCGCGGCGAGGCGTCCAGCGACGGCCAGCGCGGTCGGCGGCCGTCGCGCCGGATCGGGCTCGACACACGCGGCAACCACGCGCGCCAGCTCGATCTCCGGAGCGCTGGCGTTCGCCGTCGGCTCGACGAGCTGCAGCCGCGCGCCGTCGGCCGTCCATTTCGGGCGGACGCCGGTCAATACCTCGTGCATGATCATGCCGAGCTGAAACACATCGGATCGCTGATCAGAATGGTCGCCGCGTGCCGCCTCGGGAGGCATATAGGCGGGGGTGCCTCCGATGACCGTGGTCTTGTCGCCGCGCGCGGTGGCGAGGCCGAAGTCCGTGAGGATCAGACGGCCGTCCCCCATCACCAACACGTTCTGCGGGGTCACGTCGCGGTGGGTGATGCCCACGGCGTGGATGGCGCCGAGGCCCGCGCAGAGTTGCCGGATATCGGACAGACGGTCGGCGAGCGGACGAAGGCTCGGCGCGCCGGGGGCGCTCGCCGCGGCGGCTCGCTGCAGGCGATCCCGCAGCGACCCCTCCGGCGCCAGCTCCATCGTGACGAACCAGTGACCGTCTGCATGCCCCAGCTCGAAGACCCGACAGACGTTGGGGTGGCGGATCAGCCGCGCGACCTTCACCTCGCGCGCGAGCCGCTTGATCCAGCTGCGCTCGCGCGCCCGCTGGGGATGCAGGATCTTGACGGCCAGCACCTCGCCCAGCATCCGGTCCCAGGCGCGGAACACCGTACCGCTGCCCCCCTCACCCAGCCGGTTCTCGATCTGGTAGCGCTCCGCCAGGACGGTTCCGGGCGCGATGGCCGTTGTCGTCCGCAAACGCGCCGCGCCGACGACCGCGGTGGATTCTTCCCCCGGCGCCGGGTCCCGCCCGTCGTCCCCCGCCGGCACGTTTTCCGACGCTGACGACGTCAAGGATGTCGACGAAGATGACGACAAAGATGACGAAGATATCTCCGGAGAATGCTGCGAGACGTTGTTCGCGGAATCGTTCTCCGCGTCTGCGCGGTTTTTCACGGCAAAGAAAACGGTATACCGTTGGGAGCCTTAGACCTAATCGGGGCAGGTTGAAATCTCAGTGAACGAACGCGACGAGATCAGCGAAACAGTTCCGCGACGACGGGCCGAACGTGATACGGGGCGCGTGGGCACGCTGGCCGTCATCGGTGGGCCGGGGGATCCCGGCTCGTTCAAGCGCGGGCGCATCGTGCGGGTGGGCAGCGGCATCACCGTCGGCAGGCGGCCGCCGACCGTGCACGGGTACGCGACGCTCGCGCTCGCGGACAAGACCGTTTCCAGCTTCCACGCGCGCATCAAGCAGATGATGCTCTCCGGCTACACGATCGAGGATCAGCGGAGCACCAACGGCACCTTCCTGAACGGCCGGCCCATCAGCGGCGAGGTGGAATTGCCGGAGAACGCGCTCATCTTCTTGGGCGGCCAGATCCTCTTGTTCCGCACCATGACCGAGGGCGAGATCCTGGCCATCGAGACCGATCTTCGCGATCCGTTCGCGCCGGTGTCGACGCTGTCCCCGTCGCTGGCGGCGATGTGCATGAAGCTGCGCCTGCTGGCGCCCTCCCCCACCGAGCTGTTCCTGCTCGGGGAGACGGGGGTGGGGAAGGAGGTCTTCGCCAACGCAATTCACAACCGCAGCGGGCGCGCGGGTCCCTTGCTGGCGATCAACTGCGCGGCCCTGCCGCGGGATCTCGTCGAGAGCGAGCTGTTCGGCTACGAGCGGGGCGCTCACTCGACGGCGAAGGCGAAGAAGCTCGGCCTCATCGCGGCGGCGGATCGCGGCACGCTGTTCCTCGACGAGCTGGCCGAGATGTCTCTCGACGTGCAAAGCAAGCTGCTTCGCTTCCTGCAAGATCGAACGTACACGCCCATCGGGGCCACGCGGACAGAGACCGCCGACGTGCGCATCATCGCCGCGAGCAGCCGGGTCGCCGAAACCACTGGCCTCCCGGTGATTCAGGAGGCGCTGCTGGGACGGCTGGGCGCGCACCCGATCCATCTCCCGCCGCTGCGCGAGCGCAAGGAAGATCTGGGCCGGCTCATGGCGTTCTTCCTGGGCCCTGCGGTGGACACGCGGCCGATCGATACCGAGGCCTGCCACGCGCTGTTTCTCTACGGCTGGCCCCACAACGTGCGTGAGCTGCAGAAGGTCGTCAACGAGGCCGAGCTGCTGTCGCGGGGCGGGACATCGATCGGCTTCGACCACCTACCCCCCTTCATCGGAGCGCTGGTCGACAGTGACGGACGGCCGGTGGCCGCCGAGACCAGCACCACCGACGCGCTCGGCGGGCGACCGAAGGGCGCTCGCGTGGTTGCCACGGAGCCGAGGCGCGGGGCGGCGTGGCAGGACGGTCCGGCGCCCGAGCCCGCGGTGCGCCGCCGGCGTCCCCCGCCGACCGTCCACGAGCTGCGCGATCTGCTGCGGAAGCACCAGGGGAACGTGTCGGAGGTGGCACGGCAGCTCGATCGCCAGTGGGCGGTCGTTTGGCGGACCATGCGCCGCTACGGCCTGTCGCCGAACGAGTTCAGGCCCGAAGGCTTCACGCTGGCCGAGGAAGCTCCGCCCGACGACGCCGTGATCGACGAGGCCGAGGCCGACGACGATTCGCTCGACGAGGACGCGCCGATGACGCCCCCACCCAGCGACGGCTCCGAGCCGAAACGCTGACATATCCCGTCGTCCGCGCGGCGCGGGCACTATACTGCCCGCGATGAAATCCACGGAGGGCACCACCGAACACAAAACGCCGGCGCCCGCGCCCTCGGAGCTGGAGGCAGCGGACTCGGCGGCCCGGGTGGTGCTTCGCCGGGGACGCGCCCGCCCGCTGTGGTTCGGACACCCGTGGGTCTACGCGAACGGCATCGATCGCGTCGAAGGCAAGGCGGCGCCGGGAGACACAGTGTCGCTCTGCGATCACGACGGCCGCCTGATCGGCCGCGGCTTCTACAACCCGCGTTCGCAGATTCCGGTGCGGCTCGTCACCCGGCGCGATGAGCCCGTGGACGCCGCGTTCTTCCGGGGGCGCGTCGCGGCGGCGCTCGCGCTACGGGCGAGGCTCGGCTTGCCGTCTGCGCGCACGACCGCATATCGGGTCGTCAACAGTGAGGGTGACGATCTGCCAGGCCTGGTGGTGGACGCCTATGGAGACGCGGCCGTCGTACAGCTCACGACGCTGGGCATGGCCCTGCGCCGCGCCGCCGTGTTCGACGCGATCGAGGCCGAGCTCGGCGCGAAGACGGTGTTCGAGACGGCAGCCGCCAGCTACGCCGAGCTCGAAGGCTTTCAGGCGGTGTCGCGCGTGGCGCGTGGCACATCGCGCGCGACCGTGGCCTGCCTCGAGGACGGCCTTCGCCTCGAGGTCGAGCCGCTCTCGGGGCAAAAGACGGGCATGTTCGTCGACCAGCGCGAAAACCGCATCCGCGTCGGGCAGCTGGCTCGCGGCGCGCGCGTGCTCGACTGCTACGCGTACGCCGGGGGCTTCTCCTTGCAAGCCGCGCGCGGTGGCGCGACGACGGTGACGGCCGTGGACAGCTCGGCGCGCGCCATCACCCGCATCGAGGCTCACGCGGCGGCAAACGACGTCAAGGTCGGCGCCGTCGAGGCCGACGTGTTTCGCTTCCTGGAGACGGCGACGCCGCGCGCCTACGACCTGGTCATCATCGATCCGCCGAAGTTCGCGCGCGCGCGCAAGGACCTCGACGCGGCCCGCAAAGGCTACGAGCGCCTGAACGCGCTCGCGCTCGGCACGGTCGCGCCCGGCGGCTTCCTCGTGACGTGCTCGTGCTCGCAGAACGTGGACCTCGTCGAATTCGAGCGCATCCTGGCGGCGGGCGCGAAGCTGGCGGCGCGCCAGGTCCGCATCATCGAACAACACGGCGCCGGCCCCGACCACCCGCTGCCGGCAGGCTTCGCCGAGGGCCAGTACCTCAAAGTCATCTTCGCCTACGTGACTTGACCCGCCCCCCCGCCCACGTCTCCATCTCCGACGATCGCGTCGTCAATCCAAGCAACGGGAGGTCCAGCTTTGCTGGACCGGCACCGACGTATAGCGGGGAGGGCCCGCGGGAGGGGCAAAGCCCCTTCCGCGTCAGGGCAGCGGGGAGGGCCCGCGGGAGGGGCAAAGCCCCTTCCGCGTCAGGGCAGCGGGTGCACGCCTGTCGGAGACGTCCGGAGGTGGAGGATGTAGTAGACGAGCATCGCGATGATCGTCGCGAGCGAAACCCACTCGAAGGGGATCCGACCGAACAGCTTCCAGCGCCCGCCGAAGAATCTCCCGCGCGAGCGGAGGAAGATCTGTCGCTGAATCTGCGGCAGGAAAGTCGGCGGCGCGTGATCCTTGAGGTGCCCCAGGCTCCCGACCGCGCGCCTCAGCTCCTCCAGCTCCGTCCGGCACTGGATGCACGCCGCGAGGTGCTGATCGACCTCGGCGCGCACCGCTCCCACGAGCTCACCGTCGAGGTAGCTCGAAAACAGGTCCGCGGCTTTCTGGTGATCCATGACCGAGCGTGGTGTTGGAGCGTTGTGATGGTCGAAGGCAGTCAACGGGTGCGACGGGCCAGGTATTCCTTGATGGTCATGCGGGCTCGATGGAGGCGCGACTTGATGGTGCCCTCCGGCAGCCCGGTGACCTCGCCGATCTCTTCGTAAGACAGCTCCTCCACGTCCCGCAAGACGATCAGGAGGCGATGCTCTTCTTCGAGCAGGCCGATGGCCTTCTGCATGATCCCGTCGAGCTCGGCCGCTTCGAGCAGCACGTCGGGCGCGTCGATGTGACTGTGCGCCGGCGCCCGCCCCATATCGGACAGCTTGTCCTCGGCCAGATCATCGAGGCCCGTCGCGTCCGTCCGCCGGCGCGACAAGTATTTGATGCGGTTCTTGCAATGATTGGCGGCGATGCGCAGCAACCAAGTCGAGAACTTGGACTCGCCGCGGAACCCATCGACGGTCTTGAAGACGGTGACGAACACCTCTTGCGCCAGGTCCTCGGCCTCGGCGCGATTGCCGATCATCCTGTAGACGAGGCTGAACACCTTGTCGCCGTGCGTGCGGACGATCTCGTTGAACGCGCGTTCGTCCCGTTCCTTCAGCCGCGCGATCAACAGCCGCTCGGCGACGCTCATCTGGAAGGGCACCCTCTTGCCGAAGCGGATCCTCCCCCCACGGGCCGCGCGCGCCAAGCCGAGGGTTGCCTCCACGTCGCTATGGACAGCGGCCCCTCACCAAAGTTCCGAACAACGCGCGAAAACGCCATGCGACGTCGTCAGTGTATATCTGGCGCGGGCGCGGGACTCGTCGTGGTGGGCCCTGGCGACGCGGCGGGAGGTGAGCCTGACGACTGCGTGCCGAGCAGCTCGGACGCCGGCGACGAGCTCGACGGCCTGGAGAAGGGGCCCGGCGTTGGGGTGCCGGGACCTTGCGTCGGTTGCGGTACCTCGACGAACAGCCGCAGCCCGACGACGACGGTCGTCACCTTGTGATCCCCGGTGATGTCCTGTCTCACCCCCAGGTCGAGCGCGCCCAGCTCGGAGATCGCGGCGATCCCGCCCGATACGTACCCCGCCGCCGGGCCGCGCGCGCCGCCGTCGTGGCCGCCGCCCGCGCGAAACGCGACGCGATCTTTTAGCACCAGCTCCGCGCCGCCCCCGAGGCTCGTGCGGACGCCTCGCGACGGGTCGGACGTGGTGAAGTCGTGCAGGGCATCGGCCACGATGGTCAAGTTTCCGCCGGCGGCCAGGGCGACGCCGTACCCGAGCGCCACCGGCGCCTGAATCGTCGAGAGATCGCGAAGATTGTGGCCGGTCACGCCGATCGTGATCCCGGGCGCGGGCTTGAGCGCCAGCCCCACGTCGGCGGTGAACCCACCGTGCGTGGCGCTCCCGTCGGGCTCGGCGCCGTTCGACACGTGAAGGTACTTCAAGGTTCCACCCAAGAACACCCGGTCGGCGAACGGGTAGGAAAGGGCCAGGCCCGCCTCGTGAGCCCCGAGCTGCGGCAACCCGGCCGGCGCCGCGCTTCGATAGCCGTAGTAGAGGCCCCCGCCGACCCTGAACTCCGAGGTGGAATCCGCCACCGCGACGTTGAGGACCTGCCCGCCCGACCTGGTGATCAGCTGATAATCGCCGGTGACGTTGTAGAGCGACGCGAGGGACATGCCCGCGGGATTGAGCCGCAGGGCATCCGTGGCGCGCGCGTCGCCATGCCCGGCGTCGCCCATCGCGGTGGCGCGAGGCCCGAGCGCGTCCGGAAACGCGCGCGCGGTCGCCGGCACGGCCAGGTTCAAGGCCGCAACGACCAGCGCCGCGCGCCCGGGCTTCATGGCGCCGATTGTAGATTTGGACGCCGCGACGTCCAGTATTCGTCCGCCAGGCTCGTGAAGCCCTCCGTCCCCACGACAACGTGATCGAGGACGGCGATCCCGCAAAGCTCGCCGACCTCCCGCAGGCGCATCGTCAACTCCAGATCCTGGCGCGACGGGGATGGATCGCCCGAGGGGTGGTTGTGACAGAAGATCACGGCCGCCGCGCCGCCGCGAATCAAAGGGCGGAAAGCGTCGCGCGGGTGCACCTCCACGCCGGTCAGCGATCCGCGCGCGAGGCACGCCTCCCAGAGCACGCGGTGGCGCACGTCGAGCGCCACCGCCCAGAACTCCTCGACCGCGCAGGCGCCGAGCCGCGCGCGAAGATGGGCGGCGACGTCCGTTGCCGAGGCGATGCGGCGTCCGCGGGCCGGCCGCTCGCCGACCGCCCGCCGGCCGAGCTCGAACGCAGCGAGCAAGGCGGCGCTCCGGGCGGCGCCGACACCGGGCTGGCGGCGCAGCTCCTCAGCCGACGCACGGGACAGGTCGCGCACGCCCCCCCGAGCCAGCAGGGCGTGCGCCAGGTCGACGACGTTGAGGCCCGGGATTCCACTACCGAGCAGGATGGCCACCAGCTCGGCGTCCGACAGGGCTGCGGCGCCCTGGGCGTTCAGGCGTTCGCGGGGACGGTCGTCCGGATTCGAGATCGACACGATGGGCATGTCGAAGCGGAGGGGCAACCGCCATGCCAGGAAAAGGTAGGGGCCGCAAACTACCGCTAGCGTCCCCTGGCGACCCGTGTTAGCGTTCTCCCGTCGCCCGCGCTTTGCGGCCTTGGGCCGCACCGGTGACCGGGGTTGCGACCCTCCGCGTGGTCCCGAAGTGAGTTGTCAGGGGCGATGGCGATGGTAGCGGACGCCGGGACGATCGGCGCGCGACGTGGCGCTGCCGCCCTTAGATTGTAGGAGTTAAGCCTGAGTTCTCATGATTCCCTGAAAGGCTCGACGGCGCTGGCCGGCGACGAGCCAAGCTCGAACGCTCAAAATTCGCAAGGTCCGACCCCGGCCGAATCAGCGGTGCTCGCGCCGCTCGTCTCCTTCGGACCCGCGACCGGACCCGCGACGACGTCCGAGACGCTGGTCGTCGGGCAACCCGCTGTGGTGCCGGTGGACACGGCGGATGGAATTCCCACCGTGGTGGTGCCAAGCCGCCTCCCCGCGGAGCTCCGCCACCACGCCCGTGCGGAGAACGGCGTGCACGAGCCTGTCGAGGTCGACCTGGCGGGAGAGGGCTCCGCCTATCCTCACGCTGCCACTGTGGTCAACGCCGACGGGGCCGCGCCGCCGTCCGTCGTCGTCGCCACCGCCTCGCCCGCCCTGCAGGAAGCGCTCGGGAAGCTGCGCGACGTGTTCAAGCTGCGGGGCTTGCGCCCCGGTCAGGCGGAGATCATCGAATCGGTGCTGGCGGGCCGCGACACGCTCGCGATCATGCCGACCGGCAGCGGAAAGTCCCTGACCTATCAGCTCCCGGCCCTGGTGCTGCCCGGGCCGACCATCATCGTCTCGCCGCTGCTCGCGCTCATCGAGGATCAGGTGGGCAAGCTGCAGGCCGCCGGTGTTCGGGTGGCGCGGATCGATTCGACGCGGACCGCGAAGGAGCGCGCCGCAGATCTGGACGCGGTCCGCGAAGGCGCCATCAAGCTGGTCATCATCACGCCCGAATCGATCGGGTCGCCAACGGTGCAGGCCGCGCTCGAAGGCGTGAAGTTTTCTTTGTTCGCGGTCGACGAGGCGCACTGCGTGTCGCAGTGGGGCCACGATTTTCGGCCGGCGTATCTGGGCCTGCGGCGCGCCGCGAACGTGCTCGGGCGGCCGCCCATCCTCGCGCTGACCGCGACGGCCACGCCCGCCATTTCCGACGACGTCCTCGTGCAGCTGGGCATGCGCGACGCGAACGTCTGTCGCGTGTCGTTCCACCGGCCGAACCTGGCGTTCGACGTTCGCAAGGTCGCGGGCGAGGCGGACAAGCTGCGGCAGCTGGGGAAGTTGATCCAGCGGCTGCGCCGCCCCGGGATCGTGTACTGCGCGACCGTACGCGCCGTCGACGAGCTGTACGTGGCGCTCCGCCACGGCAAGATCCCGGTCGAGCGATACAACGGCAAGATGACGACCGACGAGCGTGAGAAGGCGCAGGCGTCCTTCATGCACGGCGGGCGTAAGGTCGTCATGCTGGCGACGAACGCCTTTGGCCTCGGCGTCGACAAGCCGGACATCCGCTACATCATCCACTATCAGATGCCCGGGTCGCCTGAGGCGTACGTGCAGGAGGCGGGCCGCGCCGGTCGCGACGGAAAGCCCGCGCGCTGCGTGCTGTTGTTCCAGCCTGAGGACATCGAGATTCAGGAGCACTTCCTGCGCGAGGCGCACCCCACCAAATCGCAGGCGCGAATGGTGGCCGAGGGCCTCTACGCGTGGAGCGACGAGGGCAAGGAAGTGTCCGTACGCGACCTGGCGCTGTCGATGGCGCTGCCCGAGCGGCGGGTGCGCGTGATCCTGTCGGTGCTGGAGGCGATGGGCGTCGCCGAGGAGGTCAAGGCAGCGCGCTGGAAGGGCGTGGAGCCGAAGCCGACGCGAGAGGCGATCGACAAGGCGGCGTCCGTGTTCGAGGCGCGGCGAATCTCGGATCGGCGACGGCTGGCTTCGCTGCTGGCGTACATGAACACGCAGCGCTGCCGGGTGCAGATGATGCGCGCTTACTTCGGCGAGCCCGAGGGCGAGAAGTGCGGGTTGTGCGATTCTTGCGCCGGGCTCGACAGCGAGGTGTTCGATCCGGGGACGGACGATGCGCGGCATGGGCTGCACGCGGCCACCGATTTTCACGCGCGACCGCGCCGCCGGCGCCGGCGGGGAGGCGAGCCACAGCCGCAGGTCGGCGCGGGGCCGAGTCCACAGGCGAGGCCCCAGCCGCACGGCCGTCCAGTGGTGCCGGTGCAGGCGCCCGCCTTCGTCTTCGAGACACCGATTCCCTCCGATGTGTTGCCGCCGCTGGCGCCGTTCGTGGTCGGGCCGGTGGACGAGTCCGAGCGGGACTTCGATCCGAACGTCTGGAACGAGGTCGATCATGGCGCGGGCACGCCCATGGCCGGAGAGCCGGTGCTGGATCTGGCCGAGCTGACCGCGTTCTGGCCGAATCTCGCCGTTGCTGCGCCGCCCATTGCTGCCGCGCCGTCGGCACCCGACCCATCGGCGTCCGAGCCTGGCGCGGCGCCGGTCGATCCTGATCGGGCCAGCTGGGACGCCGTGCGGGACGCCAACATTCGCGCCTATATCGACTGGCGCGCGGTCGCCCCTGTCTCGCTGCCGGTCATGTCGCGCGCGCCTGCCGTCGTCAGTCCCGCCGGTGGCGGTGGCGGTGGCGGTGGCGGTGGCGGGCGACCTCCACAGCAGAGCATGGCGCCCCGCGGCGGTAGCGGAGGCGGGAGCGCCGAGCGCGGCGGCGGGCCGGGCGGTCGCTCAGGCAAGCGCCGGCGGCGCCGCGGAGGCGGCCAATTTGGCGGTGGTGGCGCTGGTGGTAGTGGCGGCGGTGGTGGCGGGCAAGACCGCGTGCGCTCCCGGGATCGGGATCGGGATCGCGATCGCGGTCCCCGCCTGCCCGGCTTCTACAATCCCGGCGGCGACTAAGTGGACCGTCCGCGGACGGTACATTTAGTCCCCTGGAAAGGTGAATTCTCCCACATCTCGCTGGTCCTCTTCGTCCCCGGCTGCGCTGCTCCTCGGTTGAATACGGCGAGTATTCGCCCTCGTCGCGCCTTGCCAGGAACGAAGATGCCTCAGCGACATATGGAAGCCTTCACCTTTCCAGGGGACTAGGAGTAGGCCGCCTCGGACCTCTGGTGTTGGTCCGGTCAGGCGGGCTCGAAGCGGGCGCCTCCTGTCGGCGAGGTGCCGTTCGGGTCCAGCACCAGACGGCCGGAGATCTCGCGGCTCGTGACGCCGCCGCCCGGCCAGTTGCTCTTTCGCGTCTGGCCCTTCATGACGAGATCGCGAAGCTGCGCCTCGCTCAGCCGGCGCCCGGAGGTTTCGAACCAAACGACGAAGCCACAGCCGTCGCGCCAGCGCGAGCAACCCCACCCTCGCTTGCCCGTCATGAGGGTGCCCTGCTTGCAGCGCGGGCAGGTCAACGACGACGGGTCGCGACGGCCCGCCACCGCCGCTCTCGTCTGGGGCGCCGCGATCTCTCGGGTCACGGGCGGGGACGTTGCTGCGTTGGCATCCCTTGTCGCGTCCCGATTGCCTGATCGTGTCGAAGGAGCCCCCCGAACCGCGTCCACTACGTCCTCGACGTAGCGGGCGATGTCGCTCATGAACGCGGCGCGCGTCTCCTGACCCCGGGCGACGCGGGCCAGGCGCGCTTCCCATGACCCAGTAAGCTCGGGCGACGCCAGGCTCGCGACCGGCAGCTCCTCGATCAGAGCGACCCCCGTGGCGGTCGCCGCGAGCTGCTTTCCCTGGCGCGCGATGAAGTCGCGGCGGACCAGCGTCTCGATGGTCGCGGCCCGGGTCGCCGGCGTGCCGAGGCCCGTGTCCTTCATCGCGGCGCGCAGGGCTTCGTCCTCGATGTTCCGGCCCGCCAGCTCCATCGCGCCGAGCAGCGTGGCCTCGTTGTGCCGGGGCGGCGGCTTCGTCTGCTTGGCGGTCGCCTCGAACGTCCCGTCGAGCCGCTGTCCCTCGACGAGCGGCAGCAGCGTGGCGGCGTTCTCCGATTCTCCGTCGGTGCCGGGGCGCTTCGACGAGGAGGCGCCGCGTCCGCCACCGTCCGAGCGGGCGGGCGCCTCGCCGATCTGGGCGACCTCTTGCCAGCCCGCCACCAGTCGCACGCGCCCGCGGGCGTAGAACCGGTCCGGTGTCGGCGGCAAGGCGGCCAGCACCGCTTCTTCCTCTTGCGTAGCCGCCGGACTCACGCTGTCGTCATCGGTGGCCGCCTCAACGCCCGTCATGGGGCCCACGCGGATGGTCACGTCGGTCAGTGCAAACTCCGCGTCCGGATAGAACACGCCCAGGAATCGCCGCGCCACCAGATCCAGAATCCGGCGCTCGTCCTCGGGGAGCGCGTCCAACCGGAACGCCTTCCCGGTGGGGATGATGGCGTGATGGTCGTGCACCTTGGTGTCGTCGAACACGCGCTTCGATCGCGCGGGCGGGTCGCCGAGCAGCGTCTGCGCGAAGCCCGTGTACTCCGTGACTTGCGCCAGGCCGCGGAACAGCTTCGGCAGCTCGCCCGCCAGATCGCCGGACAGGTGGCGCGAATCGGTTCGCGGGTAAGTGAGGACCTTGTAGCGCTCGTAAAGCGCCTGCGCCGCCTCGAGTGTGCGGGTCGCGCTCATCGCGTAGCGCCGATTCGCTGTCCGCTGCAATGACGTCAGGTCGAACAGCTGCGGCGCCGGCTCGCGCGTCTTCCGGCCGCGGACCCGCTCGACGCTCGGTCCGGCGACATCGGTCGCCGCGCCGTGGAGCTCGGCGCGTGTCACCACCTCGGCGGCCAGCGCCGACGTCGCGAGACGGGTGGTCACCGTCTTCCCATTCGCGGATGGGGCGCCCCAGCCTGCCTGGAACGTGGTCTTGCCACCCGCGCCGCCCCCGACGAAGGTTCCGCGAACCTCCCAGTAATCGCGCGGGCGAAACGTGGCGATCGCCCGCTCTCGCTCGACGACAATCGCCAGCGTGGGCGTTTGCACCCGGCCTATCGAATACACGGGCGAGCGGCCGCCCCGCGCCGCCCGACCGCGCTGACCGCGGTGGGGCCCGGGGGCGCGATCGGCGGTGGCCGGACCGTCGCTTCGCCGCGTGATCGTCACCGCGCGCGTCGCGTTCATCCCCACGAGCCAGTCGGCCTCGGAGCGGCAGCGCGCCGCGTCCCCGAGCGCGTCGTATTCGGCGCCCGGCCTCAGCGCGGCGAAGCCGCCCGCGATCGCCTCGTCCGTCATCGACGAGATCCACAGCCGCCTCACCGGCAAGCGGCTCCCCGCCAGCTCGTAGACGTAGCGAAAGATCAGCTCCCCTTCCCGTCCCGCGTCGCAGGCGTTCACGACCTCCGTGAAACGCCGCTCCCGCAGCAGATCGCTGACCGCGCGAAGCTGAGCCCGGGTGCCCTCCACCGGGCGCAGCCTGAACACCTGCGGGATCATCGGCAGCGCATCGAGGCGCCATGCCTTCCAGCGACCGTCGTAAGCGGCGGGCTCCTCGAGCTCGACGAGATGCCCGATGCACCACGTGATCACCCGGCGCGCGTCGCCGATCGCGTGCTTACCCGCGCCGCGAACCCCGAGCACCCGCGCCAGATCGCGCGCGACGGACGGCTTTTCCGCGATCACGAGCTGCATCGACGCCACGAGTGTAGCGGCTTATCGCAGCTCCGCGGCGAAAGGTGCGCCGGCCCGGCGCGTCCTCACGCCCCCCGGGTCACTTGCACCCGATCTGAGTGTCGTCGATCGCCAGGTCGTCGAACCAGATGACGAACGGTGTGGTGGGCGACTGGTAAAACGTCGCGCCCACGATGACGGATGTGTAGTTCGACATCTGGGAGTTGGCCTTGTTCATGAACCCGATCGAGGTGACCTCCATGGAATCGGAGAAGAACCGGTAGCTCATGGTGCTCACGTCGACGTACCACTCGGCGCAGTGCCAGGCGGTGTCGAAGGTCCAGTTGTAGGCCGAGCCGAGGCTGCCCTGGTCGTTGGGGTTGTTGTACAGCCACTGGTGCGTGCCATTCGACGAATTCTCGACGATGTCGACCACACGATTCTCGCCGGTTCCATTCAGGCCCACGAAGGTGACGTGGAGAACCCCCCCCGCGGTCTTCGCGGCGGGCGACTGCACCTTGTAGAAGATCCGTCCCCAGTGCTTCGACGCCGTCGCCCCGAGGGCGGTGAGGCTTTTCTGGACGCGCCCCTGACCGCTGACCATCGAGCTGCTCTTCAGCGCCATGGTCCCCGAGTGGAACTGGTCGGTCGCGAGGCCCACGTCCGTGGGCGACCCCTTGCCATAGCCCTTGAAGGCCGTCCACCCCGTCGGGATGGCCCCCGCCATCCCTGTCTCGAAGTCTTCGCAGAGCTTGTAGGATTTTCCGGCGCATCCTGGTCCGGAGGAGCCCCCCGCCGCCATCATGCCCCCGGTGGCCGTCCCACCCACCGCGCCGCCGTTGGCGGCAGCCCCGCCGCTTCCGCCGACGTGGCCGCCCGCCGCCGTGCCGCCACCAGCAGCCCCGCCCGAAGCCGCCCCACCGCTGGCCGACCCTCCGGTGCTGGCGCCGCCGCTCGACGAGCCCCCGGTGCTGGCGCCGCCGCTCGACGAGCCCCCGCTGCTCGAGCCTCCCGAGGCAGCCCCGCCCGTCCCGGCCCCGCCGCTCCCCACCTTCGCGCCGCCTGTCCCCGAGCCAGTCGACGTCATGCCGCCGGTCGCTGCGCCGCCCGTGGAGCTCATCGCGCCTCCGCTGCCATCAACGGGCGGGGTCTCGGCCGGCGAGCAGCCGAGCTGCACCATCAACAGCGCGGCCAGCCCAGCCAGGCTTCCAGGCCTGGTCATGAGCGAAATCAGGCGATGGGGGCGGGCGGCGATCATGCGCATTCGTGGTACTCCCTTGCAAAAGAGGTCGGAAGAAGCTCCGGTGGGGGGCAGTAGCAACCAGCGCCCACCCTGGCTCATGGGCCGAATGCTGAACATTCAACCAGGTCGGGGAGCCAGGCCCAATCGCATAATGATACGATCATTCGGCCGGGGAGGGGGGAGCGCGCGCCGTCCTCGTGGGGCTTTTGCTCACCACGTCGGGTGCCAGTGGCGGACCATCGGGAAGCCTGCCCTTCACTCAACTTGCAACTTGAACCAAGCCACGCAGACCAGGTTAGGGAGAACCGCATTCCTGAAACGACTATTGATGGGAAACTCACCTCCCACCCCCCCGCGAGGTCTCAATGCCTGGAACCGGCTCTCGTATCACGCTGCTGCTTGGAACGTTGGTTGTCGCCGCATGTGGGGGCTCGAACGCGGGAACCCCCGCCTCCACCGGACAAACCGGCTCCGGAGGAACCCCCGGCTCCGGAGGAGCGGCGACGGGAGGCGCGGCCGCGAATCCGCCACCCGGCGGTACTGGAGGCGCCGCCGCGAATCCGCCACCCGGCGGTACGGGAGGCGCCACCACGAATCCGCCACCCGGTGGTACGGGAGGTGCCAATCCGGCTGGCGCGACGGGCGGCGCGACGGTCGGCACGGGTGGTTCCACGAATGGCACCGGGGGCAGCACGACCGGCACAACCGGCGGGATCGGAGGTTCGGTCACCGCGGCCGGAGGTCGGTCCGGCGGCGCGGGCGCTGGGGTCGGCGGCGGAACAATCGTGGGCCCCCCGCTGGCAGGCTCGTCGGGTACGGATCCAGGAACCGAAGGCGACGGCGACTTCATGGCCGGACCGACCTATGCCCTGGCCAGCGATTTGACCTCGAAGGGCAATCCCCAGGGCAAGACCTTCTCGCTTTCCCTGCCGTCGGCGAACAGCAAGATCTTCACCGGCATGGACGCCACGTTGACCGCGCCGACGACGTTCACCCGGTCGATCAACGTCTACATTCCGGCGAAGTACAAAGATGGAACGCCGGCGCCGTTGATGGTTGTTCAGGACGGGGGAGGAACTCCCTTCGTCCTCATCAAGGCCGCGCTCGACAATCTGACGATCGAGACCGACCCTGCCCGTCGCTTGCCGGCGTTCGTGGCCATCTCGGTCTCATCGGGTGGCGGCGACGGCAAGGGCAGCGAGCGGGGTCTCGAATACGACACGATGTCCGACAAATACGCGAGATACATCGACACCGAGGTCTTGCCCGCCATCGCCAGCAACGCCGCGATCAAGGCCGCCTACCCCAACTTCTCATTCACCAAGGATCCGGAAGGCCGCGGCGCCGCCGGTTGCAGCTCGGGTGCTGCCGCCGCGTTCACCATGGCGTGGCTCGCGCCCAACCTGTTCCGCAAGGCGATAGCGTATTCCGCGACGTTGGTTGCCCAGCAGGCCGACAATGCTCCCGAAAAGGCGATGTACCCGGACGGGGCCTGGGACTATCACTCGGACCTTTCGCTCATCGCCAACACCACGCCCAACCTGCCCGTGCGCATCTTTCACAACGCGAACGAAATGGACAACGGATACATGAACCCGGAGAGCGGCAAGCACAACTGGCTGATGGCTGGTCAGCGAACCGCGGCGGCGTTCAAGGCCAAGGGCTATCACTACCGATTCGTGCTCGGCCTAGGTCTTGGTCACTGCGATCAGCAGGTGCAGCGGGCCACGATGGCTGATGCCCTCTTGTGGTTGTGGCGGGGATATCCAACCGGCCCCTGATGATCCGGGGGACAGGAGCCGGTCGCCCGCTCATGGATGCATTAGAGCAGGAGGCGCGAGCGGCCTATGCCAAACTGCCGGCGTGAACAGAAGGCTGCCGGCGCTGTTCGTGTTGACGCTCCCACTCGCCGTGGCGTGCGGGAAGAGCAGCGGCTCCCGCCCCTCGTCCGACGGGGGCTCGGACTCGCCCGACGCCGCGGCTGACCATTCAAGCGACCTGGGCGGCGGCGCATCGGGTGGAGCCGGCGCGCCCTCGGGGTCGGGTGGTAAGGCAGTCGGCTCCGGAGGGAGCGACGGCACGGGCGGCGCCGCCATCTCGAGCGGGGGTACCACCGGTGGCGCCGGCGCGGGAGCGTTGGGTGGAATCGGCGCGACCGCGGGGGAAGGTGGCGCTGGAGACGAGCCGGGAGGGAGTGCCGGGGCCGGAGTCGGCGGCCCGAGCGGAGGCCCCGACGCCGGCAGCGCAGGCGGGACGACCGCGGCTTGCGGGCGATGCGCCGGCTACGGAACGTCGGTCCAGGCGGCGACCGTGGGCGTCGCGGCGCTCGACTCGCTGTCGGGCTTGGCGGTGAGCCGCGCGCAGCCGGACATCATCTTTGCCCACAACGATCGAGATCGGCCCGTCGTTTACGCCCTCGATCTCCAGGGACGCGAGCACGCGGGGATCACCCTGACCAATGCCGGGAGGAGCGACAGCGACTTCGAGGACATCGCCATCGGCCCCTGCGGGACCGCGACCTGCGTCTTTCTGGGCGACATCGGCGACAACAACGCGCAGCGTTCCGAGTACGCCGTGGTTCGCTTCCTGTTGCCCACGGTGCCGACCACGCCGGGCAGCACGGCCATGACGCCGGTCTACGATCGCTTCGCCTTCGTCTACGAGGACGGAAGTCACAACGCGGAAGGTTTGATGGTCGCTCCCGACGGCACGATCTACGTGGTGACGAAGCTTGCCCCCGGTTCGGGCGGACGCGTGCCCGCGAGCGGACCCAGCAGCGTGTACCGACTCCCGTCGTCGATGACGACCACGTCGGTGGCGACGGCAACCAAGGTGGCGACCTTGACCGTTCCAGCTGGCTCGGATCTGGCGGCTTCTGCGGCCGCAGCCCACCCGTGCGGGCTGGGCTTTCTCTTGCGAACCTACGACAAGGTGTACGAGTTCACGGTGCCAACCGGCATGGGCTTCGAGGCGTCCTTCGCCGTCACCCCGAAAGTGGTGGCCATGCCCAACGAGCCCCAGAGTGAAGGGATCGACTACCGGGCGGACGGCCTCGGCTTCCTCACGTCGGGAGAAGGCGCCGGCGCGCCGATCATGCAGACGGACTGCGCGCCGTGAGGGTGCGCGTTCCGTCAGCCAACACTTGTGCCAACGAGATCCATGTTGGATACTACCCACATGGCCGCCCGAGCCGTTCAGGTGTCGATCGACGAGGTTCTCCTGGGACGAATCGACAGGGACCCGGAGGCCAAACGCGATGGGCGCTCGTCCTTTCTGCGGTCCGCGGTGGTCACGTACCTGGAACTCAAGCGGCGTCGGGGCATCGACGACGCCTTTCGCCAGGCCTACGCCGGTAAGGCCCGGGAGATAGCTGCGGAGATCGACGACCTCATCGACGTGCAGGCATGGCCCGCGACGTAGCGCGCGGCGAGATCTGGCTCTCCGATCGCCCCAAACCGGACAAGCGACGTCCCGTGCTGGTTCTCACGCGCCCGGTGCTCATCCCGCTTCTCGAGACGGTGCTGGTCGTGGCGATCACCTCCACCCGGCGGGGCGCGCCGAGTGAGGTCGACCTGGGGACGGACGAAGGTCTGAAGCACCCCTCCTGCGCGAATCTCACGAATGTCTTCACGATTCGCAGATCGACGCTCCGGCAGTACGTCGGGACCGTCGGTCCGGACAAAATGCGCGCCGTCTGCCAGGCCCTGGCGCTGGTCGCCGGTTGCGCCTGATCTCGCCCTGGCCCTGGGCCGCAACCATCGAAAGGAACGCGACCGGGAATCGCGCGTTGCAATGTGGCGCGACGCCAAGAATGCGTGTGGCTCGCTCCGCTTTACAGGGTCTCGCCCTCGGCCAAAACTCGAACGCGCTTCCTCGGGCTTCCAACAATGGTCAAGTTCTCGATGATGACATGGGGGGCCGATATTGTGATGGCTGGCGAATGGGAACGTTGGACGACAGTTTTGACACCGGGCCCGTCGGTGCGACGGCAGCAGCCGAGAAACCGTCCGCGTTGCAGCCCCCGAACATACGGCTCGACCGATAGGGGTGTATACTCAGGCGTATGCCACGGATGCAGGTCTACTTGCCGGCAGATCTCTATGACGCCGTGAAGGACCGCCACCTGCCGGCGTCAGAGCTCTTGCAGAGGGCGGTGCGTAGCGAGGTGCGGCGGAGAGAGCTCGAAGCCGCCAGCCGCAAATACACGGCGGAGCTCGCGGCCGAGGTGGGCCGGCCAAGCTCGCGACAACGCGTCCGCGCCACTGGCGTCGCGCGACGCATCGCTGGACGCATCCAACGAAAGGCCGGCTAGCGTTCGGTGCTGGTCCTCGATTCTGGCGCGGTCACTCGCCTCGCCGAACGATCGCGCGACACCCTCGCGATGATTCTTGCGCTGCGAGATGAGGGGCTGTGGCCACCGATGGTTCCGGCCGTCGTGTTGGTCGAATGCCTTCAAGGACACGCCGGGCGTGACGCGAACGAGAATAGGTTGCTCAAGACCTGCGACGTCGCGGAGGTTGTTTCCGAGGAGCATGCCCGCCGAGCGGCGCTCCTCCGGCGGCTCGCTCGGCGCGGGTCGGCCGTTGACGCGCTCGTCGTCGCGCTCGCCGAGCCGGACGGGACGGTGCTCACCTCCGATCCGGACGACCTGGAGGCGCTCGCGGCTCACGCGCACGGCGTGATCATCGAGCGGATCTGACGGAGGCCAATGGTCCAGCAACCCTCCAATCTCGCCCGCCGACCTTCCGCTCCGCGTTCGGTCGTCGTGCTGTCCCTCCTGGGAAGCTGCCTCCTGCCCGCACCCGCGCCGCCGGGCGGTGCGACGGCCGCCGCTGAGAATCCGCCCGCGCTGCAGGTTCCCGCGCTGCGGGCCGCCGCGGAGGCGGCGCCCGGAGGACGACGAATCGGCGCGGCGGTCGCGGTCCAGCATCTCGGCCTGCCGGCCTATCGGAAGACCCTGGCGTTCCACTTCAACTCGGTCACCCCCGAAAATGACATGAAGTGGGCGTACGTCGAGCCCGGCCCCGGCCAGTTTTCGTTTCGGGCTGGCGATGAGCTGGTGGCGTTCGCCGCCGAGAACGGCATGCGCGTGCGGGGCCACACGCTGGTCTGGCACACGCAGCTCGCGTCCTGGGTCGGCAAGCTGTCGGGCGATGCGCTGCGCGCTGCGATGGTCCGACACATCAAGGGCGAGGCGGGGCACTGGAAGGGAAAGATCGCGCAGTGGGACGTCGTGAATGAGGCCTTCGCCGACGGCGAGACCGGCGAGCTGCGACACGATTCGCCCTTCACGGCGCTCGGACCGGGATTCATCGACGACGCCTTTCGGGCCGCGCACGAGGCCGATCCGGCGGCGCAGCTGTTCTACAACGACTACGAGATCGAGGGCCTGGGCTCAGCCAAGGCCGAGGCAGTGTTCCGGATGGTGGGGCGGATGAAGGCCGCGGGCGTGCCCATCGATGGCGTCGGCTTCCAGATGCACGTGGATCCACGGCGCTGGCCGGCGGCCGAGCAGATCCGCCGGAACCTGGAGCGGTTCGCGGCGCTGGGCCTGGCCGTGGAGTTGACCGAGATGGACGTGCCCGTGGGAGAGATCGCGGGCGGCAACCTGCAAAAGCTCCAGCAGCAGAGGATCCTCACGCACGACATCGTCGCGGCTTGCGTGGCCGTCCCGCGGTGCTCGGGCATCACCTTCTGGGGCTTCACCGATCGGTACTCGTGGCTCAACGATCCGAGGTGGGGAGCGCTCCGAGGTCGGCCTCCGCATCGCCCGTTGCCCTTCGACGCCGACTATGGGCCGAAGCCCATGGTCGCGGCGATCGCCGAGGCCCTCGTAGGGCGCTGATGGCCCCCTACGCGCCAGTGGGAATATCGAAGTGAAGCACGTCTTCTCGCGTTCCCAAGGATTCGTATAGGCGAATGGCCGGACCGTCTACCAAGTCAGCCTGCACGAACATCACGTAGGCGCCACGTTCGCGGGCGATGCCGCCGAGCGCGCGAATGAGCCCGGTCGCGACACCCCGGCGGCGATGGCCCTCGCGCACCGCGAGATCGTAGATGTAGACCTCGGACCGGGCTCGTTCGAATTTCTCGAGCTCGTATGCGGCGAGGCCGCCCACGACCTCGGCCCCTTGCAAGGCCGCCAGAGCGATGAAGTGAGGTTTCCTCAGCAGAGCCTCCAAGTACGCGTCGCTCGGCACGGCGCCCTGATAGGTTTCGGTCTCGTGGAAGGCCTCGCCGAATGCCGCCAGCAGGGCCTTTAGCCCTGAAGGGACATTCCGCGGAGGCGTGAGCGGTTGAAAAAGCTGGAAGTGGTCTGCCAGTCGTGGTGTTTTCGGGTTGCGACGCTCGAAAACCCTCGACGAGGAAAGGCCACTTCCAGTGAGGATA